>Ga0256404_1003413_pt1 | contig 32415 bp, 30 predicted proteins | sample RumenRJG_01DNA_FD_185990 | JGI IMG/M metagenome (GOLD analysis project Ga0256404, IMG submission 185990) | Bovine rumen microbial communities from Lethbridge, Alberta, Canada - RJG_01 | ecosystem: Host-associated > Mammals > Digestive system > Stomach > Rumen | place: Canada: Alberta | collected...
AAACGGCGATATGATCACCATTGACCTGAACAGGCATTTACTGCAGCTGGAAGTTTCAGATGAGGAACTGCAAAGCCGCCGCAGCAGAATCGTCAAGCCCGATCACCCTGCATACGGTGTCCTGAAAAAATACCGCAGAATAGTTGACGGCGCTGAAGAAGGCGCAACCTGGCTGTTTTAAGTGAAAACGCTTCAGTAAAATGACTCCCCCGGACTTTGTCTGAAACTGGTTCCGGGGGAGCTTCTTTTTAAACTGGAATATCTGTCCTTTTCATGCGGAACACACCCGGCGCGGTCTTTTCTGCGACAATCACGAAACTGAACCGGTCAACAGCGGTGCACAGGTCAAAGTCTTCTCTGGGAAAAACGTTCTGCGTCTGCGGATTGAAGAACTTGCGCCCCTCAGCGGTGTTTCTCAGCGCGGCGAGTTCACGGTTCAGGTCAAACGGCGTTCCTTCCAGCAGCGATTTGATATACCTGGCGCAGAGCAGGTCTTCCGGCGTGCTGGATTTGCCTGAAAGCCCCATGACGACCAGAGAGACCTGGTGCGGCTGCTGCCTTGAAATGTACCGGGCTGCAGCCGATGCTGTAACAAGCGAGGCGGCGAGCAGGCCGGAAGCACCGGACGCGGCAGCGAGTCCCTGCGTTCCGGCGCTGGTGGTGTGAATGACTGTTCTGCCCGCAAGCGGCGCGTCTGCTGTCTGAAACGGCGAATTGCCGTAGTCAAAGCCGGGCAGGATTTTTCCGCCTCTTTCACCGATCAACAGCGCATCAGGATTCACTGACTTCATGCGCCGCGCGGTTTCCTCGCTGCCCACGGCGAAGATCTGCCCGGCGCCGCGGGCAAACAGCCACGCTTCCAGCGAAAAGGCGCGGAAGACGTCAATCACTGCCGTCAGACCTGCGGCATAGCGTGCTCCTTCGAGAAGTTCGAGAATTTGAATGTCCATCATGTCGCTTCCTTTCGTGATGTCATTATTTTAACAGAACTGCGGCGTACGGACGGGGAAAACGGCTGAGCCGGCCTTTTTGCTTTTTCAGACATCACGCGCCGCCTCCATAATAAAATTTACAGATGCAGTATAAGATGCCCTTCGACAGACGAAGGGCATTTTTATGGCCGCAGTCTGCCAAGGAGGCGAAAATGAAATCTGTCGGGCGCGGTGGTTTCTGCTGCTAAGTGCTTTCAGTGTGTGAATTCTGAAAAGCGGCAGAATGCGGCAGAATTCCTCGTGCTGCCGGGTTCTGAAAAGTCCCTTTGCGAGTTCTGAGAGACTGTTCCGGCTGCTGTCAGTGAGATAAAGTTTTTATTGTGTTTTTTTATGAATTTGTGTATTGCCCTCTTGCGCTGACAAAACACTATGCTATAATAAAGCGTCAAAGCGATAAAGTAATAAAACGATGGAACAATGATGATTTAAAATTCAAAGTTTGAAGGGAGCTGCAGATTTATTATGAAGACCGCAAAGAGATTTGTATTTTCAACTTTTGCCGCAGCCGTGTTTTTTGCGCTGTGCGGCGCCGCGGCGGCTGAAAACCGTCTGGAAAAGGTCCTCAAGGCCGGCAGACTTGTGGTTGCCACAGAGCCGTATTTTTCGCCCTATGAGTTCATCGACAACACAAAGACCGGACAGGATGCTATTCAGGGCTGCGACATTGAAATGGCAAAATACATTGCCGATAAAATGGGCGTGAAGCTGGAACTTGTGCCGCTTGAGTTTCCGGCTGTGCTGGCAGGCATCTCGCAGGGGCGCTACGACCTTGCCATCTCGGCTCTGGCCTACACGCCGAAGCGCGCAGAAACTCTTGAGCTGAGCGACGTATACCGCTCGGACAGCAAAGGGCACAGCCTGATTGTCCGCAGGGAGAACGCCGACAAGTACAAGTCGTTCGATGATTTTGACGGTAAAGTAGTGGGCTATCACACTGGGACGCTTCAGGAACAGCTTGTGGAGGCGCAGCTTCCGAAAGCGAAGCACAGGGTTTATGATACGGTCCAGAACGCTGTGCTGGCCGTAGACGCCGGCAAGGTTGACGCTACAGCCGTTTCAGTGATGAACGGCGAGATGTTCGTCGCTGCCAACCCGAATCTGGCGGTGCTGCCGCTGCGCTTCAAGCTGGAAAAAAGCGGCAACGTCATTGCGGCAACAAAGGGCGAAAAGGAACTGATTGCCCGCGTGAACGAGATCATCGCTGAAATCAAAGAGAAAGATCTTTTTCCGGGATGGGAAGCCGCAGCGCTTGAAAAGGCCCGCACGCTTGGAATCAAATAACTCCGCGCTGAAAACGTAAACCGTCTCCGGCACGTTCCGGAGACGGCATTTCTTTTGAATCCGGCCAGAGAGCATGCCTGTCTCTGCTGGCGAGGGAGGACTGAAAATGATAAAAAATATCAGCGTTATCCTGAGCCAGTACGGCATGGTTTTTGCTGAAGGACTGTGGAACACCGTGTGGCTCTCTGTTGTTTCCCTGCTGTTCGGAACAGCGATGGGCATTTTAGTCGCGTTTGCGAAAATGTCGAAAAGAGCCGTTCTGCGCAATGTGACCACAGCATACATCGGTGTGATCCGCGGAACGCCGCTGCTGCTGCAGCTCTATTTTTTCTGGCTTGTCGTGCCGAAAGCGTTTCCCGGCATGTCAGACGTGATGTGCGTGCTCTGTGCGCTTGTTGTCAACGCCAGCGCCTATGTGGCAGAAATCATCCGCGCCGGCATCCAGGCCGTTGATCCAGGACAGCGCGAAGCGGCGCTGAGCCTCGGCATGGCAGAAAAACACGTCATGTCGAAGATCATTTTCCCGCAGGCCGTCAAGAATATTCTCCCGGCGCTGGTCAGCGAGATGATTGTCATGGTCAAGGAAACCTCTCTGGCATCAACGTTTTTTGTGGGCGAACTGATGACGGCTTACCGCAAGGTTCAGTCTGCCACGTTCCTTGCCATAGAGCCGCTGTGCATTTCAGGAATGATCTATCTGGCGCTGACGGCGGCTCTTTCCGGGCTGACGCGCCGCCTTGAAGGGAGACTGAGGGCCAATGACCGCTGAACCTGTCATTAAAGTTGAAGGGCTGAAAAAGAATTTCGGCGGCCTTGAAGTTCTGAAAGGCGTCGATCTGGAAATCAGCCGCGGCGAGGTGATTACCGTCCTCGGCCCGTCCGGTTGCGGAAAAAGCACCATGCTGCGCTGCATCAATCTGCTTGAACGCCCTACATCAGGCAGAATTCTGTTTCACGGAAAGAACATTCTCGAAGACGGGTTCAATGTCACAGAGTATCGGCGACGGATTGGCATGGTCTTTCAGCATTTCAACGTCTTTCCGCACCTCACAGTGCTTGACAATGTCACCGTCGCGCCCGTCACCAATAAAATGATGAAGCGCGCGGATGCTGAGAAAAAAGCGCTTGAGCTTCTGGCCCGCGTCGGCCTGTCAGACCGGAGCGCCGAATATCCCACGCGCCTTTCAGGCGGACAGAAACAGCGGCTGGCCATAGTGCGCTCGCTGATCATGGACCCGGAGGTTATCCTCTTTGACGAACCTACCAGTGCGCTCGATCCCGAAATGGTCATGGAGGTGCTTGACGTCATAAAGGAACTGGCACGAAGCGGCATGACCATTGTCGTGGTCACCCACGAAATGGGTTTTGCCCGTGAAGTCAGCGACAGGGTCATGTTTGTGTATGACGGCACCATCTGCGAACAGGGAACGCCGGAAGAAGTGTTCGATCACACAAAAACAGAGCGGGCGAAGGATTTCTTCCGCAAAGTCATACATTCCTGAAAAGAGAACAGATATAATAAAGCCGCAGGGAGCCCCTGCGGCTTTATTCATATCAGACTGTGCGGAGGCAGGAGAAAAAATGCGCTGTACCCTTGAACAGACTTTGCAGAAATGCCGCGTGATGGTGCTTGACGGTGCCATGTCGACCGCTCTTGAAGAATTGGGCGCACAGCTCAATTCAAAGCTGTGGACCGCTTCCGTGCTGGCGGAGCATCCGGAGCTGGTCGAAAAAGTTCACACAGATTATTTTGAAGCCGGCGCTGACTGCGGCATCACGTGCAGCTATCAGGCATCCATTCCCGGCTACACAGCCGCCGGATATACGCCGGAAGAAGCCCGGCAGCTGATAGCGCTTTCAGTAAAGATCTTTCAGCGCGCCCGCAGCCGCTGGTGGAATGCCGAAGGCGCTGCGGCCGGCCGTGCCATGCCTCTGTGCCTGGGTTCCTGCGGCCCCTACGGCGCATTTCTGGCAGATGGTTCGGAATACCGGGGACACTACGGCGTTTCCAATGAAACTCTGCGGGAATTTCACCGCAGCCGGGCTGATATCCTGTGGAACGCAGGTGCAGACCTCCTGCTGTTCGAGACGCAGCCGTCGCTGAACGAAACACTCGTCGAGGCAGAAATTGCCGAAGACCTCGGCGCTGATTTCTGGGTCAGCTTTTCATGTTCTGACGAAATGCATACCTGCGAAGGGCAGAACGTCGCTGACTGTGCCCGCGCTCTGGCGGAGTTTCCGCATCTGCGCATGATCGGCGTCAACTGCACCGCTCCCCGGTATGTGGAATCCCTGATCCGGCGCATTAAGAGTGCGTCAGATCTGCCCGTGGCCGTTTACCCTAACAGCGGGCGCGAGTATGATCCCGTCACGAAAACGTGGAGCGGCCGCGGCGACCCACGTTCGTTCGGCGAGTACGCCCTGCGCTGGTTCAGGGCCGGAGCGTCAGCCGTGGGCGGCTGCTGCACCACAACAACTGAGCACATCCGCGCCTGCGCAGAGGTGCGTAAGAAATTCCTTAAGGATAAGGCATCGTCTGAAGGCAGATAGTTGCGCTGCCTTCAGACAGACCTTCTGTTGGATAAATATAAATACAGCATCATGTGTCTGGAGAGAGAATCTCCGGGGAAATTTTTATGAATTGGAACATTATATTAAATATAGTAAACATTAACAAATGCGTCGAGAACACGTTCATGCAAGGATTTTGCACGTCAAGCCGACAGGACGGTCTATTTTGCCAGTGTGAAGTTTTTTCCCTGGCGAGAGGGCAGTTCGCGAATGAGGTCCTTTGACTTTCCTGCTTTTAGCAGATAACTGTCAGTGGTATGCCCAAGCATCTGTACAAGGCGGCGGCTGACATCAAGTACTCTGTCCAGATTGATTCCTGTGCGGATGTTCATCTCGTCGCACATGTGCACCACGTCCTCACTGGCTACATTACCTGCTGCGCCGGGGACGAAGGGACAGCCGCCTACACCTGCAAAAGAGGTGTCGAAACGGCAGAAGCCTGACTGCATGCCTGCTAGGATATTGGCAATGCCCAGTCCCCTTGTGTTATGGAAATGAAGCCACCATGTGACCTGAGGATAAGATCTTGCCATTTCTGCGCAGATGGCTGCCACCTGTGACGGGTAAGCCTGACCTGACGCGTCGGACAGGGAGATTTCCGTGATGCCGACGTTCAGGTATGCTTCAACGATTTCCTTAACGTCTGATATGGGAATTTCGCGATCCCACGGCGAGCCGAAGGCCATAGAAATGGAGCCGGACATTGTCAGACCAGCAGACCGTGCCGTTTCGGCGCAGTCGCGGAAACCGGCAACTGACTGGGCGGATGTGCGGTTGAGATTGGCCAGATTGTGGGCCTTGCTCGCTGAGACATTAAGCTTTACCTTTTTACAGCCGCAAGCAGCAGCGCGTTCGACCCCTCTTTTATTGGCGACAAGGGCACGGTACTCTGTTTCCGGTTTGAAGTGAAGGCTTTTGAACACTTCGTCGGTGTTTGCCATCTGTGGAACTGCTCTTGGACTCATGAACGAACCGACTTCGATGACGGGAAAGCCTGCCTCAGCGCACGATTCAATCAAAGATATTTTGTCTTCGACGGAAAGAATTTTCTTTTCGTTCTGCAGTCCGTCCCGCGGGCCGACCTCGCATAAAATAATACTTTCAGGATAATTCATTGTCAGATGCCTCCTTTGGCCAGACTTTCACAGCTCATCGCGGAACAGTTCTGGTATTTGCTCCCAGCAGCGGCATTACTTTACCGTAACGGAGAAAGTCCTTGCGGTGTCCGTCCGCGAGGACCTTCTTCGACATTGCATTGTGACGTCCGGAGTCGAATATCAAGAATTTTTTTGTTATTTCTGCCAGAAAAAAATTCGTCCGATGACGATGCCGGCAACGCAGAGAACAGCTCCAATTCCCACTACAATCCATTCGTTCTGCAGGCATAGCAGCGGAGCTGCTGCGGGGATAAAGCTGAGAACAGGCAGGTATACCACAGAACTAACGCCGTGGGCGTCAGCTGCAGAGCTTTGCATGTTGGGATCGACACTGCGCAGCAGAGCAAGGCCTGTGGAAGTATTGCCCGTGGCCTGACCGAAGTTCATGCAGAGTTTTTCAAACCATTCGTTCCTGCACATTCTGGGGCAGAAATAGATTTCAATCAGGAATGTGATGGCTACGCAGATGGCAGAGTAGATAAGGATAGGCAACCAGAAGCGGGTGAGCAGGTCGATACGAATCGTGGCAATGGCAGAGACAATGACGATTTCAAGACAAAAGCCAGACATTGAGGAAATTGTCTTCTTGTCAGCATACTGATCCAGTTTGAACCGGCACATCAGCGGCCAGATGATCATTGCGCCGACGATGCCATAAATGAATGAGGGAATCCCCGACATATGAGGCACATGAGTTTTGATGGGAACGACGACCCATCCTCCCACCCAGATGCATAGTGCAATGAACACGAACTGCAGTGCAATGTTGTTGATGCCTACAGGTGATACGCGGTTCAGCCCAACAGGCGTTCTTTTGTCGGCAGGGAGCAGACCGCCGAAGAATGACGCTTCAGCGCGGTCAGTGTCCTTGATGTAAAGGGTTTTGCCGTGTCTGATGCCCCAGTTGACAATCATCATACCAAAAACGATGGCTGTGATAACGCCGATGGTGGAGAGAATCATGCCAATGCCGAGGTTGTCCTCCACGCCATTGCTCTTAAAAACGTTTCCGACGGCTGCGGCAGTCCCGTGTCCACCAATGAATGAGAACACGCCCATGCAGCCCCAGCCAGCCGGCAGATCTTTCCAGAACCTGCGCAGCATCATGCCGAGGAACACTCCACCGCCCAACTGGAATCCATAGACGATAAGCCCCATGAATGAATAGTCAAGATAGTTTCTGATCTGTTTGAAGTTAATGGGCACGCCGAATACAAGTGCTGCCATGATAAAGTTGATCATCACGCCGCTCATGCCAGCAAATGTCTTGGGAATGACAACCCAGCCGAGTACCTGCGGCCCCAGCACAAGGGCAATAATGCCGCCAATGACGGAAGCGGGAATGAAATATTTTTGAAAGATTTTGCACTTTTCTCGGACAACGAAACCAGCCAGAAGAAACATTGCCAGTGTTATAAAGTCATTAAACAAACTCATCAGGGTCATGTGTGTTACTTTGCCTCCTCTTCCGCCATCTGATAGTCTTCTTCCAACGCCTTGTCGTAAAACTCACCGAACAGGTCGGAGTCGGAAGGCTTGTCAATGGGAATCTGACGCGATACCCAGGTTGTGTTCAGATAATGTTTCAGACAGATGTTCTCCGAGACAATGTTGCCCGCCCAGGTGCCTGAGCTTAATGTTGAGGTCATGGGCAGACCGTTATAGAACGCGCCTGCATTGGAAAGTGAATGAGGTTGTCTGACCAACACGCGTGTGACCTCCAACCCAAGGGCAAGTTCGTTGATATTTTTGTCACTGGTGGAATTGATGCCTACAGAATGGCCGCGGCCTTCGATAGTAAGCAGACTGCGGACAATGTCTACAGCATTCGAAAATGGGCCGTCATAAGTAAAAAGCGAAAGCAGCGTAGTAGAACTGTTCTTGCAGAACTGATTATCCGGTGAAATTTCACCGCCTTCCACCATGATAAACTGGGTGTTTTCCGGCACCTTCACACCAGCTGCTTTAGCCAGAACTACAGCCGGACAGGTGAATGTCGCCATGGTGCGGTGTCCCGCCTCGTCGTACATAGCCCTGCGAAATGCTTCTCTTTCTTCGTTTGTGGCCAGATAACCGCCTTGCTTCTGCAGTTCAGCGATGGCCTCCTTATAGCGCGGTTTGTAGATTAACAGGTGGCTATCGGCCGAGCAGCCTGAACCGTTGTCTTTTGTCTTACTCATCATTGTGTATCTGGCAGCTTCAGCTAAATCGGCAGTTTCGTCATAAATCACAGTGACGTTTCCTGGAGCATTGCCGTAACCAGGTGTACCAGAGCTGTATACTTCATGAACGATTGAACGAGGTCCTGTAGCAATAATCAAATCCACTTTTTTCATCGCTGCTGTGTTAATGGCTGAACCTGCATTCTGCACGCATTGTAAAATGTCCTCTGGACCGCCCAATGCTTTGATTGCCTGGCGCATTCTCTCCACAGTCGAATAAATCGATTTTTTGGCGTGAGGATGGGGCAAGAAAATTACGGCGTCACGCGCTTTGATAGTATTCAGAGCAATGCCGGCCGGTGTGATGATGGGGTTTGTCATGGGAATAGGTGAAGCGATCAACCCTGCAGGTTTAGCGTACAGTGTAAGACCTTTTTCAGGTATTTCCTTGATGATCCCCACACTTTTTCCTCTCAAAACGTCACGCAGAACGCCCTTGATCTTTTCACGCTTGATCATGCGTGCCGCAACAGTGCCAATGCCAGTCTCCTTTACACTGATTTTGGAAAGTTCGGCAAATGCTTTTTTACTGGTGACGGCCCAGGCGGCTGCCTGGCATAGTTTATTCAGAGCGGACTGGTCGAACTTTTCGATTTCCTTTAAAGCTTTACGACCATTTTCAACCAGAATCGCCAGTTCTGCCTGCTGTTCAGGTGTCATTTCCTTTTCCATCAGAACTCACTCCCGTCTGTAAAATTTGTTTTAATACTAAATATTAGTATAGTTTTGGAGTTGAAGTTAATCCAATCGAATATATCAATCTCTGTTATAAATTTGATTTATCAAATTCAGTGTATTATTTTAGTTTGTATGATATGATAAAAATGTACACTTCATATAAGGAATGACTGGAATGAATTTACAGGAGTTGCAGTATTTTAAAGTTCTGGCACAGGAAAAGCATTATACAAGAGCAGCCCGGCTTCTCTGCATCACACAGCCCGCCCTCAGCTATGCCATCAGCGAACTGGAAAAAGACTTGGGTGTACCTCTCTTCATTAAGCTGGGACATAAAACTGAGCTTTCTTCACCTGGAAAATTATTTCTGGACTATGTAAACAGATCGCTGGATGAGCTGGATCGAGGCGTCAAAGCTGTCCGTGATGTCAACAGCGTTCTAAAAGGGGTTGTCAAAGTTGCTGCAATTCCCAGCTTTAATAACTCTTTGTTGCCGACGATCATAAAGGCTTTTTATAAAAACAACGAAAACGAAAACATCCGTTTTGTTTTCAGCAAGGGCGTAAACAGCGATCTTGTCGACGCGCTCCAGGCCGGCACAGTGGATGTGGCTTTCTGTTCCGATCCGCCTAAAAGCCTGAAGAGCTTCTTGGTCTACAGGCAGGGCATTATTTTGATCACGCCAAAGGACAATCCGCTCGGAAATTTCAGGGAAATTTCCATTCAGCAACTTGGCGCTACGCCATTGGTACTGGTCAACAGCAGGAGCGGCTTGCGCAGCCGCATCAATCAGATTTTTAAAGAAGAAAAATATCATCCCAATATTGCTTTTGAGGTTGATGAATGTAGCGCTGTTGTTGCCTTTGTCCGCAACGGTCTAGGAGCTGGTATTATTTCAAAAGACGCGCATATGACCGTGAAAGGGTTCAATGTAGTTCCTTTTGCCAGAAAATATACGCGCTCGGTCTATCTGGCCTGGCTGGGTACAAAAGTCATGAGCCCTGCTGTAAAGGCTTTTAGCGACTTTGTGCTGTCGTACTTTGACGGCAGACATATGAACGACTTTTACGTCAATAAAGGTTAAATACGTTCGGTGGAAATGAGCGGATGTCTCAATTTGCCTATAACTGAATAATTGCACTATCTGAGTGTACAAAAGAGGCTGTCTCGTCCTTCGGAATGAATGTTTATTGTGAAAATTTTGCAAGACGCAAAAGACAGAGGGGTTCCGCATATAAATGCAGAACCCCTCTGTCTATTTGATTAATGTGAAGTTTACACAATCGTCCAGCCGCCGTCGACCAGAAGCAGCTGGCCTGTGACGTAGCTTGAAGCATCCGAAGCGAGGAACAGCATGGCACCGTTCAGTTCGCCCGGCTTGCCGCGGCGGCCCATGGGACATCCGCGCTTAATGCCTTCGTCATAGGCGGCATTGGTGACTTTTGCGGCCATTTCGCTTTCAAAATAGCCGGGGCCGATGGCGTTGACGGTGATGCCTTCCTTGGCCCACTCGGCGGCCAGTGCCTTGGTCATCATCAGCACAGCGCCCTTGGAGGTGGAGTAGCCCGAACGCGGCACGCCGTTCATCGTGACGACGCAGTGGAACGAACCGGTGTTGACAATCTTGCCGTAGTGCTGTCTGACCATGACTCTGCCGACTTCACGGGCGACGTAGAATACGCCGTTGACGTTGGTATTGATGACCTTCTGCCAGTCCTCGTCTGTGGTTTCGACGGCAGGCGTGTGGAACCCGGCGCCGGCGTTGTTGATCAGAATGTCGATGCGGCCGAATGTCTTAACGACGGTGTCGATGGCGTTTTTCACCTGGGCGGTGTTGGTGACATCGCACTGCACGGGCAGGCATTTGACGCCGAACTTCTCGGCCTCAGTCCTGACCTCATTGAGTTTTTCAAGGCGGCGGGCCAGAACGGCGACGTTGGCCCCCTGTTCAGCGAGGCAGAGGGCGAACTGGCGTCCAAGGCCGGAAGAAGCGCCGGTGACAACTGCGACTTTACCCTTGACATCAAAATAATTCTTCATTGTCTCTCTCTCCTTTTACGTAATGTATTTTTTAGATATTGTTTTATGCCTTATTTTGCAGGAGTGTAGCCCATGGCTGCAATCTGCTTCCGGCTGCTGATGCCGGACAGGAAGTACAGCACTGAGACGAGCACCATCAGTGCGGCAAAAATGTACCAGGCCAGCGTGTAGGCGCCGGTGACGTCAAAGATGAATGCCGCGACGGTGGGACCGACAATCTGTCCGACGTTGCCGGCCATGTTCATCCATCCGCTCATGACGCCGTATTCCTTGTCGCCGAAGTTGCGAGCGGTGATCAGAAAAGGAATTGTCGAAGGCAGCGCACCGCCGATCATGTAAAGCGGAATCATGAGTTTTGTGAAAGCCATGCTGCTCTTAGCCAGCGCCATGCAGACAAAGACTCCTGCATAGAACAGCGGCGTAATGACGGCCATGCGCTGGACGCGGAGAACGTCGGAAAGAACTCCGACGAGGAACTTGCCGAGAATCAGCGTGCCGAGCGCGGCGGAGTAAAGTGCAGCAGCTCTGGCGCTGTCGCCGGTGATTTCAGAGAAATAGGCCACGAACTGAGCGCTGAACGCTGCCGCGCCGATCATGGTCGTCATGCCGGCCAGCCACTGGAACCACCAGCGTGCAGTGTGCAGTGCCTGAGCACCGGTGATGCTAGTTTTCTGCGTCGAGACGCCGCCGGATTTTGCGACTTCTTCGGGCGTCGGATCGCCGGGGCGCGTTTCAAAGCCTTTGTCGGAGGGCATGTTGACGATCAGAAGCAGGGCAATGGGGATAATCAGCGCGTTGATGCCGGCCATTGCCAGATAGCCGGTGCGCCAGCCGCTGGTTTTAATCACCGAATTGACCACGTTGACCCACACCAGGGCGCCGGCGCCGCTGCCAAGCATGGCCAGCGACAGCGCTGTGCCCTTGACCTTGGGGCCAAACCAGTTGCTGACCATGATGGCCGCAGGAAGATTTGTCGCTCCTGCCCAGCCGAGTCCCTGGATGCCGGCCAGCAGGTAAAGCTGCCACAGCGATGTGGCGCGGGACATCAGCGCGAAGCAGACTGACGTGATCGCGACGCAGCCCGAAAGCACATATTTAATCGGGTATTTCTTGTAAAACCTGCCGATGAAGGCAGAGGTCAGAAGCATGACCACTGTCATGATGGAATTTGTCTGAATGTAGGCAGTGCGCGTCACTCCCAGATCCTGACAGATCGGGTTGTAAAACAGCGACGAGCAGTTCACTTTCAGAACATAGCAGATGAACATCGACATAAATCCGCACAACAGCATGACCCAGCCGTAATAAAAGCGGCCGTCGACTTTTAAAGAAAGTTTTTTCACTCTGAAGCCCCCTTGCAGAATTTTCCCTGAATTACACGAAAAGGGCAGAATCTCATCTGTCTGAAAGCGGCAGAATTAACCTGCGGGACGAAAACGCAGATCTCTAACGACCAGAAACGTCAAAAAGCAGAATTTCAGTCTCCGCGGCTGACGTCGGCAGAAAATTGCCGGCAGACTGTCAGCAGCTGCAGGATCACCTCCCTCAGGGCACAGAGCCGCAAAATGATCTGTGACTAATTAGTTTTAGTATATAATCATTATAGGCTTTCTCACAAGAAAGGGTAGGTTTTAAATCAATAAATATTTGATGTGAAAAGTCAGGAACATTTATACGCTTTGATGAAAAAACAAAAATTTTCTGCGCATCTTTGCGGTATACTCACTTTTATTCTGTCACAGGCGCAGAGAAACAGACCGAAGCAGATCCTTTTTTCTGTGCCGCTCGGGATGAAAGTCCGGGCGAATGGTGAAAACAATAAGATCAGTTCAATATTTTCTGCGCAGAAAACGAAAGGCCGTATTGTGAACTTTGGCACAATTGATATTATAGACTTTGCTCTAAAATTAACAAGGGGTAGTTTATTATGTGTTTTATAAAAGAATGTGTCTCGTAATTTATTTATTTTGATGTATTTGGCTTTCGCAGAAATAATTTCTGCCGTGTCCTTAATCCCTGTGTCAGTCGGAGGAGGAGCGGATATAAAAAATACTCACTTCATCTGATTCGTGACATTTCAGCAGAACATCGCAAAAATAAGGAGCTCCGGTGCGGCATCTGCCGTCCGGAGCCCGAATGTCGGCTTTGAAAATACACTGAAAATACAAAATCCGCTTTTTTCCCAGATGGGGACGGAGGATGTCAGTCTCTCAGGAAACTTCGCGGCTCTGGTTCAGTGAATTTCCGCTGAACTCTGTTTGAATTTTCTCAGGAAACTCAGTGGAGTTTCGTCTGCATTAACAACAGGCCGCCGTCTGTCAGAGAAACGGCAGTTACCATCCTCTGCCGCCGCCTCCGCCTCCCCCGCCTCCCGAACTGCCGCCGTCAAAGCCGGAAGATGAGCCGGGAGCTGCGCTGAGGGTTGACGAGAAGCCGCGCGACAGACTGTTGAGTCCGGAGATGAAATCGCGGCTGTAAAACGGCATGTCCGCGTTCATATCACACCACTGCGGGTGGTACGACGCGGCGGCAAGAACTTTTTCGAAGCGGTCTGCCCAGGTCTTTGCGCATCCCAGCGCAACAGCATAAGGCAGAAGCTCCTCAAAGAGTTCCGGGGTATCATCGGGTGCGCTGAGCATTTCGAGACGGTCCTTTTCGGCGGCATTGATGAACATTTCAAGGCCGTACGCCTGTGCGAGCACTTTTCTGCCTTCTGCGGTCCAGCGCGTCAGCCTGTTCCGGAGCGGCAGGCCGGCCAGCGTCAGCAGGACGCCCGGAAGTGTATATTTCAGGCCGAGGCTGAATGCGCCGAGTGCACCCATGATGACAAACAGAGGCAGCACCGGGCCGTAAATGGAAAGAAATTTTCTGAAGGGGGTTTTTCTGCGCCGGCGGCGTTTGAAACTGGCCAAAAGCGCTGTCAGGCTCAGAAAGACGGTGAGAATATTATAGCTGACGACAGCGCTATCGGCGTCAGCGATCCAGGCAAAGATAAGGGCCGCTGCAGACCCTGTGAAAAGCGGCGCGAAGGATAGGGCAAGAGGGCTGCCGTTTCCTTCTGTCAGCTGTTTGGAGCGTCTGTTCACGAGCTTTTTCACCCAGGACATGGCGGCCTCAATGTACCGGTATTTGTATTTCTTGAGAGGCAGTTCATCCGTTTTGGCGGCGAGAAACAGAGCCGTCAAAATGCCGGCCGCCATGGGCTCAGGCTCGTCGGGGACGGCAGAAGTCATTTTCAGCCGATACCCCTCATTTTTATTCCCGAGAATCTTCAGATAGCCCTTTTCTGCCAGGGCGATGATCTCAGCAGTCAGGCTGATGATGTCTTTCTGGTCGACGACGGCCCAGCGTGCCAGAGACGGAGACAGTCCGTCCGGAGCGTGAAAAAGCGGGATGACGGTTTCGCTGTGGGATGACGTCCTGAGAAAGGCGCGCAGCAGCAGGCAGGCGCCGACAGCGGCGCCGATCCAGTTCAGGGCAGCGCACACAGTTTCAGCGTACTGAAACGCTGCATTGCTGATTTTTTCTGATGTGCTCAGCGCCGGCGGTGTAACCAGCCCCTTGGGCCAGCCGTAAACGACGGTCAGGCCTTCGCCGGGATCCAGCCGCGAGGCGGTAACAGACCCGTCGGGATTTTTGCGGGCGCGCGAGGTGTCAGTGGAGCCCTGCACTCCGGTGTACCACGCGATGCGCTGGATCCCTTCGCCCCAGTCTTTGCCGGGGAGCCGGAGCCGGAAGGTGGTTTTCATAATGGGAAACTCCCACTCGCTGCCTGTCACGTTCCAGTAAAGTTCGTCATGGTCGCTGAAAAAGCCGATCTGTTTTGTGATGCGGTACGTGAGTTCCAGCGTGTGCTGTCCCGCGGAAAGCACTTTGTCGGCACTGCCGATGCGGATAAAAACGTCGCGTCCTTCGCGGGATTCTTTCCAGGGGATGTTTTTCCCGTCCAGCTTCGTGGAAAACACTTCCAGTCCGACGGTCACCGCTCTGCCCGATGAATCTCTGTAACGCACCGGGATCGCGCGAATCAGGCCATGGACGATGTGCACCCCTGCGGCGTTCAGCGTGAGATTTTCTGTGACAGTCAGCCCTGCATCGCTGTCCAGCCGGGCGGACACGTCAAAGCGGTCGATCCGTTCAACGGGGACTCCTGCGGCAGAAAGGGCCGGTGCCGCTGAGAACAGAAGTGCGGCAAGGACAGCGTGAAGCGTCCGGACGCGGAAAAGGTTATTCAAGAATTTCCACAGTGATGATGTCATGGTCGGGATGTTCCTTTTTCTTTGTTGAACGGCGCCTGATGCGCGTTTCGGTTTCTTTCACGGGGCCGAGTGCTGTGCGGCTGATGTTGACGAAGCCGATGTAGTCCAGATTGCTGCCCCAGCTGTCAAAACTGGTGCCGCGTTCGAGTCCGAGAAGAGGATAGTTTACCTCGCGCTGCGGGTTCGGGTCGTTGTAGTCGCCGAGGATGAATGTCGGCCCTTCAGCGTTTTCAGCCAGCTGATTGAGTTTTTCAATCTGTGCGCGGCGTTTGGCCTCGTTATAGCGCCGGGCCGCTTCCTTGTCCCTGCTATTGCCGGTGAAATTGCTTTTCAGATGTACCGCCGTCAGTGTATAGATCCTGCCGTTCTTTTTGTCGCGGAACCGGGCTGACAGCGGCGGCCGGTCGAACAGGCGGAACTTTCTGCCCTCAAAGGCGCAGCTCTGATTGGCGTAAAAGACTTTCGGCGACCCTTCCATGGAAACCTTGTTTTCGTTCCAGAGAAAAAACAGATCCTGCGTACTGTCTGTGTCATTGCCGGCATAATTCCAGCCGCGCAGCCAGTGCGTGACAAAAAAGCGCATGGTCGCGGCGCCTTCGATCTCCTGAAGCGCCAGCACATCAGCCCCGCTTTTGCGGATTGACGAGGCCAGAGCTTCAAGGTCAGAGGGCACGTAGCGCCTGTCGCCGTACACGCTGAAATATTCGATGTTGAACGTACCGATGGTCATGGCTCCGGCCGCGCCGGCCGTGCAGAGAGCTGCTGCCAGGGCAGCGGTAAAAGCGCGCAGAGTTTTGTTCATTGAGAAAGCACCTCCTGTTTTCGGGAAAACGCCAGCGCTTTCATTGTATCACTGATGCGGGGCGCGGACAGTTGCCCGCGTCCCGCAGAATGGTATAATCGTGGTGTGCCGCAGAAATTTCACATTCATAATTTCAGGGAGGTAATAAAAATGAAAAATGCAGTTGTCACCAAAAAAGCCCCCGGCGCAATCGGTCCCTATTCACAGGGGATTTCCACGGATTCCATGGTTTACACGTCAGGGCAGCTGGGCATGACGCCCGACGGAAAGATGCCCGAAACTGTTGAAGAGCAGACAAAGAACTCCCTTGAGAACGTCAAGGCTGTGCTTGAGGCTGCCGGCAGCTCCATGGACAAAGTGGTGAAGACCACAGTGTTCCTCAAGGACATGAACGATTTTGCCGTGATGAACGGCATCTATGCCAAATATTTCAAGGAACCCTTCCCGGCCCGCAGCGCCGTGCAGGTGGCCAGGCTTCCCAAGGACGGCAAGGTCGAAATTGAGGTTGTGGCCGTCAAGTAGCGCCAGCCTGTAATAAACACAGAACTTCCCCCGCGGGAGGTTCTGTGTTTTTTTGTGCGCCCGGCAGTCCGGGTGAGGGCGCTCAGCAGCCAAGATTTTCGCCGATGACCACGGCTTCCATGTCCATGGATTTTTCTTTGTGCAGATATATGCACAGCGTGTTGCAGATCCGGTCAGGCGAGGCACAGTCGTAACATCTGTCCCCGCGGACGGCGCAGGGCGTTCTGAACCCGAAGCGCCGGGCGTTGGCCGGCGCCGCCGTGTTGCGGGCGCGCCAGACCGCTTTCTCAAGAGTCGGCTCGATTTTGTTGACGCCGAAAACAAAATAGACCTTTTCATGTCCCCACAGGGAACCGGCCACGCGGTTACCTGAACTGTCTATATTCACCAGTTCACCCGTTTCAGACGCTCCGTTGACTGACAGCATGAAAACCTGCGCCGTCATGGCTTTGTCGGCCATGGCTCTGAACTCGGCGCCGGAAAGCGGCGAAGGGTCGAACACCGCTGCGCGGCGGCCGATCTTTTCGGCCAGATTCATGGCACTCAGAGTGCGCGAATCGCCGAATCCCACTGTTTTTCCGGCTGTCTGTTCAGCAAGATAGTCTGCCGCTGCAGCTGCCGAATCAAAATAAACGGCTCCGAAGCCGTGCTTTTTCAGATTGTCCAGAAATTTCTCAATGTCCATGATAAATCCCTCCGTTCTGGCATTGCTGTCTGCCGCTATTATAAAACACCGGAGGCACAGGGGCCATTTTCTGACCTGTGCATCTGTTTCCCCGGCGGTGAAACTTTTATTATATAAAAGTTCATTTTTTACAGCAGCGCCCGCGGTGATCCTGTGATATGATATCTGTGTCTGCGCAAAAAAGCAGCACTCAGAGGAGGCGGCACCGTGGGAAAACTTCACGATATCAAAATGCAGGCGCTCAGAGCGATGATAAAGCGCGAAACGTGGCCGTTCATCGGCATCACGTTTGCGACGCTGCTGCTGTGTTTTCTCATCGCCGCGCTGATTGAGCCCTATCAGTTTGCCAGCACCGGCGTCACGGGTATGGCGCTGATCACCAACTACCTGTGGGGAATTTCCCCCGTCTGGGTGCTGACCATCGTCAACGGGCTGCTGCTGATCTGGGGATGGAAGGCCATGTCGCCGCGTTTTGCCCTGTGGACGCTGTACAACACAGTTCTGATGAGCATTGCGCTGCCTCTGTTTGAAATGGTTCACTATCCGGTCATTGACAATCCCATCCTGGCGGCGCTGCTGGGAGGCGTGCTCGGCGGACTTTCCATGGGGATTCTGTTCAGAGAAGGCGGCTCGTCAGGCGGCATGGACATTATTGCCGTCATTGTCAAAAAGAAATGGGGACTTGATGTCGGCTCTGCGTCGTTTTATGTCAACTCTGCGATTCTCATTTCGTCGCTGATTGCCGTAGACCTTGAAAAAGTCCTTTTCGGCGGCCTCAGCCTCTACGTTGAATCTGTGGCTATTGACTGGGTTTTGAAATCCTTTGACCGCCGCGTGCAGATGCTGATCATCACCTCGAAGCCGGAAGAAGTGATTCATTTTGTCATGAATGCCATCAACCGCACTGCGACGCTGATTTCAGCGAAAGGCGCGTACCGCCGCGTGCCCATGGATATTATCATGGTAATCCTCACGCGGCGCCAGTCCATCGAGCTGAAGCGCTTTGTCCGTGAAGCCGATCCGGGGGCCTTTCTGATTATGGGCGATGTGGCAGAAGTTGTCGGCGAAGGCTTCAAAAAATGGGAAAGCGATTCCTGATCTGAAGCTGCGGCGTTTGACGGGGGCTTTCCTGCAGAGGAGAGCCCCCTTTTCCGTGACAGCCATGATGTGCGTTCTTCGATGATAGTGTCATGAATTTGTGTAATATTTTCTATCATGAATCAGCATTGTGCCAGTATCGCATAAAAACACCCCGTTTACTGAATGTCCGGTAAACGGGGTGTGCATATTGCATGTCGTTTGTGCGATTTTTTTGTAACAGCGTTCGCTGAAAAATTCCGGGCACCTTTCTGCCGGCGGTTTTTCCCGATGAAGCGTTTTTGTCCTGCACAGGCGAAACAGTTAAACCGTTTTTGAGCACATACAGAACAAACCGCTGCCGCAGTTCTGCTTGCAGAAAAGTTCCACGTGGAACTTTTCTGACGGAAAAAGCAGCGTTTGGAACGGGGCGGACAGCCTTGAAAACCGGACCGGGAATCTGTTTTCGCCGGACAGATTTCGTCTGCAGCGTGAACTAGCTTCCGCTTTCTCTTTTTCCTTCGTCAAAATCCTTGAATACAATGCTGCCGATATAGCCGGCAATCATTCCGCAGACAGCAGCGATGGCCAGCGCAAGAACCACTTTTCCCGGAGGGTTGAATGCAAACGGCGCCAGCATGCCCGGTATCGGGGAAGCTGTCCCCGGTGCGTTGTTGATGATCTTCAGCAGGGCAGCTGCAATGCCCGACAGGCCGCCTCCAAAAAAGTTGGAAGTATAGATCGGGATCGGGTGGGTGGTGACGATATCCGCCTGCGTCAGCGGCTCCATCATGACCGCAATAACGTTGCTGTTGTTTCCGTAATGCAGCCGTTTAAAAATTACGCCGTTGGTGAACGACCCGCCGAAACAGGCGATCGCAGCGATTCCCATGGGAAGACCCTTCAATGCCAGCATGGCTGTAAGCGCCATGGAGCTCAGCGGAGAAGTGCAGATCATCTTGATAATCCCGCCCAGCAGGAATCCCATCAGAACCGGGGACGCCGTTGTTGCCTCCGAAACAGCATTGCCGATGATGGACAGTATTTTCGTTACTCCTGGATCTACAAAGTGTGCCACGCCGCGCGACAGCGACGCAACCGCAAGGGCCCCTGCAATCACGTTCAGCCCTTCCGGCAGCTTCTTTTCAATAAACGGTGCTATCAGCCCCACGATGTAGCCGGCAATGAATCCCGGAAGGATTCCATACCCGCCTGCAGCAACGCCGGCACAGATCGCCAAAACGGGGCTTGCTCCCATTTTAATCGGGACCATTGCCGCGGCGGCAACGCCTCCCATTGTACCGGCTGTCATGCCAACCTCTTTCAGGAAGGTCAGGCCAAAAATATCACCGGCAATATAATTCAGAATCGCTTCTACAAGAAAGGTTGCAACTGCGGCATCTGCCATGCCGGACATCGCTTTCTGCCCCTTCGGCATTTTCAAGCTGAACAGGGAAAAAGCCGCCAGGGTGACCAGCAGCAGCGCCGTACCTGAAAAAAGTGTAATCATGGCTCTACTCTGCTTCCCCGGCAGCTTTTTTCAGATCTGCCGCAAGTTTCTGAGCCTGATCCAGGATCTCACGGGAAGCCGGTACGCTCTCCAGCTCCCGGTACAACGCCGCAGCATGCTCCGCAGCATGCTGAAGAGAAATATCTCCTGCTTCTTTGGTATAAGCAGCCTCAGTTTTTCTGTCCCCGCGGCGGACACCCCCGTCTCCGGGAATTTTAATGGCAGGAAGTACATAATGGAGCAGTACTGCATAAATGGCAAGAATAATACTGCTTCTCACCGCTGCCACCGCTAAAAGGGTCAGGATGATCCCTGCCTGTCCCGCATCCGCTCCGATGCGGATGTAGATTTCAATTATATTGGCCACGAAGTCAGGCACAATCAGCGCGAAAAAAGTCCGCACATAACTGCCCTCAGCTTTGCCGTAATGGAACATCAGATAAATCACGACGCCATAGGCAATATAGAAAACAAATTCCGGCATCCCTACAGTCCAGATCTGAGCCGGGGCAACCAATGATCCTGAACTGACAAGCGCCCGTGTCACCATGACGCCCGTCGCGGAAATAAACACGACCGGCAAAGTCGCGAATTCGTCCAGAATAAGCATCAGCAGCGCAAAGAGAATAATGCCTGCCGAAACGACAAAATGCTCAGTAAAGAGAGAAATCCTCAGCTGCGCTGCAGCAATAACAAGCAGTCCGTAGATCAGCGGGGCTGCCGACGGTCGTGTTCTGTCGCTCATATTTTTCCTCTTTTCTTTCAGTATCTGCCGCGGATTTAAAATCAGCGGACCGTAGAATCAACCTGAACAGCTGAACATAGAAAGATCCATAGCGGCCTTTCTCCGGAAGAATGCAGATTTCACATAACGAACGCCGGGGAGGACAGCTATGGATCAATTGCATTCCGCGATGCCTGAACGGAGAAGGGAACAGTCTTCCGCGTCTGCGGCGGGGTATGATCCCGCCCCGGTCGCTGTCTGCAGCGAAGTCAGACGCGAAACGGCAGTGCTCTGCACCGGAACCATTTTCCGCTGCAAAAAAAGGGCCTGGCCGCGGCCTGCGGAAAACACCGCCGGCTATGGTGCGGGCATTATGGCTTTCTTGTGAAAAAGGCTTTCACGGCATCGGCATATGCTGTGAAGCATTTTGCCGGAGGTCATCGGTTCTCAATGCCTGTGCCGGCCGTGCTCCAGGGCTGAAAGTTTTTCCGAAGACCAGATCGTTTCTGCCGGCGGATTATTCCCCTGTCAGAGTTCAGGTAAATTCGTATTTAATATAGGTATTATAATGCAATCAGGCAAAAACACAACGGTTCGGCGGCCCGGAGACTATGTTTTTGCTGCGCGCCTTTCACGAAATCGGGGAAAGAGCTTGGCCGCCGGCGTTTTGCGCAGACGGCGCCGGTCAGAGGCTGCCGTCTGCGCCGCTTTTTTTCACCGTTAGTTTTGCCCTTGACGGCCCGGCGCACATCTACAGGGCGCTGCGGGCTGCTGGCGCGGAGGTCCTGCCGTTTGCCGCGCTGCTTTCGCTTCGTTTTCCTCAGTCCGGATTTTCTATGCGGCGGCTTTTCACAGCCGGCATGGAAGAGCAGATGCACGTGTTTTTTGAGAAAACCGAACCGCTGCCTGTGCTTTCTTTTCCATACCGGCGGGAAAGCTTTTTCAGTGGAACTGCTTCGATATGCGCAGTTCGGTGCGCCGGCAGATGACAGAGCGCCCCGCCGTGCAGAGTACGGCTGTGCTTTTTCCTGATAAAAGTCAATGTGTCAGAAGCGGCCGGTAAAGGCTTAAAAAAATGGGAATACGATTCCTGATCTGAAACTGCAGCGTTTGCCGTGACTTTCGTGCAGAGGGAGACTTTTTCCGTGACAGCGCTGCACAGAGCCGCAGAGATAATATTTCCTTCACAATGAATTAATGTAAATCAGTAATGTTTTTTGTCAGGAGAAATACAAAAGTACATTTTCTCCCTGATTTTACCTGCTGCACCCGTTCAGCGCGAAACAGAAAAAAGTTTTTTTTAAGGGCAGCCGGCTTTGTTTGTACATAATTATGATGCAATTTTTATAATAATAAATAATATTTTTGGTCGATATGATCACGCTTTCTCTTGCAAAAAAAACAAGCTGTGATAAAATCTTTTGTATCAATAGTATACAAGTCAGATAGTTCTGAGGATAGAGTAACTGAGAGAGCGGTAAGGCTGGTTCCGTTGCCGAGGAGAGAGTAGGGGCGTTACGGTGAGGCTGTAATGTCTGCGGCTCTCTTTTTTTATACACCGCGCGGCAGGCAGCGGAAACAGGTTGGTGAAATTCAATGAAAAGAAGGGGGAACTGAAGTGAAGGATTATCTGGTAGTGGCCAACAGCTGGCAGGTGTGGTTGTGTGCGCTGATCTGTATTGCTATGGTGTTGTTACAGTCAGCATGGTTTGCGCGTCTGTGCTTTAAGAACGCACCGCTTGTGGGGTTGTCGAAGCGCGACTGCTTCAAGAGTTTTCAATGCGGCATGGTGACAGCTATCGGCCCGTCGCTGAGCTGCTTTATCAGCGCCATCAGCATGATCACTGTGGTCGGCGGGCCGCTGGCGTGGCTGCGCCTTTCGATGATCGGCGCAGCGCCGACGGAGCTGATCGGTGCTGCAACCGGTGCGGCTGCCTACGGCGTGGAAATGGGCGGCGAGGGATACAACATGACTGTGATGGCCAACAGCTGGATGACCATGACGCTGAACGGCAGCGGCTGGCTGATTGTGGTGCTTCTCCTGACGCCTTCCCTTGAAAAGATCCGCACAAAGATGGGCGGCGGTGACTCGGTGTGGCTGAACCTGATCACCTGCTCAGCCTCAATCGGTCTGTTCTCCTATATGGCAACGCAGTATTATGTGCAGATCAAGTCGGTGCCTCCTGCTGCATGGTCGGCCATTACCGGTACTGTGGTGATGTATATCTGCATAAAGCTTTCTGATCATGCCGTGTGGCTGAAAGAGTACGGGCTCGGAATCGCAATTGTCGCCGGTATTTTTGTCGGCGCACTGCTGTAGTGAGAAGGAGAAAACGACCATGGCTGATAATAATCTTGCTGTTCAGTACCGTAAAAACTTTACTGACCCGTCCATTGTCATCGGCACGATCACAGTAGCACTGGCAATGATCACAAGCTTCCTGCCGAATATTTATCTTTACTTTGCTTACGGCGTCTTTCCCGACTGGGAGCACCTGCTGACAGCGTGGGGCAACATTGTGGTGATGTGTGGTGCTTTTTACATTGTCGAACCAGTTTCTTACTTCCCCATTTTCGGTCTGACAGGCACCTATATCGGCATTCTGTCGGGCAACATCTCTCAGATCCGTCTGCCCGCGGCGGCGACGGCGCAGGATGTTCTGGGCGCGCCGGCCGGCACAGAAAAGGGTGAAATCGTCGGCATTCTCGGCATCTGCGGATCCGTCGTCACAAATATTCTTTTCCTGACGGTGGCGGTGATCGGCGGAGAGGTCATTTTAAGACTGCTTCCGACCTCTGTGACAAATGCCATGTCGAAGTTCATCCTGCCCAGTCTTTTCGGCGCATGCTTTACCACCATGGCAGTCAAAAAAATGTCAATTACACTCTATGCGCTTCCTCTGGCGCTTTTCCTGCGGTATATTGCAGTGCCTGCATGGCTCTGCATCATTATCTGCATTTTCGGCGTGCTCGGCATCACATATACGCTGTACAAGGCAAAAATTATCCGCTGATGCTGTTTCTGACGGCTGGTTGAGTACTGTTCTGCCCTGAAACACAGGCTTTATCCGATTTGTTTTGAAAGAAAGAGGTGCATGCAGATGGTCGGAGAAACTGCGTTGAAAGCGATTAATGAAAAGGAAAACGTCTGGAGGGAACACGCGAAAAAGGTCTGGAATTTTGCTGAAACTGCCTATAAAGAGGTCAGCACCTGCGCGGCCACGGCTGAGCTGCTCAAAAGTCTCGGCTTTAAAGTGGAAACCGGCGTGTACGGAATGCCGACGGCGCTTCGCGCGGAATGGGGCAGCGGCAAGCCTGTGATTGGATTCCTCGGCGAGTTCGATGCGCTTCCCGGACTCAGCCAGAAAGTGGGCACGGTTAAAGAAGCAGTAAAAGAAGGGGCCCCGGGGCACGGCTGCGGGCACAATCTGCTCAGCACGGCGCCTCTGGCCGCAGCGTACGGGCTGAAGGAAGAACTGAAGGCTTCAGGGCGTCCGGGCACGGTTGTATATTACGGCTGCCCCGCTGAAGAGGCTCTGACCGGCAAGGTGTTCATGGCCCGCGGCGGCGCGTTCCGCGAACTTGATATTGCGTTTTCATGGCACGGCGCCTCGAAAAATCAGACCAGCTACGGCACCATGACGGGAATGAACAGCGCGATATTCCGTTTTACCGGACGCACGTCCCATGCAGGCGGCACTCCCGAAAAAGGGCGTTCGGCGCTGGACGCCGTGGAAATTATGGACGTGGGCGCCAACTATCTGCGCGAACACGTGACAATGGACAACCGCATCCACTACGTCATTACAGACGGCGGAATGGCTCCGAATATCGTTCCTGACCATGCAGCGGTGTGGTATTTTGTGCGTGCCCTGACGCGCGAAGGCGTTGAAGACACATACCGCCGCCTTGTCCTCTGCGCAGAAGGCGCCGCCCACATGACTGAGACGAAGCTTGACATTGAATTCCTCGGCGGCTGCTATCCCACGCTGGAGAACCATGTGCTTACCGATCTGCTTCAGCAGGGGCTGAAAGACGTTGCCGGCCCTGTCTGGACGAAAGAGGAACTTGACTTTGCCGACAAGCTGAACAGGGACAATGCAGGCTATGAGGCTCTGAAAAACGACCCCGACTACGACGGCCCGCTGAGCGCACATGTCAGCCCGATCTTTACAGGCTATATTTACGGCTCCACTGATGCCGGCGATGTGCAGCACATCTGCCCCTGCTCCGAGCTGAACACGGCGTCATGGAACGCCGCTGCGCCCGGGCACAGCTGGCAGATCACCTCGTGCGCCGGCATGTCCATCGGCGAAAAGGGCATGATGTACGGCGCCCGCGTGCTGGGACTGACTGCGGCCAGAGCTGCGGCAGATCCAAAGGTCATCGAGGCGGCAAAGGCCGAGTTTGAAAAGTCGATGGCCGGAAAAAGCTATCACTGCCCGATCCCCGCGGAAGTTCCTGTTCCTATGCCTGAGAAGAAATAAAACGCGGCTCATTTCCGGCCGGCATCAGGAGAGCTTCTGATGCCGGCCGGTTCCCGCGCCGCTGTGTTTCTGAGTGAAAAGCACAATTCCTTTTTGTTCTTATGGAGGCAGAGCAGATGAAGAAAAAAACAGGAATGAAAGAGCTGCTGCGCAGAAGAATCAGCGAACTCACCTCGCTTATCGGGGTGAGCGGCTATGAATGGGATGTGGCCCGCTATATCGCTGCGGAACTGAAAGGCAGCGCAGACAGCATTGAACAGCTCCCCAACGGCCAGCTGATCGCTGTGAAAAAAGGCGCGCATCCCGGACCGAAAGTGCTTGTCACGGCCCATATGGATGAAGTCGGCTATGAGGTGAAGTCCATCAGTGCAAAGGGCTTTCTGTATTTCGACAAGATCGGCGGCGCTACAGAGGCCTGCCTGCCGGCACGCTGCGTGCTGGTCAAAGGCGATAAAGGAGTGGTGCCCGGCGTTGTCGGCGTGCGCGCAGGGCATCTTCTGACGCCGGAGCAGATGGCGAAGCCCCAGACAGTGGGACAGAGCTATGTGGACATTTTCGTTTCTTCCCGTGAAGAGGCTGAGGCGCTGGGAATCCATGCCGGATCCCAGATTGTTCCTGATTCGCCGTGCACGTCAGTCGGCCCGGACGGCGATTATCTGATCACCCGTGCCGCGGACTGCCGCTCGCTCTGCGCGGTGATCATCGAAACCATGAAAAACCTCAGGGCGGAGGATATTCACGGCGAGGTGTATGCCGTGTTCAATATTCTTGAGGAGACTACAGTGAAGGCCATTGCCGCGCCGGTGGCAAAGATCAAACCGCTGTACGGCCTGTTCCTTGACACGATTCCGTGCGGCGACGTGCCGGACTGCGACTTTGAAAAGGAGCTTCCCGTGGCGTTGAAGAAAGGCCCTGTCGTTCTGCACAGCCAGATGTATGCTTCCGGACTGCTGCGCGCGGGCAGCCATCCCAAACTGGTGCAGGCGCTGCGTGATGCGGCAGAAAAGACAAAAATGCCGCATCAGGAATGGGCGTTCAACGGCGCCGGATATGTCACCGACGCAGTGGGCGGCGTTTATGCAGGCGAAGGCATGGCCGTTGTGACCATGGCCCTGCCGCGGCGCTATTCGCATTCGCCCTCTGAAGTGCTTCACCTTTCAGACGTCGTTGCCACGCAGGCTATTGTCGAGGAGTTCCTGAAACATCCCGTTGATCTTTCGATGCTGTAGAAAAGCGCGAACAGACAGAGGTGCCTGCGGCCGGACTTGTTTTTCCGGCCGCAGCAGTTCAGTATAGAGGACAGGAGAAAACATGGATTGGGAAAAACAGCTTTTTGAACAGGGAAACAGCCCGACGCGTGCGGCCATTATGGTTGCCATGACACCGGATCAGAAGATTGAAAAAGAACTGATTGCTGAATACAGAAGCCGCGGCATCCGCTGCGCAGCCACAATGATTTCCGGCAGAGATTTTGAAGCCCGGCCGAAAATACTGCGCAACATGATCGGTCTGTGTCTCAATGAGGGGATTGTTGAAAAAAAGACAGAACACATTCACCCGCTGGTGCATGCCATTCACGAAGCCTGCCAGACAGGACGCCTGGTGGACAGCTATGCGGCGCAGAGCTTCTGCGTAAAGGCGGCAGTGGCCCGCAGCGGATGCTGGATTGTGGTCTGTTTTTACGGTGAGATGGGAATGCATGAGCTTTCAGTACACGGCACCATCGGCCTGGGGAGCCAGGTGCTCGCGGTGTAGTCTGAAGAAATTTCTGCGCTGAGGTGGGGCATGAAAAGCGGAACTTTATTCTGTGTTGCCGGGGCAGTTCTGTTCGGCCTGGTGCCGCCGGCACTTCAGTACCTTCTGATTCACGGCGTTTCCAAAACAGCCGCTCTGCTGGGGCCGAACGCACTGCTGCTTGCCGGAGCCCTGCTGCTGTGTCTGAACAGGCGCAGCACGCTGCACGTTCCTTTCAGCAGCGCTGCTGCCCTTGTTCTGTGCGGTGCCCTGGGAATGGGGGCGACAGGCCTGTTTCTTGCCTCATCGTACGCTTATATTTCCACAGGCACGGCGACGGTGATCAACTTTCTTTACCCGTCCATTGTAACTGTTGCCTCTGCCATCCTGCTGCGCCAGAAGCTGACGGCAGGGGCAGCGGCTGCCATGTTTTTTTCAGTTGCAGGCATGATTCTCATTTCGCTTCACGGCAGCGCTTCAGACGGAATGCCACAGCACAGTGCGATGACCGGTTATTTCCTGGCGCTCTGTTCAGCGTTCACATATTCGCTTTACATACTGGGCACAAAAATTTTCAGATGCGAGCAGCTTTCCGACGCCGGAGAACTGTTTTACCTGTCAGCCGGAGCGCTGCTGACAGCGCTGCTCTGGATGCTGACAGGACACGAGGCGGTTCTGCCACTGAACGGACACGTTGTCTCCGTGTTTCTGGCGTACTGCGTCATGATCGGCGGGGCATTTGTCTTTATCAGCGTGGGAATAACAAAAATAGGGCCGGTGCGCGCGTCCTATGCGACGCTTTTTGAACCGGTAACCGCCGTCGCGTGCAGCGTTGCCTTTTACGGAGACCGTCTCCCGGCATCGGCGCTTGCCGGCTTTGCCCTGATTTTTCTTTCAGTGTGGTTCAGTTCGAGATAACCTGTCCGCGGAGCGCTGCAGCCTGAAACGCGGACTTCAGTGCAGAAAAACGGAGAACGCTGCCCGGAAGGGAACGTTCTCCGTTTTTCCGTATCTGCGTAAAAGAGACCGCGGCACTGCAGCCCCGCAGTTACGCGCTGAGCTGCTGAGCGCGTACAAGAGCAGCATAAATGCCGTTTTTCCCGATCAGATCCCTATGAGTTCCATATTCGGCGAGCCGTCCTGCCTCAATGACAGCGATGCGGTCGGCGTTCCTGATGGTGGACAGGCGGTGGGCGATGACGATTGTGGTGCGGCCCTTTGACAGCTCGTCAAAAGTGCTCTGAATTTTTGCCTCAGTCACGCTGTCCAGTGCCGAAGTTGCCTCGTCGAGAATCAGAATCGGCGGGTTTTTAAGGAAAATGCGCGCAATGGCAATGCGCTGCTTCTGGCCGCCTGAGAGCAGAACGCCCCGTTCGCCCGTGTTTGTCTTGAACCCTTCAGGCATGGCCATGATGTCATCGTAAATTTCAGCAAGTCTGGCCGCCTGCGCCACTTCCTCATCAGAAGCATCGGGCCTTCCGTATCTGATATTTTCCGCGATGCTGTCGGCGAACAGAAAAATATTCTGAGACACAACGCCGATGTTCTGATGCAGAGATTCCTGTGTGACGCTGCGCACGTCCCTGCCGTCAATGCTGATTCTGCCGCTGCTGACATCGTAAAAGCGGGGAATGAGCTGGCTGAGCGTCGTTTTGCCGCCGCCCGAATCGCCCACAAGGGCCAGCTTTTCGCCCGGCAGGATTTCCAGTGAAATGTCATGAAGCACGCCGCGGCCTTTCTGATAGGCAAAAGACACATGATCAATGGAGATCTGCCCTCTGACGCGTCCGAGAGGCACCGCACCGGGAGCGTCAACAATAGTCGGCTGAGTGTTCATCAGTTCGGTGAAACGGTGAAGCCCGGCAGTGCCGTTGGCAATCAGTTCGGACGTGAACGCAAGGCGGCGTATGGGATTGACGAACGCTGTAATGTACAGACTGAAGGTGATCAGGTCAATGAGATTCAGCTTCTCTGCCATGATCAGCGCACCGCCCACAGAAATGACCGCCGCGGACATGGAGCACAGGAAGAAATCCATCACTGCATTGAACTGGGCCATGGCTTTATGAAAAGCGTACTTTGAGTTCCGGTAGCTGTTATTGGCCCGGTCAAACTTGTAAAGTTCCTTTTTTTCGTTGCCGAAGGCCCGGGCTGTGCGCATGCCGGAAATGCCCGACTCAAAGTCTGCATTGATATCCGCCACGGATTTTTTCACGCTTCTGGATGCATCGCGCATGTTCTTCCGGCATTTCCAGACAATCAGAAGAAAAACAGGTATCATCAGCGCCAGCACCAGTGCCAGACGCCACTGAATCGTGAACATGACGACCAGCGCGCCGGCGATGGTGACTGAAGAAATGAAAATGTCCTCGGGGGCGTGGTGCGCCAGCTCTGTGACCTCAAAAAGATCGGTGGTAAGACGGCTCATCAGCTGTCCGACACGGCTGCTGTCGAAATAGTCGAAACCAAGTTTCTGAATGTGCCGGAACAGATCACGGCGGATGTCCGTTTCAACCCTGATGCCGAAGTTGTGCCCCCAGTACCAGATGACGTAGGTCAGAAGCGAGCGGATCAGATACGCTCCGAACATCGCTGCCATGATAGTCCAGAACGTGCGCCACGCGCGCTGCGGAATCAGCGTGTACATGCACCAGCGCGACACCGCGGGGAACGACAGGTCGATGAGCGCAATGATCAGCGCGCTGGACATGTCGAGCAGAAACAGCTTCATGTGAGGCTTGAAATACGAGAGAAAAAACTTCAGTTCTGACCGTGTGCCGCGGATTTCTTCCACTGGAATCCCCGCTTTCTGCCTTAATATGACATCTGTGCGAAAAAATTGTATTCAACACTACTATAGCATGAATTTCAGAATTCTGCGGGAAAGAACCGGTCCGGACCGGGACAGAGAAAAACGGCCGTGCGGGGAGTGCTTCTTCTGTAAAGCGCTCCACACGGCCGCTGCATGCCGCTGTTTGAAATTATTGTCTTACATCAGCCCGTTCTCTTTCAGCCACGGTTCGATCCGGCTTTCAACGTTTGCCAGAAGGCCGTCGCGAATGTCTGCTTTCGGCGCAATGCCGCGCAGATGTTTTACGCTCTCGGTGATTGTGCTGCCGCCGCTTGTTGCAAAGGGGCAGATAATTTTGCCGTCAAGCCCGGCCGTCTCTGCGAATGTGTCGATGATCATGGGCTCGATATACCACCAGATGGGATAGCCGAGAATCACAATGTCGTAGTTTTTCATGTCAGGCAGTGTGCCGGCAATGGCGGGACGGGCGCTGTCGGCTTTTTCCTTCTTTGCTCTGTCGACAGTTTCATTGTAGCCTGAAGGATAGGGCTTTTCCGGACGAATTTCAAACAGGTCGCCGCCGACGGCTTCGTGAATTTTCTTTGCTGTGCGGCGCGTGTTGCCGCTCCATGAAAAATAGACTGTCAGGATCTTTTTCCCGTTTTTCGCGGTCTGTCCCAGAACGTTTTCTGCGGCAGACGGCGTTTCTGCGGTGCGTTTCATCTTCAGCAGCCCTGCCAGCGAATCGCGCCTTGTCCAGGCATACGCTCCTGCGGCAAGCAGAATCACAAGAAGGATCAGAAGAACTTTTTTCATTATGTTCACCTCATTTTATCGTGTTTATCTCTGCTCTTTATAATACATGGAGTCTGCTCCAGGTCAAGCGGAATTTAAGGACCGGCGGCACCGAGGGTTCCGCTTTAAAGCGCCTTTGCGGTACAATAGGATACATGAAAAGAGATCAGGAGGAGGGGGTCTCATGCAGATCCGACAGGAGCGGCCGGAAGAGCGCCGCATTGTGGAAAATCTGATGCGCGAAGCGTTCTGGAACGTCTACCGTCCCGGCTGTACAGAACATTATATTCTTCATTGTCTGCGAAACGATCCCTGCTTTGAGCCGCGTCTCAGCTTTCTGGCCGAAGAGGACGGGCGCATCTCGGGGTATATTGCGGCAGCACGCGGCACTCTCACAGGTCCTGACGGGACGCGGACAGAGCAGCTGCTGTTCGGCCCGCTGGGCGTGCTGCCGGACTGTCAGCGGCGCGGCATCGGCTCGGCGCTGATGGAGCACGTTCTGCAGCTTGCTCCCGGCCTGGGGTACTGCAGCGCCGTGCTCAGCGGTTCGCCTGACTATTACGGCCGTTTTGGTTTTGTGCAGGCAGCGCGGTACGGAATCCGTCCGCAGGGCATGAACGAAGATCCGTGGTGGTTTCTCGCGAAATGTTTCGATCTGCATGCCGGAAACAGGGCAGGCGGCATTTACTCTGACCCGCCGGTTTATACAGCTGATGACGCTGCCGTTGAAAGGTTTGACGCCGCGTTTCCTCATAAAACCAGGGAACGGCGTCCAGGACAGATTTTCTGAACTGCCGCGCTGCGGTTTTTGAAAGGAGCGATACTGCAATGGGTGCAGAGCTGAAAGTTCTTGTCACTGTGCTGCCTCTCACCGCCGAACATCTGGAATACCTGAAGAAGCAGACGGCCGGCGTACCGTGCCGTCTTGTCTATAAGCGTACCGGCCTGACCGCTGCCGACCTTGCGGATGCAGATGCTGTCATCGGCAACGTGCCGCCGGTGCTGCTGCCGGCGGCGGTGAGACTGAAATGGCTTCAGCTCAATTCTGCGGGGGCCGATCCCTATTCACGTCCCGGCCTTCTGCCGGAAGGATGCCGGCTGACTTCGGCGTCGGGCGCGTACGGTCTGGCTGTTTCCGAGCATATGCTGGCCCTGACTTTCGCCCTGGTGCGCCGTCTGAATCAGTACATCGGCGTGCAGAGAGAAGGACAGTGGAAGTCATGCGGGCATATTATCTCTGTGGAAAATTCCACTGTGCTGGTGCTGGGGCTCGGCGACATCGGCGGCAGCTATGCGCGCAAGATGAATGCCCTCGGCGCGCATGTCATCGGCGTGCGGCGCCATGCCGGGGAAAAACCGGCGTATCTTGACGAAATCCACACGATTGACGAGCTGGACAGCCTGCTGCCCCGCGCTGACATCACTGCCATGGTGCTTCCCGGCACGGCCGAGACGGTTCACCTGATGGATGAGCGGCGTCTGCGCCTGATGAAAAAAGGGGCCTATCTTATCAACGTCGGGCGGGGATCTGCAGTCGATCCGGCCGGGCTGAAAAAGGTCATTCTCGACGGCTGGCTCGGCGGCGCAGCGCTTGACGTGACGGAGCCCGAACCGCTTCCGCCGGAGGATCCTCTGTGGCGGATGGATAAGGTGATCATCACGCCGCATGTGGCGGGGCACTTTTTCCTGGCGGAAACGGTGAACCGCATTGTCCGCATCGCCGGAGAAAACCTGCGGGCGTGGACGCGCGGAGAAGCCCTGCAGAAGGAGGTGCGGCTGTGAGCATTCAGACGATTGCGTTTATCGGCCTCGGCATTATGGGCCGCCCGGCAGCGGTGAACCTGATGAAAGCCGGGTATACCGTCCGTACCTGGGCGCGCCATCCTGAAAAAATTGCCGACCTGTCTGCGGCAGGGGCCCTGCTGTGCCCTTCGGTGCGGGAAGCCCTGCGCGGCGCTGATGCGGCAGTCACAATGCTGAGCGCGCCTGCTGACGTTGAACAGGTGTATTTTGATCCGGAAGGGATACTGGCGTGCGCTGCCACCGGAACGTTCCTTATTGACATGACCACTTCCAGTCCCGAACTGG
>Ga0256404_1003415_pt1 | contig 32393 bp, 18 predicted proteins | sample RumenRJG_01DNA_FD_185990 | JGI IMG/M metagenome (GOLD analysis project Ga0256404, IMG submission 185990) | Bovine rumen microbial communities from Lethbridge, Alberta, Canada - RJG_01 | ecosystem: Host-associated > Mammals > Digestive system > Stomach > Rumen | place: Canada: Alberta | collected...
AAACTATATGATATAGATACAATATATAGGTGCAATAAGAAACAATAGCAGCTACAATCACTATCGACTGTAGCTGCTGTTGCTATAGTATATAGGTGTTACCACCTGTAGATGGTCGAATGCTTACGGATAGAAAGGGTGCGAAAGCAACAAAAACAAACCATATCCTCTGAAGGATGCTCCTAAGGATAAGGGTAACGACAAGCAGTTATAATAAAAAATGCAGGGCACAAACCCTGCATTATAAAATTACCATGCAAACATTTCAACGAGTTATTTCTTTTTCATTATTCTTTATCGTTCATCTGGATTAACCCACATTTTTCACCATATCCAGTAATAAAGACAAGCTGACGAGCACGTGTTATAGCGACATAGAGCAACGAGCGTTTGGCAGACAAGAATTCTTTTTGTGCTACCTTATCCATGCCAGAGAAAGGGTAACCTTCTCTAACTTTTGAAGGAATGTTTCGTTCATTCACATCTGTCAGTATTATTACACGGTATTCCAAGCCCTTCAAGGAGTGGAATGTACACAAATCAATTCCGCCTGTACTACCTTGCTTCTGTGCTCCTTTAAGCACTCGATATTCTTTGCCATCACGGTGAAGACGACTTTGGATATTCTTTAGGAGTTGCATGCTTGGAGCAGCAATACAAATCTCCGAAAGTTTAATATCACTTGCCAGACATTCTTCAAGCCATTCCATTACCTGATCCACCTCTGCATTGGCATCACTGACCATCTTGTATTGTGGAGCGACACCATCGTGAATCAGAGAGACATATCCATTTGTGGATTCCTTGCCTCCGTCCATATCATCATAATCAATGCCCTTGATGACACCTACAGCCATTCTTCTAATAGGCTCAGTAGTACGGTAGTTGATTTTGAGCTTGCGACTTCTCACACCTCTGACATTAATACCAGCAGCACCAAAATTCATCTTCCGACCTGAGTAGATACGCTGTATAGGGTCTCCAACAAGGAACAAGTCATTCCTACCCTCTGCAACTAATGCACGAAGGAATTTAAGTTCAGGGTTAGAGAAATCCTGAAATTCGTCCGCAATGACATTCGTATACGGATGAATACCATTTTCATTGAGATAGGTTGTCGCTTCATTGAATAGTTCCAATCTGTCTACAACCCTACGTTCCTGTTTAAGAGCCACATACTTCTCAACAAGTTTCCAAATATCAATACGTTGCTTACGACTTAACGCCTTTGTGCGGCCGACACGTGGCTGCATCATATATTGTTTCACATCTTTGTTACCATAATACACAATAACATCTATGTACTCATCATAGAGGAACTGCTCGTCAAACTCTGTCACTTCTGTTTCCATAACTTCACGCCATAGTTTCAAAGATTCTTCATCACCGCTGTAGTCAAGCACCTTATAACCATCTTTAATGTTATATGACTTGACAATATCAAGCAGCACACTGTCAATATTGTTCAGTTTGTATTTTTGAGTAGGCACATCCAATTTTGCAATAGAATCAGCAAGATTGACACTTAATGTTCTCGTGTACGTAGTAAATAAAACATGTGCATCAGGATTTTGACAGAGATATTTCAAGCGATGAATGGCAGCAATGGTCTTACCTGTACCAGCACCGCCACTGACCTTCATCGTCCCCTTATATTCTGCATCGACAAGTTTCCTTTGAGAAGGGTGAAGGAAAATCTGCCATTTATCCATACCTTGCTCAATGATACGCTGAAGCGCATCATCATCAGTAATTTCAACAAATCTTCGTTTATTATTATCACTGAGAAGTTTGTCTTCATTATCATGAGCTTGTCCTTCCTCTATTGCACTGATGACGGCATCAATATTCTCTCCGTCCATGATATTGAAGATATTCTCATAAGCATCCAGAGGTAGTATTGGCTCCAGCTCATCAAGATCGTCAAGATTCTTAATGCTCATCACGCGACATATCGCCTCTTGTGGAATACCTATCTTCAGCAGTTTCTCTTCTGGAACGCCAGTAAAGAAAGACGAGGTTTCAACTACAGGTACTGTTGGAGATTCTGTTTCTTCCTTCTCCACAATATTCACCAACTGGCAAGCCTGAGTATGTTCATTCCAAACAAACTTTTTGCTCATGCCCCATCTGTATGCTTCTTCATGGTCGGCAACATACAGTAGAGAATACGTGTTACCGTCAAGCATACCAATTACAACCCGATAGTTGTCATCCACACGTGCTGTACGCATGGTAGAGTTTTTGAACTGTGCAATTGGTTCCAGATGTATTCCAGGAGAAGCAGGATTCTCACGGAATTTCTTCTGGAATGCAACCACTTTGTCTTGTGTCTTCTTCGGCAGCTTCAATACTGCATCGAAGAACGTTTCTGATAAGAACAGTCTCATAGTTATATGATTTACTTTATTAATTCTTCATTAAAGTCTTTCTGAGCAATTACCTTATAGCCATGCTGTACAAAAACTGATTCATCATTAGAATCAAATGGGTCTATGGCTATCTTTGGATTATCAATAATCATTGCAGCACTTGCTATCACCTCATTATCAGCATTAGTGAGTTCAAAGATACCCTCATGGCTGAAAGGCACATTGTTATCAAGTAAAATGTCTACAATATCTTCCATTCCTGGATAAAGTTCTTTGATTTCTTCACGGTTAGCAACTGCTTCAGCTGCTACTCTATCGACTTCCTCATTGGAACCGGCTGACCAGAATTGGATGAGGTTATATCTCCGCCAGAACGAAACCCATTCGTCTTTGTCGAGTTCCCTTAACCCCCTATGAAGATGTAGATCATATTTAACAGCATTATTGAAAGCCTGATCCACTTCGTCATCTGAAGATGTGTCGGTCAGGTTCTCGTCACAGTTATTATCCAACAGAATAGAGCCCTCATATAAAGCTGCCCCACTAGAGAAGAAGTTCGGAACATCATAAATGCACCAGAAGCAAGTCTCTTTGATTGAACCTAATTGGGGATTTTCCAGCAACTGTCCCAATCGGGTTACTGAATTGTTCCCCAACTCATCCTCCTTCTCAGACTCAAAGAGCTGAATATCCTCCCAAGTAATAGTCCATGAGAACATACGCTGTGGTTTGGCCTGCTTGATTCCCTCGCGCTTCTCCCAATCACTATAGAACCTCATATTCGGGTCACAAGCATGATACTTATAACCATCCAAGTACACTGACCACCATGGAATCTTCATCAAATCTTCTATCTCCATGCCTTCTATCTTGGCATACGTACACATAATCTGGAAATCAGGAATGGTTATATGTCTTACCCCATATGCCATCGTCAATTCAAATTGTGGTCTGATGCTATAGCGCAAGTCGGTATTATCTCTTTCGTCTATTACATGAAGTTCATAGTGGTATGCATCATCATCAGGAACTTTCTCGAATTCCCAATTTCTATTCTTTGCCATAGTCTGTAGGGCACGGACAAATTTCAATTCCAGCTCACTGTCTTCAGCTGCTCCTGCTTGGGCGATAGTACCAACCGAGCCATCAATCCTTTCCCATGTGTTAGCTCCATCGACGAGCTTGCCGAACATGACCTCTGCTTGCTCCCTGCTGAAAGCATCGCGGCTATATTGGTTGCCGTATGTCAAGATACAGTGGTAGCAGCCATCCTTACCTTCCAATTGACATTTGCATTCTTTGATATTATCATAAGCATCCTGAAGCAATTTGGAAAATTCTTGTGTGTTGTACAATTTTGCCAGATAGCCAGTACCTCCAGGGATTGTATCATACATCACGAGATAATAGTCTTTCTGCCCTGTCGCCTGATTCACTTCTGTATAGGAATCAATGCGAATATGCTCTGGTGACGAATGGTAATACTCTTTCATACCCAATTCTATTCCAGACTTAAACATCTCAACCGATGCTTTCGCGTCCATTATCTGAATGGGCAGCAGAATCTTGATGGCTTCCGTCTGCATATGACGATATAAGTAAAGCTGCTCAAAGACCTCTCCATTCCTGTCATTAGCAAAACTAATGTCCTTGTGATTACAGAACCTGTAATGCTGTTCTACAGGCTGGTGATCTTTGTTGGTCTTAGAAAGTAATGGAGTGGATTTTCCGCAATAGCGGCATGTAACGAATCCATTCTCAGGAATGACACCCTCATTATTGACCTCCACTTTTGTTCCCGACTGCATCTGCATTCCATAGTTGGCTTCATAAAGATCCATATTATTGCAGAACTCTATACCGAAACCGATATTCTTCATGGCAAAAGAAGAAACGATTCCTTTGTGATGGAACATAAAATGCTTTTTAACGATAAACTGCTCTCTTGTTCTTTCCTCATTGGAATCATCAAGAACGGCATCAACCTTGAACATAGCACTTCTCGCATTGGTAAACTTGAGATAGTGATGCTGATTGACTCCCCAAGAAGGATCTCCACACTTGGGACAAGCTGCTTCAGAATACTCTTGTGTTCCTTTTTCCGCCAGGCAATCACATTTTGAACAATATCTCATCGTTACGAGGTTGTCCTTCCAGTCGAATGTTGGTATGCCACTGACTTCCAACTGGAACTTCTGTGTACAGAACTTATTACCTGGAGCCAACTCCTTGATTCCCTGAGAAGCAGAACGTGTCAGTTCTATTACCTTCGGTTCTGCCACGTTGTTCTTCTTATCCTCCTTCTCTTGTGAAGAATAGACGCTGGCCTGAAGTTTCACTCCAGTTTCCGGGAATGCATAGTTAGGCAACAATCCACAGTTTGTCATAAACTCAATAAGACTCTCGCCTTGGATATTGGCGTATTGCTTTTTACAAGCCTTAATCAAGTCTCTGATGGCTTCTTTTGCAGGGTCATTGGGTTGCAACCTATTCTCTTGCTGCTTGTAATCGTTCAACTCTTCCCCAAGTCCATGCAGTCTGTCTGTCAGCGAGCGGAACTCTTTGATAATATTTTGATAGAAAGACTCATCATCAAGCGAGTCTGCCAATCTTTCTAATGTGGGTATAGTCTTCTCGTCATACTGCTCTGTAAACCTGGCTTTCAACGTGTTCTTATTTGCCTTGATAAAAGCAATGATACGGTTAATCACAAAGCCTTCTGACGACATACCGCCTTCCGTCAGTTTCAAGTCTCTAATATTTGAAGGGAGCGTGTTTTCCGAACTACTGCTAATCCATGTGTCTATGCAATAAGCAAAGAAGTGGCGACGCAGAATATCCTTTGCTTCAAGGAAACAGCCAGGAGTATTCACCTCTCCCTCCATCATCTCATCAGGATAGCTGAAATAGTACATGTCGTGCGGTTCTCCCGAATGAGCATAGTTCAGAACCAAAGCAGAACCTTCCTTACGACCAGCACGTCCCACACGTTGCAGGAAGTTACTGGGCTTGGGTGGTACATTGGCATTACCCATCACATTCAGGTCGCCTATGTCAATACCCATTTCAAGTGTTGACGTGGCGGTCAACACATTGACAGAATTAGAATGTGGATGTTCCTTGAAATCCTTTTCAAGTTTCTCCCTGTCGCCTCGTTCCAAAAGTCCTGTATGTTCACGGGCATATACACGGGGGGACAAATGACGGTTGTATACTTGCTGATAGTAATTCAGTTCCGGATTAATTTCCTCTGAATATGTACCAGCACACTTGTAATCCAGACAAAGTGTATCTTCTGCAAGTCCATCACTCTTGGCCACATATAATGTCGACTGACAGTTACTGCACTTGATATGCTTTACATGCTTGCTTACCCAGATGTGGTCTGGGTTAATGACATAGTTACCACCGCCTTCAGGCGCTTTATTCACCAATCCGACTTCTTCAAGTGTTTCAAACAACTTACGGATGAAGTCATTGAACAATGTCATGTTCTTTTCAATAGGCCAGTTGAAATATCGCCAGAAATAGTTTGTAAACCAATTCGGCTTCTCACGTCTCAGAACGGCTAAATCAAGCATGTCATCATTCGTGGCCTGAAAGTTAATACCTATAAGCTTAGGGAAACGTACACTTCCGCCAAACTTCCTGTTCAGGAAATGGCGAGAATCATACTGCCAGTTAAGGGCATATGATGTAAGTTTCTCCTTTCTGTACTTGTCCAGATAGGGATGATCAACAGCACCGTGTCGCCTCATACGCTGCAAAATGCCATACACAAAGTGCCGGAAAGCTCTTCCGTCCTCCGCGACATAAGCAAGATTATTCTCTATTAGATAATCCTTCATGAGGTCATAGGCTTTCCCTATATCCTCGCTTTTGAAGTATGTAGCGGAAGAGCCTGTCTTTTCAAGCGTACGACCCAGCTGTGATGTCAGGCCAAGTTCACTGACAATCTCCCAGTCTACACGCAGGTCAAACTCATCCTTGAACGTCTGCATAAAGCTACTTCCTTCACGGTAGTTATGTCGCAAATCAATATGCGATGCCAAATCAGCAGGAAGGAAACGATGGTAATAGTCTTCTTCGGAAAGCTTGGCTTTCCAATATTCTTTGAAGCCCCGTTGTAGTTCCTCGATGTTGACAGGTTGCTCCAATGTATTGATATACTGCTGCATTGATTGACGGAACAAGAAACGGAATGTCCGCGCCTCATAGAAGCCAGCCTGATGAGCAGCATCCTGAACGCTGTTGTTAAATACTAGGATTTTTCTCTCCTTCTCATCAGCATGGTCAAAGTCGCTTGACAGTACCTGGCTGATGGCCACACTTGACAAAGTGGATGTTCGTCCTCCTATCTGGCAAATTGAATCGCTATTACATTCTGGACAGTATGAGGCAAATCGTTGGTTGCCACCTCTTGTCGAGGTTGTCTTACTGCACACACGTACACGAAGCGTATCACTGTCACTGACACTTGCTTCGCGCAAGTCCTTCATACACACATGATGGGTAACGTTAATGGCATTCTCGTTGACATATTCATCGATGGCCTCATGTTTCTTGGATTCAATATTCAATAACCTCACCTCTTTCTCCCTATCCATGAAGGCCTTGTTGATTGTCGTGATGTCAGAACAATAACAGTCATCCGTAGCCAATCGTCGGGTTATCCAACCACTGGCCCCACATTCGCGACAATAATACATTGGTAAGGCAATACGGTCTTCATCTTTATTCAAACTATGTCGCCACGTGAATTCCGGCTCCTTTTGGAAGTAGCGCAATATGCCGCTCAACTCGCGTTGCCAAAGCTGAACTTGCAAATAGAGCATGGGGATAAGCTTATTGGTATCATTAAAAGGGCGTTTGGCGTATGCGATAAGAGCCAGGAGATTCTCCAACACTAACATACAGGTTTTCTCTCCATCCTGAAGATACAGTTTGCGGAAACTCACATCTTGGTCAATAAGCTTCTTCTGTATCTCATCAAGTGAGAGAATACCCTTATTCAGGATATCCAACAACGATTTTACAATACCCATACTGCGCAACACAATGCCTGCTTCTACTGGTGAGATAGAAGAGTTCTTCAACCAGACCTTGCACAGACGCTTTATGTAACTGTCAACACTATCATTAGAGCCAAACTCACAGCTCTTGATTAGCTTAGAATCGGGAAGGTTCGTATTTGTCACATGAACGTATTCATCAACGGGTATGCGATGTTCTTCTATCACATGTTCCTCCTTGAATGTTTCACCGAACACGTCTGAAGCATATTCACATAAACGTTTTTTGCTGTCAGGACCATTTCCTATTGTAGCGGATGTTCCAATCGGACAAAGCATGCCTTTAGACATGTTCAACTTCAGCTTCAAACGACGAATCAGATTTGCCACATCAGTACCTTGCGCACCGTCGTATGTATGCAACTCATCCAGAACGATGAATTTAAGATTCTTATTATCGGAATCAATATTTCCTTTCCAGAGAGTGCTGAATCGCTGGCGCATCAATCCGTAGTCAAGCATCTTAAAGTTGGTCAGAAGGATATCTGGAACAGTATCAAGAATGGCATCACGATTCTCAATGATATGGTCTTCACCCATATCACGAGGATAATCTTTTGGATCTGTTCCCTCTCCGACAAACAGCCCGGCAGTTACCTTGCCTTTCAGACGCTCGTCATTCCAAATGGTTTCTGCAAGACGTTTTGCCTGGTCACTAGCAAGTGCATTCATCGGATACATAATTATGACTTTAACACCAACCTGTCTCTCGAACTTGTTGCAGTTATAGCAATAGTCAAGTATAGGATACAGGAAACACTCAGTCTTACCAGAACCTGTTCCTGTGGTGAGCAACGTTGGCTCTGGTAGGTGCCCATTCTTCATGGTCAGCTGACTGAACGCTTGCAACTGATGCTTATACGGTGGAAAGTTTGGTGCAATATCCAAAGGGATATTCTTGCTTTCTTCCTCCGTTGCTGATACAAAGGGCGTTTTTAATGAAATATAAGGCCCTTTGAACAATCCATCCTCTTTATCCTCGATAAAGCGATAAAAAGAATCGCTGACATCCTTCTCTTTGAACTTGAAGGTTGCTTTGATATATTCAATGATGGAATCACGTACCTCACGTGCTTGTTGGAGTGGTAACATATCTTATAATTCTAATGAAGGTTCTTTTTTATAATTCATAACATGACGAAAACATTTATCCAATGTTGTTATGCCAATCCCAGGATAATCAATCAAAGAAATCATGGATTTCACGTTATCTTTATTGATTGCATTATCAATCGTATCTATTTGCTTTTGAGTTCGAATCCCCAATTGCTTCTTTCGATCTGAAGGAGATATATCGTTCCAATTCTTTTTAAAAATTTCAAACAAATCATCAGGAGCCAATGGGTCATATTCATAAATCTCAATAGGAATATCACACTTTTCCAGATAATTATACATCATATCTAGAACCTCCACTTTATCCAGACCTCCATTGTGAGTTCCTAGTAGTGGAAATGCAATAGATGTAATGCCTTTTTCTTTATAAGTGTCAACAAATTTCTGCAATCCTGATTCTATATACTCTATTTTACTTGGATACTTCCAATGAAATTTAGTCGGAAAATTCAGAACCCATTGGGGCGTTTCATCAGTTTTGTATAACCACAATTTTCCAATGCCAATCATCCTGGAGCCACAATACTCCTTGTATTTGTCAAACATGGCAGGATATCTTAGTTTAAAAACAAGTGCAATACCCTTGCCCATAACCCCAACGCAATTGACAGTATTAACTATCGTCTGCATTTTGCTATTGAATATATTTCCCTTATGGAATGTCACATTATTCATACTATACAAGATTTTAAAGTGATATAACGTTCTTTAAAGTCTGGCGACATGCTGATCAACCCTTCTTCTTCATCAAAGACTTTTTCGTCGTCCTCATATTCAAACAAATGTTCTAAATATTTAAGTCCTCCTGCATCTTTCGTATATGATGCCACATCGCATTGATATAGAATCATTTTGTATTGCAAAAGTATCGCAGGGGCAATTTTCAACTCATTAGCATCTGCCAATATTTCGTCTACCAATGGCTCCAAGTCATATTTTTGTTGGAAATAATACCCAAGATGATTATCTTTCAAAAGGGATTCCGTCAAATTCAGCTCATACTCTGTGAAAGGAGTGGTTTCCCAGAATTCCCTCACAAGAGAAAGGGTCTTTTCATGTTGGGTGTCCCTATCAACTGCTTTACCTATGTCGTGAATTGCAAGTATTACACGCATAAGGTCAATGCTCATGGCATCTGTATTGAATTTGAATGCATACTTTTCAAATTGTTGACAAACAATTAATGTATGCACTTTTGTTACATAATGTCTAACCTTAGTATTATATAGTTCTTCAAATTTTGGGAATGCCAGTTCAAGAGCTGCAATTAGCTCTTCAGGGTCAAACACATCATCCTCAAAACTAATCCCCAGATAATTTTCTATAATATCTGTATCAGAAATTCTGGAAACAGTTTCTTCGGGTACATGTTGATATATAAGCCATCTTGGTGATCTCGCATCAGGAGAAAGGTTCACATAATAAATATCAAATGGAACATCTCCACGTTCTACCGAAACAGATTCTCTTAGTTGAATAATATTCTTTTTTTCGGATTTTATATTCTTCTTGTTAATAATCTTTATCTTATTGATACGGTCGCTTTCTATTTGAAACATATATTCTCCTCTGTATGGTGTCGTTATCTCTATCTGATTATCAGATATGGCGAAACGAAGAGGAGGATTTTGTTTTTCGAAAACGTTTTCTGTTTCATATACACAATAGATGTGTTCCAGAATCGGATCACCTTGAAACAGGTTCTTTAGAATATCTGTTTCTTCACGATCATAGCATATAATTTGGTAATTATTTAGTGTGGAAAAGTCAAATTCACTTTTTACTAAGAATTCTTGTTGTTTCTTGTCACGAACTACTTTATCGAATTTTTGACTATAAAGATGATAGGCATCAATATTCGCAGGGTCTTTTATTACTTGATATATTCTTGCCCAATTAGTTTGCAAATTACCTGTACTATAGCTACAAAGCATCGGAAGCTTAGCAAGCACTTCTTGAAGGTCGAATTTGAAGAAAACAGGCATAGGACACATCGGCAGTCCCATATCACGAGCACGATCATAATAGTCTGTGTTATACTGTTTGCCAAGACACTCGTTATAAAATTGTGTCTGTGTTCCTGTTCTATAATAAAAGCGAGCATATGGATGAGCCTTCGAAGAACGGTGTACTACAGAACCAGCAGCATCATACTTTAATAGACCAAGCTCTATGGCTCGATTTCGGCTTAAGATCTTTCTAGATTTCATAACCTCGATAGCATTGAACAAGTGAGTAAAGTGATATATATATGGCTTCTGTCCACTATACGTTTTTAGCTCATTGTAAAATTCCATAAGATTAAATTCTGCCTTGTATGCCCTTTCTAAACCAGAAGATCTAAAAGATGGATTCTCTGACAAGGCTACCCAATCCCATCTGCCCTTAAAACGGTCTATCATCTCTTGTGTAAAGGCTATATTCATTCGAGAAATCCTTTGCCAATCAAGTTTATCTTCAAAAGCCTTTAATATATTTATGTCAACATTGAAGTCTTGCCTTTTACAGATAATAGCCCATTTAAGATAATCTTTAAAATGCTCCAGATTGTCTATAGACAAATCAAAATCAGAAGATGCAGACACTAATGACCAATCAAGATAGTCTTTAAAAGTTTCAAGAGTCTTAGGATTGGATTTATCAATATGTGAACTGTTTGTAAGGATTGACCAGTTCAATTTATGCTTATAGAATAAAATAACATTGTAAGGCAATTCCATTCTTCTTGATATGTCATTCCAATCAAGATCTTTATCCTTTAAAATGTTCAAAGTGTTCATTGTCGGGAAGAAATCTTTCCTCCGGCTGAACTCCTTCCAATCTATATCAACCTGTGTTAACTGAGGAATCTGCTCTTCCGTGAACTCGATGTCTTTTCTACGTAAGATTTCTTTCCAGTCCCAATCTTTATCAATCAGAGAAATCACAATCTCTGCTGACAGAGTAATGTCTTCTCTTCTAGAAAGAACAGCCCAATTCCAATTTCTGTTTTTATGAGCTTGAATATATTCTATAGTAAATAGACAGTCTTTTCTAGATGTCAATTCATACCAATCCCATGAAAGACTATCATGCTCAGTAACGAACTCTGCTGATAATTCGAATTTTCTATTAGAAGATATTTCATTCCAGTCCCAATCTTTATCGATCAATGATATAAGCATTTTTAAGGACAGCTTAATATCATGTCGTTTAGATAGGATAGCAAAATCAAGATATGATGAGAATTTCTCAATGTGCCTTAAAATCTCCTTAGGCTTCTTATTGTTGTAGCTAAAGCACTTACTATTCTCTGAAAGGTAATTCCAGTCCCATTCATCGCTTCGTACTCGAAGTATATTATCACACCAGTTTATCGATGAGAGGGTTGATAGATAATGGAAATTCCAATGATAATTCTCGTTACTTAAGATATCAAGTACAACATTCTCCCATATGGAAAAATCTTTAATAATCTTCTTGTCCCATGAAAGAATCTTATTCAAAGATTTTGAAGAAGAAAGAGCATCCCAGTCTACAGGAATACCATATTCTTGATATGACTTTAAGTATTCATCAATATCAAAATCACTTCTGTTGTATAAATCAGAATAATCCCATTCATATGAAACTTGTTGGTTTATTAACTGGGCATTATCCCTAGTTATTTCTAAAATGTCATGTGTAGAGTATCGTGAGGTTATTTTGCTCCAAATAGAAGATTTAACTTCTTTTTCGAGCATAGAGAGAATAACTGCAATCTGTATTCTTAAATCATATTTTGCAAGGTCTTCTTCTGTAAGAACAGAATCTATTATATATCCCCAATCCCACTTTAAATAATATTCAGGAAGATTTTCTATAATAAAATCATGGTCAAAACGAGTAGTTATTATAGCCCATTTCCATTTGTCTTCATAATCATCAAGATTATTCTTGATTTTTTCTATATCTGCATTTTTAGAGATATAATCCCAATCAAGACGATCCAAAACATTCAATTTTGAGAGAGCCGCAAAATTAAGTGTATCACAGAAATTCTGTGTGATAACCTCCCAATCCCAATGAGAATCGCTTATATTTTGAAGAATAGTTTTCTTCTCAATGTGAGATGTTAATAGATTCCAAACATTCTGTTCTGTAACCAACTGTTTGAATTCATCCAGCGCATACAGCAGCGAAAGATTTTCTGCTGCGATTAAAGGAATTGCCTTAGAATAAGTTATATGTGCCAAATGCTGCTTGATAAATTGAATATCAGAGACAACGATGTCTCGCTCAGAAAGGATAGACCAAGCCCATTTGAAATCAGGATAAAGGTTTATTAGGTCAACATCATTAATAGATGATGTAATATGATTTAGACCTTTTAGCGAGAACTCTTTCTTATGGTATTTTTCAAATGTTGCCTTATCCCAGATGACTCCTTGGTTACATTCAAAGCCGTCAACATTATTAAGAGACTTCCATGAAATAAAGCCTAATTTCTCATGCCAATCAATAACTTTATTTGTCCAGATATAATCTGCAGAATTGGCATTATATCTGTTCTGTAGCCACTCTTTCTTCTCAATTACAGCAAATGTAAATTCGCTAGAGTCGCAATAAGCTTCTGCCCACTTCTCTGAGACAAAGGCTCTGGGCATAATTACATCCAGATGTATATCTTTTGCAAATGCACTGATATTCTGTAGTATATAGTCAAGTTCTCCATTTGTAGAGATAAATTCCCAGTTCCACTTTCTTTCAGGGAAGTTTGCTATTATAGAAGGATATTTAGATATGTATTTCTCTGTTACAGAGTACATATCGTAAGGGATGAAATTTATTGTATCATGTACAAACTCATCATCAAGCCTTTCTAATATAGATTCCCAATCCCAGTCTATATCTTTGTGAAGTTCCGGGATAACTATGAGACGCTTAACAAATTCAATATTTCTATCTGCTGACAGACTTTCGAAATCCCATGGATAGGTAATCGCTGTTTCAACGATGAAATCATCATCGTAACGAGAAGACAGAACTATCCAATCCAATGATTCTTTATATTCTTGTAGATATAGTTTCAGGGCATCTGTTGGGAAAGCAGCAGAAATAGTATTCCACTGGGAACCATTTGCTAATTTTGCAATTTCTGCAAATAGTTCTTTGTCTGTCCATTTCAAGAATTCGCTACCAAGAAAGTCATCAAGATCCCATACGTCAATGTATGGCATCAATGAAGCATAATTCAATTCTTTATGACTTTCTCTAACAAGATGCAAATATTCGCCAATATGTTTTTTCTGGTTTATATAGTCTTTATTGCATTCTTGATACAAAAGATTATTAGTAGTTTCTGAAAAAACATTATTGTAGAATACGAAAGGGTATTCTATGCCTTCATATTCATACAGCCTAAAATCTACATATATCTCAGCCATTCGAGATTCTGTAGATTCTTCTGCCTGACAGATATGTATGTCAGCACCACATTGAAGAGAGAGACGGGCTATTAGTTCTGGTGGTATTCCATATAGTTCGTCTTCAATACCTTCGTGGTTAAAATTATCGTATGGCACTTTAGTATTTCCTTGTATAGGAGAAGTTATTCCGAGTGCATCGCGAAATGGGAACATCTTGTATTCCGGAGATTCTTTCTGTGCAATGTCAAAACATTGCATCAAAGCCATAGCTCCACGATGAAAAGAATACTTAACGCCTTTTTTTAGAGCCAACTTACCAAGGGGTGACATCGAGACTTCATTATCCTCTAGAATAATTAACCCAAATAATGTCATTTGGGAAAGGATACCCTTAAAAATGCCTTTTTCTCCTTGGTCTGCATATCTTTTAGGTGTAGAATCAAAGTCGTCTTCTACATTGAAGCCTAAGATACGCGCAAGTTGATTCTCATACAATTTGCCGTTGTGTTGTAATGTAAGCAGTATGACTTTATCAAGTTTAGTTAAATCATATGTTAGGTAATAGACCACACTGCATATGGTCTTAACCAGTCTCCACTCACGGAACTTATTATCAGTTGGTCGTGAAGAATATATGAGATTTCCTTCTTGCAGAATCTTATTGTAGTCCATATTCACTTGCAGTTAATATTTTTCCATATATATTGTTTGGGGCAGCAATAGTTTGATATACATTCTCATATATATCTTTGGTTCTAAACAATTTACTATCTCCAACAATTATAAGTAATCTTTTTGCGCGTGAGAGTGCAACATTCAAACGGTTTGGGGATTGGGCAAAACCTAAATCCTCTTGTTTTGGGTATCCATCTTCAGGATAACGCTCAAAATTAGGCTTTTGGTTTTTCTCATTTTGTATACAATGGCTTCTAACCATTGACACTATAATGATGTTTCTCTCCATACCTTGGAACCTATCTACAGTACTTACTCTGATAGGAATTTGAGAGTTATCAAATTCTCTCGTCATCTCCTTTAATAAGCGCAACTGTTTTCCGTAGAATGAAATTAGACCAATTTGTTTATCTTCAACACTTTCCATGTTTCCTATGTACTCATGGAAAGATGAAGACTCGTTAAGCTCTGTAAGTAACTTCTTTATAATAGCCACTTCTCCATAATTTACACGAGATGTACCATCAAGCATTTCTGGACTCGACGAATCAATCCACAACACATGTGTCTCAGGATCTATAGGACCTGCGGTTATTCCATGATACCTTGATGCGCCATTATTAATATAATCCGGGTCATCAACACCCAAATCAATCGGGGTCGTAAGGCCGCATTCCAAACCGCCTTCATCCTTGTAGAATTGTTTTATAACATCGTTGATTGCTGGATGCATACGGAATTGGTAATTGAAAACTCCTTTTAGATTATCATCTATCTGGGTGAACAAACGTTCAAAATGACTGATTTCAAGGGTTTTGAAATTCTTAAGAACGTAGCTCTTTAATTCTTTCATCTTCTGCCGTTCATCATCGTTCTTTTCTCTCTTGATCAGATAGTCAAAAGAATTAATAAACGATTCTCTTGACAGCATAGGAGGTAACTGCCTGTGGTCACCAATTATCACATTCTTTTTTCCATAGATTAAAGGTAGGGATAATTCAGCAGGAGTCGCTTTACTGGACTCATCCTGAATTACCATGTCAAAGCATATTTTAGGGTTATATACGCCCTCTTTGCCACTGAAAATCTGTCTATATATACGATAGAATTTTGTGGGAACAAAACGATTTCTCTTGCCAGTATTATCTATGGATTCTGACATGATTATATTTTTCTGACCTATAGAACTACATGTAGCTCCGATAACGTTGCAATTATTTATATAGTTATCAAAAAACAGAATCTTCAAGTCTGATGTTGGATTCAACAGTAAATCCTTCCAAAGCTCTTGTGCTTCAGGAGGCATTTTCTCTGAATCCACTCGACGACCGATATTTTCCATCCAGTTTAGAAGTATCAACTTTTCAGGGGCTTCATAAATGGAGTCCATATCTGTATAAACGTCACCATTCTCATCCTCTTCATCGTCATCGTCAGAAACATTTTTCTTTTTTGCATTCCAGTCCTCGCCTTTTGCCCATCGATACATGGCGGGATATGAGAATTGAAGTCCTTCCGTTTCAAGCCGAGACTCATCACCTATACGTATAGGTTTAATGAGATTATGATATTGATTTACAACGCGGTCAATAGCGTTGTCAACAGCTAAGTTTGTCTCAGATGTGAGAAGTATCCTTTTATTTGGGTTTTCTCTTGTATGCTGCCATATCAATTCAGCTATGGCTGTAGATTTTCCAGTACCCGGAGGACCTTGGATAAGGGCAAGGTCTGGAGCCAATAACGCCTTTGCTATAGCTGTTTTCTGGGGCTGGTTCTTGTCGATTTTGCTGTTTAGAATATGCTTGCTTATCTCTTGTTCTTCCAATCTTATTGATTCTTCAAAGTCTTTTATTCCTCCTGCTTTAGAGGCATCAAATATAAAATCTCCTAACGACACATTTTCAACATCACGTCCCTGTACGATTCTGTTCAATGATTCCTTAAGTCGTGCAAGCTTTTCAAGGTCTCCAGACAAATCAGGTGTAATAGAAGACACCTCAGTTTCTTCTATCAATTGTTTCGTTATCTCATAATTATCTCCAGATATGTCAATAACTATTTCTGGATAGTTCGAAATCCTAATTAGTCTACCGATTGACAGTTCACCTATAGAGAAATCTGCACCCTTTAATTCTCTTATAGCATCAACACGTTCTTCATCACGACTCTTTTTGTCGAAATAATATAATAACTTGACATAACCAGCAGGTGTATCATTAATCACACACTTGTAACGGGTTGTGTCAAAAGAATTGAGCTTGTTCTGAAGTTGTGGTTTGAAAGCGATGAGTTCTTCAAGAGTGTCAAATTCTCTATAAAACGATAGTTCAGTACCTTTCTTTACAAGCTCGACATTTAACTTGTCAAATGAATCATGGAGTTCTTCCATGATATTGGTAAGTTCTGCTTTCTTATATTTTATGTCAAAGTTACATTTATGTCCCTTTTTGAACAGGCCAAAATCGATAAATCCATATTCTCTGCTCAATTGGGTAAGTATCTCTGGCAAACTCTTTTCTTTCCACTTAAAATCAACACCTATCGAAGAACCATTTTTCTCAATGCCAACTTTTCCTTTAAGCTCTCTATGTATCTGGTCATTGAAACGATCTAATTCCTCTGCTGATGCCCAACTTCTGTTTTCTTTATACTTGTAGATGAAACGTGTGATAACCTCATAATTTCCTTTGCCAAATATTCGATTAACGATTTGGCTGTCCAAAGTGTACTCAAAGTGTATATCTGTCGTATCTTTACTGTTAAAAGGAGTGGATTCTTTTACTAAAGGGTAATCTTCTAAGTTTTCCTCCATATCTTCGATTTCGTCTTCATCAAAGACGTCAGATACAGAGAGCTTCACATTCTTTTTGAACAAAATAATGCCCTTTTTAAATATTGGAAGTCCCGACTTATTTTTTTTCCAGTCATATTTGCTGATAGCAGAATCGTTTATCTTGAATTCGTATTCAACTTTGCACATACGTAATTCGAACACGTCCTCCAACTGAGCGAGTATTTCATCGTTAAAGAAACCTCCTTCTACGAAAAGTTGCTTATTGATCGATACGCCTCCTAATATGCTCGAAGTATCTTTGAAGACCTCCACGTTCTTGAAATTGTGGTTTGGACACACTCTTTCCAAGAAATATAATATGCTTGGGTATGTCTGTATAATAGCAGAAGCTTCATCAGGTAGTGATACCTGCAAATTTTGGAAATCCTCATTGTCTTTTAAACGTTGAAGTTCGTTGATGGAAATTTGCAGACGGCGTTTCTTGTCAAAGTCGTACTCTATTTCCATTTTGTCAAGTAAATCCTTGACACCAGTAAACTGAGCCTTGCTATCTGTTATTCTACCATCTATAACAGGATAATATGTGAAAGATACATATTCCTTGTTTGCTTGTGTACTGATTCTTGACTTCTCGCTATCATCTAACTTGCTCCAGTTTTTATAAGAAGCAAAAACATAGCCTTCATCAAAATGGCAGTTCTGGTCGGATAAGTCAAGAGATTCTATTATCCTTGATTTTATATAATCTGTATTGTCTGAAGTATCTATTCTAACATGTAGCTTTTCGTTTATAATTGTTGACAATGAAGGAACAATACTTATTGGTTCTGTCCTTTGACGAAGAATCTGTTCTTGGACTTCTGTATGCTTTTGCCAGATGTCCTTTAAGAGCGTCATATCTGCTGTTTTCTTTGCTAAATTTTCTTCTACAACAGCTTTTCTGCTCACTACAACATTTCTGTATTCCTCGTTGATTTTTATAATTTTTACATCTATAACTTTTCCAACATAAGAATCTATATCATTTACTCGCACAATATCTGTTTGTGACAAGGGCATGAAAGCCTCCACACCATAAACATCTACGATAGTACCCCCTTTGGTTCGACACTTTACGAAAGCTTTTACTGTTTTATTCGTATCAAGAGCTTGATTTATTTGTTCCCATGACTTTTGTAGCCTTGCCTTCTTGTGAGAAAGCAACAGCTGGCCTTTGCGGTCTTCCTGGTTCTCAACGTAAACCTCAACGATGTCGCCAACCTTTAGGTCAGGATTGTAACGGAACTCGCTTGCAGGAATGATACCGTCACTCTTGTAACCGATGTTTACGATGACCTCTTTCTTGTCAACAGAGATAACCTTACCTTCAACAACCTGATGCTCAAGTATTTCTGCTTCTGAAACGCATTCCGAAGAAACATTAGTGTCTGTTTCAAATTCATCCCAATTGAAATCAGGTAGTGGCAGAATATTTGCACGATAACTAGGTGCAGGACTATTTGAGCCAATTGGCTTTGAAGAATTATCCTTAATAACGCGTGGACGATCATGAAATTCCCGATAAAGAATTTCAGCCTGTTCATCAGATAATTTATATGCAGGTTCGGGAAGGACTTCCTGGCCATTCCTTAACAGCACATCTACGGCCGTCTGCATTCCGATATTCAGTTCGCGTATTATTTTGTTCAGTCTTATAGACATATGCACTTATTTATTTAAGATAAAATACTCAGAAGGAGTCATCACTTTATATCCTGCGTTTATAAATGCACTCTCACTTTCTTTATCGTAAGGAGAGAAAACAATCTTTTCATCTTCGATGCAAAGTTCTGCCTCTGCTATCACTGTCCCATTATCATTCTGTAGTGTAAACCCACCGTCTTGATTAAATGGTATATTATTGACAATCAAGAACTTGACTACTTCATGGACACTATCATCAAAGTATTGAAGTATATCTTCAATTTTATTCTCAACGGCTGCTTTGTTATCACTTTTATCTTTTGATGCTACAATTGAAAAATAATCATTACACTCTTTTCTATATACTTTCAAGAAAATGTCAGGTAGCATTACATTACGCAATCCCAACAACCCCATGAACATGTTTGCCACTTTAGTCACATCGAATCCTGCATGACCACAACCTACAGCTGTAACAAGATACGTGTATTTCATATTTGTTCGGACATATTGCTCAAATCTTTCAACTGCGTTAGCCAGATCTTGTTCAGTGAACCCCATTGTAGGAAGAGCATAACACATTCCTGTCGGTCCATCAACAATTCCAACTTCAGCTCCAAAACTTTTTGCTGCAAGACCTGCAGCTCCATACTTCTGTGAGCCCTTATTGTCTGTCCCAAAAACAAATATTTGATTGTTTCTGAGACTGACTATTCTCGTTGGTGTACATCTGTCGTATCCTCGAAGAATGTCATTCAACAATTTGTAATATGCTTCTTCCATGATTAATCAGTTATTTATTGAAAATCTTTTCAAAGTGTGCCCACGCGATGCGGTAGTCGGCAATGCGGTCGCAGCGGTTATAGGGGGCGATGAAGGTTTGTTGCTGACCTCCGTAGAGTTCACTCTTGCGTGGGTCGATGGTGTGGGTGTATTGCGGTTCAACTCCTTCGTAGGCGATAACGGTGCCATCAGCGTCCGTGATAGGGTTGCCTCGCATAGCATTCCATGCTGGACGGTCAAGACCTACACCTGTGAGGCCCTTAGAACATGTGAAGACTATCTTGCCTTCTGCATCATACCATGTGTCGTTTTCATTCTGCTGGAGCACAGGGAACTGGATGGTGTAAATCATCTCTAAGTCTTGCAGACTCAGTCCCAAAGCCATAGCGGATATTACGTCTATTTCTACCAGGGCTTGGCGACGTTCGAAGTAGTTGCGAAGTGGTGTTTCCCACGACCAATCTTCATGTAACTGGTCATAAGGTTTCAGACGAGAGTCCTTCTTACTCCATATCTCATCCTTATATGCTCTATCCCACATTTCTTGCCAAAGGTCTGCATAAGCTGTGGTGAGGCAGTTGAGCATGAGCGTACGGACGAATAGGGCTGATTTATATTTGTCAGCGATGCCGAGTGGGAATGATTCAATTATTGTGTAGTGAACATTTATTGCGCCCAATGTTTTCAAATAGAAATCTAATATTACAGAGGATGACAACCCTGTAAGTTCAATTAGATTACAGGTGTTACGAAACACTATCGAATGAACAGTGTCTACATGAGAAATTTTACTAGGAATAATTGCACTGGTTAATGTCCTTTCTGATGACGAACCTACCATCTTTCTGAATCCAAGTTTATAATAATTTATCCATCTGTCATAAACTGGATTACCTAAATCATCTTGTCCTATCTGAAACCCTTTTTCAATATCTTCAAGAATATGAGCCCCTTCAATAGCCTTAAACAACGTTCTAGGTATAAAATTATCATCTATTAATGACAAATATAAATTGTCATAATCGGAACTTGAATTATAATTACGGCGTGGATTCTTATTTAGGGGATTGGATACATAAAAATGTGGACCACTAATAATCGTCTCTTGAAGGTTTTGGGGCTGAAATACTTCTTGACTTATTACACCATTATCACAAAGTGCCGTCGCCTCAACATCTCTAGTAACAATATGTTCATAATCTCTTGCATGGTGAGGGAAATGGCTGAACTTTCCTAAAACACTAAGTATTACATTTGCATGAATACTCGTGAGTTTCACACTTTCCCAATCTGCATTGTCCTCAAACGCTTCACTAAATATTTTCAGTTCTTCTTCGCTAATAGTAACTATCCTATCCTTATGGGGAGATGTGTTCCAGTTACCATTTTCATCTTTTATACCGCCACACAAACCATGACCATCATGTAAAAAACAAGAATCGATGGTATTGGGATGAAAAAGGTCATGAATAGAGAAAAATCTAATAAAATCTCTTTTAGAACCATATATTTGAGTGCCATATTTCGTTGCATGATGCACTTCTGCAAACAGAGACATCTCATTATGATATTGGAAATGAAAACGCAACCGAGGATATATTTCCTTACGCAAAGGCTGTCCTTTTGGATCATCATATATCGTTTCGGGATGCAATAATCCCATAATCCCCTTATCTGACATCATTGTAAAACCATTCTCCAAGACACACTTGTACAGATTGGTTTGCTGCCCTACAAGCAATGGATAGTTTTGGTGGGCATTTAAGAATACGCCAGTACAAACGTTCTCTATTTCTTCAGAATGATACAGCAACTTCAGATTTTTATTTGATGCAAACATGTCTGCTAATTTTTGGCGCATATCAGGTGCAGACATCCGTCGGATGACTACTTCAGGATACTTTTCAGACATTATTCCTTGTTCATCAAACTCCAACTTAATCCATGGTGGATTACCGCAAATAATATCGAACCCATCGCGTAGCCAAAACACCTCTATAAACTCCAACATCGGGTGGAAGAAACGGTATCTCTTAGCAAGACGGTCTGCTATCTTCAGGCGAAGCGGCTCATCATCGGCAAACAGGGTCAATGAGCCATGTGATTCCGTCAGCAGTTCCTCCTGAGTCTTAGTGACAATCTCAGATTCCTCTTCCGTCATGCGGGTGCCATACTCTGGCATATCTTCCGCTGCATAGTCTGAGCCCGCTCGCTCCAATGCCTGACGGGTACGCCTATCGAGTTTATCATTATCCACATCAAGCAATGCCTCTATGTCAGCCCAATACTCCTGACGTGTAGGCAGGTCATTGGCATCATCATACTCCCAGAACCACAAAGCGCACCAATAGTCCATCGCCAGCTTCAACTTGCGATAGGCATTGTCTCGACGGTATCGAGTATCAAAGAGCTGTTGTTTCTTGGCATACGATTCTGCCTGTTCTTCTTCTTTGAAAAATGAACCAGTGTCAGCATGATCGATACCATCCCAAACTTCATTGCGGTTGTTGGTATATTTATCAATTGAGAGCTGGTCGGTATAATACTCCTTCAAAAGCAGGTCAATCTTACTGGACAGTCGTTGAAGGATCTTGAAATCATAATCAGTGATGGGGGCTGTCCAATCACTGAGAATAGCGGTCATATGACGATACTCATTAGGATGAGCCTGCTTTTGTTCCCTTATACTGCGTACACCAAGCATGTTGGCATCGAGCAGCAGGAAGTGATAGACATCATTCACAGAACGATTCACACGGTTCTGGAAGAACTTCACCTTATGTGGAGCCTTTTCCCACCACTTGTTTGGCAACAACCTGTTTCTCGGACCTTTGATGCCATAAACATCTTGACGGCTATAGACCTTCAACCAAGCTCCAATAACGGCATTACCCACAGCCAAGCGGTTGGCAAAGAATGGCGTTTCCATATCTTTGTGAATCACATTCAGCCACAAAGAGAGCTTGCCCAACTCAATAGCTGTAGGATTCAGGTCCACTCCATAGACATTGTGCGTTGCGATAAATGCTTTCACTTTCTGCAATTCATCACGATACTTGTCTGGCAGTATGCGCCAGTTCTTCAATCCACGCTCACGCTGTTGTTGTTGCTGGTAAGTAAGATAGGCTTCAGCCAGTTGGTTGATGACCTCATTTTGGAAAGCTGCTGCTCCCATGGCAGGCTCCAATATTTTCAGTTCAAGGAGATCTGTTGCCTTACGCCTACCTGCTGCCACATCATCTATGATGGACTTCAACGTGTATTTTACAGTACTGCGAGTCAAAACTTCAGGGGTATAGTAGCTGGCAGACTTCTGACGATCACGGCCATTCAGACGATAAACGAATGTTCCCTTTGGCAAAATGATGGGTTCACCTGTTTCCTGGTTGCAAAGTACCTCAGAAATATCGAAATCTCCCATACGGCTATAGGGTACAAGGAAGGTTCCATCAGAAGGATCATTCGCCTTATGCACCTCGATATAGTCTTCCTCTGCATAGAATCCACGGAAGGCAAGCAGACTCTCATAGACACTACCCAACTGGTTAACGCCTAAATTAGCATAGCTGATACGACCGCAATAGTTTTTCTTTTTAGAGAGTGACAGAGCCTTGATAATTTCCTGCCACTTGATGTTACGGATGCGCACCTCGCCTAAATGGTGAAGATTCTTGTCGTTGAACAGCGGTGAATCTATGGGGCGAACACGGAAGCTCTTGAATAAGCCTGACTGCCCAGCGTTATGGCCATCAGACAACAAGTTGAACAGATGACGGATGCTGTCATCGAAGAAATAACCATCACGACTCTCCTGAGAGTTAAGACGTACCATCTCCAAATCGCGAAGAGATTCGAGTGAGTAGCCACGTTTATATACTTCATCACCCACAGGAAGAATCTCCAGTTCCTCACGACTTTCTGCATAGAAGAGGAACAACAAACGGTAAATGATGGTCAAACAGTCATCCTTTACCTCAGCTTCAAAATCATCATCAGTCTCATCGTAGGTATCTGTTTCCTTGTCGTATTTACCAAAAGGACGGTTTGCAATTTCCTTCATATAGTAAAGTGCTTCATTGGCCAAAGTCTCGACAGCAAAGATGACACCTTCCTTCAGGTCTTTTGTTACCTCGTAGGCATTCTTGTAGCTTTCCTCAATGATGGTGTCCATCAATACCATTTCCCCATCGGCTGCCAAGGTCTGCTTACTGACAAGCATGTGGAACAAGGCATAGTAATTGCGGAACGCGGAAACACGAGCTTGTGCAAACAGTTCGTCGAGGGAGAACTCCAGATAGCTTCCCCTTGCCCATTTGTCCTTGTCAAAAAGGAATACCACATTACCAGCCATCATCAGAATGAAATGTGGACGTCGTTCTTCAGGCAACAGAAAAATCTGTGTGACAGCCTTATTGATGATAGCTGGAGATATTTTATATTTTTCTTTGTCAAGTTCGAAGACAAATCGCCACTGACGGGCCGAATACTTCTGCTGTTTCGTATTGCGGTCTGGCTCACTTTCATATTGCTGTTCAAACAGTCCAGCTGGTTCCTGGTCGTTGACAGCAATAAGATGCTGCATCTCCATGATAAACATCTTCACCTGTTGACCCTGACGAAGGATGTGGCGTACGGGAATCATTTCTATGGGTTCAGTATCTTCTCCCGTTACACAATGCTCTTGATAAGCATGGTCGGTCTCATATCCCAGGATCTTCAACAACAGGGTATTGAAGTCATGTGTCTTCTTGATGGCATCCTCCACTCTTGGACTATGATTGATGATGAAATTCTTGTATTCATCATAGTCATGCTGAAGCCGAACAAAAGGGGTACAAAGATTTCTTATATCTTCATTAGAAAGCCCTGCACACTTCTGCACTTTTTCCAAAAAGTCTTCACCAAAGTATCCCGAAGGGAAATAATCGCCTACGTTCTGAATAAAACGATATTTTATATTGTCAGCCATATTATGCTTGTATTATCAGTTAAAATTATAGAACACTGCCAGCAGACGCATATATGCATCAGCATTGTCAAGGGTGAACATATCTTGATAGAACTGCCCGGACTCGTCACGGATGGTGTGAATCTCCTCAATCTGCTTATCACGGTTCCGACGGGTGATTACAACATCCTCGCCCTCAAACAATGAAAGTTGATGTTCGGCATCATTCGCCCATTTATCGACCTTTCGCTTGTAATCGTTCAATTGAGTCTCCATCTTCAAAGCTACATCAAACTTCTTTTGCATCATATAGTCCTCGTTTCCATGAGTGATGGCACTGGGCAAGTTTTGTTGCAGTATCTCAACATCCGACTCTTGGACTCCTTGCAGATAACCATCGGTGATGTGATACTTGTTAAGGAACTCATCAAGTGACACAGGCATTTCTCTTAGCGCACCATCCTGGTCAAGAGGTACAACAAAGAACTTGCTCAACAGAGTCTGTCCCAATCCGTTAGCCTGACTTCCGTAGAAGAGATAGTAGCTCATACCCTTAGGTAACTGCTCACCTTTCACGACAAAAGCCTGGTTTTTAGGAACAGAAGCAGTAAACTTGGTCAGCAGGTATTGGATAATAGGATGGAGGTCATAGAGCGGAAGGAACTTGCTCCAGCCGCCATCCTTGCTCTTTCTGGATGCTGCTATCGACTTATTCAAAGTAGGTTTGTCAGCACACAGTCGGAAGATGTTGTCACCGGGGACTGCCTCACGAGGCATGTCATACAACACGTCTTTCAACTCATCATTATTCTTTACTTCAACGTAAGGAACATCTCCTTCTTGCCATATCACATCACCATGATGGATGGAATCGATGGCCTCAAGTTCATTGAAAAGGTCACGATAAAAGGCTTCATCGGACTGATAGAGCGACAGTTTTGGCTCGAATATCTTGTCCGACAGATGCTCCTTTGCTGGTGTCGTGGTCACAACATCCGGGCGACGGAATCCTCCACGCTGGCGGCGGCGAGTAGGTTCCATATAACCCTCATCTCCTTTTTTCAGGGCTTCTGCAACTTCATCTTCTTCTTTCTTGCTGCTGTATAGTTCCATTACGCTCATGGCATCGCCAAGGGTGTCATGTACCTCTTGCTCTTTGTCACGCAGCTTATCAATGATACGGAAATCAGTGCGGAGGTCTTCGTCTTGTCCCTGAGCTACAAGATAGTAGATAATAGGCGTTTGTTTCTGTCCATAACGGTCTATACGCCCATTACGCTGTTCAAGGGTGATAAGACTCCAAGGAATATCATAGTTGAACATGATATGGCAGAAATAATGCAGGTTGACTCCTTGTGAACCTGAATCGCTAGAGATGAAGACGCGAATCTTGCTATCTTCCTTGGCAAAGTCATTCACCATTTCCTCCTGTTCGGTGTCAGTGAGCGAGCCGTCAAAACGCTTCACTTGTTCATCATTAAGACGGAATTCCTTCTTTAATTGCTCTTCAAGGAACTTCATCGTGGCAATGCGTTCCGTGAAAATGACAACACGCTCTTTGGGATTCTTCTTCCAAATCTCTTTAAGCTTCTCTCTGAAGGCAACATAACGGGTGTCGATGCAAAGATTGATGTTGCTGTTTACCAAGTCAAGCAACTCCTGCACCTCTATGCTATCATCTTTCTTTGAACGCTCCACCAATGAAGCCTGTGCTGCGTATGGAGAGGAAAGATAGCTCTTAAAAAGAGAAAGTGCGAACAACGGGTCTGTTCCATCTGCATTGCTAACAGAACGGAATTGGGTATGTTGTACTTTTAGGAACCGTTCCTCTTCAGGATGGAGATTGACAGGGATGCTAAAGACCTTGCGTTCCTGGAATTGTCCACGAATCTGTGCATCCTCAATATCTTTCTTAAATCGACGGACATAATAAGGCTTGACATCCTCACCTGTATATTCACCGTTACGAGGTATTGAAATGGGATCAAGCATCCGCATGAGATTAGCAAACGATTCTGCATTGCCATTATGCGGTGTGGCAGAGGTAAGTATCATTGAGTCACATTTCTGTGAAAGGAATTGTGCCAGGTCACCACGTAGACTGTCCTCATTGGCTACTTTATGGCATTCGTCAATTACAATAATATCCCAATGGGTCTTTTCGAGCCACGCACGGAAACGACCATTGTTCTTCAAAGTGTCAATGGAAATAATGGTCTTGTCGTAATAGTCAAATGGATTCTTATTCATGGGAATCTCACTTTGAATCTTGGCTACTCCGACACTATCCAAACGGACGAGTGGAATGGCAAAGCGGTTCCAGATTTCTTCCTGGAACTGAGCAAGGATGCTCTTAAGTGCGCACACAAGGATGCGTTTCCCTCGACCACGACGAATCATCTCACTTAGGAAGATGCCCACCTCGATGGTCTTACCGAGGCCTACGCCATCAGCGATAAGCAAACGAGGACGAGGAAGTTCCATAGCTTTCAAGGTTGGCTCCATCTGATATTCGGCTATGTCGTATGCTCCACTTTGAGCAACGGTAATTTTATGCGAGAAAAAGGCGTTACTCCTTATTGCTGTCTCAATAAGAAGTCTTGTCTTACGCCATTTTGGGTCTTTGTCGGCCACCAACAAAGTATTGGCAGGGCTGACAATCTCAATATTTGTATCTATGCTTGTGTCAAAAATGAAATGATGGTTCTTTACCAGTTCACTGATACCTGTGGCATGTAATAAGTAGACATCATTGATGTCACGTTCAACGTTGGTGATAAGGAAATCCTCACCGCGAACAGTAATTCTTTGTCCAGCTGCGTAGTTTGCCATAAACATTAGTTATCTAGGGTTCATCTTGTCTGTACATCAAACTAAATCACACACACATTCATTTTACTCATAAATATGTGACATTAAAGCGACCATGAACCGTTTATGTTTTCATTCCGGTTTATCTAACGCATTAATGCGAATTAAATCCTGTATTTCTACATTAAGTATCTTTGCCATATGCAATAACAGTTCCAAACTTGGCTGAGAAACATTAGTCACCCATTTTGATACCGTAGCGGGGTCTTTTCCTAGTTGCTCTGCCAACCATTTGTTCGTCTTGTTCTTTTCTGCAAGAACTACTTTAATCCGATTAAGTTGTCTATTATCCATTCCTGTAGTAATTGATTTAAGTGCAAATATAATGAATTAATTCCAAAACGACTTATTACAGCTATGAAAATTACGTTAAATCCACCATTTTTGATGCGAAAAATCGAAAAATCCATCTATTTTTCGAAAATTTCATGCGCTTTTGTTTCAAAAGTTGCTTCTAAAAACCTGAAGATATTATAAACATATTGGATTTCGGCATGGTCTTCTGCTGTTTCCTTTATGTTCATCCCGGGCATGGCTTTTATTGTGCAAAGTTATGGCAACCATGAACGGGCAAGTATCGCAGGGCTATTTACATACAAGTTTTCCGGCAGCCTTCCGCTTTTAACGGCTTCACTGTCAAAAGTGGTATTCCAGAAAACTTGCAAGAAAATTCCTTGCCGTAGGGTTCATGTCCGTTTCCATCTTTTAAGCACATAAAAGCGAAGCCTCGGATGAGCTTCACATAGTAAAAGGAAACGCAGTGTGTAACCGACCTGCACAAATATCTTATCAATATGGATATGTATTCTTATATTCTTCAGATTTTCAAAATGCAAGCAAACACAATTGCTTCATGGGGTTTCAATCAGCCTGTAAGAGTTCCAGAAGGAAATGGCATGGAATTTTCCGTTGAAGGTTTCATCCATCAGGGCAAGGTGAAAGTGCTCTACAATGCTAGTACTGATGCTTTCGACATCTACATCCTGAATGCAGACGGCAGCACCAAGGAAGCCATTGAGGAAGTGTACATCGATGTTCTTGTTGATACCATCGACAGACACGTGGAACGCTGTGAAAACTATGAACAGCGTGTCAAGGACTTCTATCACCTGTGATAAGCTAACCTGTCAAGGAAATGTGAAAGACCGATGGAATACTCCACCGGTCTTTTCTTTATATAGGGTCAGCTTGGCTCGTGGCCTTGCTTCTGTTTGCTTGATGGTCAGTTCACGGCATGCTTGATGCTGCGTACTGAGGTCTTGTTAGCATCATACTTGACGGTTATCTTGCCGCTCCTGCGATTGTAGTTGGCATCCTTCACGCCACGGACTGCCATGGCCATGGCTTCCACATTCTTGTGGCGTGCTGCCTTTTTGTTTACCTTGAAGGTGACGGTCTTGATGTCTGCACGGTAAGCATGGTGGTTGTAACTCTTCTTTTTGTCGAAAATACGCATTTCCACCTTGTCCTTGTCTTTACCTGGCTTCTTGTCAACTTTGTTGTTTGCCAGTGCGGGAACCGATGTGATGGCTATGATCATCATAGCTGCTATCACTTTATTGATCTTCTTCATAATCTTCATTTTTTATTGTTATACTTTTTGTTTTCAGAACCAGTTTCGTCCCTGATTCTGGTGCAAAGGTAGTGTGTTTAGGCTTTCTACCAAACGGATTATTCCTATTCCTGCCTTGGGATTTTCCTATTTATCATGGGAAAATCCCGTTGTCTCCTTTTATGATTGCCATCTTTGTCCCTGCTACGTCGCCATCATCCTCATGGCATCCCGTCGGGGTGTTTGACGCTTTTTCAAGTGCAAAGGTAGCGTGCCCTGATGACCCTGCAAGTACCGACGAACTATTTCAGAATAAAAGCCTTATGGCAGCCTTCCACTTTTGGCGGTACAGACTCCCTTCGGTCATTTGCACGGCCAAAAGCGGTATTCCATGTCTTTTCTCCAGAAATTCCTTGCTTTGGTCATCTGCTTAGGACACGCATTCACCGGCACAGAAAAAGTCTATACCCGACAGGTTATGCCGATGAAAAAAAAGCTCCTTCGCAGGAGATGGATTTTAGAAAAAGTCTTCCCCTCAAGGAAATCCGATAAAATCAAATCACTATGACACAGAGCATCAGAACACTTACAACGGCAGAAAAGACATTCATGGAGAGTGCCAGAGACGAGAACTCCCTGCTGTACCGACCGATGAAGGACATGTTTCATGTCGCACCGAGCACCGACAAATGGTGTGTATTCATGTGGAATAACCTCATGGCAGTATCTGACACCTTGGAAGAGGCGAACGATACCATGCTGAAATTATATAACGCTTAATCAATATGAAGAGAATGAAGAAAGAGACCTTTGACAACATCCCCGAATGGGCGATTTATTTCCTTGCCTATGGGGAGAGTGATGAACTGACGGAAGAGGAAGTGGACGAAGTGACCACCTTCACGACCATCAATTTCCCAGTTGGCTACACCATGGATGTGAAATGGGACAACTACCGCGAGTTTGACATGCACCCGGCTTTCGGGCTGCCCTGCAAGACCTATCAGGTGGACTTCTACAAGCATTAAAAGGTAACGTGGGGACTAACCATCCCCACATAAATAATTAATATGTATTACGATACGAACTGTACACAAGTAACCATTGACAAATGGAATGCTTTGATGAAGGGAGCAAGAAAGGCAAGTTATAAACGACTGGTGAGACGTATCAAGAATGACTTGCCCAGTCTATACAAGGAACTGTCACTGCAATTCCCAAACCCCTACGCCGACCAATGCCGGCAGACAAAGACGCACTATATCTTGGTGCATTCTGCTATCGAGTTTTTCATTCACAAATAAATACACAACTATGGAAAAGAAAATAGACTTTTACAAGATGAAGCGTGAACTTCATTACAAGATGGTGGATGCCATCATAGCACTTCTGAAAACACATGGCCTGACAGAATTTGACCTGCTGGAAAGCGATGCCGACCATGCTTTTATCATCGTGTCAACGGATGGTGCAGAATCGACACAGGAGATTGAGGTGCAGAAGGTGTTCCTCAAAGACGGTGCCTTGTTCGCCAACTCCCTTGATGAAGGATGGATAGACAAGGACATCTACCTTGGTAGCCCAAGCTCCGTGATACACTGTTCTCTGGCTGACCTCTATGAAACTTTATATGATTATCTGGAGTATAAGCACTAAGGCCATGGAGTAAAAATAGATATAGCCAGGTTCAGCGGCTGCAAGCCGTCAACAGTATTCGACATCATTGAAGGCATATATGTGGAAACATCATTTATGCCTTCATTTCAGGTTCACCTGCCGAGGGGCTTACGCCCCTTGACAATCTCTTCCCCTACAGAGAGAGCACCTATAGCACGTGGGGCTTTCTTCCATGTAGCATACCCTATATTAACTGTTTCCCAGACTGCATCATGCAGTCTGGAACACCCGTAACATTTATCTTATTAAGCGATTTATGGAGTTAATTCTGTTTTACATTCTCTGGAAATTCGTAAAGGCTATCCTGCGCGGATGGTCTAAGAACGACTACCATAGGGACAGATAGATCATACCTACACGGTACGATAACACATCTGTTCTCACCTCTGCAACAACCGCCTTTGGCATAGTTTCAGGGGCGAACGATTGTGCCTTTTTCTTTTCATATAGATGGGATTGAATCCTATATAATCGGCCTCATTTTACCAAAAAAACTGATTTCATTCAGTCTCAAAATGTTAAATTTTCAAAGTTTGCATTGAACTTTTTTCTATATTCTTTTTATTGTATTTCCTTTGCATCTGTTTCTATGTAAATTGTATTATTATCATTAAATTTTTAAGTATGAAAGCAACATTTAATTTTCAAGTCAAGATCGATGACAAACAGACTTCTGTTGTCTTCGGAATGGAAGAATGCAAGGGTGTGGACATAGAGGTAATGAACACGCTGATGAAACTGTTCTCTGAAACAAGAGCCAAAGCCGTCAAGCTCTTGGATAAGCCCACTGCTAAGGAAAAGACTCCTGTCAACACGGACAGCAAAACGGAAAAATAGCGAAAACGAACTGTAAGACGGAATACTTTGACTCACCCATTTTGGTAACCGCCAAAACACGAACTTTATGAAACCATTTTCACGTACAAACAAACACCTCTTAACGGCTGTGTTCATCCTGTTAGTCGGTGTGTTCGTATCTTCATGCAGCAACAGGCGTTTCAGGCTCAGGAACATCAGTGATGCTCTTGCGGTATGCAGGTTCCAGCTGGACGAAATGCGCCCAAGAAGCAACGCCTCCATCGGTGAGCTTGTGGACATGATCAACACGACACAAACCGTGACTGATTCTTTGAGCCTGTTTATCACAAGAGACACTGCAATAGCAAAGAATCCAAAGGCACAGCAGGAAATATACCGCGTGACGGATTCCCTCCGTAATGAAATAACCAGACTGACATTCTCTGAAAAAAGGTCTTTGTCCGATGCCGTATACATCGTGACAAAGACCGTCGGAAGCAAGGATAGGATCGTTGACCCGAAACTACACAAACAAGCCGAGAGATTTTTCAGCAAGATAAGCAAAAACGCCACGTTCAAAGACGCAGAAACCTCCATCCGGGAATACGAGAACCTGCTTGCCGACAGTGACTATCTTCATATAACAAGCAGGGAGATATTCAGGG
>Ga0256404_1003416_pt1 | contig 32387 bp, 27 predicted proteins | sample RumenRJG_01DNA_FD_185990 | JGI IMG/M metagenome (GOLD analysis project Ga0256404, IMG submission 185990) | Bovine rumen microbial communities from Lethbridge, Alberta, Canada - RJG_01 | ecosystem: Host-associated > Mammals > Digestive system > Stomach > Rumen | place: Canada: Alberta | collected...
AGTATTTACCTACAGGAAGAAGATTGGCCATGGTCGTCATATTTCCATTTGCATCTGTCTTAATCACGCCACCTTTATTCGCAGGTATTGCGGCATTCTTTTCTACACGCGTTCCATCCTTTAACTCAATAGTTTTTCCACTATTGTTATAAATGGTTATTTCGGCACCCTCAAGCGTTGCATCTCCTTCCGGGGTATTGGCATCTAGATGCGCATCGATTTTACTGAACTTAACGCCGCTATACATATGCTCGTTTTTCACTTCAATGCCGTTTGCTGTATAACGAATATATTCCGGTTTCTCTGTCGTCCAAATAAAATTGGCGTTTTGTGGATTTCCTGAACCCTCAACCACTCTACCATCAATCGTAAAAGCGAGCGGCACAAAGCCTTCAGGTGCATCCACTTCCGAAAGACGATATGATCCAAGCGGCCAGATGGTCTTCTTGGAAGAATCAACAAAAAGCTCCGAACTCTTGTATTTATTATTGGATAACAAATGATTCTTATCTGTTAGAAGGCTATTCTTCTCTCCTTCAACCTTGGTGGTAAAGAACCATGTTTTATTGGCCTTTCCGGACCAATTGTTATTTGCCCAAAACTCCAATTTGAAAACCGCAGGACTATCTATTAGGAGCGACCCATTCTTTGATTTCTTCTCTATCATTATTCCGGTTGGATTGCTTATCGGATCATCAATATATACTATTTCCACAGGGGTCACCTCACCCGCTACAACCGATGCAGTTTTAACAGCGGAGGCAGCAGAAGGAAGCTTATGTCCCTTAGGAGCCTTGAGTTCTTTTACAAAGTATGTGCCTTCATCAAGTTCAATCGTATCCGTTACACCATTTGATTTTGTCTCCAAAATGCTGATTGGATTTCCACGATTATCATTTGTTGCTGCCAAGGCTTCCGCTTCAGTTCCATAGACACCAAATACCGCGCCGTCCAAACTGTAGTTTGAATTTCCTTCGCTTACGTCAGCGCCAGATGATTGTTTCTTAACCAGCAAATATCCGGGAAGTTTCTTAGGCTGATTGTCAGTCACGGCAATTACATACATATGAGATTCTTTAACTTCTGCCAAGGACTCTGTCCACCCCACCATCGCATTACTCTTTGCTTTCTGATAGGCATACTCTCTCCATGTGTCGCTGTCATTTACAACTCCGTCACCGTTGACATCTTCATATACGCCATCATTGTTTTTATCAACCTTACTTCCCCAACCGTACTCATCGCTTAGCTGGTCGGCTCTCGGAGAATGGAAGTCATAGGTCGGCGTGTAATTTGGATAACTAAACTCACCAAACAGATGCTCAAAGGAGTCCAAAAGATATCTTGAGCCACCCCAAGAATAAGGCGCAACCCAGTTTGCAAATATCCATCTATCCCAACGTGGACCTGTAGTCGTGGCAACAACCTGCCATTCCCACGCAATACCAACTACTCTTGCGTAGTTCCCCGCGGGATCGTCCTCTAACGCTCTATCGCAGGCCGTCTTGATAAGGCTCTTAAGCAAATCCTTGAAGTCGCTCTTTGATGTTGCGTACGAGCCAGTGTAATACTGAAAATCACTTGAGCCATGACCTATAGAAACAAGTTCCTCTTGCATTTTGCTTTCAATCTTGTCATACCAATAATCCACATGAGCATCGGATACACTTCCACCTCTACGCATAACTGGCTGAGCGGTTTCGTTTCCGGCGCCCGGCGTCGTATCGTCTTCCCAGCCACCTTGATCAAAATAGATATATGATTTGGAGCCATATCCCTTTAATCCGGATGTTGCGTCTTCAAATACTGAACCTGCGGCTCCGCCCGCGCCATCAGCAATATGAAAATCTTTATCGATTCCTTCACCCACTTCCGCACCTACGTCTGAATCGTCTCCGCCTTCACTACTCTCGTTTTCAAGAATGACGATATCTCTTCCATACTCACTGAGTTTTCCGCTGATAATAAGACCCGAAACAACAGCTGCCGCCTCCGATGTCGTTTCTACATCAACCGTATAATCAACTGTTTCGCCGTAATTTGATACGCCGTTTCTCGCTCCTGCGATGATAGCACCCGAAACTCCACCGGGCACGGTAAACCTTGCATCTACGCCGTTATTTCCTGCAGCGCCAACTACGATTATTCCCTTTTCCAGCGCCTCGTTTATACTGTCCTCTATTACAAAACTGTCAGCAGTCTTAAAAGCAGAAATAGAAAGATGAATAACTCTGACGTTCTCCTCTATGGCGAGCTTTATTGCAGCATATACAGAAGAGATATCTCCTATTCCATTATCGCCTACGGCTTTGATGGAAAGAATCTTGGCTTCAGGCGCAAATCTTTTAATTATATTTATCATCTTTTGTCCGTGTCCGTTATTATCTTCTCCGTTATCCCCAAGAACAGAAACTATTTTGTCTGCGCTTACTGCACCCGTATCGATAACCGCAACATCATACGTGATTCCGCTAGCGGTATGACTTTCTGCTTCCTTGAAGGGATTTTCGGTTTCAGTCATATCGCCACCTGCGTCTTCCGCACCATCGCCCTCTGCTATAGCGATTACGCTATCCACCTCAACAGAGTCAAAGATTTTTATAAGGCGTAAATACCCGGCCTTTGTATCTTCCTCTGTCTCATATTGAATAAGCGATACACCATCGAGCTCTGCGATAACAGGCTCCCCTTCTATGAGCGATATATCGCCTCTTACGATCAGTCTCTTTGACGAAAAATCTATATCCGGAAGTTCCGCCTTCTCATCGCCCGTTTCCTCCGCTATAGGTTCTTGATCCTCTGCATCCTCCGCAAGCGCAACCGCTATATTTAACGGCATTGCCGCAAGGAGTACCATGAGCGTCGCCAGAAACACAACTAGTACTTTCCTCACATTTTGCATTTTCTTCTCCTTTCTTAAACAAAAAAGGAGCACCACTTGGTGCCCCAAACAAATAGGCCGCAAAGCGTAAGCTCTGCGGCCATTTCCTTTTTACCGGATATCGATTTTATATCACATTTATTACCTTATGTCAAATTTTCCCATATAAATCTTATTCTTTCAAGCATTCTCAATAATCGATTTTGCCCTTTCAATAAGTTCATCGCGATTATTGCCTATCTTTTCCTCCAATACCTCCTCAAGAAGTATGTTCATGATCTTTCCTACAACCGGTCCCTCGTTTATACCGAGCGACATAATATCTCGCCCGCTTATATTAAGAGTTTTGAGAGATAAAGCACCCTCTTCCTCTATCAAGCGATGACCGATTTTTTCAATCTCTTCAATCTGCTCCATTCTGTCAGAAACCATGGGCGACTGCGCTCTGTTATCCGCCTTCTTAATTGCAATCCATTTATCAAAGAGCTCGGGACTCACCTTTGTTATAACTCTTCTTACAGACTTGTCCGTAGGCTCCGGTCTTAGGTCATGCCAGCGAACGAGCGCTATTACTTCTTCTCGCGTTGCGTTGTCAAACTTTAGCCGACGCATGATACTGTCCGCCATCGCATAACTGACCTCGGGATGTCCGTAAAAATGACCGACCCCGTCCTCGCCCTGAAGAAAACTAGAGGGCTTACCGATATCGTGAAAAAGCGCCGCGAGCCTACTAACGGAATCCTTTGGCATTCCTCCGACAACTCTTATAGTATGCTCCCAAACATCATAAATATGATAAGGCGTCTTTTGATCAAAACCCACCATCGGAATTATTTCAGGAATCGCAATACCGATTACGTCACTATACTCTCTCAGAACCTTTTCTGCATGTTCTCCAAGGAGAATCCCTTCGAGTTCCTTTTGGATACGCTCCTTACTCACGCGCTCTTCTATATCCTTCTTTCTTGAGAGAATAGCTTCCTTTGTTTTTTCCTCTATATCAAAACCAAGCGCAGAAGAGAATCTGAGCGCCCTTAACATTCTTAGAGAGTCCTCGTCAAAACGATCAAAGGGATTGCCGACAGTTCGTATCATTCTCTTGTCAATGTCTTGCATGCCGCCAAAGGGATCTATGAGACCCTCTTCATCGCTATATGCCATCGCATTAATCGTAAAATCGCGCCTGGATAAATCCTCTTCTATGCTATCTGAAAAACTCACGCTATCAGGATGCCTGCCATCGGAATAACTGGCGTCCTTTCTAAATGTCGTTACTTCTATATGGGCTCCGTTATGAATGACCGTCACTGTGCCGTGCTTTGATCCCGTATCTATAACCTTGTCCGCACTGAATAAGCGCATCACCTCTTCAGGATGAGCGCTTGTTGTAACATCGTAATCCTTCGGCTCTCTAGCCATCAAAGCATCACGAACACAGCCACCGACAATATATGCCTTGTGACCAGCGGCATTTAATACCGAAAGTATATATTTAATTTCATCCGGAATTATGATTGTCACTTCTCTCTCCGTTTTATCAGCAAATACGATTAAGCAAATACGAGTTGAACAAGAAGCATATACGTTACGGTTCCCACAACAATTGAAAGAAGTCCTTGTTTCTTCCAAATCTGAAGTCCCGCAGTAATTATTATCGCAATAAGCTCCGGCATGCCATGCGGCGAGCTTATTATCGGCGTTTCCCTGAAGCAATAGACTAGGAGCATTCCCATAATGGCATACGGAAGATATTTTCCGATATACTCAATAAATGCCGGTGTTTCCTTCCCTCTAAAAATTAAAAATGGAACCGCTCTTAAAAATATGACCACCGCGGACATCGTGATAACCAGGAGAACAGAATGCTGAGTATTCATGGCATCATATCCTCCTTTTCACCAAGATTTTCTTTTACGCCGGCACTTATATCCTGCCCTTGCTCGGTGCTTTCAATAAATCTTCTTCCAAGCGCAAGAACAACTACAATCAAAACCATCGCAGGAATCAAGAAATTATCCTTACCAAAAATCAATAAACATATTAGCGTAACAGCTATTCCCGAAAGCGCCGGAATATGATTCTTTGACTCTCTCCACTGATCGACAAAGACAGTAATAAAGAGCGCCGTCATAACAAATTCTATCCCCGTAGTATTAAACTTCATCGCAGATCCCAGAAGAACTCCGAGTACACATCCTATCATCCAATAGCAGTGATCAAATATTGTGACGAGAAGACAATATAGATGATCGCTCGATCCCTCAGGTGGTTCCGTGCTACATAAAAGAGCAAAGTTCTCATCCGTAAGACCAAAGATAAGCCAAGGCTTTTTCCAACCGCTGTTCTTATATCTATCTATCATCGGAAGACCGTAGAATATATATCTTGCATTTACTACGAGCGCCATAATCGCGGTCGTGATTACAGATGCACCGGAGCTCAATAGATCCACACCCACATACTGCATAGTTCCGGAGTACATCGTAAGGCCCATAAGAAGCGCCCAGATCCAACTATAGCCCGCCTTCTGAAGAAGCACACCAAAACCGATGCCGAGCACCACATAGCCCGTCATTATCGGAATCGTACGTATAAACACTGTCTTTAATAGCTTCTTACTCATAACCCATACAGTATATCACATAAGCAGGTTATAAAAACTTGTCTTTTTCGCCATACCGAGCGAATTATTGTTAGTGATGTGCTTTTGGTCCTCGTCGCTGCAATTTATTACTCAATTAAAAGAGACCTTTGGAGGGTTGCATCGAAGGTGCTTCGTACCCGATGCCAACCTCACAAAGGTCTTTCTTTTAATTCTCGTGAAATTGCCACGCTCCTGCGGAAGGAAGCAACATCACCAACATTTTAATTCGCTCGGTATGGCGAAAACGCTAAGCCGTTACATCATGCCCATTCCACCACCCATACCACCTGCCATCGCAGCAGCTGCCGGGTTGTCTTCCTTAATATCTACGATACCTGCCTCTGTTGTGAGGAGCATTGCGGATGCTGATGCTGCGTTCTGAAGTGCGGAACGTGTAACCTTTGCCGGGTCAACGATACCGTCTTTGATCATGTCAACATATTTTTCTGTTGCAGCGTTGAAGCCAAAGCCCTTCTTCTGAGCCTTAACTGCATCTACAACTACGCTTCCTTCAAAGCCTGCGTTCTCGGCAATCTGACGAACAGGTTCTTCGAGTGCGCGAATGATGATGTTTGCGCCCGTCTTGGCATCGCCTTCAAGAGTGTCGGCATACTTCTTAACTGCAGGAATTGCATTAACGAGGGCTGTACCACCACCTGCTACGATACCCTCTTCAACTGCAGCCTTTGTTGCATTGAGAGCGTCTTCGATTCTGAGCTTTCTTTCCTTGAGTTCTGTTTCTGTAGCGGCACCAACCTTGATAACTGCTACACCGCCGGAAAGCTTAGCAAGTCTTTCCTGAAGCTTTTCTTTGTCGTATTCCGAGTCAGAAGTTTCAATCTGACCCTTGATAGCAGCAACACGGTTCTTGATTTCGGACTTTGCTCCACCACCGTTAACGATTGTTGTGGATTCCTTATCAACCTTTACAGTGGAAGCTGTACCGAGAAGGTCAACTGTAGCTTCCTTTAGATCGTAACCAACCTCTTCGCTGATTACTGTACCGCCAGTAAGAATTGCGATATCTTCCATCATAGCTTTACGTCTGTCGCCAAAGCCCGGAGCCTTAACTGCAACTACGTCTATGATGCCCTTAAGCTTATTGATAACGAGAGTTGCAAGAGCTTCACCCTCTACGTCTTCAGCGATTATGAGAAGCTTTCTTCCCTGCTTAACGATCTGCTCAAGAAGCGGGAGAAGATCCTGGATGTTTGAAATCTTCTTGTCTGTCAAAAGAATGTATGGATTCTCAAGTGTAGCTTCCATCTTCTCTGTATCGTTAACCATGTATGCGGAGAGGTATCCTCTGTCAAACTGCATACCGTCAACTGTATCAAGATTTGTTCCGAGCGACTTGGATTCTTCTACTGTGATAACACCGTCGCGGCCAACCTTTTCCATAGCCTCAGCGATAAGGTTTCCGATTGTATCGTCGGATGCGGATACGGATGCAACCTGTGCGATGCTGGACTTATCTTGAACTTTCTTGGAATTCTTTTTAATTTCGCTTACTGCAACCTCTACTGCACCTTCTATTCCCTTCTTGAGAATCATCGGGTTTGCACCTGCAGCAACGTTTTTGAATCCTTCTTTGATTATGATCTGAGCAAGAAGTGTAGCGGTTGTTGTTCCGTCACCTGCAACGTCGTTTGTCTTTGTTGCAACTTCCTTTACGAGCTGTGCACCCATATTCTCAGTTCCGTCTTCTAGCTCGATTTCTCTTGCGATTGTTACGCCGTCATTTGTGATGAGCGGTGAACCGTAGCTCTTGTTGATGAGTACGTTTCTTCCCTTTGGGCCAAGTGTAATCTTGACAGTGTTGGCAAGCTTGTCAACGCCTGCCTGGAGAGCACGTCTAGCCTCTTCTCCGTAAAAAATATCTTTTGCCATTTCTATCTACCTCCTGCGAGTTTCCCCGCAAATTATTAACTCTATTATTTTACAGTTGCCAAAATATCCGACTGGTTCATAAGTGTATATTCTTCGCCATCGTATTTGATGTCGGTTCCTGCGTATTTGGAGAAAACAACCTTGTCTCCTGCCTTAAGTTCCATGGGCTCATCCTTTGTTCCCGGACCAACTGCAACTACCTCTGCAACCTGCGGTTTTTCCTTTGCTGAACTTGTAAGGATTATTCCACCCTGTGACTTCTCCTCAGCCTCGAGCTTCTTGATGAGAACTCTGCTGCCAAGAGGCTTTATTCCTACGCTCTTTGCCATTTTAACTACCTCCGTAATTTGTTATTTCATACATTAGCACTCTCATAACAAGAGTGCTAACCCAAAGACTATTGTATGTTTTTATATCCCTTATGTCAATATCTATTTTACCCTAAAAAACGCACGCCTACGCGCCCTGGGGAGCGCTTCCGTTTACCTGCCGATTCATCTAGTATCTTATTCCTCAAGACCCCTTATGTAGTAGAAGAGATACTGCTGAGCAAAGCCTCCCAAAGCCCCAAATTTCGCCTCTGCGAAGCTTTGCATGCCATTAATGTCTTCTTCCCTAAATCCGTACATTCTTGCCATTACACGCTTAACCCAGACGTCTATAGGAAAGCTATCCATCTTGCCCAGCCCAAATAGGCCTATACAGTTCGCGACCTTGGGTCCAATACCGCAAAGCGCAGATAGATCCTCCATATCCTTTGGAAGACCCTTCTCCTCTACAGCCTTTGCTGTCTCTATGAGGTATCTTGCTCTATATCCAAGCTTTACAGGGTCCAAATCCTCTATGGTGAGTCCCGCCAGTTTCTTACTTGTCGGAATGCTTGCAGCCGTTAAGCCCACGGAATCAAGAATGGCCTTCTCCTCTTCCTTATTCTTTTCGGTTCCGGCAAGCTCTATCGGATCGCCATGAAGAGCTGCAAGTTTTTCTATGCAGCCTTTTATCCTCGGTATATTGTTATTCTGAGAAATTATAAACGAGACTATTGTCTCCCAGAGATCCTGCTTAAGAATCCTAATTCCTTTTCCGGCCGCAATGGCGGTCTTCATCACATCATCGTTACGCGAAAGTTTTCTCTTAATCGCTGAATAATCGCGATTTAGATCTAAATACTCCGGCCAAAACTCCGTGGCATCTGTCTTTTTTGTTTCCGCGCCCATCTCAACGACATGAAGATGCTTCTTCTTTTTATCATAGCTTACATGCGCTATATGACCTCCCGCGACTCCAACAAAGGAGCCATCCTCCAGTGCTCTCCATCTAAAGCACTGTCCGCATTCAAAGGTCTCTACTAGGTCCAAATCCCCTATAGGAGCATAACCATATACCGGCGCATGAGCAGCATTTCTTTTGTATGTAATTATGTATTCTTTGCTCATTCTTTTCACTTCCTATACGAGTTTTCTGACCTCTACATCTATTCTCACGACATTAAATGCCGTCATCTCCTCTATTACGTCCGTAAGCCTCTTCTGAAACGCCATCGCAGAATCCCAGATTGAGGCACTCTCTTTTAAATCTATGACAGCATCTACCGTAAGCTGTTCCGGCTGGCTGCCCGCATAAACTCTGATAACGGAATCAACGCCCGGTACTTCCTTTCCAACGCATTTTGCAATATCCGTAACAACCTTATCGTTTATAAGAAAATCGCCGAGGTAGCTATATGTCGGTCTTACGACCGTCTTCCCTTCTGTCTCTCCTCTCTTGGCAAGATGAAGTCCGGTTTGGATGGCTTCCTGCGCCTTTTCCTTTGCCGTCCAAAGGAGTTTCTGTGGATCCATAAAATATCCGGCAAAATCACGCTTGAGCTGAAGCGTCGGAGCGGGTATTACATGCTTACCCTGCTGACTCCTTGACTTCATCGCTATCTCTCGCTCTTCATCCGTGGTTATGTCTTCTATATAGATTCTTTCCGAGACCTCCGGAAGCCCAAGACGCGATGCAATTCTATCCGTCATTTGGTCAGAAGTTCCGACAATCAAAATAGAGTCCGGGTTAATTTTCTTTATGGCTGCAGTCACCGTATCGGCGTGATTTTGGTCTGTAAAAAGTGCAGTCTTAATCGCGCCAACCTTGGTATGCTGACGCTTTGCCGATGTTCCTCCTGCCACACCGTCCTTATAAATCAAAAGACCATCGTCAATCAGACAATCTATGCCCTTTTCAATCATAAGTATTGGGGCCTGGTATGATTTTCCTGTGCCGCTCGGGCCACTAAGAGAATAAATTTTCATCTTTACATTTTCTCACTTCTTTGCTACAATGTGCTCGGATTGTAGTGCAGAACATCTTGTAAGGAGGTTAAAATATGGCTTATAAGATTACAGATGCTTGCATTAGCTGCGGTGCTTGTGCAGCTGCATGCCCGGTAGAAGCAATCACCGAAGGCGACGGAATGTTCGTTATCGATGCTGACAAGTGCATCGACTGCGGTTCTTGCGCAGACGCCTGCCCGGTAGATGCTCCGGTTCAGGACTAATAATATAGTCTAAACGAAGGTCCGTCCTACTCGGGACGGACCTTTTTCTTTGCTTTCTATCTCTTTTTTCTTATATCGTTCATATGGTATGCAAGTGCGTGCAGGTTGTCCGAAAGCTGCATGCTCTCAAGCGCAACATGCGGCGGGACCTCTATATCCACTCTCGCAAAATTCCAAATTCCCTTGATGCCCGCAAAACAAAGTTTGTCCGCTACTTCCTGAGCGCTGTCTCCGTTTACGCAGATTACACCGATATCGATTTTTTCTTTCTCTACAAATTCAACGATTCCCTCATAGCTCATTATTTCCATGCCCTCAAGCTTTGTTCCTATGAGTTTTTCGTTCTTCTCAAATACTCCGCAGACCTTAAATCCTACGGTGATGGATTTTGCGTATTTTGTGATAGCCTGACCTAGGTTACCTGCACCGATTATGACCATGCGGTATTCCTTATCAAGGCCAAGAATCGCATCGATTTCTGACTTTAGACCATCAACGCTATATCCATATCCCTGCTGACCAAAACCACCAAAATTATTCAGATCTTGTCTAATCTGCGATGCCGTATAGCCTATAAGTTCACTGAACTCTTTTGAGGATATTTTTTCGACTCCTTTTTTCTGGAGCTCTATGAGGTATCTTCTATACCTCGGAAGTCTGTTTATTACTGCATTCGATATTTTGGCGTTTTTCATAATGCACCTCTCGCTTGGGTATCAAAAAAACCCGCCTTTCGGCGGGATTACTATCTTACTCCTGCTGCTCTTCCACGTATCTTACAAGATCGCCCACCAACTGGAACTTTTCAGCATCTTCGTCCGGTATTTCGATTCCGAATTCCTCTTCGATTGCCATAATTATTTCCACAGCGTCCAGAGAATCAGCTTCGAGATCCTTCATAAGATTTGTTTCCGGTGTTACCATGGATTCATCAACGCTGAGCTGCTCGATAATAATTTCCTTAATTTTGTCAAAAACCATTTTGTCTCCTCCAAATTCTATTCCCCGCCCCAGGTGCGAAATTGCACATAGGACTAAAATACTCCTAATTTACAATTGCTATTATAGACAACTACTTATATCAATGCAACCGCTTTTTTAATGTGTTTTTTACACCAATTTATCCCACTCATCGTACGCATTTTCAACGATTTCTTTTAGTTCGGCCATTTCCTTGGAAAGCCCTGAAAGTGCCTCGTGATCCGTCGCAATCCCGGGATCCATCATTTCTACCTCTAGCTCACAAATTCGCTCCTCAGAGGCCGAAATAAGGCTCATAAGACGTGCGCTCTCGCGCTCCCTCCTTCTCTCCTCCGCTTCCTTCTGTTTCTTAAGTTGGCGTTCCTCTTTGGAGCCCGCTAAAGCCTCTATATTGTTTTCGGATTCCTTTCTCCTGGCATCTTCTTCAATTCTTTCCGAAACGGATTCCTGGCGAGTGCCTTCCGACATACTCTTTAGATATGCCTTACCCGACTCTCCGGATTCTTTCTTTGCAAGATAATAATCGTATTTTCCAAGATACTCTCTTATGCCTTCAGCAGTCAGTTCAAAGATTCTATCCGGAATCTTATTTAGAAAATATCTATCGTGCGTAACAGTAATAACCGTTCCCGGATAATCCGAGAGTGCATCCTCAAATGCTTCCTTTGATTCTATATCAAGGTGGTTTGTCGGTTCGTCAAGAACAAGGCAGTTAGCACCGCTCATCATAAGCTTAAGGAGCGAAAGGCGCGCCTTCTCTCCGCCCGATAAATCTCCTACTCTTCTAAAGACCATATCGCCGCGGAAAAGAAATCTTCCGAGGATATTTCTTATCTCACCGTCCGTATAGAGTCTATGCTCGTTATGGATTTCATCAATTACGGTATTGTCGTTTCCGAGAAGCTGCTGCCCCTGATCGTAATAGCCAAACTCAAGATTATGCCCTCTCCTGATATATCCGGAAATAGGTTTAATCTCACCGATGAGCGTTCTCAGGAGCGTCGTCTTTCCGATTCCGTTGGCTCCAACGATGCAGATTCTTTCTCCTCTCTTGATATCAAATTCCACATCGCTAAAGAGCGCGTTTCTTCCGTCTATACCTCCTGCGAGATTCTCAACCATAAGGACATCAGTTCCGCTCTGGAAGTTTTCTTTGAAGTTGATTTTTAGAGTTGCCTGCTCGCCCTTTGGTTTTTCAAGTCTCTCCACATGCGAAAGCCTTTTTTCTCTTGATGCGGCGCGCTTTGCAAGTTTCTCGGTTCCGCGTTCCTTATACGATCTAATTAACGCTTCCTGTCTTTTTATTTCTTCTTTCTGCTTGGTATATGCCTTAAGCGCAATCTGCTTTGCGGCACTCTTCTTTTCTAGATACTCGGTATAGTTTCCCTCGTATGTGGTGAGGTGCTTATCCTCTACCTCAAAAATCCTCGTTACGGTCTGATCCAAAAAATATCTATCGTGAGATATCAAAACAATCGTACCGCTATATGATTTAAGATACTGCTCAAGCCATTTTAGTGTTCCTATATCAAGATGGTTTGTCGGCTCATCCAAGAACAAAATGTCCGGCTTCTTAAGAAGAAGGCATGCAAGAGAAAGCCTTGTGCGCTCGCCACCGGAGAGTGAATTGGTTTTCTGGTCGTAATACTCCTCACCAAAAGCCATGGATGTCAGAACGCCGTTAATCTCGCTCTTATATGTATAGCCACCATTTCTCTCAAACTCATGTTGAAGTGCCTGAAGGCGAGTCCATTTGGTTTTGCACGCTCCATCCGACTCATCGGAATAATCCGTTCCGTGAGCCTCGGCGTCCTTTGCAATCTCATGCGTAAGTCTTTCTATTTCTCGCTCCATCTCGTCAAGACCGCTAAAGATATCGCTGACCTCTTCCATGACGGTGCGCTCGCTATCAAAGACATCGCGCTGCTTAAGATAACCGACACTTATATCCTTTGATATGAAATAGCTCCCATCGTCCGATGAGAGTTCTCCCGTGAGCATATTAAGAAGAGTGGTCTTGCCGGCACCGTTACGTCCAACAATCCCCACTCTGTCACCTGCATTTATGTGAAAGGACACGCCTTCCAATATTACCTCGGTGCCATAGCTTTTTCCGAGGTCAGAAGCAGATAAAACTATCATGTCTTTTACCAATCTATGTCTGCATAGGCATCCAACGATAAATCACCGGCGCCCTCTTCCAAGTATTTATAGTATGCGGCGGAGCCAATCATTGCGGCATTGTCGGTACAGAGAATCTTTTCCGGAAGGAAGAGTTCTATTTTTTCTTCCGCACATCTCTTCTCAAACTCGGCTCTCAGTCTTCCGTTTGCCGAAACGCCACCGGCAATTACGAGTTTGCTTTCTCCTAATGACTTAACCGCATCTATTGCCTTCTCTACCAAAACCTCAACTACTGCGTCCTGGAAAGCAAGCGCAACATCCTCCGTGCGCGGAGAATTTCCCTTCTGTCTTTCAGAGTTAACGTAGTTAAGAACCGCTGTCTTGATTCCGCTAAAGCTAAAATCAAAGCTTCCCTTTTCAAGATAGACTCTCTTAAAATAAACTGCGTCAGGGTTTCCGTCCTTTGCCGCATTTTCTATCTTTGGTCCTCCGGGATAACCGAGTCCGATTACGCGAGCCACCTTATCAAAGGCTTCGCCCGCAGCGTCGTCCCTTGTAGATCCAATAAGCGTCGCCTTGGTATAGCTTTCCATCCTAACAAGACTCGTATGACCACCCGAAACAACCAGGCAAACAAACGGCGGCTCAAGCTCCGGATAACTTATAAAATTGCTGCTGATATGACCATACATATGGTTAACGCCGATTATGGGTTTTCCCGTCGCAAAGGAAAGACCCTTTGCCGCTGAAACTCCGATTACAAGTGCACCGATAAGTCCCGGTCCATTTGTTACGGCAATTAAATCTATATCATCTAGCGTAGTATTGGCTTCTTTAAGCGCCTTATCTATTACTCCGTTTATATTGGTCAGATGATGGCGCGATGCAATCTCCGGAACTACGCCACCGTACTCGGTATGAATAGAAATCTGCGAGCTGATAATATTTGAAAGAACCTCGCGACCGTTACGAACAACAGCGGCAGCAGTTTCATCGCAGCTGGACTCTATTGCAAGAACGGTGATGTCTTTGTTATAGCGAATCATCGTTATTGCATCCTCGCCGTTCTCATAATATCTCTTTCTGAGGCCGGCTCTTGAGAATCCGTATTTTTCATATAGGGAAATCGCAGGATCGTTTCCTGCCCTGACTTCTAAAACCCAAGTCTTGGCGCCGAGAGTTTCTGTTTCCTTGAGAACCTTTTCAAGAATAATGCTACCTATACCTTGCTTGCGATATTCAGGGAGAACGCCAACATTATTTATTGAACATTCATCAATGACAAGCCAATAACCCAGGTATCCGATTATCTTCTCGTCAAGTTCAGCAACTAGATACTTGGTAATCTTAGCCTCAATGTCTCCTCTAATCATCTCTTCCGACCATGGATCGATAAATATGAGTGGCTCGAGAGCGGCTATACTCTCTATGTCTTCGCTTGTCGCATAGCGAAGCGAAATTTTATTTCTTATATCTTCACTCATATCAATTACCCTTCATGAGACGAGCGAGCTTCTCTTCTCTCAGTTTCTTTAGCGTACCGTCCTCAAGCTTTTGCTCAGCCTCAGCCTTACGCATATAGTCGGGAAGAAGTGCATCAAAATTTACAAGCTCTTTGTTTTCATATTTATCAAGCGCATAACGAACAACCATATTCGCAGTTTGATATCTTTCGGATTCTTCTACGAATATAATTCTATGCGCAGATTTACTTTCTATTTCATTCTTGAATTCCGTGAGCAGATCCCAATAAGCATCTATACCGTCTCCGTAGAAAGATACTTCCAAAGTTTTTCTTTCTTCAGAAGAATTATAGGTATCCGAATCAAGATATGCCTTTAACTTATCAAGTACATCAACAAGCATATATGGTCCCGGAGGAAGTATATCTTCTTTTCCATCCACTCCCGAAAAAATCGCTCCATACACTTGGCCTCTTCTCGCATTAATTATTGGCACGATTATATTTGAATCTAGACTTTTACATTTGAACGCATCCAGCGTCGGAACGGCAACACATGGAATACCAAGGGCTTGAGCAACCGCTCTTGCAGTAGTTACGCCAATTCTTATTCCGGTAAAGGATCCGGGACCTATTGAAGAAGCAACCGCCGCGATCTCCCTCATTTGGATTCCGTATTCCCTCATCAATTCCTCTGCATAAGCCGCAAGATGCTTTAGGTGACCCATGGGTTCCTTTTCATCTCGCAGACAAACAAAGCTTGGATCATCCAAATCCAAGAGAGCAACCGAGCATATTGGACCTGTTGTTTCAAATCCTAGAATGTACATTTATAAATCCTCTCGCCCTCTTCTTCTCCGTACTCCATCAAGATGAGCTTTGCATCCTCCGGAAGAACCTCCGCAATCATGTCAGCCCATTCAATTATGCATATTCCATCGCGATCAAAATACTCTTCCACTCCAACCTCAAACGCATCGCCTGACGCCTCAAGCCTATATGCATCAAAATGAAAGAGCGGAAGTCTTCCGGAATAATACTCGTTCACAATAGTAAAAGTGGGGCTTGTTATTTTTTCTTCTATACCAAGTCCCTCTGCAATATACTTGGTGAGCGTGGTCTTGCCCGTTCCCAAGTCTCCGATGAGCCCAATGACATCGCCTGCCTTGAGCTCACCGGCTAGTTTTTTTCCAAACTCGGCGGTATCCGCCTCGCTCTTCATTACGTATTCTGTCATATTGCTTCGCCGTTTAACATAAAGTCTTCCTGCGTAAGTCTATAAATCGCATCCGCGTAAATCTTTGTCATCATCTCAAGTCTATCAAGCGCGAGTCTCTCGTCCCTTTGATGCATGAGATCAGGGTCTCCCGGGAAAAGCGCACCGAACGCAAGGCAATTCTTCATTGCGCGCGCGTAGGTTCCACCGCCGATAGTAATCGGACCATTTTCCATATCGCCGGTATTCTCCTTATATATTTCCATAAATGTCTTAACCATCGGCGAATCCGGATCAAAATAAATTGGCTCCTGATATTTTTTCTTCACTATACCGACATCGTACTGATCGGTAACCGGAATCATTCCGCTATATACATCGTCATCTATCTTTGTTACAGGAAATCTTACGTTCACTGTAAATGTAAGAGCCTTCTTTTCAAACGTAACTACGCCCACATTAAATGTAAGCGGACCGCTCTTCTCATCCTCCATCTTGCAGCCTATTCTCTCGCCGTAAATATCGTGTCCGATGCATTTGTTGTAGAAGTTAATTACATCGTTAACTTCTTCCAATGCAAAATTAAGCTGTCCGAGGAACTCCATAAGAACAGAAATCGCATTCAGTCCTAGATGCGGCTGAGCGCCGTGGGCTGATTTACCCTCCACGATTATTTCCATGCTCTTTCCGATTGGCCTTGCTATAATCTTTGGCTTCATGCCTCGGATTTCCGGATGCATGGATTCAAACGCTTCTGCCTGTTCTTTGATTTTTGCATATATTGACGGATTGTCGGAGTTTACGAGCGCCCTGGCCTTTTCAGGTACCATATTGGCGGCAGCTCCACCCTCCAGAGAGCGAAGGGTCAATCCCTTTAGCTTTCTATCCGGCAGCTTTCTTATCAGATCAAATGTGAGAATGCCCTTCTCACCGTTTATAACCGGAAAATCTCCATCCGGTGTAAATCCGTAGTCTGGCATTTTTTCTAGTTCAAGATATTTGACCATGCCTGACCAACCGGTTTCTTCGTCGCAGCCGAGAATGAGTCTGACCTTGGCAGATGGTTCATATCCCGACTCCTTGAGCGCCTTCATGGCATAAAGCGCAGCAACGACAGGACCTTTATCGTCCGTGGTTCCACGACCATAAATATATCCATCCGAAACTTCTCCGCTATACGGAGGGAAGCTCCAGCCATCTCCCGCAGGAACAACGTCTAGATGCCCGAGAATCGCCATGATTTTTCTTCCTGTACCATAGTCGATATGGCCACCGTAGTTTTCTACGTTCTTTGTAAGGAAGCCCATTTCATCGCCCTTCTTAAGCGCGCAAACAAGAGAATCCTGAACGCCCTGACCAAAGGGATAAACTTCTCCCTCTGCAGTCTTTACAGGCTTATCCTGCTCAGTATTAAATCTGATGAGTTCCTGAAGGTACTCAATCTCCTCCTGCATATTGGCTTCTACTCTCTGGATATACTTTTCTTTCTCAATCTGCATAGCGGTCTTTCCTCTTTCTCAAAAATGGCTGGTAGCCTAAGCCACCAGCCCCCTAAAATCGATCTTTGTTATCAATCTACAGCCTGAACGCCCTTGATTTCCGGGCAAGCCTGAGCAAGTATCTGCTCAACGATATTGGATAATGTCATACGTGCTCCGGGGCATCCTGCACAATGTCCCTGAAGTCTTACCTGAACAATATCCTCATCTGTTACATCAACAAATTCGATTCCTCCACCATCTCTTGCAAGTATTGGTCTGATCTGGTCGAGGGCTTCATTAATAACTTTTACATCTATAGCCATTTGATTTCTCCTCTCATACTATATCCAACTATGTGATTATACCCCAGAAACGTACTATAATCAACAAAGTTGACTTAATAAAATAGCCCCTTTAGCCCTGCGGCCAAAGAGGCTTTTTTCGTTATTTTTACTATTCTTCTACTATCTTTGCTCCCTTGACATTCTTTCTTACGGAAGCGATGCCCTTGATGCATGCATCCTTAGTGGTATAGCCCTCACCGGATGCTACGATTTGTCCGTTCTTTGCCTTTAGTCTAAAGCGAGTCTCACCCTTTTTGTCCTTATAGACTTCGAATTTGGGATTTTTTTCTTTCTTGAATCCCTTCTCTGTCTGGTCCTCAATCACAGCTACAGGAGCATTTTCCATTACGCTTGCGATTCCGTTTTTGCAAGTTCTCATGGACGCATAAACCTGCGATGTGGCAATAACTTCACCGTTTCCGGCCTTAAGATTGAACATTGGTCCTGTCTTGGCCTGTTTAATAACAAATTTACCCATTGTCACTCTCCTTGATTCTCCTAGGGAAATATCTTTTAACTGTTGTTTTTATTATATCATAAAATTTCCTTATGAACAAAACGCGATGAACAAAACGCGCATACTGCGCGCGATCGCTAAAATAAAAAACCCTCGGAACCATTAGTTCCGAGGGATAAAAATCTTGGTTTAGCCAAAGTATCTCTTAAGAAGTCCGGCAAAAGCTTTTCCGTGTCTAGCTTCGTCTCTAGCCATCTCGTGAACTGTATCATGGATAGCATCAAGTCCTTCTTCCTTTGCTCTCTTTGCAAGCTCTACCTTACCCATTGTAGCGCCGTTTTCAGCCTCTACTCTCATAGCAAGGTTCTTTGCTGTGGAGTCTGTAAGAACTTCACCGAGAAGTTCAGCAAACTTTGCAGCATGCTCTGCTTCTTCAAGAGCAGCTCTTCTCCAGTATTCTCCGATTTCCGGATATCCTTCTCTATGAGCAACGCGGCTCATTGCAAGGTACATACCAACTTCAGAGCACTCGCCGTTGAAATTATCTCTGAGACCCTGGATGATATCTTCAGGTGCGCCCTGAGCAACGCCTACTACATGTTCAGCAGCCCAAGTCATTTCGCCTTCTTCCTGCTTTACAAACTTATCTGCAGGTGCCTTACAAATTGGACAAGCTTCCGGAGCCTGGTCACCTTCATGAACATAACCGCATACTGTGCAAACCCATTTCATAGTTTTTCCTCCTACTTCCGCGGACAAAGCCGCATTCAACATTCTACTTTTCTATTGATTTACCGAAAACGCCGTGTCTCAATTCGCTTTCGGCTGTTTTCTGATATATGTATTTTACCACATAATAATATAATAAATCAAGAAAAATAAAAATGATAATCAAAATTATTTTTTACATAAAAGAAGGAGCCCTTTCTTATATGGGCTCCTCTTAACTATTCATCCATCAGCATGCCTAGCTTGGCAAGATTTTCTTTGATTCTGTTGAATGTAGCCACATCCTTACAGCCAATTCTATGCATATGGATACCGCCGGAAAGTGTTGAGAGCGGTCTATCCTCTCCTGTCATTCTTTCTGCAAAGACGCTTACATCAAACCTCGATGCGATGTCTAGCTTTCCTGTCAATTCACCATATACAGCGTGGTCTATGGTTACGTCGATTACGGTTCCTCCGTTATCTACAACGGCATTTAATTCTGCCTCGATTCCCTTCTGGTCATGCCTACAAACCACGGATCCTACATAAGGAAAAGCCTCGCGATGCGGATCCATGACATAGCCTCTTGATGTTGCTTCTATAGGATATCCGCTTGCTCTAAGGATCGATACATCGCCCACTATAATTTGCCTGCTTACATCGTATGTGGAAGCAAGTGCAGATGCTGTAAGTGGCGAACCGGCATTCTTGAGTGTCTCAAGTATTTCATTTCTACGTTCTTGAGCGTTCATATTACCTCCATCGGCTCATAACTCATTATTTCTCTGCGAGCCGTTCTTACGCATATTATACCATGCTTTTTTGACAAGTTCAATGTCTTGCCATCTGTCTATTCCAAATTATTCTATTCCGAGCATGGCGCGTGCCATCACTTCCGCCCTCTCACAAACGCCGGCCTTATCCACAATGCTTCTTGGGTCGTTTGCGGTCTCCATCATAGCAAAATGCGGAGGAAGCATAAATCCTTTGTTCAGGTTCATCGCCCCTATTATCTGCTCAGCAAGAAGCTCGCTTCCGCTATACCCCGATACTATGAGTGAATATATCCTCTTATCCGAAAAATCATTGTTATAGAAGAGCGCGGTTAATCTATTGAACATGGCCGACATATTGGCGCCAACAGAATCGTTGTAGTTTGGACAGACCAGCACAAGATGGCTACATTCCATAATTGCAGGATAAACCTTTTCCACAACGAGTCCGCCGTAAAAGCATTCTCCGTTTTCTCCATAATGCTTACAGGTATCAAAGCCACAGCCTCTGCAGTCGATAATCTCACCGTTTCTTATAGAAATCTCTTCTATCTCTGCTCGCCCTACAAGTCCAACCTTTAGCATATTCCAAAGCATTAGACTGTTTGACGTTCTGCGATTGCTCGCATGTATGGCAAGGATTTTTGGTCTTTCTATCTTTGCTTCGGAGAAGGTTTCGAGCTTCTCCACGAGGTTTATCGCAGATTCTTCATAGGCAGAATAATTGTCGAGCCCTCTTATTTTGGCGAGCGTATTAAAATTATATAGGTCTCCCGTAGCTTCAACCAAAGGCTTTCCCGGGAACGTGCATCCGGCCTTGTTTGCAGAGAAGATAAGCTTTCTCGCAATGCCCTTTGTGAATAGCGGACCTTCACCCTCTACAAGCACTGCTCCTACAGTGCCCCTTGGGAGATCGTGATCCATAAACCAAGCCATAAGCTCTTGCCACTCTGGAACAAAGCCGTTTGAAGGAACGTGAACAGCAAATAAAAGCCTAAGCGATTTGGCACCGGGAGTCATGGTCAGGATTTCCTTTAGTCCCTGATCGTTTACCGCAATCAAAAACTCGCCTATACTATCTATTATTGTGTATTCCCTACCAGCAAGTGCAGCAGTTAAAACGCGATCAAGTCTCGCAGAACTTCCTCTTGCATTTCCTAGTCTGACAACGGTTATCATTTACCCAATTCTCCTTCAAAGGACTCTTTTAGGCGAAGCATAAGCTCATCGCATAAGTCCAGTTTTTCCAATTCCCAATCGCTACCGCTTCTTCTACTCAGCATTCCAAAATATGAGCTTCCCTCTGCACCAAATGGATTTCTTAGATATACGGAACCATAGGTCCAGCCGCCCTTTAGCATCTCTATTATCGAGAGCGCTCCTGATGAAATAGCAGGTGCTATATAGGGCTTATAGCCAAGATCGCGAACGCGCATATTGGCATTTACTACGAGAGCCGACAGTTCTTTTGAAAGCTCCTCATCATAATTCTCTATACTGTTTGCGACAACAAGATTCTTTCCGTGAGGACCAAAGACTCTTCCCTCATCCAAAAATGATTTAAACCTTTCGTCTCTCTCCGCAAAATAAACAGCCCTCGCATTCATGACGCCTAGACCAAGACCTCTTATTCTATTTGGCTCAAGTCCCGATGATTCAAGCATAATATTACAAAGCTGATCCACCGGATCTGACATTATAAGTACGAGCTTGGGAAGCTTTCCTCCGCATTCACTTTGATTTTTAATGCGAAGTCCGAGCGATCTTACGAGTTCTCCGTTAGCCTCAAGCTGCGCCATACGGACATCACCTTCGGAACCGATTGGCGGAATCCCTTTGGTCGCACAAAAAAGCAGTATATCCGTATCGAGAAGATCCTCTTCACCTACCGGCTCCACTTTTGGCATCAAAAGATTGCCAACGCTCGCAATCTGCCCCATCTCAATCTCAAGCCTCTTCACGAGACTCTCGTTTATATCATATATTCCTATTACATCTATTACTTCGCCCCCCAGAAGCTTTAGACCAAGAAGAACATTCTGGCCTACATCTCCGAGAGCCATTATATTAATTCTCATCAAGTCTCTCCCCACTTAAGCCTAGCAACTCTTTCTATATCGTTATCCAAGAAATCCGTAGGTTGCATATTTTCATCAAAGACAACTCCTCTATCCATATCCGGAATCCTCGGAATTGTCACTACCTCACCAAGACGCTTTAACGTAAGCTTTCTTTCAAATGTCTTTTGGTACTCGCTTTCTATCGCAGCCATGATTCTTCTGGCATTTCTGAGACATGTCTCGGAATATACATAAGCCGCTTCCTCGTCTCCGCCGCCGATAAATCCAGGCTTGATATACGGAAGCACGAGATTGGCGGATGCGCCGCGCGACTCTCTTTCTCTTCCCAGAGGTTCAATGCTATCGCCGCCGATAAATGGATAACAATCTCTCTCATTTAACCAAACCTCAAGAGTAGGTAGGAAGTATGCACTCTCCACTCTTATATTGCTCGCTTCCATTTTATCCATCGCGTTTCCTGTCATTACGCCAACAAGAACCTCGCTTAGATCTACCTCGGCATCCTTTAGAATCGGTCCGAGAATATTCATTCTATGGCCTTTATGGAGAATATCGTCTATCAATATAACCGGTCTATCAAATGATTTGATCATCCTGGCCTGCGTTAGGAGCGGCGAGTTATTCCTTGCCTCAGAGATAGTAAATCCTGTTGCCTTTCTGTTAAAGTATTTCTCAACCAAAAGTGTCTTTGTCACCGTATTGGGAATAAGAACATCACCGAGCGCCTTTCCGAACGGAACAGCCATAAAAGGTCCTCTCGGGCTCTCTCCTTCTACAGTAGATACACCGTTAAGCTCGCATGCCTTATTGATTATTTTGTGAAGCACCGCACTTGTATTGAAGCTAAGAAGCAGCTTGTTCGGATAGATTGACGAAAGCACTCCGAGAAGCTCATTATGCGACTCATTGATTGCATGAAGTACCGCTTGATTTTTGTTGAACGGTGCCTTTATTACAGTCTCAACGTCCTTAAAGATTACTACAGGCGCCTTAAGAGAAACCGCATAGAGTGGAACTCTGGAATTACCGCCCGAGATATCCACAAAGCCCTGTCTTCTGAGTGCGGAAATAACTTCTTCGTTATAGCCCGCCGGATCCACCGGATGATAGACAGCATAAGAATAATCCTTGGATATGAGCTCTGTCATAAGTTCTGTTATAAGCATCTTACGCGTGCCTGTTATCCTTGTGTCTTCATCAAAATATATAAATCCTATAACCGCAACCGCACCGTCGGAATTAGATCTTATCCTTTCTGCAAAGCTCTGAACTTCAAACTCCGATAGAAGATTTCTTGTTCCAACCTTGTGGAAGGCAGCATAACCGACAGGGCTCTCCTCATTCAGGATATCATTTATATACATCTCATAGGTTTTTGGATTGGAGAAATACTCCTGCACAATCTGAGAATCGTAACCTGCCCTTATGATGCCAGGCATAAAGTCAGCAAGTCCTTCACAGCCTCTATGTGCAATTCCATTAATGGAAATCTCTCTTGACTCCATTACGTGCTTATATGTCGGCTCTCTCAGATAGAGGTTTTTGTCATAGATAAAATTCTGAGCAACCGTATCTATGAGATTGCTTATGTCGCGGTTAAGATCTATATTTTCTCTTATCCTTGTTGAACTTATATCCTCATAGAACTTATCTAAGGTTAGAGGGATAATCCTTCCCGTTATCGGATACTTGCTCCTATCGGATCCGTCGTGAGTGTTCTCTCTCGTCTCACGTTCAAACGTAATATGATTCAGGGTATGAATAGAATCTTCACTCGGCTCTGCCCTATATGCAGAAGCATTTTCTATTACATCCGTCCCAACCGCGATATATAATTCTTTGTTTTTAAAGAGTCTTTTAAGTGTTGCGACATCATTAGGATTTGCGATATTAATCGGAATCTCATCCGGGAACAAATAAATTCCCTCTTCACCCGCAACAGACATAGTCATAATCCTGCGCCTTAAGAGTTTGGACTGAGTATGCTTTGACCATGAAAACTCGTCAAGCGAGAGATAGACGTCCATATCCATATCTCTTATCTTCTGCGCGACGGCCTTGTGACCGAGGCTGAACGGATCAAACGTGCCCGGATAGAAACATACTCTTTCTTTGATTGGAAAATCAAAAGTATCACCGCTCTGCTCAAATGCACTTATATATCTATAGATATGGTTTAGTACTGCGGCATTGCTATAGAAGCTTAAGAGGTCCTCAGGGTTTTCATCCAGGAGCTGGAAAAGCTTCTTATAGCATCTTGTAAAGAGAAGATCTTTATCCTCTTCACTTAAGATCTTACTTCCAAAGACATATCTTCCAATATCTCTAAATGCGTCGCGGCTAAACTGCGGATCGTAATGCGCATATGCCTTGATCATCAGATAAAGGAGTTTGGTCTTGCGCTCTACATGTTCATCATAACTATCTTCAGATACAGACTCAAAATCGCTATAGTTTTCAAGAATGACACCGATAGACTCAATCATAAACGCGGACACCTTGGTATTCTTTTTAAGGAGCGCCTCTTCAATAGTGTCTATAGTTTCTTCCAGTTCTGCCTTTGAAAGCGAAAGAGCTGTTTTGCCTAAATAATATGGAACGTTCTTTGCATACTGTCTCTCGCCCATCTCAAGACCGTTATATAGTTCTACGGTCATTTCGTTTTTCTGAGCGTTAGGCATAAGATCAAGTAAATCAAGGAGCGCATCACCCGCGGCCTCTCTAACCTCTACTCTCTCATTGACCTTGAGCAGGTTTACAAGGTGGGTTCCAATATGAAGAATAAGACCCGGCGAATTCAGTTTTCTTCCGTAGTGCTTGATTATCTGTATGTTTGCAACCTTTGTTACCCAATGCGTTCCCATCTTAAGGTCGTCAAGGAAGATGCTGCTTTCTCTCTCCAGGAGTGAGCCCCCATCCATTTGGACATCCATAACAGAAAGAAGTCTGTCAAAATAGTCATTCACCGACATATCTTTGAGAATATGCTTTTCTCCTCTCAATGCGGCAATTCTGACTTCCTTCTGCGCATGCCCAAGCGCCTCAGAGATATAGTCTCTGCACGTATCTATGAATTCATCGCTACACCATTTTGGATCAAGTCTCTCGAGCGCAGTAAGAAGAACTATACTAAGTTCAGTATCTCCGGATGGACTCTGCTCATAATACTTTCTTAATATATCTATATAAGCTGTTCTCTCGTGTTCCTCGCAGCGACTTAAGAGCCCCTCTATAAAGCTTCCCATGCTCGCGCGCATCCACATTCTATGCTGCTCGGTAAATCTTCTCTCCGGATAAATGATTCTTTCAAGATATTCCGTAAAAAGCTCCTTATTGCTCATTGCGCGTTTTGGTAGGATAACTCCCTCAGGGAGTTCCTTCATATATCGCACATTAAATCCCGCGATGATCTCACCCATGAGATCGGCAGCCTGGGTCCTGATATCATTTTCGCTATGCGCAAGAAGTTCGTATAAGAATCTAAGCGTCATGGTCTTTTGCTTTTCGGACATATAAGTAAAGTATTCAGCAAAGAGACCTATATATGTTCTCAGGTTCTTCCACGCATTTTCACTTCTTGCAGCCTCTATCAAATCCGCTAGTTCGCTATCTACGTGAAGTATTCCCATGAGCTTGATGTTATGCTCTATGGCCGAGAACTTGAGCTGATTAACTACGTCATATCCCTCAAGGAGCGCGCGTTCTCTCTTTATCGGAGCAGGTTCCGGAAGCATTTCTCCATGGTTATCAGGGATGTTTACCGTAACACCCTTTTCTCTCATGAAATCTTCAAAGTCCTTGAGTTTAGCATAGACTTTTCTGTATCTTGCTTCCTTTGCGGCATCTACGTTATCCAGCTTCTTCAGAATGATATCAAACGACTCTTTAAGTGTATGGAACTCAACAATTTCATTTCCTTCTACGTCGCGCTCGCTTCTAACTCTGAAGTCCGCATAAATCAAGAGAAGCGACTCAACAGATAGATCTTCAAGCTCAAGATCCCATGTTGAATGGTTTGCAGCGATATGGCCCATGGTATGGAGCCCAAATCTGTCGTAACAAATATCCGTATAGTAATAATGCAGATAAGGAATTCTCTTTTCTTCTTCCTTTCTGCATCCAAACTTTCCGATGTCATGCCCGCAGGCCGCACCGGAAACAAGCGCAAGGTCAACCGGAACGCCGGCGTTCTTGAGCTGCCTCGCCACATACATCGCAATATAGTGAACGCCACCCATGTGGCCAAGTGTATCAAAAGGTGTAACGTCAGAAGCAATCCTCAGGAATTCATAGATATATTCCTCGCGTATAGCTTCCTTAAGACGCATGAGTTCTCTTGCGGTAATACCTTCCGTTTCCCTCTCATGCGGAAGATGCATTATCTTTGTCGGGTCAAAAATAAGAGTCTCTTCTTCATAGAGAAAGAGTGCTCTCAGGATATGAAGGAATAAAAGCCTTCCGACTTCGTATCTTTCGTCGGTAGTTTTATCTCTCTCTTTTGTTTCGGGAAATAGCTCGGAAAGAATATAGTTAAAGCAGTATAGCGGCCATCCGCCAAGCGGTGCATCGGAAAGCTTTGGAATATATCTTCTAAGAACCTCTGCTACTTTTTCTGCATGAAAACGACCGCCTGAAACCGTAGCATATTTTAGTTCCTGTGACATCTCCTCTAGTTTGCAATCCTTTATGAACTCCCTGACCTGGTCATCAGACCAGCCGATGATTTCATAAAAACTATTCTGCGTTAGTTCAGACTCTATGAAAGAAAAAATACTTAAGCTCTTTCCTCGTTCCATAATTATCCCTATATTCACAGAAGGACCGACAATGTCGGTCCATCTATCCTAAAAATATCTAGTTAATCAATCTCTATTTTAGAGATTTGCTTCTATATGCGAAGCTGTGTATTCAGCCCATGCATATTCCGGCATATAGTATCCAACTACGTCGCTCTTTGCAATCTTTCCATCCAAGAGGTCATAGTAGTCGCAGCTTATGCGATCAAGGTTGATATTGCAGCTTCCTCTGGAGTTTACAAAGATATCGTCAAGATTATGCTCCTGGAACATCTGCTTGATATTCATTACAGCCTTTCTGTAAAGGTTCTTAACCTTTGCGTCATAAGGTCTGTCTTCCCAGAGCTTATCGATGGCTTCTTCCATCATTACCTTGCCGCCTCTATGGTCAACGCAGAGAGCAAGAAGTTCCTTTGCCTTTGCATTCGGGAAGTGTACGGACTCGCCGTCGATGAATACATCAAATCTTCCAAATGTTCTAAAGTGAATCTCGGTTGTCTTCTGTCTATCGGCAAGAAGCTCGATTCTGTCGAGGACTTCTTTGATGTCTTCCGTATTGAAAGGCTTTGTGATATAGAAGTCTGCTCTAATCTTCATTGCTTCGATAGCATATTGCTCATAACCGGTTATAAATACCAGAACGATTCCCGGCTGGAGTTCCTTGGCCTGACGACCAAGTTCAATACCGTTCATTCCCGGCATTTCGATATCGGAAATAACAGCCTCTACCTTATGCTTCTTCAGAAACTCAAGAGCTGCAACAGGATCATTGAACTGTCCAACAATCTCCACATTTGGGAAGTTGCTGATTTCCATCTCCAGTTGTTTTAATAATAGGGCCTCATCATCTACGAGAATAACCTTCATCGCAGTACTCCTTTCTACCTATTGCTTTCTATTATTTTATCACTTTTTCTCCCAAAGGAAAACCGGGAGATAAGCTATTTTCTCTCCACCCCTTTAGTTTACAACAGTTTAGGGGGAAATATCAATAACAAATTATCGCTCTATGGGAAAGAGAACCCTGAACAAAGTACCCGCTCCCTCTTGGCTCTCAATTTCCACGCTGGCGTTGGACATTTCTTTTAGTCTCAGGATAATATTCCTGAGTCCCGAGGATTTATGAGCCTCTGAACCGTTGCCCGTGAGATTTCCTCCCGAAGCGAGGGTTTCAAGGCTTATTTCTATCGGTTTACCCTTGGCATCCAAGAGATTTGAAGCTTTTATCGTCTCCTCGAGGGTCGTTATATCAAGCATTTTATCCGTACCGAGCTGCTCCTCCATCTCACCGCCAAATACAGCATTTAAGCGCTCTGCGGAGAAGCCTATGCCGTCATCCTGAACCTCTACTACGTTATAGTATTCGGTCTTATAGCTTCTAATCCACATATTTCCGCCCTCAGGTCTCTTGCAAAGCCCATGCTTTACTGCATTTTCAACGAGGGGCTGAATGGATAGCGGCGGTACCTTAAAATCGGTATCTCGGATGTCATATTCTACGTTTACCCTATCTCCAAAGCGAACCTGTTCAATGCGGAGATAGCTCCTTATATGCTCAAGCTCCGCATCAAAGCTGATTCCGGACAAATTGGTCATATTATCGACATTTGCCCTCAGATAATTGGAGAAATTATAGACCATATCGTAGGCTGTGTCGGGATCTACCTTAATCAGCGTACGAATAGAAGATAGCGTATTAAAGATAAAATGCGGCTGAATCTGCCCCATGAGCAGGGACACATGGCTATCGTGGAGCTTGGCAACAGCCTCATTTCTATCCTTTACGCCGTTATAGCTATCTATCAAAAGCTTGGCAAGATGGCCTGAAGCAAAGATATTAAAAGCCACCCGGTTAATCATATTGATTTCCGTCATTAGTTCATCCGTATATGCGACGGTCTCGATGATGAACCCGAGTATCATAAGAGCATTTGCAATCCACTCTATTCTGTCCTTCAGAACATCTCTTTTGCTCCTGATCTTGCTTTCCTTTCCAAAGGCATATCCCCAAAGATTGTACTCAACATAAATTACATTGAGCGCCATCATAAGATATACCGGAAGCGCAAGCTCAAGGATTGTATATCCGCGGCTGAGTGCAAGAAGAATGACAAAGATAAACAGTATGTCTAGTCCAACTACCCAGCTGGTTAAGGTTCTGTTCTTGTTTGGAAATCTAGTTGCGCAATAAATACCCAGCGCAAGCGGCACCAGAATCAGTGCCAAGAAACACGCAAGGAAGGTCCACGCGGAACCCACACCCAGAACCGGCATCTTGGATCTGTTGGTGAGCCATACACCGGTTATCAAAAGCATAATTCCCACAACCGGCTGAGTCGTATCCCTATCGTATTTGTAATAGAAAAGTCCCAAGAATAGAATCAGAACGCCTGATACAAGTAAGCTTATTCCCGTAACAAAGAACAAAGAGTACTTGTCCCTGAGATGTCTTATAATCGATTCTCCGGCGCCAACATAGATAGGTCTTATAACACCGTCAAAGCCCGCTCTTGAGGGAGTGAATTTTATTTCCACAAGCTTCTTTGACATCGCCGGCTCAAGATCTATTACATTCCAGTCATCTACCAGTACGGTAGATATAAAGCTATCCTTGTCTTCCGGATAGCGATAGACTTCTTTGCCACCAATAGAAACGACCATCTTCATATGATAGTTTCTGCTGACAAGTGCAGAATACTCATTTATAGACTCCGGAAGATTTCTTGTAAGAACAACCTCATCGCCGGGCTCTAGATGAATCCAGCCCGGGATTGAAAAACTTGTCTTATTTCCTGAAATATTGGCTTCCCAGCCATCGTTCAACTCTATGAACTGCTCTTCGGAATGATATTTTGTTGCGGCGGTATTGTTAAAGAACATAAGACCGATAGCAACAACAATAACAAGAAGGATGCCAAACGCCATGGTCATAAGACTTCGCGTGGCAACGTCCTGAGAATTTACAACAACATGTCTTTTGTCAATTTCAGGCTTCTTCATCAAAAACTTCCTTATAGATGTTTCCTCAAAACTTCGCGGAGCTCATCTCCACTTTCTATACTGTTAATCATGCCCCTAAGGCTGGAGCTTCCCGGTATTCCTTTAAGGTATTTGGGAATAAACTTACGCATCTCCCTCACCGCTATATATTCGCCCTTTGCTTTTTCCATAGACCGATAGTGAGTGAGTATGGCGTCCTTTATTTCATTGATATCGGGTCTTGCGGGAATTCCCTCCCCTAGCCATGCGGCCTTAAGTTCAGAAAATATCCACGGATTCCCGAGAGATCCTCTACCTATCATAACAAAATCGCATCCCGTCTCATCCATCATAGACATGGCTTCATCAAAGCTCGTTATATCGCCGTTTCCTATTACGGGAATGCTTACGCTATTTTTTATTTTCTTAATGCAATCTCTATCTACCGAGCCGCTATAATACTGCTCTCTCGTGCGACCGTGCACCGCTACGCATGCACCGCCACCCTCTTCAATTGCCTTTGCTGCCAAAATGCCAGCGTCACTAGACGCACCGTCGATACCGATTCTTATCTTTGCCGTTACGGGCTTATCCGTAGCTTCGGACATCTTCTTTATGATTTTATAGATGAGCTCGGGATCTCTTAAAAGTGCAGAGCCCTCGCCGTTCTTTACTACTTTTGGTACGGGGCAGCCCATATTCACATCCAAAAGGATGTTCTTCTCTTTTGATAGTCTCTCCGCGGCCAAAGCCATAATATCCGGATCGCTACCAAAGATCTGATAGGCTGTAGGGATCCCTTCTTCTCCGATTTCCAGAAGTTCCGGTGACTTTCTATCTCCGTAATATAGTCCCTTTGCGCTCACCATCTCCGTATAGACAAGCGAGGCACCCATTTTTCCACAGATTTCTCTGTACGTAAGGTCGGTAAAACCGGCCATTGGCGCGAGGAAAAAAGGAGTGCTCGGTGTAAAATTCCCTATGCTTTTCATTTTCTGTTCTTCTTGTATATGAGCGCAAGTCCCTCGAGCGTGAGGTTCTTTTCAATATGATCTATTATATTAAGGCCCTGGTTCACAAGCTCTGCAAATCCACCGGTTGCAACGACCTTGATTTCGCTTTCGTCTTTTTTGCAAAGCGCGGCAAGTTCCTTCTTCATCTTGGAAACTATAAAATCACACATTCCCATCTGGCTATATACGAGTCCCGCCTGCACGCTCTCCTGCGTTGTCTTGCAGATGGTGCGGCCCGGATCTTCTATCTCTACGCTTGGGAGTTTACTCGTTCTCTCCGAAAGAGCCTCTGAAGAAATCTTGATTCCCGGAGCAATTGTTCCGCCAAGGTATTCTCCGTGTTCTGTCACAGCGCAAAATGTCGTTGCGGTTCCAAAGTCAACAAGAACAAGCGGTCCACCATATTTATCAAATGCCGCGACCGCATTTACGATTCTATCTGCTCCGACCTGCTGCGGATTGTCATATTTGATGGATAATCCGGTCTTAACTCCCGCCTCAACAACTAGAGCAGTCTTTCCAAAATACTTAAGCGAGGTATGCTGAAGCGTAAAGAGCATAGAAGGAACAACCGTTGAAATGATGATGTCATCCACTTCATCAAAAGAAATTCCCTCATGCTTAAAAAGCTGACTGATTATCATTCCATATTCGTCCGCACTCTTATTGGTGTCGGTAGAAAGTCTCCAGCTGTTCCTAAGATTTTCTCCGTCAAAGAGCCCGATTAGGATATTTGTATTTCCGATATCAAATGCAAGCAGCATCATATCCTCCTATTCGTTAACAACCCTTTCAAGTCTCTGGAGTGCAAGCGCAATCGTAAGTCCCGGGATTACTCTGTTCCCTGTAATCTCAGCTCCGAGCACTTCGTTTATTCTCTTGAGTCTGTACTGTACGGTATTTGTATGTATGTCCATAAACTGAGCGGTCTTGCTACTATTCATTCCTGCATCAAGCACAAAGGTCTCAAGCGTTTCAATTAGCTGTCTCGCCTTGTTCTCGCCCATCTCCTTCATGAACGGTTCAAGAAGACTCACATAGTTTCTCTTTATATGTCCGCCCTGGAGCTGAATATTAATGCAATTGCTAACGAGGACCATCTCATATTTTGAGAAAACTCTCTTATGCGGGAATACGCTTTCAACAAAGGTGCTTGTTTCATTTATCAAAGTAAATGCATCCGCAGCATCCTCAAGTGTACCGAGCCCCGTAACATGGAACAGTCTCGCGTCCTGCGCAGTCTCTCTAAGATCCTTATAGAAAGCGAGGCATTTTGTCTTGCAGTTTCCGTCATCAGAATGGCGTCCTTCTTTTTTAAGCACTATTCCGTATGTCTCATCGCCCTCGGTTATACTGATGATTTCACAGCGATTTGATTTTTCGTAGGACTCAATCGTCTCCGTAAATTTATCTTCGCCAAGACCTCTTCCGTAAAACGCACTAATCGGCACAAAATGCTCAATATCAACTTCATTCTTAAGTGTATAGGCAAGACTTCTGTTTCCGCGCATGAGAGCTTTGATGAGCTCTGCTTTGGCATCTCTTACCGGCGTGAACTTCCACATGCCCATTGCGAGCTGAATGATTTCTGCGAGCTTTGTTATCTCAACTGCAGAATATCTCTCCTCGTTATCGACAATCAGGAGGAAATATTCTTCATCGCCAATATTAACAGTGCCCCAGAAAGCAGCGATATCATCTACATCCAAAATAGAATATCGTCTGCCTTCATCGGAGCGGCCTTTTTTCTGAAGCTTTCTTATAGCATCAGATACGCTTACCTTATGTCTGTTTTCTGCAATTAAAACAGGATTGAAATTTTTAGAGATAAGAACAGCCTGGAAGTCATTCTTGAGCGCTGCAACTCTAAGCGCCTCAGGAAAACTTCCGTGCCTATCGAAATCCATAAGATTGGATATGGTGTTATTGATCAAGTCGTTACCGAGATCGCTTCCCGCAAGAAGCTTATCCATCACGCGCTCAATAACATCCGCATACTCGGATTTATTACCCGC
>Ga0256404_1003419_pt1 | contig 32349 bp, 25 predicted proteins | sample RumenRJG_01DNA_FD_185990 | JGI IMG/M metagenome (GOLD analysis project Ga0256404, IMG submission 185990) | Bovine rumen microbial communities from Lethbridge, Alberta, Canada - RJG_01 | ecosystem: Host-associated > Mammals > Digestive system > Stomach > Rumen | place: Canada: Alberta | collected...
GACATGCCGACAGGTTGGATATGCGGTCAGTCTGCACGTGACTTTATCAAGACCAAGACGGGGCGCGGTGACTCTATGAACATCCAGGAGAGTGCGGAGTTCCAGACTTCAAAGTTCTACTGCAAGACAGACTTTGACATGAAGGAAATCCAGAAGGAAGAAGCGGATTACGAGAACTACAAGATTCCTAAGTTTTATTCTTTCCCTTCCGTTGATGCCAAGGAACGTATTCTGTACCAGAACTTCGTTTCCGTCAACCTCGATGTGAAGAATATGATCGATGAGATAAACAAATTCAAAGTACGCTAACAATGTCCCATTGAAATGGGCCACATAATAGAAATGAGATTAAGAACATTAGTATTGGCTTTTCTGACAGTAATGTGTCTGAACGCAAATGCTCAGGCACGGGAACCCTCAGAAAGCTCATTAGAGACAGTAAGCAGCATCTACGCCTTGCCACCTTTTGAGCGAGCCGTATGCTGCATCAAGTATTATGAAGGTATGCACCGTAAGAAGGACTATCCTTATGTAGGTTACGGTCATAAACTAAGGCCAGGTGAGACTTATTCATCGAATATGTCTCTCAAAGAAGCTGACGCATTGCTCAGAAAAGACCTCCAGTCCTTGTGTGCAATGTTCAGCAAGTATGGCAAAGATTCCCTTTTGCTTGCAGCACTTGCCTACAACGTAGGACCTGGCAAAGTCCTTGGTTGTAAAGGCAGGTGGCCTAAGAGTACGCTGCTGAAGAAAATCGAAGCAGGAATCCGTGATTTCAAAGAAGACTATGTGCGGTTCTGTCATTGGAAAGGCAAAAAAATACCGTCTATCGAAAGAAGACGGTATGCAGAATTGATGTTACTCTATGTAGAATAAGGCATTAAAGGTCGTCCATGACTTTTTTCCGGGTTTCATCCGCGTTTGCCTTATCGATATATTTGAGGATGACTGAAGCAGAGTTATAATCCTGCTTACTCATAGTCAATTGTATCTTGCCATTCTCACATGAAAATTCAGATATGTAATGGCACTCGTCATTAAGGATAGCATGGAATTTCAGGAAGTCAGAGGAAGGGTCTCTATCCGAGAACTCCTCGATACATTCTGGAGTTCCATATTTTTCTGTCAGCATATCTTTCAATGTGTAATAAGACTTAGTAATACCAGTCCATGTCTCTTCTTCCGGGAAGATAACAGCAACGAGGTTCACTTGGTCACGATCGGAGAAACGTGCAACCCCAATAGTACAACCTTTCGTGGCAGCAAATTCCCCTTTGAGGATAGCCATTCCGTCTTGTTGACCAATAAAGGTGTAGCCTTTGTCTTTTAGTTTCTGTACAAAACTGTTTAGTGTACCCTCTATGGGAATACCTTTAAACTTCATGTGATTAGTCTGTGCTGAGCAGACTGTGCAAACTGCGAGTAGCAGCGATAAAATCAAATGCTTCATAGTTGTAATTTTATTAAGTTGATTTCGTTTTTTCGGATAATTAGAATACTCACTCGGTGATACCAATCAGGTTTTTCCAAAAACTGATGGGAAGATATACATTCGAGAGTTGCGCCGCATCCCTGAATAAAGGTGCAATCTCCTTTGATGTGTAGCCAGCAATACCACAACCGACAGGCGTGACAAAGAAAACCAGTTCCTGATGTTCTTTGGCGCATTGCGTGAAATGCTCGACGGCTTTCTTGGTGCTTTCAAGTCCTTCCATTGTAGGAAGAGCGTAAGACTTCCCTTGAAGTCCTTCTCCGTTTCCCCATTCGGCACCAAACTTATTGTAAGCAGCTCTTGCTGCACCTCCCAGATGTGTTCCTTTGATATTACTACCGAACACAAATATCTCGTTCTGCTTCAGCACATTTATCTTTGAAGGTGTTATTCTATCAGGAAGCGTTCCAGTATTACCACCAGTCAGCCAATATTTCTCTTCTTCTGTATAGAAATTTTCCATATCGTTAATGTTTTTACGGTTCTTTATTGGTGTTTTGGAAAGTTGGCCAGTCAACTCTAAAAGAGTCATTGTTCTCTTCAAGCCATCTTAAATACTGATAATCATTGGCAAAAACAGATGCTAATGATTGTCCCTTATACTTGCCAAACGGCATCAAATCATTAGGTTTCAGTTTTACTACGCAGGTGTCGTGATATGCTACCACGGCTTCGACTTCAACATATAGCCTTTGTGATTGTAAGACTGCCCATTCAATATATTGCCAATCTTTCTCAACGACTTCTCTGATAGTCACACCTTTGTATTTGCCAAAGTCGATGACATCATCAAGCCCCAACAGTTTTGGCTTTTCAGAAATGGGTTCCCCTTGTATATCCAGGAGTCGCCATGAGCCACACCCTGAATTGGGTATCTCCTGAGGTTCTTTCTCGTCCTTTTTGCACCAGCATAAGTCTTCAACATCAGAACTGTCAGCTCGTTCACCATTTCTGAAGTAAAAGCCAAAAGCTTTGCCGTATTTCCCGTATTTACCATGCGGCATAACCTTTACTACTTGAACATATTGTGACCGATACCAGTTGGACACTCTTCCATCTGGGAACCTCTGTGCTGTAAAGGGCAATGCTCTACCGATATTGTAGTAGAGCTCCATGATGTTGTTATGGGGAAATTTACAATTAACAGCATCTATGAGTTTGGTTTTTTCTTCTTCTGTCATATCAATTGTATAGGAAATCCTATTATTCGGGGGCAAATTTAGAATCCGATAGTGCGACCTATCTGCACAGACAATGAAAAAGTCAAATTGACTTGCAAAAATCGCATTAAACTGGTGCAAAAATACAGAAAAAGTACGAGTAAATTGGCGAAATCGTCTTTTTTTTAATGAAAAATGTGCTTTTTTTGTGCTTTCTGCGTTGAGTTTGCGAAATATTCCTTATTTTTGCACATAGTTTTTTAATTTAATAATGTGTAATTATGGATAATCCCAAACCTCTAAACAGGATTAAGGTGATGCTCGCTGAGCGCATGGTGACTAACAAAGAGTTGGCCGAAATGCTTGGCAAAGATCCTGCCACCGTTTCCAAATGGGTGACAAACACCTCCCAGCCCAGCTTAGAGAATCTGATTGAGATTGCTCGCTGCTTGAAATGTGAGATTAATGACCTTGTGCGGATTTCACCTACCGAAGGAAAGTAAACAGTAATTTTATGCCTACAAACAAAAACGCCCTGTTACGCTATCAGATACTTGATCGGTGCTTCAGCAATCGGTACCGCAAGTACACTATTGAAGACCTCGTTGATGCTGTCAACGAAGCCCTCTATGACATGTATGGTTCAGAGGTGAGTATGCGACAGATTCGTGATGACATCAAATACATGCGCGATAGAGTTTCATACAATGCCCCCATTGAGGCAGTTCCCTTCGAGGGGAAAAGATGCTATTATCGCTATTCTGACCCGAACTATACCATTTTCAACAATGAGTTGACAACCGAGGAGGTTACTAAACTTTGTTCAACCATCAATATGCTTGGGCGTTACCGTGGAGGTGCAAACAGATGGTTGGAGGAAGTTATATCGAACCTCGAACTACGTTTTGGTATTAAGACGAATCGTGAACATGTCGTCGCTTTTGAACAGAACGAACAGTTACGTGGTCTGGAGTTTCTGTCAGAGCTTATTGACAGTGCCATCAACCATCAGCCTTTGAATCTTCTTTACCGAACATATAACGGCAAAGAGACTAATATTGTCATTCACCCCTACCACGTCAAGCAGTATAACAACCGATGGTTCCTGTTTGGATTGGAGCAAACTCCCAATGGTGATAGAATCGCCAACAGAGCACTTGACCGAATTGTAAAGTTCTCCAAGGCCAATGTCTCGTTCGTTCCCAATACAAGAATTGATTTCTCTACAAGATTTGATGATGTTGTTGGCGTTACGATCCCAGACGATGATGTACAGAAAGAGACCGTGGTGTTGAAATTTGAACCAGACAGATTCCCTTATGTTGTGTCGAAACCAATCCATCACAGCCAGAAAGTCCTCAGCGAGGAAGACTGCATACTTCAAATCGAAGTTCGCCCCAACAAGGAACTGGAATCTGTGATTTTCTCCTACTTTCCACATGTGGAAGTGCTTGAACCTGCAACACTCAGAGAGCAGTTCAAAGAAAAAATAAGCAAGAATCTGAAAAAATATCTATCAGTGCAGAAAGACCGCACAGATGAATAATTACTTTGCAACGTAAAATAATAAAATGAACAAATATAATAGTCCATATACAGCCGCAATCACAGGATGTTCGTTCCTCTACTATGAGTTCAAGCGCATCCTGCCAATACTCATGTCTGCGGATGCTGACCAACAGTTGAAGGATGAAGTTGAGAACAATCAAATCCTACAGATCAATTCAAGGAAGGCACGTCGTACATTTGTGTTGGAGTTCAAGCGTCGTTTTGCCTCCGTTCCTCTCCATTTCTGGCAAGCATGGCAGGAATGGAGCGAAGAAGGTCAGCGGGCGGGTCTTTTCTATGCCATCCTGAAGACCTACAAGCTCGTTTTTGATTTTCACTTCAATGTAGCCATCAAGCGTTGGAACTCTGTTGACCATCAGTTGGCTAAGTTTGACATCATGATGGAGTTCAATGAGATTGCTGCCCATGACGAATTTGTGGATAGTTGGTCTGACAACACCAAAGACCGCTGTGCCAGTGCATATCTCACAATCCTTCGTCAGGCAGGTTTGATGACAGAAAAGACGAATGAACTACAGTCCATCCATCCTGACGATTCAGAATTAGAATACTATTTCCGTTCTGGTGAGGAGTGGTTTCTTGAAGCCTGTTTCCTCTATCCATACGAGATTAACGATATTAAAGCCAAGCTATCATGAAGAGAATGACCGTTGAAGAGTTGTACAATTACCTCTGCTCACCACAGTTCTTGGATGAGAAGAGCGGTAATATCTTCTACAACTATTACATATACCAGTACCCTGCCAGCAATGAATATGAAATGCGTAGGCAGATACAGGAGTTCCGGGAGAAGTTGGAGCGTCCTACCAACTTCGTCAATGCTTTGGAACTTGACCTGTTCAAGGTGTTCTGCGAATATCTCAGCAATGAGAAGTTTGGCGACACCTCTTTACTGGAAGACACCTTTGAGGGTGACAAGACCCATCCCGAAATGGTAACGACAGAGTTGACCTCTGAAGCCAACTCCGATAACTTCATCCGCTTTGTGCGTGACAAGATAGAAGCACACATGGCTACCAATGACGGTTATAACAAGCCATACGTGTTCATTCACGGCATCGGCAAGATGTTCCCATATATCCGAACGAATGTGTTCCTGACTCGCTACGAGAAGTATAACGATACATCACGATATAAGATAATCCTCTTCTATCCAGGCCATCAGGAGGGTAACTCATTCTCCCTCTTCGATACATTGGAAGATGCCCATACCTATCGTGCCATTCTATTAGTAAACAAATAATCCGCCTCGATATGAAATTCAAAGATTTATACGAAAAAGGGCTTGACCGCAAGGTAAATCCTGCCGTCTCTGCCTCCGACCTCAGTGAAGACACCGTAATGACTGAAATCGTGGAGTATGTGTTCACCGAAGAAATAGTCATCAATCTCTTCGACATACTCACCAACATCAAACAGAACCAAGGTAGCCACGTTGGTATTTGGATCAACGGTTACTTCGGTACTGGTAAGTCTCACTTCCTGAAATACGTCAGTTACTGCCTTGATGGGCATTACAGCGAACTTGCCTTTATGCGCTTGGAAGAAGCCATTGAGGAAATCATCCGCAACAGTAACGGCATGACCAAGCTCGATGACCACGGTGTTTCCTTGTCGGAAGTAAAGTCTTTGAAGAAATGGTATTCTTCACAGGCAGAGGTTCAGATGGTGATGTTCAACATCGGTGATGTTCATGATGCCAATTCCAACCAGGCACAAGCATTCACTACCATCTTCTGGAACCAGTTTAATGCCCAGCGTGGCTATAACTCCTTCAACCTTGCTTTGGCTCAGTATCTGGAGAAGGCTCTGGACGATGATGGCAAGTTTGAAGAGTTCAAAGAGTACGTCAAGGGCAAGGGCTACGATTGGGAGCGTAATATCTCGCGTTTTGCAGCCGGTCGTCTTGATTTGGCTTTGCAGATGGCAAAGGAGGTTGATCCTGCATTGGCAACTGATGTCATCCGTACCAAGATCGTTAACAATGATGTCAATGTGTCCGTAGAGTCCTTTGCCGCCGAAATGAAAGAATACATCGATGCCAAGAACAACCGCAATTTCCGTTTGTTGTTCTTCGTCGATGAGGTGAGCCAGTTTATCGGACAGCACCGAGACCTCTTGCTTCAGCTCCAGTCACTCGTCAAGCGACTGGATGAGGTTTGTGAGTCAAAGGTGTGGATTGCATGTACAGCCCAGCAGACGCTCGAAGAGGTGGTGAGCAATGTGGGCGGTAATGCTACCAACCCAGAGGATGAGGTCGGAAAGATTCTTGGACGCTTTGAGGTTCGTGCCTCATTGCAAGGTACTTCTCCTGAATATATCACTCAGAAACGTATTCTCGACAAGAAAGGCGACGTGGAAATCATGCTCGCCGATATGTTCAACAAAGACAAAGCCAAGTTGGATGCTCAGTTCGTCCTTCCAAGCACTTATAAGACCTATAAGGACAAAGACAACTTTGCAGCCTATTATCCTTTCGTTCCGTATCAGTTCCAGCTCATCAAGAATGTGCTCGATGCGTTTGAGCAGCTGAACTATGTCGATAAGCAGGTGAAGGGTAACGAGCGTTCACTCATCAATATCACTTACTCTATTGCCCGTGACACACAGGAAATGGAAGTTGGCGAGTTCATTCCGTTTGACAAGTTCTTTGGTGCTATGGTGCAAGGCTCCATGCAGCACTTGGGACAACGTGCCTTCCAGAACGCACGTCAGGCTCTTGATGTGATTGAAGACGAAAAGAAACAGGCTTTCTATCGTCGTGTGGTAAATGTCCTCTTCATGATATGCAACCTGAAGGAAGAAGATAAGCAGCAGTTCTCGGCCACCATCGACAATGTGGTCACATTGCTGATGACGAAGGTTGATGCCAGTAAAGCAGCCATCAAGCAGGATGTATCTTCTGTACTGGCATATCTTATCGACAAGGCTGTAATCCGTAAAGTAAAGACCGATTCCGGCTCTGAGATTTACGAGTTCTTCACAGAGGAAGAGTCCAAGGTCGCCCAGATTATCAAGAATCAGCAGGTCGATAGCAACACCTACAGCGATGAGTTGAGGAAGATTTTCTTTGACCATTTTGGCAATCCGCCCAACAAAGAGACTTTTGCCACTCGCTCCTTCAATGTCGGTATCAGTATCGACGGACGCAACTATCTCAGCAATAATGCCGATGTCAATGTTGATTTCGTCACTACGGCAAGTACCGATTCACCTGACCAGTACGGCTTCAGTCTGAACAATACGCCACAGGGAACACACCTCGTGTATTTCCTCTATCCGATGTTCAAGGACAATCAGGAACTTCGTGCCAATTTCCTCTACTATTGCCGTGTGCAGCGTTTCGCACAGGAACCTGCCATTAGTGAGGAACGTCAGCGTACCAAGATGCTCTTCCAGCAACGCGCCAAGGATTTGTATGACAAGGAAATCAAGCCTCAGTTCCAGCAGATGCTTGATGCCTGTCCTGTTATCTCTTGCGGTGCAGTCCTTTCCCCATCTGAGACAGGTACAGCAAAGAAAGCAGAACGTTACAAGAACCTTTTGGCTCGCCACATGGAGTCACTATACCAGTTTGCAAAACTTGCTGACAACCGAGAAGTGCCAAAGACACAATCCGACCTATCGGCTAAGATCTTGCGTCCGGTGGAAGATTCTTTGATAACCACACCGTTGAGCATTCCAGAAAAGAAAATTAAGGATTGGCTCGACCGCCAGCCTCATGATGTGACAGTAGCCGATGTCATCCGTATGTTTGCCAAGGTGCCTTACGGATGGAGTGATTTCGCCACTATATATTTCCTCAATGAGTTGGTTCGCCGTCATCAGTATGCATTCAACTATAACAACAATCCGAATGTCAGTCGTGAAGACACAGCTCGCAACATTGTCCGTGATGCCAGCAAGTTCACCGTTGAAAAGGCAAAGGCTATTTCTCAGGAAGTGTTGAACGACTTCATCGAGGCTTGGAAGCATATCTTCAATGTAATGTCTGTCAAGGGCAGCAATGACAGCACAGAGTTATTCCGCAACTGCAAGGAAACTGATGACAGCGCACTCAACCGTCTTCTGAAGAACTACCGTGAACTGTCTCGTAAGATAAACGGTTGTCCGTTTGCACATACCATCGATGATGCCATTACTCTTATGGAGCAGTGGCTCACTGTTCGTGACCACCTGAAGTTCTTCGAGACCATTATTGCGGCTAAGGATGAAGCCAGTCTGCTTTTTGACAAATGCAAGAGCATCAACTCCTTCTTTGGCGATCAGTTCGACAGTTACAGGCAGATTCGTCAGTTTATTGATGAGAACAGGGATAATTTCTCATTCCTTACCACAGAACAACAGGAAGCCGTCGTTGCTCTGAAGGCTATCAATACAGACGAAGAGCCTTGGAACAAGATGCCGTCCTACCTGAAGTTGAAGAAGAATCTCAACGGACAGTTACAGGAGAAAAAACGCGAATTGGTGGAGGAAATCAAGACCAAATACAACAAGGCTTTTGATGAATTGGAGAAGTATGCTACTGACATGCACGTTGCACGAGACAAGTTCGCAAAACGTGATGTCACGATTTCTTTGAAGACTGGCACCAACAACTTCTATGCGCTTCAAGCTAATGCTAATACAGCAGAGTTCTACGAGGAACAAATGCGAAAGATTAACGCTGCTATCGTCATTCCGACGCCACCAGCTGAGCCAACGGGAACTGGTGATGGAGCCAACTCTGTTCATGACGATGGTGGCCAACCAACACCACCGCAGCCCAGACCTCGTGTCCGTAAGGTGGTCAAGTTGAATACGCATACCACTGAACCGATGCATACAGAGGCTGACATTGACCTCTATCTGCAATCGTTGAAGGTGCAGCTCATGCAGTACCTTAGTGATGACAATGACATTATCGTAAATTAAGATATGGATACAAACCGACTGAAACGCTTCGCAACTGAAGCTCGCAATATACTGATGCAGGGAGTCGCCCATCGCTTTACGGCTTTGGGCTTTCTCCCTGATGGCAATGTAACGGAAGAACCGCTGCCTATGGGTGGCGGTGCAACCTTTATGGGCGATACCGTGTCCGAGGACTTCTACCAGAAATGGTGCTCACTCCAACGTGCCGTAAAAGCACACAGCATCGAGGAGGTTGCCGAGGAAGCTGCCTACACCTGGTTCAACCGCATGGTGGCCATCCGTATCATGGTGAAGAACGGACTCATTTCGCCTGTCCTTCAGTATGAAAGTGAGGGCGTACATATTCCCCTCCTTGTGAGCGAGGCACGTCAGGGACGTATGCCGGACATGAGTGCCGATGACCAGCGGAAACTCGAAGACCTGCTATTGGATGATAGCAAGACTGATGAGCAGTTCCGCATCCTCATTGTGGCATTCTGTCATGCAAATCCTGTTATAAACAACTGTTTCGGTCATATCAGCGACTACACTGAGTTGCTTCTGCCAACCAACATCTTGTCAGAGGGCGGTTTTGTGGATATGCTCAACAACACAGAGTTTATCAGCGAAGAAGACTATCATTCGCCTGAACTCATCGGCTGGCTCTACCAGTTCTATATCTCCGAAAAGAAAGACGATGTGTTTGCCAGTTTCAAGAAGGGTAAGAAAGCAGAAGCCAAGGACATCCCTGCAGCAACACAGATTTTCACGCCCAACTGGATTGTAAAATACATGGTGCAGAACACCATAGGGCGCATCTATCTTGACAACAATCCATACGAGGAAGATGTTCAGAAGAACTGGAAGTACCTTGTCGAGCCAAGCGAGCCGACTCCCAAAGAGAACATCCTTCACTATGATGACCTAAAGGAGTTGAAGTTTGCCGACCTTGCATCTGGCTCTGGTCACATCCTCAACGAGGGCTTTGACATACTCTACGACCTCTATATCCTTGAAGGTTACAGCCGTAGTCAAGCCATCGAAAACATCTTCCGCTACAACCTCACTGGTGTTGACATCGACACCCGTGCAAAGCAGTTAGCACAATTTGCCCTGCTACTGAAAGCCTGTCAGAAGGACAGCAGCTTTGCCGATGCCCACATTATGCCTCGTGTATTGGATATGCCTGAGACATACCCGTACAAGGAAAACCTGCGTGACACGCTCCCGCACTTCTTCCTTGGTGGTAATCAGGAAATGATTCAGGAGGTTTGCGATGCTATCGACTTGATGGATCAGGCCAAGAACCTGGGTAGCATTATGAAGTTCAATATCTCTGAACGGACTCGTAATGCCATCATGATTCGCATGGAGGAATACGAGAAAGAAACTCATGTACCAGAAGCTATTCGCCAACTTATGCCATATATGAGTATAATCCTCGCCTTGACTGAGAAGTATTCTGCATTGGTGATGAATCCGCCGTATATGAGCAGTAGTAATATGAACGAGTCATTAGGCGAATATAATAGAATTAATTATAATGAAGGCAGAGCTGATTTAATGACTGTGTTTATGCAAGTTGCAATAAACCATTTATCCACAAATGGAATGTGGGGAATGATAAATCTGCCTTCATGGATGTTTTTACCTTCTTTCGAAGAAATAAGATATCTTCTGATAGAGACACAAAGCATCGAAAGTCTTAATTATTTGGGACGCGGTGTTTTCGGTTCTGACTTTGGTTCTGTTTCCTTTGTAGTAAGAAATTGCCTATCAAATACGAAAGGAACATATAGAAAGTTATTTGATATTCAAGGTTCTGTTCGTTCCAATTCTGAAATTGAATGTAATTTCTTAAGCACTATGGGAAAACATGTTATTTCTCAACAGGAGTTTTTGAAAATACCAAGTAATCCATTAGCTTTTTGGCTTCCAGAAAAGGTTTTAGATGCTTTCAACAAAAAGGTATCTGATTTTGGAACTGCTAAAAAGGGGCTTTCTACAGGTAATAATAACTTGTTTCTTAGATTGTGGCATGAAGTATCATCTATGAGTTCAATCTATGAGTCATGTACTGTTATTGATGGGAAAAAGTGGTATCCATTGAATAAAGGAGGAATTTATAGGAAATGGTATGGAAATAATGAATATGTCATTAATTGGGAGAATAATGGAGAGCTCATAAAAGAGTTTTCTGGGTCAGTTATTCGTAATCCAACTTATTACTTTAGAGAAAGTCTAACATGGACGATGCTAAGTGCTTCATGTTTTGGAATTAGATATTCGAAGCAAGGGAAAATATTCGAAGGTGCGGGCCCTTCATTATTTGCCGATAGCACATACATATCATATTTATTAGGATTCTTATGTTCTAAAATAGGTAATATGATAATTAGAGCATTAAATCCTACTATTAACATTAATATTAATGACGTTCTAAATCTTCCTTTGATATATGACAAGGATAAGTCAGACCAAGTAGGAAAAAGCGTTCAAGATAACATTGACATAAGTAAGAAAGATTGGGATGCCCACGAATCATCGTGGGATTTCCAGCGTAACGAACTCCTAACGATGGATGAACAGGTATTGTTTGATAATCTTGACTACATCGTTGAGAAACACTATAAAGAGACGGGAGAACATATCTGTATTGTTCCAGCAGCCTCGGTTCCAGAGAGCTTGGAATGGTGCTACGACACCTACTGTACCAAATGGGAACGTCTCTTTATGCAACTTCATGAGAACGAGGAAGAGTTGAACCGTCAGTTTATTGAAATCTACGGATTGCAAGACGAGTTGACTCCTGACGTTCCATTGGACGAAATTACCATCCTGCAACAGGGAGAGATAAAGATTGAGGACAATGAACTGAAATGGAATGCTGACGTTGTGATGAAGCAGCTCATCAGTTATGCTGTTGGCTGCATGATGGGACGATACTCCATTGACAAGCCTGGACTTATCCTTGCCAATCAAGGTGACGGTCTGGAGCAATACAACGAGCAAGTTCCTGACTGCCGCTTTGAGCCAGACGATGACGGTATAATTCCATTGATGTCAGCACAGAGTGACTTTGCAGACAATGCAACCATACGTTTCAAACAATGGCTCGTGGCAGCCTTTGGTGAAGAAACATTGGTCGAGAACCTGAACTTCATCGAGAAGTGCCTTGGCAAGAGCATCGATGATTACTTTGTTAAGGACTTCTGGAAAGACCACAAGAAGATGTACCAGAACCGTCCAATCTACTGGCTGTTCTCATCGAAGAAGGGAGCTTTCCAATGCCTCGCCTATATGCACCGCATGGATGCCTACACAGCTGAGCGCATCCGCACAAAGTACCTGCTGCCTCACATCGAATGGCTGATGCAGAAGCAAAGTGAGATGGAGGCCAATGCCTCCAACCTCAATGCCCGTGAGCGTAAGGAACTCGATAACATCGGCAAACAGATTGAGGAATGCCGTGAGTACCACGACCGCCTCCATGTCATAGCCGACGAACAAATAGCTTTCGACCTCGACGACGGCGTAGTTGTGAATTATGCCAAGTTCGGTGATGTGTTGGCGAAATTGAAATAAATAACATAATAACATACAAATCATTAAGATATATGACTAATTTGATAACATGGGCTTCTTTGGCAATTATTGCCATTGTATTTCTCTTATTCGTATTTGAACTAACTAAATTGTATAATGCGAATAAGCTCATAAAAAATCGTCTTGGAAATGAAGATCTCTTGTCTTCATTTGCTGGTAGTAAGTTGGAACAATTATGTGAAACTTATCGCAATACCATCAACATAAAGACTCAGAATGGTGACAAGAGCAATATTCCGTCTTCATCCGTTCTTAATGATATAACAGTTGCAAAAGTTCACAAGCTTAATCTTAGAATGCTTGATACAGCATCAGGTACGCTTGTAGGTCTTGGTCTTTTGGGAACATTTCTTGGATTAACTTGGGGTGTCAAAGGCATAGATATTTCGACTTCTGAAAACATTCAAGATGGTATTCAAAATTTGTTGGGTGGTATGGGAACAGCATTCCTTACATCTTTGGTGGGAATGTCTTGTTCACTAATATACACTGCCCTTGATAAAACATTAAGAAATAAACTTAACAGGAACATGATTTCCCTCACAGAGTCTTTGGATGAGAAATATTATATCGATGATATTGAGCTTCAGAAATTGAATCAGAAACAGTTATTGAATACGTTGTATCACAGCTTGAAATCAGATATGGAGCAACAGTCAAGATCTCTTATTACTGAAATTGCGTCTAAGTTGTCGTACTCTAATGACAGTGGTGAAAATATAACTGTAGCAAACGCTATTCGTGAAATACTATCTGAGAATACTGAGCAGTCAAAAGCTTTGAAGTCATTCTCAACAGACCTGGCTTTAGAGTTGAACAACGGTTTTGATGAGATTCTATCAAGACAGATGCAGCAAAAGATTCTTCCTTTGATGGAGAGTGTTGATGCCACAACTAAGTCAGTAATCGAACACATTGACCAGATGGCTTCAACGGTGGCCTCACCAGCATCAGGCATGATGGAAAGTGTTGTCGATGAACTGAAAAAGAGTATGAGTGCCATTGTTGATGAGTTTAAGACCAACCTTTCTGGGTCAACGACATCGCAACTGGAAACCTTGGCTCTCCAACTTGGCTCAGCTTCTCAAACTATGGGCGATTTCCCAAAGAATATGGAGAATATATCAAATACGTTGCAAGTTACCATTGAAGAAGTAAAGAATGCTATTGCTGAAATCAGCAAAACCTCGGCAACAGCAAATTCTACTGCAATGCAGCAAATGCAGGAACAAATAGCATTCGCAACTGGTTCTATCAGCAATGCAATTACTGAAGTGAAAGAAGTAATGAGCGGTCTAACACAAAGTTCTCAGGAACAAAGTAACCAGATGGTTGCTAAACTCGCAGATGCTACCGAGAAGATGGGAGCATTCCTCGACAACACAATAGTCAGCCTGTCTTCTTCTGTACAGAACTCGATGAAGTCCATCACCGATGATGTGTCAAGTAAGCAAGCCGACCTGATTGCACTTCAAGAAGATACAACAACGCAAACAAAAAAATTGCTTGAAGCATTTAATGCCGGACTCGATCGTCTGGAAAAGATGAACGAGTATATCGCAGGAACGATGAATGGCTTCAAACAAGTTCAGGGAGAAATCAGTGTAAGCACTGGTAATCTAAGAACAATCAGTGGTGACATGAAGTTGGCAACAGAACTGTTTAATAAGAGCCAAAATGATTACACTGAAAAGTTGAGTCAATTACAGCTATCAAGTCAGAGAGGAATCGAAAAGGTTGAAGAATTGCTTATTAACTCTGGGCAGATGTCCGATGAATATGCACAGAAATTCGAGCTTATAAAGCAAGGTTTGGCTGGTATATTCAGTCAGTTACAAACAGGATTGACAGAGTATAGCAGGACTGTACAAGCTACTACGCAGAAGTATCTTGACCAATATAGTTCAAGTCTGACACAGACAACAGATGCTTTGGCAAGTACTATCCAGCAACAAAATGAAGTTGTTGAAATGCTAAACGAAACTCTTTCCAAAAACAGACGTTAATCCTCAATGAAGAAGAATCCTAACATAGAATACAAAAGTAAGGAAGAGAACGCATTTTCTCTTTCTACTGGCGACTTGATGGCCGGATTGCTTTTCATATTCATCCTTCTTTTGATGGGAGCACTCCTTCAAGTTCAGGAGAAAGCAGAACAGGATGAAGAGATTGTAAAGCGATATGACCAAATCAAGACTCAGCTTTATATTGACCTTCAGGAGGAATTCAAGGAAGACTTGACAGTGTGGAGAGCAACGATAGACTCTACTCTCTGTATTAGATTTCAGGAACCTTCTATGCTCTTTGATGAAGGATTAGACGTTCTAAAGCCTAATTTCAAGGTCATACTTAACGATTTCTTTCCAAGATACATTGCTGTTCTCAGTCGTCCACAATATAAGGATAATATAGAAGAAATCCGTATTGAAGGACATACAAACAGCAATGGAGGCTACTACTCCAACATGAAACTGTCACAAGACAGAACCAGAGCAGTACTACAGTATTGTTTCAGCCTTATGAAAGAGGATGATGTTAACTGGCTTCGAGGATTGGTAACTGCAAATGGCTTATCGTCCAGCCATCTGATTCTAACAAAAGATGGTCAGGAAGACAAGGATCTATCACGTCGAGTGGAATTCCGAGTAAGAACCAATGCAGAAAAGCAATTGGAGGACATAGCAGATAAACGTTTTAACAGGAAAAAAGAATGATTGACGCTTGTGACATATTGGATATTAACCGAGATGTACTGAAGGATTTTCATCTACTCGCGAATAGGGTTGCTGACCATCAAACCGAGAGGGTCATCAACCAGAATGTGCGTAAACTGAAATCCATTGAGGAGCGCATGTTTGTTGATGAAGGAATCAAGGTGTCCAAACAGTCTATTGATGAAATATTATACAATGTAATCCAAGAAGCTCATTCTGAAGATAAAAGCAGAGAATGGACTATGCGTGAATTGCGTATTGTCTCATACTATCTAATGAAGCTCCAAGATGAAGAAGAAGTTTTCGATTATGCTTTGAAGCTACTAGACAAAGATTGGAAAAATATGTATTTCAACGGACTCGTCTTCTACCTGATGAACTCGTGGTGTCTCATTAAACCTGAGTTACGTTTTAAGACAAGTCGCCTAGTGATTAAGAAGCTTCAAGAGTATAGAGATAACAACAAAAGATACCTTTTGCTTAAAAACCACGCCAACATGTTTGAGGATGCAGGTCCTCAAAGGTTAGCGTCTCTTCTTATAAACCAGAACAAAGATGTACGTGAAGCTCCTATCGTCTTGGGCAGCAAATTAACAGCCCTCTCTCAGTCATATTTCTCTGATGTCATTGTTTATTATAGCACAAGGCATGGACTAAACGAGGACAAATTGGAGGAAATCTTCGAGACCCATGATTTAAAGAGAACAAAACAGTTAGTATTTGCCGACCTCGTTCAGAAAGCAGAAAGAAATGGAGATCCCGTCCTACAAACCCAACTCAGCAAATTCATCAATCGAACGTTGGGCGATGTAACACTGACATCAACATGGGCACCCTTCCTTGGAGCTACTTACGAAGAAGCCCAGAAGTTAAAGAAAGCCATGCAACAAGTGAACCTGTGGTTTACAAGACGTGTGATTGAAACTTTCTTTGAGGTGTGTGTACAAGATAAAGAACGCAAAAAGTTCTGGCTCGAATATGTACCGTATGTCAGAGGGTTCAAAATTGTCGGTTCAACAATGACCAAACGCCTGTTGCAAAACGACTCACGGGTCAGCAATATGTTCCAACGTCATTTTATTGAAACCAACTCGACCTATTCTCAGACTGCTGCTTTGGTTCTTAGTATTAAGGATTATATTCTCGTTGAGTTCTCCGATACCGGCTCTCTTTATGCATATAAGCAGAATCATAATAAGGTACAGTTCCTTAGAAAAGGAACCAGATATATGACTTCTACGAACGAGCTGAAAGACACCTCAGTGGACAAACTTGTGGAGAATGACAACTGGTATGGTACATCTTACAATGATGAAGGTCGATTGATGCACATTGGCTATTGGCAAGACAGACTTAAAATGTGGCTACAGATTAAAGTAATGTCAAGTTCCAATACTGGTATGTCATTCTTTGATACTAAAGATGATGACACATTCACGGCTCAACCACTTCCAAAGCAAGAAAAAATTAAGAAGCCTGTGGAACAGGCTATTAAGCCGAAAGTGGAACCTGTTTCCAGACCTCAGGTTCAATCATCTACGAAGCAATTTCATCAACGACCAGGGCAAGACAATCTTTTCAGCGGTGTACCTGAGTACTCACTTCAGCAAAAGGGGCATATTTCACCTAAAGCACAAACGGACACTCCTCCACGACCTACTGAACAGCCATTAACAAATGCCGTTTATGAGAGTAATGTCTATTACAATCTTTCCAGTAAATGGCTCTTTAATGATATATGTAGGATTGTTTGCGGCAAAAAGGGATTCTACATTAACATCCATAAAACAAGGATGTATGTTAAAATAAAAGGGTTGGATGGAGAATCTCCGTCTGGTAGTATTTGGATAAAACGTCCAAATCTACAGGGGTGGTCTAAGATAATACACTCAGCGTCATCAGGTAAAGAAATACCTGTTGGATATATTAAACAAGGAGGTGGAGGACTTATTTATAAGTTGAATTTGGAACAAACCTCTTTTATGACAATTAAAACAAGGTAAGATGTTAAACAGAAGCATAGATAGTGACGGCATACTCTTTATGGTCAATTATAATGGCCATGACCTGCATTTCAACGAATGGAGTGCAACGGATGATTGTATTTACTATTTCCCACTTGCAACACTTGTTGATAATGGATATGCAAAAGCATCATCCAAAGGATGCACAGTACCCTTTGAGAACATTTATCTTCTTGATGATGATGACAAAAGGCTTCTTGGTGTACCTAACAGCTACGACAAAGCGATGAGACTCAGGGGTGATGGTATGCTCAATACATCAGACTTCAAGTATAGAATAGAGTTCCTTACTTCTGTACCAGATGGAGAATTGTTTGCATTCGAGCGTGTTGGCAATATTATTATCTGCCAAGATAAAGAATATCTTCTATCCGAAGCACAGTATGAGTTGCTGAGGAAAGTTGAGGACTACAATTGTCAGAAGAATGAGATTAAAACAACAGACTTCAACCTTCGCGGTTTTGCTGAGATAAAAGATCTTGCTCTTCAGGCAGGATGTGAACTTGATAGTTATCTTGCCAATGAGAATGTTTATGTTCCAGATAAGATTAAAATAGAAGTTGGAGCAGACGAAGACGGATTTACCATTGACCCGTCAATTGATATTGATGAAAATGATAAGTTTAAGCGTACCTTCGATAGAATGAGGAAAGTGCAAGGGCAATATCCTCTGCAACGAGATAGCGGTGAGCGTGTAAGAGTTGTATTAAATCCTGAGCAAAAAGCCAATTTGGAACAGCTGAAGCAGACTGGCGGCAGACATCGTACTCGTGAACAGATCAGAGAACTAACAGAACATCCCACAGAACTGTTTGATCCAAATGTTTTCGACCTGTCAGAATTATACAGTGACAGGGTAATAGAAATTGGTATATATAAGCCTAAGTTCTATCCATTCATTTGTCCTTATAAATCTTGTTGGATTGCAGGAGCGACTGTCGAGACACCTGAAAACGGAACGACAAAAATCAACATCAGCAATGAATCTGAATTAGCCGAATTGAAGCAATGTATCAAGGAAGCCGAAGATGGAAACAAGGTCATCGTTGACTACAAAAATGCTCAAATAGACATTGAAGATGCCAGATTTCTTGCTGATACAGCGGAGAAGCAGTTGAAGAGTCCGGACAAACCTGTAAAGACAGATGACTCAGCTCACAAAGTGTTGATTATCGAAGAAAATGCAGAGGAAGTAGGCTTTGCCGTAAAAGACAGAGTCATAGAAAGAGGCGACAAATATACTCTTTTCAAGAATCCTTTCCTCAAAGACTCTTTTGCATTGAAAGAGCATCAGGAAGAAGGTGTAGCATGGCTTCAGCACCTATACAACAGCAAAGCGAGCGGGTGCCTTATGGCTGATGACATGGGCTTAGGTAAGACTTTACAGATATTGTATTTTATTGATTGGCACTCTCGAAAGTACCATGATCATAAGCCATATCTGATTGTTGCCCCGATCTCTCTGCTTGAAAACTGGGAGAATGAATATAATCGTTTCTTCCAAGAACCACGTCTTAGCATCAGCAGAATGACTTCAAAGGAAGTGTCTCGCCAATTTAATAAGCAAATGGTGGATAATATGCAAAAGTTGGATATTATCCTCACCAACTATGAGTCACTACGTATCGCACAACTCAATTTTTGTGCTGTTGAGTTCGATATTGTTGCACTCGATGAAGCTCAAAAGATAAAAACTCCTGGCACTTTGGTAACTAATGCAGCTAAGGCATTGAAGAGCAACTTCAAGATTGCAATAACAGGTACGCCTGTTGAGAATTCTCTTCTCGACCTGTGGTGTATCATGGACTTCTGTGTACCTGGTCTTCTTGGTAACGCAAAGGCTTTTGCAGCACAATATCAAAATCCATTAAAGAAAGAAGATACAGACATCGTGCAATTAGGTAATGAAGTGCATGAAAAACTCGGTATCTATTTCATGAGGCGTTTGAAGAAAGATGCAGCTAAAGACCTACCAGAAAAGTATGAGCTAAAGGAACATGTAGAAATGCCGTCTGTTCAAGAAAGCACCTATAGGAAAGTCGTAAATAGCTATATCAGTGGTCAACAGCCGAATATGCTATTAACCATCATGGATATTCGCGAGGTTTCTGAACATCCTTACCTTTACGACTCAACTCTACAGCAGCATGAGTCCGATGTACTTATTGAAACGTCTGCGAGATTACAAGCGACAATCCCATTTCTTGACAGAATTAAGGATAAAGGCGAGAAAGTAATCATATTCTCAGAACGTAAGGAAACCCAAAAGATGCTTCAGAGGATCTGCCACGAAAGATATGGCATTATCCCCAAAATCATAAATGGAGATACTCCTTCTATTGTGACAAGATTGAGAGCTGGTAAGCAATCTAGACAAGCAAGTATTGACGATTTCCAATCAGTACCTGGTTTCAATGTGATTATCATGTCACCAGTCGCAGCTGGAATGGGTCTGAATGTAACAGCGGCCAATCATGTAATACATTACAGTAGGCACTGGAATCCTGCAAAAGAGAATCAAGCGACCGACCGTGCATATCGAATAGGTCAGTCCAAAGATGTATATGTATATTACCCAATGGCTACTTGTAAGGGCTTTAAATCCTTTGATGAGACTTTGGATGAATTGCTTTCACGAAAGACTTCATTGGCGACCTCTACTATTTTCCCGACAGAACGTGTTGAGGTAAAACAAGAAGAATTAGGTCAAATGTTGTTTGGAGTAAACTAATAAAAGAACAGAAAACATTATTATATATATGACAAAGATAAAGAACGGCGAAAGCCAGAACATAGAATACAAGGAAAGTTGGCGTGACGAGTATCTGAAATGGATATGCGGTTTTGCCAATGCCAGTGGTGGAAGTATCTACATCGGTGTTAATGACGACAAGGAAATCATCGGTGTGGACAACAGCAAACGCCTGATGGAGGACATTCCCAATAAGATTGTCACCCATCTGGGCATTGTTGCTGATGTGAATCTGTTGCATGAGGGAAAGTTGGATTACATAGAGATTATTGTTGAGCCAAGCAACATTCCCATTGCCTACAAGGGTATCTATCATTACCGTTCCGGCTCAACCAAGCAGGAGTTGCGTGGTACAGCCCTTCAACAGTTCATTCTGAAAAAGATGGGACGTTCATGGGATGACGTAAGCAACGACCGTGCCACCCTTGATGATATTGACCGCAAGGCCATTGACTACTTCCTGCGCAAAGGAATAGATGCACAACGCATTCCTGAAGACCAGCGTGAAGCATCAACAAAAGAAGTCCTGCAAAGTCTCGGACTGATTGACGATGACGGCTTGCTGAAGAATGCTGCCATACTGTTGTTTGGCAAGAATCCCCTTAAATTCTTCCCAAGCGTGGCATTCAAGATAGGTCGTTTCGGAAAGGATGAAGCAGACCTTATGTTTCAGGATGTCATTGAAGGCAATATCATTCAAATGGCAGACCGTGTAATGGAAGTATTACAAGCCAAATATCTGGTTTCTCCTGTGCGTTTCGAGGGTATGCAGCGTTATGAGACGCTGGAGATTCCCAAGGAGGCCATGAGAGAAATTCTCTATAATGCCATAGCACATAAGGACTATACGGGGCCGGACATTCAGATGCATGTCTATGATGATCATATAGAGGTGTGGAATGAAGGTGAGCTGCCTGAAGGATATACCGAAGAAACCCTTATGGGCAGACATTCATCAAAGCCACGCAACCGAAACATCGCCAATACGATGTTTAAGGCTGGCTTTATTGACACCTGGGGACGTGGCTACAAGAAGATTCGTGATGGGTTTGAAGCCGCCGGAATACCGATGCCGAGAGTCCAGAACTTCTGTGGCGGCGTACAGGTGACAGTTCAACGGACTAAGTTCATGCAGATGATGAATGTCGGAAACAATGTCGGAAACAATGTCGGAAAGAATGTCGGAAAGAATGTCGGAAACATGTCGGAAGCCCAACTGACTGACAGACAGGCGAAAATATGCAAGTTGATAAAAGACTATCCTCATATATCCGCAAAAGGTTTGTCGGAAGTTCTGTCGGTAGTTCCAAGGACTATTGAAAGAGATTTGTCGGAACTACAAAAAGAAGGAGTCATCATCCGTGAAGGAAGCAAAACAGCCGGTCATTGGGTGCTTTTGAAACAGATAAAAGATTAAATATATGGTACAAGACAAAATATATCAATATTTCGAGCGAGACCCAGAGTTGAAGGTGTTGTTCATCTTCAACAATGAGTTTCTTGCAGCAGAACTTGCAGGTTTGGAATGGCGCACAGGCTATCGATATGTGGATTTCAAAGGCGACTGGTTCACCGTGAAATACAACCTCGACAACGATTGGCAGTATGACAAGGTAATCCTGATGATGCACCAGCCTTCACCCCTGCAAGTAAAGTCCCTTCAAGCAACCTTCCCATTGATGGACTTGCTGGTAGCCAATATGGAATACCATAGTCAGGATTATGCTGCATTCATCCAGCAGAACGGGCTTCCAGACACCGATAAGACGATGGTGCGCTTTATTGAGAAAAACATACAACAGCTGCAGTCAGACAAGATGCAGAAGCTGTTTGCTCCATATTACCAGGACAAGAGCATCACTACAGATAAATTCGTCCGTGGTTTCCTCAGCAGTTACATGGGACAGCAGCGCATCTTAGACTGGGATGCCATCATTGTGCGTCTGCTTCTGATGGGACGTGACAGTGAACGACAGAAGCAGATAGACTTCTTTATCAAGATGAGAGGTAGCAAGGATATAAGTGAAGCCTTGAAACAGAAGTTGACTGACATCTTTGGAGTCGCCTACGACGAAAACACAGAAGCAAAGGTGGGTAGCATCGTGAAAGTGCTGAAATATAATGCCATTGTACAGAACTTAGCTCCTGTGGATGCTGACAATTACAAGCAGAACCGCATCAATGACAGTCTTGCCTTGCAGCAGATGAACCGCATACTGGAGTTAGCACTCAGTCAAGAGAAGTCAGCAAAGGCTTTGATGGAACTCTTTGATGAATTAGGTGCGGACATCCGCGATGAGGAACTGATTCGCTGGTATGGAACAGAAGCAAACTTCTATTTCGTGCCAGAAGCCTTGTGTCTGCCTATCATCAAGACGCTCTTGGAAAAGAAGATCGAGACAGAGCCAGAGATTGTCACGAATCGTGTAGAAGACTTACTTCTGAAACACAATGACCACGGTGTGATGGCACAGGTGATGGACTATGCTCTTCTGGTGGCAAGGTTCTATCAGAAGGCCCTGTCACTTGGTTCCCTGACGCTCAACACTCCAGATGAGTATGTGATGCGCTATCAGGAGGACTACTATGTTGTTGACCAACTTTACCGTCAGTCAGAGGAACTGTATTTCAAGATTGATCCATCCTGTGAACTATTTACCACCATACAGCAGGTCAAGAACAATCTTGACCAGAACTATGCCAAACTATGTAACCGCATGAACCTGGAGTGGACACGCTGCATTAAGGAGGCTGGTGGCATGAAGGAAGTTCACCTATTGAGGCAATACGACTTCTATGAAGAGCGTATCAAGCCCATTCAGAAGAAGGTGGTTGTCATCATAAGTGATGCCCTACGCTATGAGGTGGCCCAGGAACTGATTGGTGAATTGGCAAAGTCACGCCATGTAGCCACATTGAAGCCAGCCCTTGCCATGCTTCCAACAGAAACAAAGTATTGCAAGCCATCGTTGCTACCGCATAATGAGTTGAAACTTTACGGGCAGGGCGACAAACAGGATATGGCTGTTGACAACCATATACTCGACACAACGGAAAAGAGATCAGACCATCTGCAGAGATACAGGGATGGAGCCATCTGTGTACCTTTTGAGACTGTTGCAGAATATAACCAGGACAAGAACCGTGAGATTTTCAAGCACTCTTTGGTCTATATCTTCCACGATGTGATAGACAAGACAGGACATGATGGCAATGCCAAGCAAGTAACCCAAGCTTGTCGTGAGGCCATTGCAGAACTGGGGACGATGATTCCAAAGATACATGCATCCTATAATGTCACGGAGGTATATGTTACCAGCGATCACGGTTTCCTCTTTAACGACATCGTGTTTGCCGAGAAAGACAAACACAAGATTGAGGAGGAAACCTTGGAGCGAAGCTCTCGATACTATCTCACCAATTCAGACAAAGAGGTGAACGGCATCATCAAGTTCCCATTGGATGAAGTGTCTGCCATGGTAAACGTTGGTGACGTGTTTGTGGCAGTGCCACAAGGAACCAACAGATTGGCAGCACCATCAGGTGGATATATGTTCACACACGGTGGAGCAGCTATGCAGGAACTCATCATACCTGTTATCACAAGTCGTCAGGAACGTGCAGACAATAAACAGCCTGTAGGTGTGATGGTACTCGACAGAAAACTCTCCATGCAAGCTTCACGTCTGCGATTCAAACTTTTGCAGACAGAGGCAGTCTCAATGGATATGAAGGAAAGGATTGTTAATGTGGCACTCTACTATAATGATGAAGCGGTCACACCTGTCAAGACAATCGCTCTTGACAAGACAGACCCGTCACTTGACAATCGAAAGATCCAGGTTGACCTGACGCTCAACAGAAATGTCGATGCTAAGGTTCTTCAGCTGAAGGTCTTTGACGTGACGGATGAACTCAATCCGCTCATCAAGGAGAACGTGACGAATAACACATTGATTGAAAACGATTTTGACTTCTAACAATATGGAACTACAGCAAAAAGTAATGAACGCCTTTGTCGGCAAGGTTGTAAGAAAGGATTTGGCTTTCCTCGTGAAGGGAGGTCTTCCAGTGCCGACATACGTATTGGAGTATTTGCTGGGACAATATTGTGCCAGCGATGACGAAGAAGTAATTAACGATGGACTTGAAAAGGTCAAGCAAGTCATCAAGAATAACTATGTTCACCGTGCCGAAGCTGAGTCTGTCAAGGGCATTATTCGTGAAAACGGCAAGCATAGAATCATTGATAAAGTAACAGTCATACTCAATGAGAAAAGTGATGCCTATAATGCTACTTTTTCCAACTTAGGTCTTTCTGGAGTGCCTATTGGAACAGAATACGTCCGTAAAAATCCCAAACTTCTTTCCGGCAATGGTGTTTGGTGTATAGTCACGATTGGATATATTTCAGGCGAGGACGTTAAGGTGCGTTGGGAGATTCAGAATCTGAAGCCCATACAAATATCGAATATCGACCTCGACGAATATATAGAGCAACGTCAGAACTTCACGACAGAAGAATGGCTTGACTTCATGATGCACACTGTTGGTCTGAATCCAGAGCACATGAACCGTCGTGAAAAGTTCATTACGTTGGCTCGCTTATTACCTCATGTAGAGAATAACTTCAATTTCATGGAACTTGGTCCGAAAGGAACAGGTAAGAGTCATGTATTCCAGGAACTATCTCCTTATGGTGTTCTCGTTAGTGGAGGTGACGTTACATCGGCTCGTCTTTTCGTTAAGATGAGTGGTAACAAGGAAATTCTTGGATTGGTTGGCTATTGGGACGTTGTGGCATGGGATGAGTTTGAGCAGCAGAAAGGTCGTTCTGTCGATGCTGTGCTGATAGACACCATGCAGAACTATCTTGCCAATAAGTCATTTAACAGAGGTAAGGCGACTCATGAGGCTTCTGCATCAATGGTATTTGTCGGCAACACCAAGCACACTGTGCCATACATGCTAAAAAACAGCCATCTGTTTGAGTCTATCCCAACATCTTTCGTGAAAGGAGCATTCCTTGACCGTATTCATCTGTATAATCCAGGATGGGAGATAAAGATGCTGAAGAAAGACAGTTTCTCAAAAGGATATGGTCTCATTACGGATTATATTGCAGCTGTACTCCACGCCATGCGTAACGATGACAGGACTTCGGTTCTGAAGGAGTATGCAAAATTTGATGGCACATTATCTGAGCGTGACCACTTAGCTATTCGTAAGACTTTCTCTGGTATGATGAAACTTCTCTATCCTGATGGAAAGATGACAGATGAGGAAGCGTTCGAGTTAATAGACTTTGCTGCCGAATGTCGAAAAAGAGTGAAAGACCAACTTTATGTTGTTGATGAGACGTTCAAAGCAGAACCAGCAGTATTCAAATACATCAATTTGAAGAATGGCTTGGAAGTTAATGTTGATACGCTTGAAAGAATCAGCAATGCACACCTTTTCCCAACTAATGTTGTGGAGAATCCTGAAGAGGGAGAATTGAATGATGGTGATACACAAGCCATGAACCAAGGAATGCCCCAAAGTGAGAATAATGATGGGAAGCGTCCTCGTATTCCCATTCTCCAGGAGAAGAACTTATCATTCCGCATGGGTCAAACTGGTGTGAATTATAAGAAGCTTTTTGCAACCTATATGGCAGAGGCAAAAGAGATTACGGTGGAAGACCCGTATATTCGCGCTCCTTGGCAAATCAAGAATTTTATGGAGTTTGTTACCATGCTGATAGAGACCCGTCCTGTAGATGACTTAAAACTCCATCTGTTTACCAATGAAGAGGAAGAGAAGATTCCAGACCTGATAGACAAACTGGATGATATTAAGGATGACCTTGCAGGTTATGGTATTGAGTTCGATTATAAGCTTCGTGATTTCCATGATCGCTGCATCAAGACAGATACAGGATGGACTATTACCTTGGGACGTGGATTGGATATGTTCGAGAAGTATAGCCCTTATTCCATCGAGGCATTACGTCAAGACAAACGTAAATGCAAGGAGTTTATGGTAACGTTTATGAAAACTAAAAATGCATAGTATAATTCAAATGATATGTAGCCTATGAAATTATATCATTATACAAGTCTTGAGAAATTCTCTTCGATATGGGAATCGAAGGAGCTATGGTTATCATCAGCTCAAGTTCAATCGAATAATGACATATTTGAGAAATACAAGTCTGTCTCAATAGATACCTCTAATCTTGATTTTGCTGAAGATACTCTTATGGTAAAAGGCAGAATCAAAATCAACAAATATCTAAATACACTTCATTTATATAGACAAGCCAGCTTTGCTAAAGACTATAAAAACAAGGAAACGGGGGAGTTTATTACATACGGTTGTCTATCTCCAATGATGTGGGGACAATATGCCGATTGTGCGAATGGCGTTTGCTTGGAATTTGATAGTGAACATCTTAAGTTTAATGATGACACTGCTATAATCCATGCTGATGAAGTTGAATATGACGAGAATGTTTCATCGTTCATAATTGATGAGGAAAAGATGAAAACTATTTCGGATCCGATTTCCTTCATTGAACAACATATCAAAGAATTATATTACCATAAACACATTCATTGGTATTATGAAAATGAATATCGAGTAGTATCAAGAGTGAATTCCAAAGATGACATTCTGAGCATTTTAATTGAATATTCTTTGACTCATATCTATGTACCAAGGTATCAAGGAAAATCAAGCGATTTTGTTAAGACGCATGTTGGAAACAAGTTCCCTATATCTTTTCTTACCACAGAAGAAGAAAATGGGGTGAAAAAACTATGTACCAGACCTTTCAACTTTTAGTCGGAGACCTGATTACAATTTATAGTACATAATCCTCTATTCTGAGGCCATGTATAGTCTTGGCTATTTGAGAAACTTCGAGTCGTGAGACTCCATCATTATTAAGCGCAGACATCGGTGACTTATTCAAGTGGACATCTTTGAATTTCCGAGGTTTCAGACGCTGAATAATAGCTAACGCTGTTAGGAGCAATTCACCGTGAGGTCATTTGCTCCTTTTTTGTGTCTTTTTGTGTCTTTTCGTAAAAAATAATGAGAAAAATACACTTTATTTTATCTATGCAGATAGACTGCACAGATAAAATCTACCTTTGCCACGTAAAACTTAAAATGTACGCTTATGGGATTACTTGATTTTCTTTTAATCGGAACTTTTATGAACAGTCTGAGAAATAACAACCTGGGCAATAATAATCCTTCTGATTCTTCAAACAGGGGCTATGACCAAGATTATAATGATGGCTACGATGACGGTTACATGGATCATGATGACTATCATTGCCATGATGATTATGATTGCAGCGACAGTTGTGACTGCTATTCTGATTGTGACGATTTCTTTGATTTCTAATTATCAACCCAATTATTTTAAGCCGATGAGTAATGGCATATAAGCACTCAACCTAAGCAATGAAGAAATTATCTTTAATGATGCTCCTTGCAGCATTCTTTACCTTGTGTGTTACTTCCTGTTCAAAAGATGACGACGACGGTATAAATGGCAGTTCAGAACAACAACAGGAAGAACTAACATATTTGCAAACAAGTGACTTGAACGGAGTGTGGTCTGTTTCTAATTCAAATGATTTATACTTTATAGCATTTACAGAAACAGGACACTATTCTTTATGTTTTAACGATAGGTTGATGGGAGCTGGTACATACTCCCTTGACAAGAACACATTGACACTGAACAATGGTTATCTCTATACGAAGGATAATTTGAAAATAGAAAAGACTGACAAAGGATTTACCATTTCAGGTGAAATGACAGACTTCAAGAGCAGCAACAAACAGTCTGTAAATGTGAATTTAATAAAGACTAATAAAGAGCTTCCCATACCTAAGACTGGCGAAACTTTCAAAATATGGGGATTGCATGTAAACTATGGAAGTGTAGTCACAAAAATCCAATATCAATCCGAATACCTTATCAAATATCAGTATTGCAAGGACAACTCTCTGCAACAAGTCATTGAAGAATCTATGTGGTACTACGTATATTGTGACGGTATGACGTACACGCAGACTTGTTCTGGTAATGGAAGTGTTGTCATCTATAAGCTTCAAGACCATTACAGCACTTTGAAATCACAAATTGTTAAACAATAAAGCCGAAGAGTAATGGCATATAATCACTCAACTCTTGTTATGAAGAAATTAACTTTTATGATGCTCATTGCAGCATTCTTTACCCTGTGTGTTACTTCATGTTCAAAGGATGACGATGATAGTTTTGCTTATCCTATGGAACAGCTCTATGGCAAATGGAAAGCCGTTGAGATTAAGGTTGATGGTAAATGGTATGATGTTACCAAATACCCATACACTCGTTTTGGTATGGACATTACCTTCTATGAAGGTGGTAGATACTATGGCTCTGGCTACTTAGGAAATGGAAGTGGTACATACGAGGTTAGTGGCAAAACCATAACAACGTATGTTGATGGTAAAGTGTATGTTGTCTATACCGTTAACTCTCTGACAGGGAACGAAGCAGACCTTACTTTAAGAATGGGTAGTGAGTCCTTACAGATGAGAGCAAAGAAACAATACTAGGTGCATTGCGATAGAGGATTTGTTGATTGAAAAATAGTGAATAATTGTGTTATATCTAATAAATAACTTATCGATTATGAGAACACTCTTTTGTACGCTCATTATGAGCATGGTCTCTGTGTTTACATTTGCACAGACAGAACCTGATTTCGAGATGGAACCCTACGTTTTCAACCAGGCCGACTCCACATTTGCAACCCCATTGCCTTGTGAGAGTGCCTATGTCAAAGCTAAGGCTGGTGCTTCACTCTTTCTTACCGGCATTGGCAAGGTAAAGACTTACTACTATATTAAAGGAGTAAAGTCTTCGTTGGAGATTGACAAGAATACCAGCAACATCATCATCAATACCGGTGGAACCTCTCCACAACAGACTCTCAGCATCATCAAGCTTGAAACCTTAGACACCAAGCGTCGATGGAAGACGGGTGAAGCTGGCTCGTTTACAGGAGCTTCATCCAATGAAGACAATTCCGTTGTCCTGAAGTATAAGAAATATGGAGAGAACTCCGTTATTGTCAGCACCGCTGCTTTAGAGCCAGGAGAGTACTGCCTTGCTATTACGAATATGATGACTAATTCAAAGTCGGCCAAGGTCTATACTTTCCGAATCAAGTAATTTGGCAGCTTTCTAAGAATCATTTCTCTTTAGAGAAAATATGAAATTCAGTATGATGGTTGGGTTTATAGCCTGGCCATCTTTTTTTGTTGTCAGATGCAGATGTGGCCCTGTTGATGCTCCCGTGTTGCCCGAAATAGCGATGTTTGTTCCGGCATTGACAAACTCCTTCTCCTTGACGAGTTGCTGCGAGAGGTGGCAGTAACTGATGGTGTAATCTCCAGTCCTAACCGTTACGAACTTCCCCGACCTGCTATCCTGTCCCACTTTGATGACAGTGCCAGGAAACATCGAATAGACCTTTTCGTATCGAGCGGAAAGGTCAATACCATTGTGCATGATCCGTTTGTGATAGATGGGATGCCGTCGCATACCGAATCCCGAATTGATGTGAATATTATCCAGTGGCAGAGCTACAAGCGACATCAGATCGTGACTATCCGACGATGTAACAATGGTTTGTCCGTCCACATCATTACCAGTAGTTGTTGAATCAGGAACTGAGTCAGCAACTACGATGCTGTCCGTCAGAGTCTCTTTTGGCTTTGGCGGATTTGTTGTGTATATACGCTTGTTGTTTATTGTACCGACTGTATTGAACTGAGCATATAAAGGCATGTTCAGACAAAAGAAAAAGGCCGTTATGGTGATGAGCTTGATTGTTTTCATGCCGCAAAGGTAAGGACATAATCTCATACTTAAAGAAGAACGATTCTCCCAACAATCAAACTCTAACTTTCTTTTTGTTAATAGTATGATTTTTGCGCATTTTCCATACTATTAAATTAAACCTTCTTAAATAAGATACTTGCCAATACAGCTTTCATAATCTAATATGAAAACAAGCTCTAAATTTGCATCAGAAAACTGTCCATGTTGGGCAATAGTATAAATTTTGTAATCTGAAAAGTATGATTAATCATTTTCAAGAAAGCGAGATACCTTATGGTACGCTCGAACGTTTCGGACTCACGCAGGAGATGATTGAAGACCTCCCTGTCGATGTCCTTCAGAACATCTGCAACGGTCGTCGCTCGCCCGTGTTACCTATTACAGTTACCACCGAGGATGGTGAAATCGAAAATGCCCGCACAAGATTTAGCCTTGTCCGCACTCCAGAAGGAGGTGTCGATGTTCTCTTCTATCCCAAGCTTGATGAGTATGACCTTAACCTCTTCAACGAGCAGCAAAAGCAGCGTCTTCTGGAGGGCAAGGCAATCATCGGACATCTGGAAAGCAACGAGGAGAATAAAGAAGCCGGAGGCAAGCGTTTCTTCCAGATTGATCCCGAAAGCAAGCAGGTTCTCTGTGTCCCCATGCCGGTAATTGGTCGCAATATGCAGTATGTGGCTGACCGCTACCACCTTACAGGGGCTGAGATGCAGAAGCTTCAGAACGGCGATGTACTCACCATCCTCAGTGATGAAGACGAGGAAATTGCCATCGGCATTGACCTCAACAGCAAGACAGGCATCCGCTTTGCAGCCGGTGACGAACAGACATGGAAGCGCGAAGCCAAGCGAGAGTGGGACAAGTACAACTTCGGAGCCTTCGGTTGCTGGGTTGCCGATGACAACGGCGACCTGAACTATGTCCACGAGGAAGACTACACCGAAGAACTGTGGCAGGAACAGAAGAAGATGGGTATGCGTGTGATGCAACGCTAATCCCAGGAATGAAGTAAAACCCTAAATCAGAGAACAATGGCAGCAACAAAGTATTACCCTGAAGACGAACTCGTGGAGAAATTCCAGAGTGGCGAATATGGTTGGCTTGATTATGTCAATCATCATTCTCCTGAATGGCAGGAGGAATTCACAGCATTCTGCAAGGAGCGTGATCTCACCATCAATGAGGAAAGCGCAGAGCAGTTTGTCGAGTGGAAGGGAGACCAGTTAGAAAATGCACAGGACAACTAAACCGAATCAGTATGTCTATCAGATCAAACACATTACCAATGGGGCGCGACTTGGCACCAGAGCTACAGGACATCCTCCGGCGTAACGGTATGCAGGGGCATATCATTCGTCAGGGGGATGGCTTTGCCCTTGCCGTGCAGGGGCATGACAGTCCTTTGCTGACGTACCCCATCAATCAGCAGCAGATGCGGGCGATGGTAGATTGGGGTACCAATTCTGCCAACAAGAAAGCCTACAACACCTTCGCCGCAATCCTCTCAAATGATTTCTATTTGCCCAGAAGCTTCGTCCATGCCCGTAATGCCAATGGCCGTGTTGCCATGGGATTGCATGGCTACCGTATTGGAGTCGGCGAATATGGACGCTTGCCCTGGGACAGACGTGGACTTCATCCGATGATGGATCCTTATCATGGCCGATTCCTTGGCTGGACTCCTCGGCAGCAGGAAGGCTGGCACATGCGTAGAGTCGGTGGAGCCTTGTTCATGCAAGGTGCGCCGATGGTTCCCGACCGTCCTGATGGCCGCATGAAGCCTGGCGAACTCCAGAACGGAGCCTATGGCTTTTATTACAAAGGTCAGCAGACTCAGGTTCAGCAGCCGTCGCAGGACGTGTTGGCAGACCTCCAGACGGTCATCAAGCCTGTAGAGGTCAAGCCCAGACCAGTCGAGCCAGCCAAGCCTTACAATGAGCTTATTACCAGTAAGGTGTATTTCACCAATGAGAAGTTCCGTGAATGTCTCGACAGTCACGGCATTATCATTGACCCCGAGAAGAAGACCCTCACCGTTCAATCTACTGGAGCCAAGCAGGACTTTGTCTATGACCTGACCGATGAAGAGCTGAAGAAGCTCAACAGCAACAGCGTCAAGGAAGTCCCCGTTCAGGCACGTCTTGACATCATCAATGATGTGGTCAAGAACGACTTTGCGGATAAGGTGACGATGGATATGCTCAACAGCAAGGAGCATATTGCCATTGCGCTGAAGCCCGA
>Ga0256404_1003421_pt1 | contig 32334 bp, 19 predicted proteins | sample RumenRJG_01DNA_FD_185990 | JGI IMG/M metagenome (GOLD analysis project Ga0256404, IMG submission 185990) | Bovine rumen microbial communities from Lethbridge, Alberta, Canada - RJG_01 | ecosystem: Host-associated > Mammals > Digestive system > Stomach > Rumen | place: Canada: Alberta | collected...
TTGCGTAAGCAAGGGGGTCATCTGTGATAGCGAGTAGCTCCGAGTGTTTCCCGATCCGTTTGACGTTCCGGGTAGATGTCTTTTTTCCGTTACGAAATCCCTGTTGGATAAAGTAAGTCGGATCTTTCGCTAATTGTCAAGGTAGTTGTCAGTAAAAGCTGTAGTTTTTATTGCTCTGTGTTCCTTTTGCTTGGCCGGTTTTACCATGACCAGAATAAGTTGTAAATGACAAGCGGCTCCGCCGTCGCTGCGCGATCATTGACATCTTATTCTGATCATGGTGTAGAATAACCAAGCAAAATGAAGCCGGTTTATGATGCTATCGCTTCCTGGCTATCAATATCGGCAGCTGTCTCTTCATACTTTTTATCAGGGTTCAGATATGCTTCCGCGATGTTCTCCCAGTTGCGGGTGCTGCGGCCATTCCAACGCTCTGGGTGGGCTGCCTTTGCGGCTTCATATACCTTCGCGCGGTTGGCAAGTATCTCCTCACTCTTTCCTGTGTGGCGTTCAGCCGGGGTGAGGAACTTTATGCCACTGTGATGATGCTCATATCTGTACCAGTGTACAAAAGTGCTGCACCATGCACGCGCTTCCTCAATACTTTCAAATCCCTTCGGCTGGTAGTTCGGCCGGTATTTGAGGGTCTTGAACAATGATTCGGAATACGGGTTGTCATTGCTCACACGCGGCCTGCTGTTGGAAGGTGTGATCCCCAACGCATACAGCGTCTCCAGCATGGTCGCGCCCTTCATGGGGCTGCCGTTATCTGAGTGCAGAACAAGGGGCATTGTTGTGAGCCTCCCCTGTGCAAGACATGCACGCCGGATCAGTACGCTGGCATGATCCGCAGATTCTTCTTCCCAGACTTCCCAGCCAACAATGTCGCGGCTGAAAAGATCGATAATAAGATAAAGGTAGAAGAAGAATCCTTTTACCGGGCCTCTGAGATATGTAATGTCCCAGGTCCAAACCTGATTGGGAGCTGTGGCCACATAGGAGGCAGGTTTCCCGTGCTTTCCGGGTTCCTGACTGCGTCCGCGGTGGTTCTGCATCTTCTCCTCGCGGAGAATACGGTAAAACGTTGATTCGGAAGCGATGTATTCGCCTTCATCCGCAAGAGTGGGGACGATCTCGCATGGCGGCATGCTCGCGAAGCGCTCTTCGTTAACGGTGTCGATCACTTTCTGCCGTTCTTCCGGTGTCAGCTTATTCACCGGATCGGAATGATCGGCATATGCGCGGCGGTCCTCATAGGAATTGTGTTCCCTGTTCAGAGACTGCCACCTGTAATAGGTACGCTCAGTAATACCGAGATGTTCGCATGCCTTTGACAATCTGGCGCCGTGATCCACGGCTTCGTCAATAAGCTGGATGGCTTCCCTGCGATCCGCGGCGCTTATTGACCGTCCTCTGGATCCCCCCAGATCGCATTCGCTTTTTTTGACAGTACGAGCAGAGCCGCTGCTTCCGCAAGGGCCTTCTCCTTTCGCTGGAGCTCCTTTTCGAGCTTTTTACGCTCCTTCTGGGAATCCTTCAGTTCACGGTTGAGTCTTGCTGCCTCTTTTGCGATGCCGCCGTTGGCATTCATGCACGCATCTTTCCAGGCTTTGATCTGTTCAACATACAGGCCTTTTTTACGGGCATACTCAGCCAGCTCAGTTTCATTAAGACTGGCGGTTTCGACAACAATAAGGAATTTGTCCTGCGTACTCCATTCGTCCGGTACTACGTCTTTACCTGGAGCCGCGTAACCATCCTTTCTTGCCTTGTCCCGCCAGTTGCGGAGTGTCTGCTCGGAGAGGCCTTCCTCTTTGGCGATCTTGGTGATGGATTCGTTGTTGGGCGGAAGCATCCTGCGAAGCATTGCTTCCTTGTATTCTGGACTGTAGTTCATGTGTGAAGCTCCTTCCTGTGGTAACTAAATACTACCACAAAAACTATTTTGCTTCACTGACATCTATTCTGACACACGGGGCTTTTGATTTTCTATCAAACCATAACTTCATTCACTCATTATATCACAATATATAGATAAACACAACACCATACAACATATAAATTGGCGTAATTTGACAAAAAAAGACCGCCATTTGGCGGTTTTTAGCGATTTATACTCTATTCAACTGTCGAAAACCCGAGCCGGTACGGCCATTCCATTTTCCTTGAAAATTATTGAGCGCCTGACAGACCGCGGGAATTCGGCCCGTGTCGCGCAGAGTATTGTATTTTGCGATAGAGTGGACAGCTGAAAAAATCGGTAGTATACTTAAAATCTGTGTGATATAATACCACAACGGCTGTTTATAAAAAACGATTCGAATCAGAAGGAGTAAAGCTGCAATGAGCGTTACGGTAGAGAAGAAAGAGCATAATATGGCGGTTCTGACTGTCACAGCCACCGCAGAGGAGCTGACGCAGGCTCTCAACGATGCGTGGAAAAAGGACAGGAAGAGAATCAATATCCCGGGCTTCCGCAGAGGAAAGGCACCGAGAAAGATGATTGAGCAGATGTACGGAAAGGGCGTCTTCTTTGAGGATGCCGCAAACCTGGTCCTTCAGAGGACCTATGACAAGGCTGTCGAGGAGAGCGGGGAGACGGTTGTTTCCCGCCCGAAGATCGATATCACTCAGATCGAGGAAGGAAAGCCGTTCATCTATACTGCAGAGGTTGCTCTGAAGCCTGCTGTCACGCTCGGTCAGTATAAGGGCGTGGAGGTTGCAAAGACTGAGATCTCTGTCTCTGACGATGAGATCCAGAAGGAACTTGACAAGGAAAGAGAGCACAACGCCCGCATGGTCGATGTGGATGACCGTCCGGTTCAGAAGGATGACCACATCAAGCTTGATTTTGACGGAAGCATTGACGGAGTTCCGTTTGACGGCGGCAAGGCAGAAAACTATGAGCTGGTAGTCGGCTCCGGTTCCTTCATTCCGGGATTTGAGGATCAGATTGTCGGGAAGAATATCGGCGAGAAGTTCGATGTGAATGTCACCTTCCCGGAGGATTATCAGGCGGAGAACCTGAAGGGGAAGGCAGCTGTCTTCAAGTGCAAGGTAAACAGCATCCAGGTCAAGGAGCTTCCGGCACTTGATGATGACTTTGCCCAGGACGTCTCTGAGTTTGATACGCTTGAGGAGTACAAGAAGGATGTCGCTCAGAAGATCCGTGAGCGCAAGGAGAATGAGGCCAAGGCGAAGAAGCAGAACGAGGCGCTTGCCGAGGCTGTGAAGAATGCGGAGATGGATATTCCGGAAGCGATGGTTGAGGAGCAGGCAACCCGGATGCTCGATGAGTTCAGCCAGCGGATCGGCCAGCAGGGGCTGAGCATCGATCAGTACATGCAGTTTACCGGCATGGACCGCAAGAAGATGATGGACCAGATGAAGCCGGAGGCGCTGAAGAGAATCCAGAACAGTCTGGTGCTGGAGGCAGTTCAGAAGGCTGAGAAGATTGAATGCAGCGACGAGCGGTTCGATGAGGAGATCGACAAGCTTGCGAAGGCATACAATATGGAGAAGGATAAGCTGACTTCTCTGATGGGTGAGGAGTCCGTCAAGACAATGAAGGATGAGATCGCAACCCAGATGGCGGCAGAGTTCATCGCAGACAATGCGGTGGAGGTTGAAAAGCCGGCAGAGGAAGAGAAGAAGGATATTCCGCAGGAGCAGCCTGCGGATGTATAAGCCGTTCTCAGCGGAACAGGCAGGATACTGATTGTGAGAGTCCCCATATGCGGATTCGGACGGGCGAATTCGTCCGTACCGTTTCCACCGGGGACTTTTCGTTTAAGGAGGATTCGCATGAGCCTGATACCTTATGTCATAGAACAGACGTCCAGAGGGGAGAGATCGTATGATATCTTCTCCAGGCTGCTGGAGGACCGGATCATTTTCCTTGGGGAAGAAGTCACGGATTCCATTGCGGACGTGATTGTTGCGGAGCTGCTGTTTCTGGAGTCGGAGGATCCGAACAAGGACATCCATCTGTATATCAACAGTCCGGGAGGCTCTGTCACGGCAGGCATGGCGATCTATGATACCATGCAGTATGTGAAGTGTGACGTATCAACGATCTGCGTCGGACTTGCGGCAAGTATGGGTTCATTTCTGCTTGCGGGCGGAGCGAAGGGCAAGAGATTTGCGCTTCCGAATTCAGAGATTCTGATCCACCAGCCGTCCGGCGGGACGCAGGGGCAGGCATCTGACATGAAGATTGCCGCCGATGAGATCATCAAGACACGGGAGAGACTGAACCGGCTTCTTTCCCAGAATTCCGGACAGCCGCTTGAGGTGATTGAACGTGACACAGAGCGCGATCACTGGATGACGGCCGAGGAAGCGAAGACGTACGGACTGATTGACGAGGTTGTAACATCGAGGTAAGAATGGCGAATAAAGGATATGAGAAAATTCGGTGCTCCTTCTGCGGCAAGTCGGAGGATCAGGTCCGAAAGCTGATTGCAGGGCCGGGGGACGTGTACATCTGCGACGAATGCATCAACGTGTGCTCGGAGATTGTCGAGGAAGAGCTGGGGGAAGAAGAGGAGCTTCAGATGGAAAGTGATATCCATCTGATGAAGCCCAGGGAGATCAAGGCATTTCTTGACCAGTATGTCATCGGACAGGATGAGGCAAAGAAGACACTTTCGGTCGCCGTATACAATCATTACAAGCGGATTCTTTCAAATGAGCGGGCGAACGATGATGAGGTGGAGCTTCAGAAGAGCAATATCCTGATGCTGGGACCGACCGGGTCCGGAAAGACGTACCTGGCACAGACGCTCGCAAAGATGCTGAATGTTCCGTTTGCGATTGCGGACGCGACATCGCTGACGGAAGCCGGCTATGTCGGCGAGGATGTCGAGAACATTCTTCTGAAGCTGATTCAGGCTGCGGATTATGATATCGAGCGCGCCCAGAAGGGCATCATATACGTGGATGAGATTGACAAGATCTCCCGCAAGAGTGAGAATGTCTCGATCACCAGGGATGTGTCCGGCGAAGGGGTCCAGCAGGCGCTGCTGAAGATCCTGGAGGGAACTGTGGCATCGGTTCCGCCGCAGGGCGGGAGAAAGCACCCGCAGCAGGAGCTGATCCAGATTGACACGACCAACATCCTGTTTATCTGCGGAGGCGCGTTCGAAGGACTGGACAAGATCATTGAGAGCCGGATGGATACCAGAAGCATGGGATTCAAGGCGGATATCCGGACAAAGGAGGAGCGGAACATCGGCGATGTTCTGAAGCAGGTTCAGCCTGAGGATCTCATCAAGTTCGGCCTGATCCCGGAATTTATCGGCCGAGTGCCGGTTGTCGTTTCGCTTGACGAGCTGGACAGAAGCGCGATGATCCGGATCCTGACAGAACCGAAGAACGCGATTATCAAACAGTATAAGAAACTGTTTGCCCTGGACAAGGTGAAGCTTATCTTTGACGAGGAGGCAGTCGAGGAAATTGCGGATCTGACCATTAAGCGGAAGATCGGCGCCCGCGGCCTTCGGAGCGTGATCGAAAAGTCGATGAATGATGTCATGTTTGACCTGCCGAGTGAAGACCGGGCAGCAGTCTGCCATGTCACAAAAGATGTCATTGACGGAAAAGAGAAGCCGGAGATCACATTCACGGATGAACCGCTGGATCTCGTTGAGGAACCCCGGAGCCGTAAAAAAAGAAAAAAGCTTGGAGCGACAGCCTGACTGACCTTGGGGGCGTCTCTTTTCAGAATGACAGGCAGGAAACAGGAAGATATAACGAGGCTCGTGCGCCAATACCGCATGAGCCTCATTTTTAGGAACCCCTCGGGCAAGAAGGGAGAATACCAGAGATGAAAATCATAGATGTGAAGCTGGACACGGTCTGCGGATATACAAGTACCCTTCCTGTTTTTGATGAACCGGAGATTGCGTTTGCGGGGAAGTCGAACGTGGGAAAGTCCTCCCTGATCAACGCCGTCATGAAACGCAGGCGGCTTGCGAGGGTCGGTGAGACACCCGGAAAAACCCGGACAATCAATTTCTATCATGTGGTGGCGGAGGTGCCGCAGGTGACGGAGCAGGGTACTGTGAATGTGCCCGCATTGCAGCCGAACATGGAGGATGCCGCAGGAGATGCAGGAAGCCTGCAGGCGGAAGCCATCCGGAAAAAGAAACTGCGCTGGAAGAAGGATCCGTCCAGACAGAAAGCGTTAAGCGGGAAGAACGGGCAGGCACGGGTCAGGGGCAGTCAGAAGGAAGATGCATCACAGACTGCAGTCCGCGTCCCGACCGAGCGGAAGCCCTTTTTTCTGGTTGATCTGCCAGGCTACGGATATGCGAATGTGTCAGTATCGGAGAAGGAAAAGTGGGGAGAAATGATCGAGCGCTACCTCAACTCCTCCCCCGGACTGAAGAAGGTCTTTCTGCTTGTCGATATCCGGCACGAGCCGAATGCGAATGACATTCAGATGTACGACTGGGTACGGGCGAGCGGATTTACACCCGTCATCATTGCGACGAAAGCCGACAAGCTGGGGAAAAGCCAGCAGCTCCGCCAGATTGAGGTCATCCGAAGAACATTAAAAGCACCGGAGGCAGCAGAAATCCTGCCATTCTCCGCCCCCTCCGGACAGGGCCTCGGCGAAATCTACCGTGTGATCCAGCAGGTGATATGATATACTGAATAAGTCCCAGTCGCCGTGTACAGGACTGCGGCACGCTTGCGTGCCTGCAGTCCTGTACACGTGCGACGACAAAGGTATGAGCGCGAAGCAGCATGAGAGTGCTGCGAAAGCGCGAATACCTGAAAGCGGCACGGAAGCTGCGAAGCAGCGAAGAGCCGCGGGGGACTTATTCAGGAGGCTGAAAAGGTATGAGCGCGAAGCAGCACGAGAGTGCTGCGAAAGCGCGAATACCAATATAGACATTTTTGAGGAGCAGAAGGAACAGATGGGCACGAAACAGCTTGAGAAGACATATAACCCGTCCGGAATGGAGGACAGGATCTATCACAGGTGGCTGGAGAAGGGATACTTTCACGCACAGGTGAATCCGGACAAAAAACCATTTACCATCATCATGCCGCCGCCGAATATCACAGGGCAGCTGCACATGGGGCATGCGCTTGACAATACCATGCAGGACATTCTGATCCGCTGGAAGCGGATGGAAGGGTACGAGGCGCTGTGGCAGCCGGGAACCGATCATGCAGCCATCGCGACCGAGGTCAAGGTCACGAACATGCTCAAGGACAAGGGCATCGACAAGCATCAGATCGGCCGCGAGGAGTTTCTGAAGTACTGCTGGCAGTGGAAGGATGAGTACGGCTCCAGAATTCTGAAGCAGCTCCAGAAGATCGGCTGCAGTGCCGACTGGGACAGAGAGCGCTTCACGATGGACGAGGGCTGCTCCCGCGCTGTCGAGACCGTGTTTGTGAAGCTCTATGAGAAGGGCTGGATCTACAAGGGAAACCGCATCATCAACTGGTGCCCGAAGTGCCAGACATCCCTGTCTGACGCGGAGGTCGAGCATGTAGACCAGGATGGCTTCTTCTGGCATATCAAGTATCCGATCGTGGGAGAGGAAGGGCGGTTTGTCGAAATCGCGACGACCAGGCCGGAGACGCTTCTCGGGGATACGGCGGTCGCGGTGAATCCAGACGATGACCGGTACAAGGATCTGGTCGGAAAGATGCTGAAGCTCCCGCTGACAGACCGTGTGATTCCGGTGATCGCGGATGCGTATGTGGACAAGGAGTTCGGAACAGGCTGTGTCAAGATTACACCGGCTCATGACCCGAACGACTTCCAGGTCGGCAAGCGGCATCATCTGGAGGAGATCAATATCCTGAACGATGATGCGACCATGAACAGCCTCTGCGGAAAGTACACGGGAATGGACCGCTACGAAGCCAGGAAGGCGATGGTTGAGGATCTGAAGGAGCAGGGACTGCTTGTCAAGGTTGTTCCGATCACACACTCGGTCGGAACGCATGACCGCTGCCATACGACGGTCGAGCCGATGCTCAAGCCGCAGTGGTTTGTGAAGATGGACGAGATGGCGAAGGCAGCGCTCGAGGTCGTGAAGACCGACGATCTGAATTTCGTGCCGGAGCATTTTGAAAAAACATACACGCACTGGCTGGAGAATATCCAGGACTGGTGCATTTCCAGACAGCTGTGGTGGGGACACCGGATTCCGGCATACTACTGCGATGACTGCGGAGAAGTCGTTGTCAGAGCCGGCGGAGCACCGGATGTGTGCCCGAAGTGCGGCGGCAGGCATTTCACGCAGGATCCTGACTCCCTTGACACCTGGTTCTCCTCCGCCCTCTGGCCGTTCTCGACCCTGGGCTGGCCGGATGATACACCGGAGCTTCGGTACTTCTATCCGACCGATGTCCTCGTGACAGGCTACGACATCATCTTCTTCTGGGTCATCCGCATGGTGTTCTCGGCGCTGGAGCAGACCGGAAAGAGCCCGTTCAAGTATGTGCTGATCCATGGTCTTGTCCGGGACGACAAGGGACGCAAGATGTCCAAGTCTCTCGGAAATGGAATTGACCCGCTTGAGGTGATCGACAAGTACGGTGCGGATGCGCTGAGACTTACACTGATGACCGGAAATGCGCCGGGAAACGACATGCGGTTCTACTGGGAGCGCGTGGAGAACTCGAGAAATTTCTGCAACAAGATCTGGAATGCGACCCGGTTTATTCTGATGAACCTTGAAAGACAGCAGGCACCGGAGCATATATCGACAGAGGAGCTCACACCGGCAGACAGGTGGATCCTTTCGAAGGCGAACACGCTGGCGAAGGACGTCACCGAGAATATGGACAAGTTTGAGCTCGGCATTGCCGTGCAGAAGGTCTACGACTTCCTCTGGGACGAGTTCTGCGACTGGTACATCGAGATGGTGAAGCCGCGTCTCTACAGCGATGACGACCAGACGAAGGGCGCGGCACTCTGGACACTGAAGACGGTTCTGATCCAGGGACTGAAGCTGCTTCATCCGTTCATGCCGTTTATCACGGAAGAGCTCTTCACCTCTCTGCAGGATAAGGAGGAGACCATCATGCGTTCCGCATGGCCCGCTTTCCGGGAAGACTGGAGCGATCCGCAGGAGGAGAAGGAGATCGACGCTGTCAAGGATGCGGTCCGCGCAATCCGGAATGTGCGTACGGGCATGAACGTTCCGCCGTCAAAGAAGGCAAAGGTGATTGTCGTGTCGGATGACGAGGAGGTTCGCGGCATCTTCGAGCGGAACCGTGTGTTCTTTGCGGCACTCGGTATGGCGAGCGAGGTAAAGGTTCAGAAAGACAAGGAGGGGGTTGCGGAGTCCTCGGCCTCCTGTGTGATTCACAATGCGACCATTTTCATGCCGATGGAAGAGCTGGTCGATGTCAGCAAAGAGATCGAGCGGCTTGAGAAAGAGCAGAAACGACTGGAAGGCGAGCTGAAGCGGTCCGACAGTATGCTGGGGAATGAGCGCTTCCTGAGCAAGGCGCCTGAGGCGAAGGTCGCGGAAGAGAAGGCAAAGAGAGAAAAGTACGCACAGCTGATGCGGCAGGTTACGGAAAGACTGCAGCAGCTGAAGAAGTAAAACCGAAGGCAGACCGCCTGGATGGCAGGTATATGGCGGGATAAGAAGCTTCTGCCGGCAGGAGAAAATGAAGGTGTCCGGAGACAGGCGTGTCCGGGCGCCTTCATTTTTATTTAATAAAATGTACCGGGCAAGGTCAGCCCGTTTCATGCTACAATGGTCAAAACACCACGGAGGGTATTTATGACCGGATTCAGATACAGAGGAAAAATAGCGGAGGGATTCTTCCTGCTTCTGCTGTTTTTGCTGATTTTTTCAATTCGCCCGCAGGCAGCGCCCTCGGGCTACCTGCTTCCGCAGAGCTCCTATGCATATATCACGCAGGAGGAGGTCTCAGGCTGGCCGTCTCAGGCACTCTGCTATGCCAGAAACGAGATCTATGCGCGAAACGGGAAGATGTTCGAGTCGGAGGAGCTGCAGGCATATTTCAGCGCGCAGTACTGGTATCATGGCGTATATGCCCCTGATCAGTTCAGCGATTCGATGCTGAACGCCTACGAGACGGCGAATGTTCAGACGCTTCTGGACATCGAGAAGAGCCAGGGAGAGTATGTTCTTGATCTGCCGGGATACTCGTTTGACACGCTGACACCCTATGCGGAGAAAGGGGAGCAGGCAACGGAGTCACTGGCAGATTCCTTCACGGTTGACCCGAACAGCTATATTTTTTCTGACAGCAATGCGCGGGTTCTGACAGGGCAGGAGATCAGCCAGCTTTCTCTTCAGGAGCTGTGCTACGCACGGTATGAGATCTATGCGAGACATGGCTACATCTTCTCTTCGACGGAGCTGTCCGATTATTTCAACGCCAAGAACTGGTACTGGGGAACGGTGGATGCCTCGGCATTTTCTCCGAGCCTTCTGAACTATGTGGAGATCCAGAACATCGATTCTTTTCAGGCACAGGAGCAGGCGCAGGGCGGTTATGCGACAGACCAGCCGGGATACAGCTATTCGGCGGTGCGGTCTTTCCCTGCCCAGGCTGCCGCAACTGTGTCCGAGAGCGATTATATCTTCTATGACAGCGCGCTCCGCTATCTGACGGATGCCGATGTCTCAGGGATGAGCCTTCAGCAGCTGTGCTATGCGCGCAATGAGATCTATGCGCGGAGGGGCTATATCTTCCAGTCATCGGAGCTGAGAGAATATTTCGGGAGCAAGCCCTGGTATTCGCCTACCCTGCCGGCAGATTCATTTTCCGAATCTGTCTTCAACGAGTTCGAGGCGGCGAATATTGCGCTTCTGAAGCAGCATGAGTATGCAATCAACCCGAACGGGTACCAGCTATACTGACAGGGGGAATGGGAATGTCTCTGAAACTGATTCTGGGGCCTTCCGGCTGCGGGAAGAGCAGAAAGCTGTTCGAGAAGGCGCTTGAGGACGCCGCGCAGAATCCGGGCAGGCAGCACATCATCCTTGTTCCCGAGCAGTTCACGATGCAGACACAGCAAAGCCTCTGCGCGCTGAGTCAAAGCGGCGGCATTCTGAATATTGATATCCTGAGTTTTTCAAGACTGGCAGTCCGTGTGTTTGAGGAGACGGGTGTCAGAAGGAAAACGCTTCTGAGGGAGACCGGAAAAACTCTGCTGCTCCGCCTGATCGCGGACAGGGAGGCAGCCGGTCTTTCTCTTCTTTCGGGGGCGGTCGACCGCCCGGGTGTGCTCGGAGAGCTGAAGAGCATCCTCTCGGAAATGGATCAGTATGAGATGACGGATGAGGAGATTCAGCGGATGGTTTCCGAGTGCAGCGCAAGGCCTGTCCTGGCGCAGAAGCTGGAACAGCTGTCCGTCCTGAGGGAAAAGTACCGCCAGTTTCAGGAGGCGCATCAGCTGCAGACGGTGGAGACTGTACCGGAGGCGCTCTGCGGAAGAATCCCGGCATCCAGGATGCTGGAAAGGAGCCGTATCTATCTGGACGGGTTCACTGGCTTCACACCTGCCCAGATGGACGTGCTGAGCGGGCTGATGCGGAAGGCGGAGCGGGTGACGGCCGCCTTCACGATCGACACGGGGACGGATGCCTTCAGCAGACCGCGCGAGGAGGAGCTGTTCGCGCTGACAAAGAAGACGGTTCAGGCGCTCGGGCGCATTGCCGCAGAGACGGGGACGGTGATGGATCCCCCGCTTCTCATGAAACAGTCCGGAGCAGGCAGATTCGGGGAGGGGAGCGAGCTTCAGTATCTGGAAGCGAACCTTCTCCGGCCGGGCAGGCGGAACCCTTTCCCGGGGCAGAATGACAGACATCAGATTCAGATTCTGTCCTGCGCCAATCCGGCAGAGGAAGCGCAGGCTGCGGTCGCGTGGATACGCCGGCTGACCCGGACGAACGAGAATGGCGGAGACGGACAGGAAGGCGGGCATGAAAACACGCTTCGATACCGGGACATTGCCGTTGTGGCGGGAGATTTTCCGACATACGTGGAGCACCTGAGACGGGCATTCAGCAGGGCGGAAATCCCGTATTTTGTCGACCGGTCCGTGCCGGTCACGCTGAATCCGGCATTTGAATTTGTCAGGGCTGCATTCGCGATCCTGGATGCCAACTACAGCTATGAGTCGATGATGGCGTTCTTCCGCACCGGCTTTGTGTTCGATGACCGGGAGACGGTGGACATTCTGGAAAACTATCTGCTGGCAGCCGGTATTCGCGGTCATAAGGCCTGGACGCAGAGATGGAGCCGCCCGGCTGGTGATGGCCGGGAGGAAGAGATCGCTGAGCTTGAGGAACTGCGGGAATCGTTCGCGGAGCGTTTTGAACCATTTGCCGGCGTATGCAGGTTTTCGACAGGAAAGCTGAAAGACTATGCAAGAGCCCTGTGGGAGCTGACAGATGCCTTTGACCTGCAGGGGAAGCTGGCGCTTCTCGCGCGGGAACGGGAGGAGAACGGACAGCGCGCCGACTCCGAAATTTACAGCCAGGCAGCCTCCGCTATCGCGGAGGTGCTGGACGAGGCGGTTTCTCTTCTTGGAGACGAAAAGATCAGGCGGTCGCAGTTTGAGCAGATCCTGGAGGCAGGACTCTCGGAGGCAAAGATCGGCATTGTTCCTCCGGGGATTGACGAGGTGCAGATCGGCGATTTGATGCGGTCGAGGATTACCAATGTCAGGGCGATTCTGTTTCTTGGCATGAATGATGAGTTTGTGCCGGGGAGGAGTCATGAGGGCGGCATTCTGACCGACGTGGAACGGGAATATCTGAGACGTCAGGAGTTCCATCTGGCGCCATCCGCGAGAGAGGAAGCCGCGGTCCGGCAGTTCTACCTGTATCTGAGCCTGACAAAGCCTTCGGATCGTCTGATTCTTTCCTGTTCCAGGACGACGATGGACGGTAGTGTGCTCCGGCCGGCTGCAGCGCTGCTGCAGATTTGTCGGCTCTTTCCGCAGATTGAGATTCAGGAAGGCCTTCCGGGAGGCCTGGCCGGGACTATCTACCTTCCGAAAGAAGTGCCGGAAGCGCTTGCAGGAGCCCTTGCGGAGAGCAGAGACTGGACGGAAGCGGAGAAGGAGGAGCGGACGCCCATGCTCCGGGAGCTGTATCTGGCGTCTGCCTCCGGAAGGCCGGAGCAGACCCGCAGGCTTCTGAAGGCACTGGACATTGTGCCGCCGCCGAGACTGAGCCGGGAGGTCGCCAGAAAGCTGTATGGAGACAACCTGGAGGGATCCGTCTCAAGGCTGGAGACATTTGCACTCTGTCCGTTCAGACAATATACAGTCTACGGGCTGGGGCTTCGGGAGCGCAGGCGATTCGAGGTGCAGGCATCCGATGTCGGAACGCTGATGCACAGGGGACTGGAGCTTTTATCGGCGCGGGTGAAGGAAAGCCGGGATGTTTCGTGGAGAACCCTTGCTCCGGAGGCGCTGAACAGGTGGGCAGAGGAAAGCCTCAGGCAGGCCTGCCTGGAAACGTCCGGCGGGAAATTCGAGGATACCTTCCGGAGCGCCGGACAGTATCAGCGGCTTCTTCGGATCTTCCGGCATGCCGCAGCCGTCCTGAAGCTGCAGCTTGCGGCAGGAGATTTTGAGCCTGCGCTGTTTGAGACGCGATTTGACTCAAAGGACAGAAGAACGGCGGAACCGCTTCTGTTTTCAGATGGAAGCCGGATGAATCTGACCGGACGGATCGACCGGGTTGACGAGGCAACCGGCAGGGAGGACAGCCGTCTCTTTATCAAGGTTGTCGATTACAAGACCGGGGCTACAGGATTTGACTTGAACGAGGTCTGGATGGGCACGGAGCTCCAGCTTCCGGTCTATATGGACGCCGCGCTGCGGATGGAGCGCCAGCGCCACAGAAAAAAGGAGGTCGTCTGTGCGGGCCTTCTCTACTTCCCCGTGAGGGATCCGGTCCTGGACGGCAGATACGCAGAGATGGACGATACTTCCCTTGAGGCGGAAAGAGCCCGGAAAATCCGTCCAAGCGGACTGATCCTGGATGACAGGGAGGCGGTCTCCCTCTTCAGTTCAGACCCGGGTCTTCTGTCTGAGGTCGCGCCGGTGACGATCAACAAGGACGGAAGCATCTCTGCGGCAAGATCCAGTGTGGCAGACGCGCGGAAGCTGTCCCTTTTGTCTGCCTATGCGAGAAGGAAGATGATTGAGACAGGAGAGCGGATTCTCGGCGGGGAAATCGCACCGTCTCCTCTAAAGGAAAATGACCGGACGGATGCCTGCACCTACTGCGCGATGAAGGCTGTCTGCCGGTTTACAGGACATGACCCGCAGATGAAGTATCGGCAGATGCCGGGCATCCCGCAGGACGACATCTGGAAGAGGATGGCGGAGGAGACAGAGACATCCGGAATCCGGAAGGAAACAGAGATGGACTGACAGCAGAAGCGCTCCGGGAAGATGCCGGGAAGAAGAGATGACCGGGAGCGGGAGAGAAAGAGGACCGTATGGGAAGAAGCTGGACGGACGAACAGAAGAAAGTCATCGAGACAAGGGGCAGCAGCCTGCTTGTCTCGGCAGCAGCCGGCTCGGGCAAGACTGCGGTGCTGGTTGAACGAATCCTCCGCGAGATCCTGAATCCGGTGCGCCCCGTGGATCTGGACAGACTTCTGATTGTGACCTTTACGCGGGCGGCGACAAGCCAGCTCCGGGAGCGGATCCGGGACGCTGTGACCGCTCGGTACGAGGAGGAGCCCGGCAATGAACAGCTCCGGCATCAGATGACGCTTCTGTACAGCGATCATATCATGACCATCGACAAATTTTTTCTGATGGTGATCCGGGAACACTACCAGCAGATCGGGCTCGACCCGTCCTTCCGGATTGGCGATGAGGGCGAGCTGAAGCTGATGCGGGCAGATCTTATCTCGGCAGTGCTGGAGGAAGCGTACAAGGAGGGGGCCCCGGATTTTCTGCGCTTCTCCGACTGTTATGCCTCCGGCATATCGGATGCTGCCCTTGAGGGGATGGTGCTTGATTTCTGGGAAAGCTCGTCGTCACATCCTTGGCCGAAGGAATGGCGGCACGCGTGTCTGAGGCAGTATCTGGACGAACCATCCTCCTGGGCATGGCTCTCGCAGCTTCTTGATGTTGTCCACGCGCAGCTTCTGGACATCCTGGAGAACATTGACCAGACGCTTGCGCTCTGCGCCGGGCCCGGAGGACCCAAGGCCGCGCAGCCGGCGCTGCTGTCGGACAGAGAGCTGGTTCTGCAGCTGATGGGAGAGCGCGCGTATGACCAGCTGAGAGCCTCATTTTCCGATATGAAATTTGCCAGAATCTCGAAGAAGGAGAAGAAGGGGGAGGAGCCGTACGATGCCGTCAAGGTGCAGATGGTTGCGGACCTTCGGGACAGCTGGAAGAAAAAGCTCGGAAGCCTCAGGGAGAAATATTTTATGCGTCCACTCTCGGAGGAGGCGGAGCTGATGAAGCGGACGGGAGCGGATTTTGCCGTCCTTGTCCGGCTGGCAGACCGCTTTGAGGAGGCTTTCTCCGAGGAGAAAACCAGAAAGAATATTCTGGATTTCACGGACACTGCCCATCTTGCACTGAAGGTGCTCATCAAAAAGGATGAGAATGGGGACATCGTACCGACACAGACAGCGCGGGAGTACCAGGACTACTTTGAGGAGATCGCCATCGACGAGTACCAGGATTCCAATGAGATCCAGGAGTTGCTTCTGTCGAGCGTATCCAGGGAGAGCAGGGGCGTGTACAACCGCTTCATGGTGGGAGATGTCAAGCAGAGCATCTACCGGTTCCGGATGTCCGATCCCGGTATTTTCATGAAAAAGTATGAAAGCTATCGGAAACAGGAAGACAGTCCGAAAAGAGAGGAAGGTGTTCAAGAAGAGACAGTTGGGCAGCCGCAGCAGCCCCGCCGGCTGCGAATCGATCTGCATAAGAACTTCCGCTCCCGAAGAGAGGTGCTTGAGGCCGTGAATCTGGTCTTCCGGCAGATCATGCGGCGGGAGGTCGGGGGCGTCACCTACGGGGCGGATGAATCCCTGTATCCGGGTGCGGTGTTCGAGCCATATCCGGAGCCGTGGAAGGGGCAGGAGAAGACGATCTGCAGGCCGGAGCTGATCCTTGTCGAGCCCGGAGATGTTATGGAACCCGGCTCTGAAAGCGGAGAGAAGCCGCTTCCGGACGCGATGCATGCGGAGGCGGAGGTGACCGCAGCCCGGATCCTTCAGATTGTCGGTCATGATCCGGTCTGGGACAAGGAAAAGGGGACCTACCGTCCGGCGGAGTTCCGAGATGTCGTTATTCTGCTCCGGACAGCCTCCGACTGGGCCAATGCCTATTCGGAGGTGCTGTCCGCCCATGGAATTCCGAACCGTTCCGGCTCAAAGACAGGGTATTTCTCGGCGCCGGAGGTCCAGACCATTCTGTCTTACCTGGATGTTCTGGACAATCCGCGGCAGGACATTCCTCTGGCAGCCGTCCTCCGCTCCGAAATTGGCAGGCTGACAGACGATGAGCTCTCTATGCTGAAGGCGGGCAGAAGAAAAGATTCCTTGTATGATTGTGTGGAAACCTTTCTGTCTGTGTATGCCCATGACAGGGCAAACGACCAGGGGAATTCAGGCAGGTCCGCCGGTGCAGCGGAGAATGAAACAGAACAGACGGACAAGGGACCTTCCGGTCAGACTTCTGACCTGGAGCTGGGAGGAGGATGCTCGGCGCAGCAGGAGGCAGCGCTTTATGAGAAGCTCAGACAGTTTCGGGAGATGACGGACAGACTCAGAAGTCATGTCAGTGACACGCCGATCCACCAGCTTTTGTGGCAGATATACGATGAAACCGGATTTCTCGCTGTGTCTGAGGCATCCGAGGGCGGCAGTCAGAAGAAGGCCAATCTGGACATGCTGGTGGAGAAGGCCATCTCCTATGAGCAGACCAGCTACAGAGGACTGTTCCATTTTGTTCGGTATATTGACAAACTGATCCGTTACGAGGTGGATTTCGGGGCGGCGCTTGCGGAGAATGGAAGCGAGGACCTGGTCCGGATCATGACCATTCATGCGAGTAAAGGGCTGGAATTCCCGATTGTATTCGTCGTCGGACTGGGACGGAGATTCAACCGGCAGGACGCTGCAGGCATGCTTGTGCGGGAGGCCGGAATCGGGGTCGGCATGAATTACATTGATCCGGACCGCCGGGTTCAGGTGCCGACGCTGATCAAAAGCGCGGCGGCAGAGCGGGTGATCCGGGAAGGGATCGGGGAAGAGCTTCGCGTCCTCTATGTGGCACTGACCCGGGCGGAGGAAAAGCTGATTCTGACCGGGACCGTGAAGGACCGGGAGACGTTTGCCAAGTCGCTTTTCACCGCGGCAGGCTGCATGGCAGAAAAGCTGCCGGAAAGCCTGATTCTGGGAGCGGATGGCTATCTGACATGGGTGGCAGAAGCGCTCGTCCGGCACCAGCCGGAAGGCGGACGTTTCAGAGAGATGGCAGATTTACCCCAAAGCCCTGCGGGGAATCCCGCGGCCGGGCTGGAAGGAGGCTTTCTCGTGCGGACCGGCCTCGAGGTGACAGCCAGGCAGCAGCATGCAGCGGAGAAGTCCAGAAAACAGCTGACGGCACTGGTTGATGTGCAGCCGGGAACGGTTTATGACCGGACGATCCACGATCAGCTCAAGCAGCAGCTTGGATCCCGTTACCCATGGCCGGATCTGTCTGAAATTCCGGCCAAGGTGACCGTATCGGAGCTGAAGCGGCAGGGCTACGAGGCGGAGCTGAAGCAGCTGCAGGAGGCGGCCCCCGCATCCTGGACGCAGCAGCCGGACCGAAGCCCGGAGGATGTCATATCTGGCAATGCCGTCACTGCACAGGATGCACAGACTCCGGAGAGCGGGAGGCGGGACAGAGTTGTCCCTGCCTTCATGCAGGAACAGACGCAGCAGAAGCCTCTCAGCGGGGCAGCTGCCGGGACTGTCTATCACCGCGTTCTGGCCGACTATGATTTCACGCTGGATGCAGGACTGGACACAGTCCTCCGTTGGTTGGAAACTATGGTTCAATGTGATAAAATCACCGAAGGCGAGAAAAAGACGGTTCAGGCCGGACGTCTCGTCCGATTTCTGAACTCTGAACTTGGCGCGCGGATGAAGAAGGCAGCCGGGAAAGGGGTGCTCCACAGGGAGAACCCGTTCGTGCTTTCCGTCCCGGCGGGGAACCTGTTTCAGGGCGTGGAGAAAGAAGCAGGGGCGGAGCCAGTGCTGATCCAGGGAACGATTGACGCCTGGTTCGAGGAGGCTGGACGCCTGGTCCTTGTCGATTATAAGACAGATTATTGCAGGCCTGAGCAGAAGGAGAGTCTGGTGCGGAAGTACCGGACACAGTTTCTGCTCTATGCGTCTGCTCTCACCCGGCTGACAGGAAAAGCGGTCGGGGAAGCCTGGCTGTATTCGCTGTCGCTTGGTGAAGCGATACCGGTCAGCCTCGCCTCCTGAAGGAGAACATGCAGGCAGGAAGGAGTGCCTGAGACATATGCAGACACAGACGATGACGCAGAAGAAGGCAGATTTTCAGGCCGCCGGAGCAAGGCGGGCAGAGAGAAGGGAGAAGACGCGAAGAACAGCAAAGGCAGCCGGGTCAGGACGCTGGTTCCTGATCGGGTTCGCGATCCCGGCTCTGATCATGCTCATCGGGAATATACAGATCGGCGTCTGGCCATTTGGCGACGGGACGGTTCTGATCATTGATTCTCTTCACCAGTATCTGCCATTCTACACAGAATTTCATGAGAAGCTTGTTCATCACTCCTCTCTTCTGTACTCCTTTTCGGCAGGGCTGGGGTATAATTTCTGGGCAACCTATGCCTATTATCTGGCAAGCCCGCTGAATTTTCTGATCGGTCTTGTCCCGACAGCGAATGTCTGTGACTTCATGGACTATCTGATCCTGCTGAAGGTCGCGCTCTGCGGCGGAACCATGACCTGGTATCTGCATCGCAGGAATCCGAAGTCGGGGCTTCTTGCACCGGCGTTCGGAACAATGTATGCGGTCTCTTTCTTCATGATCGGGTACTATTTCAACATCATGTGGCTGGACTCCATCGCGATGCTTCCGCTGATCATGAAGGGCATCGAGCAGATCTTCGGCATCGGTGACGGCGGCCGAGTGAGCGGACGCTCTGACGGGCGTCTGTATGGGACAGCGCTGTTTGTGGCGCTCTGGTGCAACTATTACATCGGGTTCATGCTCTGCCTGTTTTCTGTACTGTATGTGTTTGTCTGCCTTGTGTATACCGGAAGAATGAAGCCGGTTTTGTTTCTGCGCCGTACTTTGCGGTTTTTTTGGTATTCCCTCCTTGCGGGCGGCATGGGCAGCATCGTCCTTCTGCCGGCCTACCGGGCGCTGAAGGCCTCGGAATCCATGCAGTCGAATACCTTTCCGAAGGTCATCAAGTTCTACACAGACTTCGTGAATCTCTGCCTCGCGCATTTTGCCGGAATCAAACCGGTCAATATCTCGAACTCTCAGGTCGGGCTCAACGCATACTGCGGTGTGTCCGTCATGCTGCTTGGCATCCTGTTTCTGCTTGACAATCAGATTGCGCTCAGAAGGCGGATTGCGAAGGGGGTTCTGGCCGGCTTTCTGTTTCTGAGCTTCTCGATGAACGTGTTGAATTACATCTGGCACGGTTTTCATCAGCAGAACGGACTGCCGAACCGGTTTGCGTTCATCTATATCGCCATTGTGCTGGTCATGTCGTTCGATGCCATAAAAGATGTGCCGAAGCTGGCTGTCTGGCGGATCATTGCCGCCGGAGTCATCCCGGTATCCTTCACGGCGGCAGCCTGGTATCTGAAACTGGGACAGGACAATGAGGGCAATGCCTATCCGGTCTCAGCCTACGAGATCACATTCCTGCTTCTTTGCGGGTATCTTGTGCTCCTTCTGGTGATCCGGCTGTATCATATCCGGAGGCTTGTGTTCTCAGTGCTGGCCGGAAGTATCCTGATCTGCGAGTCCGGCGTGTCGGCTGTCTGGGGAATTGTCTGTAACGACTCTGTGACGCGCTCCATCTATCTGAACGATCAGAAGTCATACAAGACGCTCGTTCCGCAGATGCATGACAATACCTGGTTCCGGTCGGAGGTCGATTCCCAGCGCATGCGGGATGTCACCCTGTTCTGCGGGGGGAATGCCGTCGTCATGTTCAATTCCACAATGCAGGAGTCGGTCACAAACTTCTGTGACCGGATCGGCATGGAATCGAGGACAAACAAGAACGGCTACAACGGGGTCACGAAACTGATGAACGATGTGCTGGGCATCAAGTATGTTCTTTCCGCACAGGGAACCGGAAGTACGCTCTATCAGTTTCAGAAGCAGACATCCGACGGAAACCTGACCATCTATAAGAATGAAAATGCCCTGGCGCTTGGGTTCATGGTGAATCCGGAGATCCGGGACTGGGATATATCATCCGGGACGCCGATCGATGTCCAGAATGATTTTGTCGTGAAGGCAGCCGGGCTTGAGCCGATCTATACGCTCGACCGTTATCTCACGATGCAGAACGGCGAGGCAAATGAAATCCTGATCCCGGACGGGAAGCAGGTCTACGCTTATCTGCCGGAGCGTGTGGCAGAGCTGAAGCTGACCACGCCGGAATTCAGCAAGACCTATGAGACATTCACAGACCATCTCTATGTGATCAATGCGGCGGACGGGGAAAACATGGCGCAGATGACCGCCTCGACGAAGCTGGGCTCCAGTGCGGAGGCGATCATCTATACCTGCCCGGACAGTGCCGAGCAGGCTGTTGTCGACAGACTGAGAGAGAGTGAGCTTCAGAATGTCTCCGCATCCGGCAATGTGCTGACAGGCGACATCAATGTGAAGAAAGCCGGCGTGCTCCTTCTGACGCTGCCATATGACAATGGCTGGCGGCTTTATGTGGACGGGAAGAAAGTGAAGCTTTCGGAGATCGGGTCGTGCCTGATGGGGGCTGATCTTGAAACCGGGCAGCATGCCATCCGGATGGTATACGTTCCGGAAGGATTCCGGGAGGGAATCCTTCTGACGATCGTCTCCGGTATCCTGTTTGCGCTGTCATTGTACCTTTACAGCCGCAGACACAGAGGGGAAAAGAAAGGATTTGACAGGGATATGGATGATGCAAAAGCGTATCTGTCAGCATTGTGCGGGGAAGACGCAGTCGCTGCCGGGGCTTTGATGAGCGCCTATACAACCTTCCGGATCGGCGGTCCGGCGGCCCTGCTGGTGAAACCGAAGACGGAGCGTCAGCTGGCAGACACCATTCTGTATCTCAGGCGCATGGAGCTTCCGTATTTTGTTGTCGGAAACGGAAGCAATCTTCTGGTCAGTGATGCAGGCTACAGAGGTGTGATCGTCCGTGTGGCGAAGAATCTCAGCCAGATACGGATTCAGGGGAACATCGTCGAGGCGCAGGCAGGTGCGATGCTTTCAGCAGTCGCGGCGAAGGCGCTGGAGGCTTCCCTGGCCGGGATGGAATGTGTCTCCGGCATACCGGGTACGATCGGCGGGGCTGTTTTCATGAACGCGGGCGCTTATGGCGGCGAGATGAAGGACATCGTCGAATCCGTCCATGTGCTGACAAGGGATGGGAAGATTATCCGGCTTTCCAATGAAGACTGCAGCTTCGGCTACAGGACGTCCAGAATTCAGACGGAGGGCATGACGGTGCTGGATGTCAGCCTGAAACTTGAGCCGGGCGATCCTTTGATGATTCGTGAAAAAATGGATGATCTGAGAGCCAGACGGGCTGAGAAGCAGCCGCTTGAGTACGGAAGCGCCGGCTCCACATTCAAGCGGCCGGAAGGCCACTATGCCGGGGCTTTGATTGATGAAGCCGGCATGAGAGGGTTTACGGTCGGAGGCGCGATGGTCTCGGAAAAGCATGCGGGCTTTGTCGTGAATGTCTCCGGAGCAACGGCGGAGGACGTGCGCGGGGTCATCCGCGGGGTTCAGGAGGCTGTGATGGAGAAGAGCGGCGTGAAGCTTGAGCCCGAGGTCCGGATGCTGGGGTTTGAAGATACGGAGGACGAGGAATGAGATTCGTGATCGTGACGGGAATGTCCGGATCCGGGAAGACTGCCGCCCTCAAGATGCTGGAGGACGACGGCTATTTCTGCGTAGACAATCTTCCGCTGGAGCTGATCGGAAAGTTTGCCGAGCTGGCAGGCAACCCGGCACAGGAATACAGCAAGGTCGCGGTCGGATTCGACTCCCGCTCCATGCTGAGGGGACATTCGGTGGAGGATTTTTTCCGGACCATGAAGCCCTACAGTTATGAAATCCTGTATCTTGACTGCGGCGACCAGGAACTGGTAAGACGATATAAGGCAACCCGCCGGATTCATCCGCTTGCCGGAACCGGACGGATTGAAGCCGGCATTGCAAAGGAGCGAAAGCTTCTGGAGCCGCTCAGACTTCGGGCGGACTATGTGATTGACACCAGCGATATGCTGACGAGACAGCTGCAGCAGGAGATCGGTCACATTTTCCTCGAAAATCCGGGAGAGGGCAATCTGCTGGTATCCATCCTGTCGTTCGGGTTCAAGTTCGGGATCCCGTCTGACGCCGATCTGGTCTTTGATGTCCGCTTTCTTCCGAATCCGTTTTATGTCGAGGAACTCAAGCATAAAACCGGTAATGACAAGGACGTTCAGGCATATGTCTGCCAGAATGGGGAGGCAGATACATTTCTGCAGAAACTGACCGATCTTCTCGAGTATCTGATTCCGAAGTATGAGCTGGAGGGAAAGAGACAGCTGACAATTGCTGTCGGGTGTACAGGCGGCAAGCATCGCTCGGTGACGATGGCAAACCGTCTGAACGAATATTTTGAGACGAACGGGAAGTATCCGGTGGTGCTGCTCCATCGGGACATCACCCGCTGAGAACGGAGGAATACAATGTCATTCTCCGGGGAAGTCAGGGAGGAACTGGCAGGCTGCACAGATACTGCCAGACATTGCAGGATTGCATTTCTTGGGGCTGTCCTGCACAGCTGCGGGGAATGCACCGGCGGCCTTGTCCGGATCCGGACAGAAAACCGGTATGCGGCGGATGCCTGCGAGAGCTGCCTGGAGCGGACGATGCCTGGAAGTAGTGAGAGAGAGACGGAAACGGTTGAGGGAAAGCTTCCGGTATACTGCATCAGGGTGAAGAACCATCCGGACAGTCTCCAGCTGATGGAGGCTGTCCGGATGGAAGGCGCGTATCCGGACGGAAGCTTCCGGGATTTTGTGGTGGACAGGCTGCTGCTTCAGAAGCTGTGCTGCCGGAAGGCCTACCTGAGGGGAATCTTTCTTCTGACCGGATCCGTGAGCAATCCGGAGAAGAGCTACCATCTGGAGCTCGTCTGTCCGGATCTGGAAGAGGCGGATCTGATCGTCTGGCTCATGCAGTCGCTGGGCTTTGATCCCCGTGTCATCGGCCGGCAGAATCATCAGGTGGTCTATCTGAAGGAGGGTGGTCAGATCTCGGACTTTCTTGGTGCGATTGGCGCGACGAACAGCCTGATGAAGCTTGAGAATGCACGGATTGTGAGGGACATTGCCGGGACGGTAAACAGGCGGGTAAACTGCGAGACAGCGAATCTGATGCGGACAGTAGACGCGTCTGTCAGGCAGATCCGGGATATCCAGTACCTGAAGGACAGAGGGGAGCTCGGGAAGCTCCCGGAGAGCCTGAGGGCAGCAGCTGAGCTGAGACTGAAATATCCGGATGCCACACTCAGGGAGCTTTCTGAGGCAAGCATCCCTCCTGTCGGGAAATCCGGCTTCAATCACCGGCTGATGCGGCTGAGCAGTCTCGCGGAAAGACTTCGATCTGAGGAAAGGTGAATGTTGGTATGGCTCTGTACAATGTAACCTTGTATCTGGCATTTGTGGCTGCGGGATTTCCTGCCGGAATCTACAGCAGTATATGGACGCAGATCAGCGGCGGAATGACGGTTCCGGTGTCCAGCATCATTCTTCTGAGAGCGATGATTGCGGCAGGCGGCGTGCTGGCCTGTATCCTGGCTGCCAGAACCAGACAGAAGCGTGAGAAAACCTTCGATCTGTGTCTGGCGGGCGTGAGCCTTGAGACATTGGGGGTGATCGGACTCGCGCTGTCAAGAATGTTCTGGCACCTTTGTCTCTGGTCGTTTGTTCTCGGACTGGGATTTGGGATGAGCATGACGCTCCTTTGCATCGTGGTCATCCGACTCGATCAAAGGACGGTTATGCTCCAGTTTTCCGGAACAGGCCTGGGGGCATTTGCCGGAAACTGGATTTTGTCCGCAGCCATGTCGCTTTCCGGGAGCTGGAGGACAGGCTGCGAGCTGCTGGGGCTTGTCCAGATCCTGATGGCCTTTCTGGCGTTTTTTATCCGAAGGTCGCTGATAAAAGGGCAGGACATGCGGAGAAAACTGGATGAGAGATCGAGAGATATCGATATATTCCGCGAACGGGAACGGCGGCGCGTTCATGTGGATGAGAGCGGTCTCAGGCAGGCTGAAAAGGAATACATCACTCGGTCAGCTGTCAGCTGCATGGCCGCTTTTCTGTCCGGGGTTCTGACTCTGTGCATGGTGCTCTGGCCGCAGAGCTACAGGGTGATCGAGACGGGAGCGGCACAGGAAATGACCGGATACGGCGTTCTGATGGTGAGTCTCGGCATGGCTGCCGGCAGAGTGATTTCAGGGGTTCTCCGGCCGTCAGGAAGGGCGTCACGACTGATCTGGATGGGAACAGCCGGCGTCCTGCTTCTTCTGGAGCAGTACCTGATCCACACCGCGGGACTCACCGATATGGGAATGCTTTTCTTCCAGCTCTTTGAAGGAATAATGGTCGGACCGGTGTTTCCAAAGCTCCTGCTTCTGGATGACGTACGTCTCGACCGGGAGGCAGAGACAGCCCTCCTGTCGCTGCTTCCGGCCTTCGTACTCGGAGCTGTCATTGTTGTCACACCGCTGACGCAGGCACTGGTCGGAGCAGGACAGACACGCTGGTTTCCGCTGTGGCTTCTTGTGCTGGCTGCCTGCCTTGGTGTTTGCCTGTTTTTCTGTGTAAAAGACGGGAAGGACTGAGAGGTGTCAGATGGAACATTACGTGATCACAATATCGAGAAAGTTTGGCTGCCTCGGGCACGAGATTGCAGGGCGCCTCGGGGAGCTGCTCGGGGTACCGGTGTATGACCGCAGCGCAGTCGAGGCACAGGTTCTCAGTACGGGAGCCGAAGCACGCCTTCTGGCTGCCACGCAGCTGGAGGAGGGCCGGAAAAAGACACAGTTTCTGCTGTTTCGGAAAGAGGCGGACGGCGAGAAGGATCTCCGGGCAAGGGTGATGTTTCAGGCACAATCGGAAGTTTTGAAGTCTTTTGTGGAGAAAAGCTCCTGCGTTATTCTGGGAAGAGGCGGCGATGAGGTCTTCAGGGAATATCCGCGGTGTATGAATGTCTATATTTTTGCGCCGGACAAGGTTCGCCTTCAGAACTGTGTCAGGATGCTGCACACGGACGAGGAAGCGGCAAGAGCTTTGATTCACAGGGAAGACAAAGCCAGGGAAGATTACAGACGCCAGTTCTGCAGCCATGCTTCAGATGTAACCTATGGCCGCCATCTCCTGATGGATTCGAGTCTGTTCGGGGCGGAGGAGAGCGCTCAGATACTGGCACAGGCGGCGCGTTATCTGTTCAGCCTTCCCGAAGAGAATCAGGCGGACAGTTTGCATAAGGCAGGAGGAATGACGATATGAAGTGCCCATACTGCGGGAGCGAAGAGACCAGAGTGACCGATTCCAGGCCGGTGGAGGAGAGCAATTCCATCCGGCGCAGACGGCAGTGTGACAGCTGCGGCAAGCGGTTCACTACCTATGAGAAGATTGAGACAATCCCGCTGGTCGTGATCAAGAAGGATCACACAAGGCAGCAGTATGACCGGGCGAAAATCGAGGCGGGTGTCATGCGGGCCTGCTATAAGCGGCCGATTCCGGTGGATGAGATCAAGAAGATGATTGACCGTGTCGAGACGGAGCTTTACAACCAGGGGGGCGGTGAAGTGAAGAGTGCCGAGATCGGAGAGAAGATCATGGACGGCCTGAAGGAACTGGATCCGGTCGCGTACGTCCGGTTTGCATCCGTCTACAGGGAATTCAAGGATGTCGGGACGTTCATGGATGAACTGAAGAAAATCATCAACTGAAAGATGAAAGTAAAAGGTGGGCAGGCATGAAGAATCGTCTGGAGCAGCTGCTGAACGGGCAGTTTGAATATGATCTTCCACATATGCAGCTCTCCGGGCGGACAGTCCGGATTGAGACGGAAGCGGGTGGGCGCGCGAAGGGCGCCTTTATTGTTACGCATCCGGAGGAGGGAAAGGTCAGAGGCTTTCTCAATACAGATAATCCCCGGATTCTTCTGGAGAGTCCGGAGTTTTACGGGCATGAGAACGTTATCCGGTTTGACGTTGACACAGAAGGACTTCAGCCGGGGGAGACAACGGAGGGGACAATCTTCATCAGTTCCGGGCTCGGGCAGGATCAAGTCCGGGTCACGGTTCATCTCAGAGAACAGGAGGCGCCGGAGCCTTACAACGAGCAGGAACTCGTCGATGCCGCGCGGAAGGATTTTGCCGCTGCTGCCTCTCTCTTTTCTTCACCGGCATACAGAGCACGGATGATGCTGGCAGACGCTCCGGCAAGAGCCCTTTACAGCGGCCTGGAGGGTGAGAAAAACCCACTCAGAAGGCTGGAGGAGTTTCTGGTCGGGACGGGAGCGAAGGAAAGCGTCGACATCAGCTGCGACTGGACAGGCCGGAAGCTGGTCAACCCGGAGGGAACGCTGAGAGAACCCATTCGTCTGACTGCCAGCACCTGGGGCTATCTCGAGATCCATATTTCATCGGATGCACAGTTTCTGCGCCCTGAGAAAAAAACACTCACAACGGAGGAGTTTGCCGGCGGAAGCTGCGAGGCCGGTCTGATCATTGATTCTAATTTTCTGCATGCGGGGAAAAACTACGGGCGCGTGACAATCCGGACCTCCTACAAGACGATGGAGCTCGAGGTGCGGGCCGACAGGATCGACGACGGGGAGGCCAGAAGGCTTCACAGAGTCCGCTGTCTCATGCGCAAAAAGGCGCTGAATCTGTATCTTGACTACCGGGCGGGCAGAGTGGATCTTCATAACTGGGCAAGCCGGACGGACTCTGTTCTGAATGCTTACAGACGGGCTCAGGGAAGAGATGTCTATGCGGATCTGTTTTCGATTTTCATCCTTCAGGCGGACGGCAGAAGGCGTGAGGCAGAACGGCTGCTCGCAGAGCTGGAGAAGACTCCTCAGCGGCTGAACACACCGGATCGCTATGTTTTTTATCTGTTCCTGACGTCCTTTTTCACCAGAGACAGTGCATATCTGGATGCCGTCCGGAAGGAGGTTCAGAGACTTGCGGCGGAGAATCCGTCGAGCTGGCAGATCCGCTGGGTATGCCTGTATCTATTTGAGGATACGGCTGGCGGGGAGGAACTGAGACTGGATGCAGTGACCAGACAGATTGAGCTTGGATGCAGCAGCCCTGTCATGTATCTGGAAGGCGCACTTGTACTGAGAAAGAAGCCGTCTCTCTTCCATGAGATCACGCCGGCGATCCGTCTGATCCTGAATTTTGCAGCCAGACAGGGCCTTCTGACAGAGCAGCTGTTCCTGAAGCTTGCCTCGATCCAGCGGCGCAGCCCGCACTACGACCCTGTCCTGTACAAAGTGCTCGCAGATTATGCCAGGAAAAGCGGTGCCAGGGAGGCACTGACCGCCCTCTGCGCGATGGCAATCGAGGGCGGACAGAAGAGCCGCCGGTTCTTCCCGCTTTTTCAGGTGGCTGTCATGAAGGAAGTGTCTGTGACAGGCCTGTACGAGTATTATATGGATGCCTGCGAGGAGTACCGGATCGAGACGATGCCGGAGGTCATCAGGCGCTATTTTGTCTACAACGATACGCTGGACTGGCATAAAAAGGCAAGAATCTTCCGGAATATGGCAGACGGGAGAGGGAAGATCCCGGGAATCTTCAGCAGTATGAAACCTGCGATCGGAACATTCCTGACCGATCAGCTGGCGCAGAGTCACATCGACAACGATCTCGCGGCGCTCTATTCGGAGTTCCTGACGCGGCCGATGCTGACGGACCGGCTTGCCGCGAATCTGCTCCGGCTGCTGTTCACCTACAGGGTAGAGTGTCTGAGCCCGGGGATGAAGAAAATCATTCTGGTGGACAGCCGGATGCAGCAGGAGCGGGAGGTGCCTCTGAAAAATGCGGCAGCCCTTGTTCGGATTTACTCTGACCAGACCAGAATTCTGCTGGGCGACGGGGAGGGAAGACGGTACGCTTCGACGTCTCTGTACATGGCGGACCACTTCCTCGAGTCTCCGGAGCTTCTTGAGATGTGTGCGGAGATCGTGCCGGATGCCCCGGAGCTGGCGCTTTTCTACACATTGAATACGGTCAGGGATCAGCCGGTCAATGCAGTCAGCCTGCGGTATTTCCGGAAGGCGTCCGGGATGCGCAGACTGTCGGCGGATTTTCGGAAAACAATCCGGAGCTGGCTGCTCGACTATTACACGGGGAATCCTGATGATCCGTCTCTGGATGATTTCCTGAAGGAAGCGGACCTCTATGACTATGCGGAGGCCGGGCTGGAGAAGCTTCAAGGACTTCTGACAGGCGAGGGGCTTTTTGAGGAGGCATACCGGCTTGTTCTGAAGTATGGGCACGACCATACCCCGCTCAGCCTTCTGGTCCGGATCTGCTCCCAGATGGTGCTGGAATCAGAATACCAGGAGGATGAGAAGCTGCTCGGATACTGCAGCAGCTGCTTCTTTTCAGGGAAATACGACAAGAATATCCTGACTTACCTTCTGATGTACCCGGACGGATCCATCCCGGAGATGAAAAAGCTGTGGAAAGCCGGGAAGGAGTACGGGCTCGATACGATGAAGCTGGAGGAGCACATCCTCTCTATGATTGTCTTTGAGCGGGAGGGGATGGAGGAGAGCGAGCCGATCTACGCTTCCTATCGGGCTTCACTGGGGAACAGAAGACTCTGTCAGGGGTATGTGATCCTGATGTCGTACGGATACATGGTTCGAAACCTGCCGGCAGACGATGTGCTGTTCGAGGACCTGCTTGCGGACTTTGAACGGGGCGGAAACCTTCCGGATGTCTGTGCACTGGCGCTGTTAAAGCATCTTTCCGGACTTGGCAGCAGAAATGAAGCGCAGAATGAGGCCGCGAGGCGGATTCTGGAGCGATATGAAAACCGGAACATGAGATTTTCGTTCTTTGCTGCATTTCCGGAGCCGCTTCATGCTGTTTCCGGAATCAGGGAGATGGTATTTTTTGAGTATACGGCTTCCCCAAAGAGCACTGTGACGCTCAGCTTCAGAAGAAAGGGATCCGGGGAAGCGTTCCAGACTGAAACCATGCAGGATCTTTTCTGCGGAATACGCGTGCGGGAATTCATTCTGTTCGGCGCACAGGAGCTGGAGTGCTTCACGGAGGAAGAGAGGGCTGACGGAACGCGGATTATCTCGGGAGTCCATACACTGAAGGCTGCCCCGATCCCTGATGATGAGAAGGAGACCCGGTACGGGCGGCTGTCAGCGCTGTCAGACGCACTGGCTCGCGGAGACAGGGAAGAGGCCAGGGAGATCCTGATGGATCTCCGCCGGACAGAGACGCTGACAGCGGAACTGTTTACATTGATTTAACCGGAAAGCCGGAGGGAGGAGAAAGCACTGATGAATCGGAATGAAATCCTGATCGGCCTCCAGCTGTCTGCGCACGGAGCACAGCTTACCTGGTATGGGGATGAGCTGAAGGAGCCGCAGACACTGTCTCTTCCGGGAGAGATGGACAATGGTCTGATGGAGGTCCCGGCAGGGGTCTGGAATGCGTTGAACAGAGAGGAAGCATCTGAAAAGGCAGCAGGTTATATCCAGGAGCTTCTGGATATGGTGCCGCAGCTGCAGGGCGTTGAGAAGCACAATGTCCGCATCTGCGTCACGGTTCCGGATCTGGATGAGAAGATGTCAAAACGGCTGAAGACCATCGTCCGGCAGGCCGGGGTGGATGAACGCGGGATCTTTCTTCAGGATTTTCGGACAAGCTTTTATTACTATGTGGTGAATAAGAAGAAGGAGCTCTGGAACGGGGATGTGGCGTTTCTGTCTGTGCAGGATGACCGGATGAACGGCTACATTCTCCATATCGATAAAACCACGTCCCCTCACACAGCTTCCTTCAGACAGGAAGCATCCTGTGATGTCTCTGAAAAGGCACGGGCGGGCAGGTCGGACGAGGACTGGGACGCCGAGCGGGACAGGCTTCTTTACGAGCTTCTGGGAAAGCTGTTTGAGCGGAGAAATGTGACCGCCAGCTACCTCTATGGCGGATATTTTGATGCCCGCTGGGCAAAGCGCTCCTTCCAGTATCTGACCTTTCACCGCCATGCCTTCCAGGGACAGAATCTGTTCTCAAAGGGCGCCTGTTATGGTGTGATGGCGCGCTGCGGAGAGATCCGCATGCCGGATATCATTTTCCAGGGAGTGGATATGGTGAAGGTGAACATCGGCATGAGGGTTCGGGTGAAGGGCAGGCTGGAGACGGTCCCTCTGATCCACGCGGGTGTGAACTGGTATGAAGCATACGGCACGCTGGAGGTGGTGCCCGAATCTGAAAAGAATGTGGCAATCCTGTCAGAAGACGAAGACGGCAGCGGGACAATCCGGCATATCCTGAGGCTGGATCATTTTCCGGACCGTCCGGACCGGGCGAGCAGGCTGCGCGTGAGCGTGTGGTTTTCAGCGCCAAAGACACTGGAGGCAGAGGTGACAGACCTGGGGTTTGGCAGCCTGTACCCGGCATCGGGCAGAATCTGGCACAGAAGCATCCGGATCACATGACAGGCAGCTGCTGAAGACAGCACAGAGCAGGGAACGCGCAGGTGCCTGACAGGCAGTTCTGCGGAAATAAAGCCTGACAGGCAAACTACGGGAGGAATTGCGATGGCTTTCGATCTATGTACAGTCAGGACAGCAAAGCACCCCTATCTGATTGAGAGCGTGCAGATCAGAATCTGGACGATTGAGGAGCTTTGTTTTTTTCTGCACCGCAATCTATGTCTGATTGATGAGTCGATCGTCAATGAGCGTCTGGCGGACTGGGTCAGCGAGGAGCTTGACCTCAGGCAGCTCGGGCACAGGCTCAGGGAAGCCCTTCAGCGGCCGGACCATGATGTGACCTACTTCGTCATGCCCATCTTTGCCCAGACCGGCTATCTGCAGCAGGATGAGCTCAAGCGTGTCCGGAAGAAGCTCATGGAGGCACAGGTCCGCCCGGAGGAGGAGAATGCGAAGATGAAGGCTGACTACCTTCTTTCCTGCGGGAAAAATGCAGCCGCCTGCACAATCTACAGGCGGATACTGGACGGAGGAACGGCGGGAAAGCTCCGCACAGGTTTTCTGGAAGCCGTCTGGAACAACCTCGGAAGCGCTTATGCGCAGGCATTCCGGTTCAGGGAAGCAGCGGAATGCTTTCTGAGCGGAGAGCGGCTCGGGCATTCCAGAGAACTGATGAGAAAGTACATCAGTGTGCTTCCGTTTTTCATGACACAGGAGGTCTATCAGGAGCAGCTCCGGAAGCTGGAGGTTGATGCGGTCTGGGCAGGAGAAGTGCAGAAAATGAACGCAAAGCTGGCGCTGGATGCAATGGAGCGGGTATGCGCCAGAACACGGGAGGACGAAGACCCGGCCGGGGCGGCGGAAGCCTTGTTTGCCGCATACAGAAGGGCACAGGCTTGCGTGTCCCATTCCTTTGTTCTATAATGAACCGCGCGTGCCGGGACTGTTCCGGCGGGCTGACAGATCGGCTTGCTTCTTGAGAGGAGAGGGGTCTTTGGAAGAACGGACGAATAAGAAGGAGACTGGAATTTTCAGCACACAGGAGCTTTCAGACAGCCCCCGCGAGGAATGCGGTGTCTTCGGTATCTATGATTTCTCCGGCGAGGAACAGGTGGCGCCGACCATCTACTATGGTCTTCTTGCCCTGCAGCACAGGGGACAGGAGAGCTGCGGGATTGCGGTCAGTGACACGGACGGCCCGAAGGGAGCGGTCCGGAGCAGGCGGGGCATGGGCCTCGTGAACGAGAATTTCAACGCGGAGAGCCTCGAGGGACTCAAAGGCAACATCGGTGTCGGACATGTCCGGTATTCGACAGCCGGGCAGAGCACCATCGAGAATGCGCAGCCGCTTGTTCTCAACTATA
>Ga0256404_1003422_pt1 | contig 32319 bp, 14 predicted proteins | sample RumenRJG_01DNA_FD_185990 | JGI IMG/M metagenome (GOLD analysis project Ga0256404, IMG submission 185990) | Bovine rumen microbial communities from Lethbridge, Alberta, Canada - RJG_01 | ecosystem: Host-associated > Mammals > Digestive system > Stomach > Rumen | place: Canada: Alberta | collected...
TCCTTCCTTTCTACAACAAAGGTAAGGAAAAACTGGTATATTTTCTCGTATATTGAACGTTAAATAATTTAAGAGTTATTGAGAACTCTTATTACAGACTGCAAAGTTAAAGAAGGGGCAACATCACCTAGCCCAGGGCAGCGCCCTGGGGGAAGGGCGACAAACGAGAACGGCGCCCTGTAAGGGCAACATCATTATCACAAGAGTGTAAACGGTGTTGCCCTTACAGGGCGCTGGCATCTATTCCCCTTTCATACCCAGGGCGCTGCCCTGGGCTAGGGGGTGTTGACCCTTCGGGGCGTTCAGCGGCCGATCGGTTCTGCCGATGTCACGTACCTAAGGCACGTGTGCTGCTCGGCTATGACGCTTTTTCGCTAACTGCCCGTACTCCCCTCGGAGGGGAGTACGGGCTATATTTCTACTACAGGGGCTGCTGCTCGCTGTGGCTGACGAAGAGGAGGGTGCCGGGGTTGACACCGCAGTCGTAGGTGGCGACATAGGTGCCGTTGGCCTTATAGCGCACGAGATAGCCGTCCTGCGAATAGCTGACGGTGGGGACGCCGTCGGCATTGGGGTACTTCTTGCGCGAGGAGATGAAGACATCGCCCGTGATGGGATCGCAGCCAATGGCACAGGGCGACACCACCTCGGTGCCGTCGATGAACTTGTTTTCCTTATTGTTATAGAGGTCAATGACGGTGTAGGTGTTCACCTCGTTCCACTGCTCGTCGTAACTGGAACCGATGAGATAGAGTTTGCCGAGGCGCAGGGCCATGTAGGTGGCATGGGCAAGGGTAGTGACACGGTCGTCCTTATCGATGCACTGGATGGTGGCAGGCACATCAGAGTAGTTTCCCCACGAGGCCAGATAGAGATTGTCCTCGAAGGCGATGAGCTGGTTGGGATTGGCAACCACATTGACGTCGGCCACCTTCTGCAAGGTCTGGGCATTGAGCTTCACGAGGTTGGTGTTGTAGGTGTAGTCGCTGTTCCAGGCGTTGCAGACGTAGACGTAGCCCTGGCGACAGGCGATGCCTTCGAGGTTGGTGCCTACCACGGGCGACTTCGCCGTGACACGGAGCGAGAGGGTGTCGATGCGGGAGACTTCTCCGGTGTAGGACGAGACGTAGACAGCCTCGCCATCGGTGCAGAGCTCGCGTGGAGCGGTGATGCTGACGGGCGAGAGTGCCTTGAGGGTCTTGGCATCGACAACCTCGACGCGGTTCTCTTCCTGCGTGGCGATGTAGAGCTTGGAACCGCAGAGAAGAGCGTTGTTGGGCGTACCGCCGAGGGCTCGTCCGTTGGCAGCCTGAAAGACATTACGCTGGATGCTGTTGGTGGCATAGTCGAGGTAGTCGAGAGAGCCATTCACCTGACTGTAGTAGCTGCCCTCGTTGAGGATGAACAGGCCGTCGGCAACGGCCACCTCATGATACTCGGTCTTGGGTTCTTCATTGTCGTCATCGCAGGCGGTGAGGACAAAGGTGCCTGCAAGGAGGCAGGCGAGAAGTTTCATGTACTTTTTCATTTCGTTTGTTATTTTAAAAATTAAACATTAATTGCATTCGGAAGGACCGCCCAGGCATGGGATAGTGGGCCACGAGGGCGTACTGGCGGTCGAAGAGGTTCTGGACGGTGAAGCGAAGAAAGGTGCTGAATCCGGCATTACTGGTCGAGTTGCGACGGGGTTGCAACACACTATGACGGGATAAATTGAGGGAGAGAGGGAGGGAGAGGGAGAGGTCGGTGGTGGCGAAGCCTGGCATGCGGGTGCCGGCGGCATGCTCGATGGTAGTCCAACGGGCAGACTGGGCGCTGAGGGTGGCGGCGATGCTGAGCCAGGGATTCTCCCAGGTGAGGGTGGCGCAGGCAGTATGCTCCGGCGTGTAGGGCAGTTGGTGGTGGTAGGTGGGCGATGCCTTCACAGTGCTGTTCATGGCGCGCTGCCAGCTATAGTTGGCGTTCAGGCTGAGAAGCTGTCGGCGACCGAGCGGAACAGAGGCATTGGCCACGACATCGGCACCGAGAATGGTTGCACGGTCGATGTTCATGATGCGCCAGACGAACATATTGAACGGCACGGCGACGATTTTATCGCTGACGCGATTGGCATAGGCATCGAGGGAGAGACCCACCCCCGGCCCCTCCCCTGCAGGGAGGGGAAGCCTCACCCCCAGCCCCTCCCCAATAGGGAGGGAAGCTTGCCAAGTGAGGCCAAGGTTGAACTGGGTGGCATATTCTGGCTTCAGGTCGGCAGTGCCGATATGGTAGAAGTAGAGTTCATTAAAGGTGGGGAGGCGGAAGATGCGCTTGGCCATGAGACGGAGGAAGAACTGCTCACGAGGCAACAACTGATAGGAAAGGCTGAGGGAGGGAGAGAGGGCTGCGCTGGAGCGCGGTTCAACCGTGTTCAATGCGCTGGCGCGCGGTTCAAGGTTCAAAGGGTTCAAAGAACTGCTGTCGTAAGAAAGGTTATGGAGCGCGCGGGCAACGAGGGTGAGGCGAGACCACTGAGCCTTGGCAGCCAGGCACTGCAGGAGGAGGGTGCGGTGAGGATGGCTGGCGAAGGTGGTGAGGGTGCTATTGAGGGAGTTATACTGCAGGTCGGCAGCATAGTCGAGGGAGAGCCAGTGGTTGGGCTCATAGAGGAGGGAGGCAGAGCCATAGGCTTCGCGTTGCCAGTAGGAAGCATCGCCAAGTCCGCTGCCAGGCGTGCGGTTCTGATAGTCGGTGGCTGCCCAGTTGAACTTTGCGTTGGCGAGCAAAGCAAACTGGGGGGAAAGCTGCGAGCGGAAGCGCAATTGGGCAAAGGCATTCTGGTCGACAAGGCGCTCATGGTTTTCGTTGGTGTAGTAGTGGACGATGCCCGGCAGACGGCGGTGGTTGTTGTAGTAGTAGGCCTTCGCCGAGAGCGTATTGTGGATGTTCGGTTGCCAGTTGAAGTTGAGTTCGGCACGTCCGCTGTTCATACGACTGTTCGTGCGGCGTTCGCGGGTGGTGAGGGAGACATTGTGTAGCGTGAAGGGATAGTCGTTGTCGGCATGAAAGAAATCGGCAAAGAGAGAAGCCCCAACCCTGGCCCTGCCCCCGGAGGGAGAAGCCCCACCCCTATCCCCTCCCCCGTAGGGAGGGGTACTGAGGCGGAGGGAGGGGTTGACAAGGCCGAAGGAACCGAGAGAAAGAGAAGACCCACCCCCCAGCCCCTCCCTGTGAGGGAGGGGAGTAATATGCATTTCTTCTTGAACTTCTTGAACTCCTTTAACTCCTTGAGAGTAATCACTCCCCTCCCTCACAGGGAGGGGCAGGGGGGTGGGTCTGTTATCACTCCCCTCCCTCCACGGGAGTGACTGGGAGGTGGGTCTGTTGTCGGTCTCCAAATACAGTGTGGCAGCTGCCGCCTGATTGCGGGCAGGCTGGAAGATGTCGTCGTTGTCGCCAATGACGAGGGCAACGGTGGAGAGTTGGTCGAGCGAGTAGCGGGAGAGGTCGATCTCGCCTGTCTGGCAGTCGGAAAGAGCGATGCCGTCGTAGACAACGGCGGTGTGGCGGGCTCCGATGCCGCGCACGGAAACCGTCTTCATCCCCCCTGCCCCACCGTAGTCGCGGAGGGTGATGCCCGCCATGTGGCGGAGGGCATCGGGGATGGTGTGAAGGCCAAGGCGGAGCATGCGGTCGCGGTCGATGCGCTGAACGGGAACGGAGGCCCGCAAGGGGCTGACCTGTCGCTCGGCCACGACATCGACGCGCTGCAGTTCCTGTACCGACTGCAGTGTACTATCGTTCTGGGCCACGGCGGTGAGGGTCACGAACGACATGAACATGCTGAAAAAGCAGCGCAAGCACCTTGCGCCCCACTCTTCTCTATTCACTTTCCACCAATTTGCCAATACTGTTTTTCCCCTTCCCTTCGATCGAGGGCATAGGAACGCGCAGTGGCGCGACAATGGCAGGTCTTCTGACTTGCAGCCCGAGCGCGAACGCCTTCCCAAGGAATTGTTCAAAGTAACAAAGTAACAAGGTAACAAAGTAACTTGAAACCTGAAACTCGAAAATTGAAACCTCTCACCTCAGTGGCATTGTGTTCGGCTCTCGGATAAGGGCTGCTCACAGCAGCGGGACTGTTCAGGACTTCCACCTGATTCCCTTTTCATCGCTCGCCCATCATGGGGGTTGCGAACCGATTGCGGGTGCAAAGGTAGTGAAAAAAGTTGAGAGTTGAGTGTTTAGAGTTGAGAGATTTAAGTTTTTTATGGGAAATAATGGGAAAAATGGGAAAATGGGAATAATGGGAATAATGAAAAAAGGTAAGAAACCTGCGGGCCTCTTACCTTTTTATTTTCAATTTTCAACTAACTACACTCCCATGATGGCCTTGACGAGCAAGAGCACGATGGGGATGGTGATACAGAGGATGCCGATGAAGTCGATGATGACACCCGACTTGATCATCTTCGTGATGGGCACATAGCCCGACGCGTAGACGATGGCATTCGGCGGTGTGGAGACAGGCATCATGAAGCCGAGCGACGACGACAGGGCGATACCCACAGCCACGGGGATGGGGCTGAAGCCTGCCGACAGGGCTGCACCAATGGCCAACGGGCCAATCATGTTGGTGGCTGCCGTGTGGGAAGTAAGCTCAGAGAGCAGCAATGCCATGACACAGAAGACGGCAACAAACATAAATTCTGACGGGTTGCCGCCGAGGCTTGAAACGATGAGGTCGCCAATCCATGCAGAAAGGCCAGTGCTATACATCATGCCACCCATAGCCAGTCCACCACCGAAGAGCAACAGCGTTCCCCAGTCGATGCCGCTGACAGCCTCGCGCCAGTCGAGCGTGGTCTTCTTCAGAGTCTTGTCAACCGGCAGGAAGAACAGCAACAGAGCACCCACCATAGCCACTGCCGACTCAGGAAGGATGTGGTTGTAGGTCTTCAGGACTTCGCTGTCGGAACCAGCGGTAATACTCAAGATACCCGGTGTCACCCAAAGGACAACGGCCACGAGGAAGGCGAAAAGGGTGTTCTTCTGGGCGATGGTCCACTTGCCCAGGCTCTTTACCTTTTCTTCTATCAGTTCACGGGCGCCCTCGATATGGTTGATATCGGCAGGGAACATGCGCCACAGGACAATATATGCGATTACGAAATAGCACACCATAGCGACGAAGCCCCAAATCATCCACTGGAAGAAAGAAATGTGGAGTTGAGCCAGTTCGTCGAGGAAGCCGAGCATGATGATGTTCGGGGGCGTGCCGATGGGCGTGAGCACACCGCCGATGGAGCAGGCATAAGCCGTCATCAGCATCAGGCCGGTGGCATACTTATAGCTCTTCAGGTCGATAATCTTACCACGGGCTGCCATCATCTCGCGGATAGCCTCGAGCAGACCCAGCGCAATGGGGAACATCATGGCACAGGTGGCGGTGTTGCTGATCCAGCCTGAGCAGATCATGCACGCCAGACCAATGGCGAGGAAGATGCGGCGTGGCGAGTCGCCCACCCACTTCATCGACATAATGCCATAGGCAATGCGCTTGTCCAGTCCGTTGACCATCATAGCCTTTGCAATGACGAATCCGCCCATGAACAGGAAGATCATCGGGTTGCCAAAGGCAGAGAAAGCCTCTTTCATCGTGGTGATGCCCATGACAACGCACAGCGTGGGGCCGATGAGAGAGGTGACGGGGATGGGTACAGGCTCGGTAATCCACCAGATAGCCACCAGCGACATGACGGCCAACAGATGGTGAGCTTCATTAGAGAGTCCTTCAAAAGGAAGAAACCAGAGCAAAATTGCACAAATCGGACCCAGGAAGGCGCCGACGATGTGACGTCTGCGATCGAATTTTGCTTCTTTCTGCTGCACATTTTGGGCAGCAACTTGTTCTTTTGTTTCCATTCAGAATGATTTTATAGTTTGTGTGATTTTAATAATTCAATGATAACACTGCAAAAATACAAATTATTTCCGAACGAACAAAGAAAAAAGAAGAAAAAAAAATCGTCATTCATCAGTTCAGACATTGTAATTATATGTCTGCCACTGATGAATGGCGATTCTTACCTTGCTATATTATCAGAATGCCGATTAGATCATTCCCAGCTGGGCGACGAAGTAGAGCACGCCATAGCCGAGCGCCATCGAGATAATACCGATGAGCAGACCAATCTTTGCCATGTCGTTCTGCTTGACGAGGTTGGTGGCGAAGGCCAGTGCGTTCGGCGGTGTCGAGATGGGCAGCACCATGGCGCTGGAAGCAGCAATGGCCACGCCAATGAGCACGGTAGGTGTGCCGCCGATGGCAGCCAGCTTATCGCCCATAGCACCACAGACGAAGGCGAGAATAGGCATGAGCAGAGCTGCCGTAGCCGAGTTCGAGATGAAATTCGACAGGGCATAGCAGATGACGCCGGAGAGCAGCAGGATGAGCACGGGCGAGAACTCGCCGAAGGGGATGCTCTCCACTGCGTTGGCAGCCAAACCCGATGCGTTCAGACCATAACCCAGTGCGAAGCCACCAGCCACCATCCAGATGACCGACCAGTTGATTTCCTCGAGGTCGTACTTCGTGATAACACCCGTCAGGGCAAACACCACGAACGGGATGAGAGCCACGGTATAGGAGTTGATGCCCGTGAGCTTATCGGTGAGCCAGAGCAGCACGGTCACGATAAAGGTCACGATGACGATATAGGTGCGGATGTCTTTCTTCATGCCGCCCTCAATCTTCAGTTCTACCGTCTTCTGCGAGAAGGGGAAGACTGTCTTCAGCACCCACCAGCTGATGAGCAGCAGCACGATGACGAGCGGGAACATGAACACCATCCACTCACCAAAGCCGAGGTTCATGTTCAGTCCCTCAGGATCGTTGAGGTACTTCAGGGCGATGGTGTTCGGCGGCGTGCCGATGGGCGTACCCATACCACCGAGGTTGGCAGCTACAGGAATGGACAGTGCCATAGAAATGCGACCCTTGCCCTCGGGAGGCAACTGCTTGAACACCGGCGTGAGGAACGTCAGCATCATAGCGGCCGTAGCGGTGTTGGACACGAACATCGAGAAGAGACCCGTGATGAGCAGGAAGCCCAGCAGCACGTTCTCACTCTTCGTGCCGAACGGCTTCAGCAGGGCCTTGGCCAGCTGGGCATCGAGACCCGTCTTCGTAGCCGCGATGGCCAGAATGAAGCCGCCGATGAACAGCATGATCACCGGGTCGGCAAAGCACGCCATGATGCCCTTGTAAGAGAGCAGGTCGCCCACCTTCTCGGGGTCGCACATGAACTTAATACCGCTGTCGCTCGTGAAGAGCAGCATCAAGCCGATGATGGCCACCGATGTAGCCCAGGACGGCACCACTTCGAGCACCCACATCAGTGTGGCGAAGGCGAAGATGGCGATGATGCGCTGCTGGACGATGGTCAGCCCTTCAATACCAAAGGACGATGAGGGCAGGTTCCATAACAGCAACGTGACAAAAAGCACAAAGATGGCCTCTGCCGACTTTGTAAACACTCTGTTGGGGTGGAAACGCTTCTCGTGGCGTACCTTGTGGTAAGCCTCAACGAGATCAAATCCTGTAAAACTTTTAAACATTTTTTATTGACGATTTACTGATAATTTACATGTTTCGACAAGTGACAGAACGGCATGAAGCGCCATTCGGGTTGCAAAGATACTAAAAAGTTTTGAGTAACGAGTTGAAAGTTGAAAGATTTTGACTTTTCTCTATCGAGAACTCTCAAAAACAAAGCCGAGACTGCAGCCCTTTGGGCATTTTTGCAATCTCGGCTTTACAAAATGTTGGATGTCTGGAGTGTCGATGGCACTATTCCGTCTTCACCTCGCTCCACTTCGGAGGCTCCACGCCCAACAGATGGCGCACGAAGAAATCGTAGCGTTTGTGCTCGCCGAAGCGTTCGCCCATGGTGTGGTGAACACCAGGGAGGACGACGAGTTCGAAGTCCTTGCCGGCACGGATGAGAGCATCGGCAACCTGCATGGTGCTGGCAGGATCGACGTTGTCGTCGAGTTCGCCGACGACGAGCATCAGCGGCCGCTCCAGCTTCGAGGCATGATAGACATTGCTGCACTCCACGTAAGAGGAGTCGACGGGATAACCCATCCACTGCTCGTTCCACCAAATCTTATCCATGCGGTTGTCGTGGCAGCCGCAAGAGGAATAGGCAGCCTTATAGAAATCTCCATGCAGGAGGACGGCTGTGGTAGACTCCTGTCCTCCTGCCGACGCCCCGAAGATGCCCACGTTGTCGGCATCCATATAGGGATATTTCGCGGCGGCAGCACGAATCCACGCCTTGCGGTCGGGGAAGCCGGCATCCTTCAGGTTCTTATAGCATACCTCCTCGAAGGCTTTGCCGCGCCACGAGGTGCCCATGCCATCGAGCTGGACGACGATGAAGCCGAGTTCGGCCAGCGATGTCATATTCCAGTTGTAGGGATTGAACGACTTCGGTGTGTAGGCATCGCCGGGACCGGCGTAGATATACTCGATGACAGGATATTTCTTCGAGGGGTCGAAGTTTGTGGGACGCTGGATGATGCCCCACATGGGGGTGGTGCCATCGCGGCCTGGGGCTACGAAGACCTCAGGGGCCTGCCAGCCGTTAGCGAGGATGCGGGAGAGATCGGAGGTCTCTATAACAGTTGAGAGTTGAGAGTTAAGAGTTGAGAGATTGCCGATGGCGTGGAGTTTCGTGACGGGTGCCTTGTCGGGAGCTGAATAGGTGTCGACAAGGTACTGGCGGTCAAAGGAGAACTGGGCGCGATGGTTACCCGGTTCTGGCGTAAGTTCCTGAAAATCAGTTCCGTCGAAGCGAACGGTGAAGTAATGAATATTGTACGGATCCTCATCGGGATGCACGCCTGATGCTGTGAAGTAGATGACCTCGTTGGCCTCATCGACATGCAGAATATCGCGTACACACCAAGAGCCACGGGTAATGGGGGCCCCACCCCAGCCCTCAAAGGGAGAAGTCCCACCCCGGCCCTCCCCCGTAGGGAGGGGGCTAAGACTTGCTTTGGCTCTTTGCTTCTTAGACTTCTTGGATGCTTTGGAGCCGTAGAGGTAGAGGTGATTCCAGTTGTCGCGCTCGCTCGTCCAGAGCAGCCGACCATCGGAAAGCCAACGACGCCAGATACGATTGTAGTTGACAAATTTCTCGGAGCGCTCTTCGACGAGTGTGGTGAGCTTACCTGTCTCTGCATCCATGGCCAGCAGCTGATAAAGCTTATGTCCACGCTGATTGTATTCCATCGTGACATAGCGGCTGTCGGGTGTCCACTGGAACCAATCGAGAGAGTACTGAAGACCCACCCCCAGCCCCTCCCGTGAAGGGAGGGGAGTTAGGGGTTGAGAAGGGTTGAGAAGGGTTCTAGTTTCTGAGTTTCTAGTTTCTAAATTCTGGGGGGTATCACTCCCCTCTACCTTTGGAGAGGGGCTGGGGTTGAGGTTGAATATATAAGGTGTGAATTGCGGGAGGTCGTCGCCAGGCTTGGCATATTCCTGTTTATGGAGGATGGGCTGCAACTGATCCTGCGGCGACGACTCTACATAGTAGGCATAGCGTTTCTCGACCGCCTTGCGCTTGCAGACGAAGATCTTGCGCGAGTCGGGCGACCAGAGAATACGATTGCTATAGTAATGGCCGATAGTGCCATCCTGCGTGAGCTGAAGTTTCTCACTGTAGGGACGTCCCACCTGATGGACTATCACGTTGTAGCCTTCAATCCAAGCCTCGAGTTTACCATCGGGCGAAGTGACCAGACGCTGTTCCTGCTCCTCGTCGACCTCCATCCAGTGGCGCTGCGGCTGGCGGAAGGGAGTAGTCTCCCTCCGGCCTCCTCCAGTAGGGGGAGGGCCAAAACGGTGCTGGCGTTCCTTACTGGCAGGACGAATGGCGGCCAAGGCCTCGTTCATCTCTTTCTCCGATGAGTATTCCTGCTTCGAGTTTTTATCTGCATCAAACACTATAAAGCGCTGTCCGTCAGGCGTTTGCACAGAATAATGAAAGACATGCGTAGAGTCGACCCACCGCACGTTCTGAGCCCAGTGGTAGACGTTCTGCGCATTGAACTTCGCGTAGAGCGAGTAGGCACGGTTGTAGTCGTCGACAGTGCCCTGGGCTAAACACGGCGAAGCTGAAACAAAGGAACAAAGTAACAAAGTGACAAAGTAACAAGGTAACAAAGTGACAAAGTTACGCTGTGGCAGAGTTACAATGTGATGGAACTGATTTGGTTTCATATTCGGATATTTTTTAGGATTTCATCATTTCACCAGGTTTCTTGCCGAACTGTTTCTGGAAGCACTTCGTGAAGTAGGAAGGCGAGCTAAAGCCCACCATATAGCAGACCTCGTTGACGCGATACTGGCCCTCGGCAAGCAGTTGGGCTGCCCGCTTGAGGCGCACCACCTGAATCATTTCGTTTGGAGTGACGTCAGTCAGGGCTTTAATTTTCGAGAAGAGGCCGCTGCGACTGATGTTGAGTTGCTCAGCCAGGAAGTTGACCGAAAGTTCGGCATTGCCCAGGTTCTCCTCGATGATTTGATTCATGCGCACGAGGAATTCGTTGTCGATGCTATTGCCAGCCAGCGGTTCGATGCCTTCCTCGGGGTGTTCGGAGAAGCGTCGCATCAGGTTGCGGCGACGTTCGATGAGATTGCGGATGCAGGCGTCGAGATACTTCATGGAGAATGGTTTCTCGATGAAGACATCGGCACCGAGTTCCATGCTCTGCGCCTTCGACTCGTCGTCGGTTTTGGCAGTGAGCATGATGAGCGGGATATGGCTGGTGTCGCGGTCGGCGCGCACCCGCTGGCAGAACTCCGCACCATCCATCTCCGGCATCATCCAGTCGCTGACAATCAGCGATACCGCATGGGTGCGTAGCATGGAGAGTCCCTCGTGGCCATTGGTCGCCGTGAACACCGTGTAGTGGCGGGCGAAATGGCTGGAGAGGAACGACAGCATGTCGGCATCGTCCTCGACGATGAGCACCGACGGCGTCGTGTCGTCCTTTTCCTCCACCTGTGTGGTCGCCGGAGCCACGGGGGCTACGGCAGGAGGAACGTCGTGAGCTGAAGGAGAAGCAGGGGAATCGACCACCTCCTGTTCGACGGGCAGGGTGACGATGAAGCGCGAGCCCTGTCCCACCTGAGAGCGCACCCCCACCTCGCCATGATGCTGGTCGACGATGGTTTTCACAATGGAGAGGCCGATGCCCGTGCCAGGTTTGTTGTCGCGCGCCTGATAGAAGGCATTGAAGATTTTCTCCTGATCGGCCTCGCTGATACCGATGCCGTCGTCTTCGACGACAATGCTGAACTGTTTGCCGTCGGCTGCTACATGGCAGAGCAACGAGACACTGCTCTTGGTATACTTGGAGGCATTGGTCATGAGATTGCTGATGACCTTTGTGAGTCCTTCGCCGTCGACCATTGCCACGAAATCGGCCGCCGGATATTTCACTGAGAACTGAATACCTTTCTTATGCAACGTGGGTTCAAAGCGCTCTGCCACCGACTGCATGATGTTGGCAATGTTCTGCAACGTGAAGTGCATCTGCATGCCCTCCTGCTGCACCTTGCTGAAGTCGAGCAACTGATTGACGAGCGAAAGCAGTCGCTGGGCATTGCGGTCGAGGATGCGAAGTGCCCCGTTCCAGTTCTGGGCGGTTCCGTTGGCGGTGAACTGGGCGGCATTCTGCTTCAACGTTTCCAGCGGACCAATGATGAGCGACACGGGGGTGCGTATCTCGTGGGCTATCATCGTGAAGAAGCGCAGACGGGCGTCGCGCACTTCGGCCGCCGCCTGTTCGTTGAGCCGTTGCATCTCCTCCTGATGGCGCCGCTCGGCCTTGCGAAGTCTGTACTGCAGCAGCAGCCAGACGGCAGCAACAATCAGAATGGCATAGAGCAGCTTGGCCCACCACGCCAGCCAGAACGGCGGATGGACGACGATGCGCAGCGTGGCCTCCTGTTCGCTCCAGAAGCCATCGTTGTTGGTGGCCTTCACGCGGAAGGTGTAGGTGCCGGAGGGAATGTTGGTGTAGGTGGCCTCATGGCGATTGCCGCAATAGATCCAATCCTTGTCGAAGCCCTCCAGCATGTAGGCATACTGGTTCTTCTCTGGCGAGCAGTAGCTCAACGCTGCAAAGGAAAGAGTGAAGAAGTCGTCGCCGTAAGAAAGGTCGAGTTTCCTGAGATGGCTCAGCGACTCCGGCAGGCGCTTGTCGCCCACAGGAATATACTGATTATAGACGTGTAATCCCGTGATGAAGATGGCGGGCGGCAGCGTGTTCACCTTGATCTGGTAGGGATAGAAAGCATTGAAGCCACGGGCACCGCCGAAGAAGATGCGCCCATCGGATGCCTTCAGCCCAGAGTTAGGCTGGAACTGCTCGCACACGAGTCCGTCGTAGCGGTTGAAGATGAGGATATCGCGGTGCATGTCGTAGCGGACAAGACCCTTCGTCGTTGACAACCAGAGGAAGTCGGCATCCTCAACAATGCAGTTGATATCTGACACCGGCAAATCGAGTTTCACCGTGACGAGGCTGTCGGCACTGACATCGTAATAATGGAGTCCACTCTGCATGGCCACCCAAACGCGTTTGTCGGAAGCAATGCAGACGTTGTTGACCTGAGCAAGAGGATTGTATTTGTGCCAGTTCTTGGCTGTACGGTCGCATCGCCAGAGACCAGCACCCTGTGTGGAGAGCCAGAGGTGCCCTGCGGCATCCTCGTCGATATCGATGACAAGTGCCCCGATATGCTGCACCAGACGGAACTGCCCAGCCGATGCATCGAACAGACAGAGGTCGTTCATCGTGCCGGCCCAAATGCGCCCGCTGCTGTCGCGGAAGAGCGAATAGCAGCTGTTGCCCGTCAGGCCTTGTGCATTGCCATAATGGACAGTCTGGCCGTTGTTCACATTCATGCGGTAGATACCGCCGGCATAGGTGCCTATCCAGAGTTCGTCGCCGTCGATGCAGAGAGCATGGATGTTGAGATGCGAGAACTGCTGGCGCGCGGGGAAATCGATGAATTCGTCTGAATTGCGACCTTGCAGGCAGTTCAGTCCGCCGTCGTCGGATGCTATCCAGATGCGCCCACGGGCATCCTCGCAGAAGCGACTGATCACATTACCTTGCAGTCCGCGCTGACCGGCATGGTTCTGGAATGAGGTGAAGCGCTCTGAAACAGGCGACACATAGTTGACACCGCCGTAGAACGTGGAGAACCACAGACCTCCCTCGGTATCGCTGATAGCCGAGTAGACAAAGCGATTGTTGATGGAGCCCGTATCGTCGGGATCGGCAATGAGTCGCCACGTGCGATCATGGGGATTCAGGTCGACGAGTCCGGCGTCGCAGCAGATGAGCAGTCGGTCGGGGGAGATTTCATACAACGCATGGATATGGTTGCCCACACCCGACACGACGGGAAGCACAGTCTCCAAACGCCCACTCTCGTCGAGGAGCAGCAAGCCCGAGGACCACGTACCCATCCAGAGGCGACCGTCGTGGGTCTGCGTCATGGCGTAGCAGCCCATGTCGGCAGGAGCATTCTGAAGCGGCACCAGTTGGAACTGCGAGGTGGCCTTGTTGAAGCGCATCAGCATCTCGGACTGTCTGCCACAAAAGAGCCAGACCTGGTTGTTGGCATCGACGAAGATGCCTGGCTGCAGGTTCTCCCACCCCTTGATGACATACTGTTGCGACTGCCGGGTGGAAGGATGATAGCAACTGACGATGCCGCCCTGAGCCGCTATCCAGATATTGCCGTCACGGTCGGCGGCAAAGGAGAACACTGTCGCATTCAGTTGGCTGACGATGCGTTGGAAACTCTCTGTGCGGAAGTCGAAAAACCACACCCCCTGAGAGGTGCCCACGTAGAGACCGTCGGAGACAGCCAGCAGGGCTGACACATACTGGTCGAGGCCGTTATCAAGAATGTGGAACGAACGAATCTCATGGCCATCGTAGCGCGAGAGGCCGTTGTCGGAGCCCATCCAGATGAACCCATAGCGGTCCTGCACGATGTTACGAACCGTGTTCGAGTGCAAGCCGTCTTCCATCGTAATATTCCGAAAGCGCACATCCTCGACGGCACCAAGCGGTGCTGCCGCAAAGAGACTGAACAGCAGGACTGCCACATATCGTTGAAGGCAGGCTGCCGAGAAGCAGAAATGCAGACGGTTCGTAGTCATGGGATGGAGAGCTGGCAATGTTTTCAAACGGAACTGACGATGACCTTAAACGGAACTGACGATTACTTCAAACGGAACTGATAGGGGAAAACCGTAGGCCGGCTCTCGGCGGCACCTCGATGGCGCCGGCCATACTGCGGCAGCTGGTGCTCCTTGGGAGCGCCCATGACCACCAAGTACAGTTTCTGAAGCTTTTTCCCTTTGGGAGCCTTGAACACAGGCTTGTTCATCTCGCCATAGACCGACTCGCCGTCAGTGGTAACTCCTACGAAGCCATAGCGGAGTCTGTCGCCGACGAATTCTATGCGCGTGGTCTTGGCCACGGGCAGCGGAATAGCGTTAAAGCCATACTGCTCAGGCAGATTGACGGGGCGCATCCAGCCATCCTCGAGCGTGTCGAGTGGACACGTGAAGGTGCAGGCATAGGGACGCGTCTCCTTGCGAGCATGCTTGAAGTCGAAGTTCACCAAGTGCTGGTAACCGCGGAACGTCTCGTCGCAGAACTGCTGCTGCGAGAGGCCATAGAGGCGTTTGTAGGTCACGACGGGATCTTCGCCGATGCGGCCAGCCCTGTAGAGGTCGCCGATGGCGGTCTTGCCGCGCAGGTCGCTCCACCACTGGATGACGTAGGGCGAATGGTAGATGTTGTCCATGGCCAGATAGGCCTTGTGGGTGAGCGTCTTGAACGCATCGAAGTGGTATTGCTCGTCCTTCACCCAGTCGGGATTCACCTGCCAGAGCATCCACTGCGACGTCATCTCGAAGAAGCCGGAGCCTCCCCACGCCTCACCCACCGAGTCGGCCATGACCTGCGACTGGAAGGAATGGCCCAGTTCGTGGGCCAGGCAGTTCAGCTTACGGTCCTGGATGCGGTTGGGAGCCACCCAGAGAGCACCTATATAGTTGTCGTAGGTGCCGCCGTAGGCTGTACCCTCCAGCGAATACATGACCATGACCATCATCTTATAATGGTCGGCCTTCGAGCCAGGGAGCGTGAACTTCAGCGTGTCGCGGAAGAAATGATAGAATCCCTCTACCCTATCCTGGAGGTTCTGCAGGTCGAAGTGCATGGGGTGGCCCTCAAGAGAAGGCGGATTCTGGAGGTCGTCGCCGAATCCGCGTTCCCAGAAAAAGATCAGGTTGTCGGTCTGGGCCGACCGCTGGTAGCACCACTGAGAGGCCGTATCGTTCAGGTTCATGCCCCGCAGGTCCTCGGGAATGTAGATTTTCTTTTGTGCCACGGCATGGAGCGACAAAAGAAGCAGAATAAAGGAAAGCGTCTTTCGCATTGTTACTAAAGATATAAAGAAAAGGATGAGACTGTGCCGACGGCTGTTTTCCGGCCTATCAGTATAACACGCCAGTACAGCAGAAAAACAGCGTTGGCATAGTCTCATCCACAGTTTACGATGTTGAAAATCAGATTAGTTGCCGAGTCCGATCTTGCCCTGCCAGTTGAGGAACCAAGTGTGGCTGTCGGTGAGGTCGGCCTTGATGAGCGACTGCATCTCATCGGTCTTGCCGGCACCGCGACGCTGGTAGATGCGGTTGGCCAGATAGCCGGGATCGTTGCGACGCATAGCAATGCGCATGAGGTCGTAGAAGCGGTGACCTTCGAATGCAAACTCCAGTGCCTCCTCGTCCATGATGAGGTCTTCCACCCGCTCCATCTGATACTGCAGGCGTTCCTGCTGATCGGTCAGCAGCGTATCGTCGGGCATGACGTAATACTCATTGAACGTCGTGAAGCCCGAACCATGAGAGTGGATGCCCGTGGTGTTCTCGGTAGTCTGAGAGTTCTGGGTCTCCAACACGTAGAGCAGGTTGGGGAAGTCGAACTGTCGGAGCCACTCCTCGTCGGCGGGATAGTAAGGCAGCACATACTCTTCGATGATGCTGTTGTTGACACCCGTCTTCAGGAACTGGAAGGCAAAGCGCGGATAGCCGGCGCGGTTGAGGGCCTCGGCCAGACGCAGGTATACCATTGTGCGACGGTAAACGTGGACATTGCGCGTGTTGTACTTGGCAAACGAGGAATACTTGATGCGTGACGAAGAACCCGATTGTCTGACAATGGCACCGTCGTTATTCGACCAGGCACGGCAGAGACGCATGTCGCCCGACTCGTAGTTGTCCAGGTTCTGAGGTGCATAGACCACGTCGCCCGAACTAGTGATATGGCAATACTTCTGGGCTGCCGAGAGGTCGATGATGCTCTGCGAGGGAACAATCGACGACTTAAACTCATTGTCATTGTTCGTGTTGAAGAGATTGCGCAACTGACTGTAGTTGCCCTCAGAGGGGATGGAGTCGCCAGGAATCATGGTGATGAGTTCACTGTTGACACCATAGCGCTCAGAGTCGAACGAATTGAGCGACCAAGAGTCAGACCACGACATCCAGTGGACGTCGTTACTCGACCAGCGTACGCTGTTGGTACCCAGCGTGTAGGCCGTGTTCACACCGTTGCGGGTGCTCAGATAGCTGTAGTAGGCCAAGGCTGCCTCCTTGTAGTTGCCGGCCCAGAGGTTCAGGTCGCCCAGCAAGACGTAGATGGGGAAATAGAACAACTTAGAGTCGGTGTTACGGATGCTGCCATAGGAAGGAGTCTCGATGGTGGCATAGGGTGCGATGTCCTGAATAAAGTAGTTGCAGACAGCCTTGATGTCGTACATCGGATAGTCCTTTTCAGACTCAGCCTTGCTGAGAATGGGCTCTGTCACAAAGGGCACGGAGCCGTAGTTGAGCACCAGCTGCAGATAAGTCCAGGCGCGGAATGCCTTCACGGCAGCATACTCCTTCATGAAAATATATTCATTGCGGTTGTTGCGCAAAGCCGTGTCAGCCTTGGCCAGGAAGTAGTTGCAGTTGTTGATGATGGCATAGTAGTCGCGCGGAGAATTGTAGGCGTTCTCGTCGCCGATGTTGAACAATGCCACATCGCGCAGGTCAGCAGGCGTGTTGGAGTTGATGTCCACCAGGTCGCCACGCATCTCACCCAGCAGGATGGTGCGGTCGGCAATCACCTGCAGCTTGTTCATGATGCCCGTTACGGAATAGATGGTATCAGTAGCATTTCCAAGGTGATCCTTGTCAGCATAGATGACGTTCTCTGATTCCTGATCAAGAAAATCGCTGCAAGAGACGAACAAAGGTAAAAGGGTAAAAAGGTAAATGGGTAACAAGCCTTTTGCACCTTTTATGATATAAGAAAAATACTTCGTTTTCATTTCTTTACTATTTTATTTTTTACTATTTTACCTTTACAAGTTGATCTTCACACCAGCTACGATGCTGCGGCTGAGCGGCAGGCGACCGAGGTCGATGCCCTGACCAATGACGTTAGAGGTCATGGAGAACTCCGGATCAGAGCCCAGATACTTGGAGAAGGTCAGCAGGTTGTTGGCCTGAATCCAGAACTGGAATCCCTGAAGGAACGTGGAGTGCATGGGGAGTGTGTAGCTGAGGGTCACGGTCTTCAGCTTCAGATAGCTGCCATCCTCAATCCAACGATCGCTGAAGCGGCTGTTACCCATGGGGTCCTGGAAAGAGGCCCTGGGGATGTCGGTCTGCTGTCCCTCGGTCTGCCAGCGGCGTGTCATAGCGGAGGTCTGGTTGAGGAAGCGGCTGCCACCCTCGAGCTGGCTACGCATGTAGTTATAAACATCGTTGCCGAGGCTGTAGTTGAAGTTGATGTCGAGCTTAAAGCGCTTGTAGGCCAGAGAGGTGAAGATGTTACCATAGATATCGGGATTGGGATCGCCGATGAACGTACGGTCGGCAGTGGTGATCTGATGGTCGCCATTCAGGTCGGCGAAGATCATGTCGCCAGCATCAAAATTAAGGTGGTCAATGCCATTCGGAGCCATGATATACAGACCGGATTCGGCAGCCTGCTCGCTGGTGGCGAACACGCCCAGGGTCTTATAGCCATAGAACATATTGGCAGGATTGCCTATTTCAGTACGGATGGTGGCACCATAGACCTCGTTCTCGAGGAACTGCTGATTGTCAGACAGTTTCGAGACCTTGTTGACGTAGTGGCCCATGCTGGCACCGAGTTCCCACTGGAAGTCCTTCAGGGCGAGCACCTTTCCAACCACAGAGATGTCGAAGCCTTCGTTGCGCAGCGAACCGCCGTTGCTCCAGTTGCGCTCCAGACCAGAGAGGAATCCCAGCGTCTGGAAGGTCAGCAGGTGGTCGGTGTTGCTACGGAAGTAGTTGAAATGAAGGTTCAGTCGGTTGTTGAAGAAGTTGGCCTCCAGTCCGGCATTGAAACGCTTCGTGGTCTCCCACTGCAGGTTGGTATTACCAATGTTCTCGAAGGTGAGACCTGCGATGGCCTCCAGGAACTGACTGGCACGGAAATAGCTGCGGGCAGCGTAATAGTCGATGTCGTCGTTACCGCTCACGTCGTAACCGGCTGTCAGGCGCAGGTAGTCGATGCCACGCACGCGGGCAAACCACGGTTCGTTGCTCATGACCCAAGAAGCCTGAACACCAGGGAAGATGCCCCATGCCACACCGAAAGCCTTCAGCGAGTTGTCGGCATCGTTACCGAAGCGCGACGAAGCCTCAGCCGTGAGGTTGGCCTGCAGGTAGTAACGCTGCAGATAGTTGTATTCGGCCTGTGCATACCAAGCGATGGAGTTCCAGTTGTCGTTGTTGCCGAATGTCTGGGCGTTGAGCAGCGACGAACTGATGAACGGCGTCTTGTCGTTACCGGTGTTGTAACCGAGCTGCGAGTTCAGCGTGTAATTCTCCCAGTTGATGCGGGCACCACCGAAGAGGTGGACGTAGTGGGCTGCATAGCGGTTGTTCCAGTCGATGCGCGTGTCGCTCATCACGGAGTTCTGCTTCGAAGCCAGCGAACGAGCCTCGTTCTCACGATAGGCATTCACGCTCGACACGTAGTAAGCGGGCACGCCATTCAGCGGGATATACAGCTTTTCGTTAGTGTTCACGAGATTATAGCTGAAGTGCTCGCTCAGCGAGAGGTGCTTGTTGAACTGGAACTTAGGCGTGACGGCCAGATTAATCATCGAGTTCTCAAAGCGGTTTTTGTTTTCTGCCTCTGAATACTCGTTCAGTGCAACGGGGTTGGCCAGTTTGTAGTTGTAGTTGGTGTAGTCGGCCAGTGCCTCGTCAAGATAGCTCTCGTCAAGGATGTCGAGATAGCTATTGGAGAGAATGCCATTGGCATAGGCATAGGGGCTGAGCATCGGGCTCTTTGCGTAGGCCAGGAATGCAGGCGACGTGGGCGTGCCCTCGGTATAGTTCTCGGGAGCGCCATCGTTGCGGATGTTGCGGGTCTGGTTGGCAAACGATGCATCGAAGCGGATGCCGAACTTTTCGGTCAGACGAATATCGGTGTTGAAGCGAATATTCACACGATTCATCGAATTATACTTCAGCGTGCTCTGGTTGTTGACGTAACCCAGCGAGAGGTTATAGTCGGCCACATCGTCACCACCCTCGACGTTGATGCTATAGTTCTGGGTGATAGCTGTATGGTAGACCTGGTCCTTCCAATCCGTATTATTATGATACTGAGGATAGTAGTAATAATTGGGATTCTCGTTCAGGAACTTAAAGTCCTTGATGGTCGTCGTCGTGGTCTGCAACAGGTCGGAGGCATAGCTCTTGTACTGACTGGCATCCATCATGTCGATGAACTTCGGCTCGAGGCTGACGCCACCTGACAGGCTGGCCGTGATACGGGTAGCCATGCTGTGGTTGCGGCGCGTATTGATAAGGATGACACCATTGGCACCCTTGGCACCATAAAGAGCCGTACCATTGCGCATGACGGTGACATTCTCGATGTCTGTAGGACTGATGTTCGACAGAATGTTGTTGTAGAAACCATCGTGCAGCGTCGAACGGCCATACTGCTGGTCGAAGATGACGCCATCGACGACGATGAGCGGCTGGGCATTGATGTTCAGCGAGTTGAGACCATTCATGAACATCACGCTACCAATGCCGGGCATGCCACTACGGCTGATCGTATGGACATCGGCACCGAGGTGCTTCTGGATTTCCTCCTCGATTGACACGGCATTCGAGAAACGGAAGTCGGAAGCCGACTCGTCGGAGGTGACATTCGTGAGTTCGGTATACTCTGACGAGAACGTCGAAGGATAGAGCAGGATGTCGCGTTGCTGTTCGTCGTTCAGCAGGCCCACCTTCACAAGATTGCAGTTAGGGGCCGTCACCTGAAGCGACGTAGCAAACAGAGGCACCTTGATTTCGAAAGTACCGTCACTGTGCGAGAGTGCACTGTATCCATCCACCTCAGCCGTGCGAACCATTGCACCTGACACGGGAGCCTTCGACGCCGCATGCAGGACGCGGCCTTTGACGACACGCGTGGGATACTGTTTCTGCGGTTTCACCGTCTTCACCTTCTTAGGAGCATCCAGCATGTCGCTGTCGTCGTCCTGTGCCGAAGCGGGGAGAGCACCGAAAAGCAGAAAAGCCAAGCAATATAAAATATATTTCTTCATTGCGTTATAGTTCTAAAAGATTCGAGTAATTAGTTTTCGTCTTGATCATTGGTGGCCTCAACGTCATGAGGTTTCAGAATGATGCAGTCCAAACGGATGGTGTTGGTGTGCGTAGCAGTCTGCGATGCACTGACACGGGAGATGAGCTGGACTCTCACCTGAGGATCCGTAAGACCATAAGAACAGGTCGGGAAAACGAAATCCTTAGCCAGCAAGAGAGTGTCTACCTTGGAAGGATCCGTGGGCTGAGCACCCATGAACTTCGTAGATGCCCCCGCACCATTCTTGTCGTTATACCAGAAAGAGGAACGGATGAGGTTGGGACGGGTTGCCTCTTCGACAGCCAACGTGTCATAAGCCAGCACCGGTACAAACACGGCATAGACATCATAGGGAATATTCGCCATGACACCAGGTATGCTGAAGTAGACTTCAGGACGCGAACCTGCCGTCTCAGGAATGATTTCCACGAAGCTGTTGCCCGACACCTTGTCGTAGAACGGATTGTCGGTTGTCACCTCGCGTACGGTCAGCGGGTCGACAGCATAGACGATGGAGTCCTGATTGCGTACGGACTCGGCCTCAACCTTGATGGTCTGCATGAAAGACTTGAACTTGCTCACGCCAAAGTTGGCAGCCTTCCGGACTTCACCATTACTGCAGACCACGCTCTCGGTGCCGCTGAAGACACCGCCATTGTCAAACGGACGGTAGTAGACGTAGTAAGGATCGAGGTCGAGCATGCGACGAACCAGATAGCTGTTGGCACTTGTCGACACAGCAGAATCGCGGAAAGCCTCATCGGGATTGATCGTGCGGCTGAAGACCGTTCCGCCCAAGATAGCCAGACGGCTGTTCACAAACTGCAACGAGTCGCGTTGCTTCACCTTTGCATCGTAATTAAAATAAGGTGTGTACTCCCCTACCATCCTTGTCCATTCGGCATTGGTGGGAGCAATCATCCAGTAGGTGCTGTCCTCAGAATTCAGGAGACCGAGCTGATTGAACAGGACGTTGCTGACATTCATCACAGAATCCAGATAGACCGTGTGGCCATCAACGATGTCGCCCGGAACACTCTTGCTCTCATTAATCTCGTACTTGTTGAACGACGTGAGGAACTGATAGACGCTGTCGGTCTGCGCGTCGAGTCCGAGATACTCATAGACATTCGGGAAATAAGATATCTGCTTGCCCACCGTGAACAGCACACCATTGCTGTAGAGTGCGTTGGTCGTCAGCAGGTTGCTGCTGCCAATAGCATTGGGAGTAAGCACTTCGTATTTGCCATTCATCATCGTCACCGAGTCGTTTGACAGGCTGGAAACAGGATGATTGTAGAGGGCAATATGATTCTGCAGGAACTGCTTTACCACCGTATTGTCGTCGGACTTCACACCGGCAGCTTTCTGAGCGTTGAAAACAGCAATCAGACTGTCGGCCTGGGCCGATGAGAACACATCGTTGGTAGGAGCAAACACCGAGAAGGTCTGGCTGCCATTGAGCACGGCATCATAGCCGCAAGCCTTGACCACATTGGCAAAGTTGCTGACATTGCTTTGGGCTGAGATGGCACTCCACAACGTACCGCTATCGACCGAACCAGCATCATAGTGCTCGTTCCAGTCGTCATTACACGAAGTGCAGCACAGGGCTGCCACCACAGCGATGGCAGCTGCTGCTTGCACTTTTATTATATTCTTGATTTTCATTTCTTTACGTCATTTTGATGAAACAATTCTCTCAAACGATACTCTTAGAGCATGTTCTCAATTTGACCTTCGTCGGTGACACCGTAGACACTCTTCGGCACCAGTTCGAAGTAGTCGAGCATGAACTCATTCTTATTACCCTGCTTGGCCGACACACAGCGGATGCGCAGATAGTGATCTTCGTCGGCTGTCAGGTGACCCGTGTAGATGACGCGGCGGAAGGTCTGCTGCTGAACGGCGAAGCGCACGAACGGAGCGGCATTGTTCTCACCACTATAGCGCTGACCACCCAGTGCACCACGATAGTAGCCCTTGTTCTTCAACGCCTTCTGGTCGTTAGACAGTTCCTCGTAGTTGTTCTTGTTCACCCAATCCAGGAACTTGTCGGACGAAGGCCAAGCTGCACCCAGAATCTTAGCGTCGCTCAGAGGCACGGTCATGTCGAGAGGAATGCCCTGCGGCTTTCCGTCCAGATAGAACTGGGCAATACCGCGTGTAGGCTCCTGAGCATATCCCATGCGCACCTGCCACTCGCCTTCATAGGGAACAGGAGGCAGTTTGAAGGTAATATCGAAATTCTCGAAGAGGTTCATCTCGTCGCCCTCGTAAGAGTCGTAGTAGTTGTGGGGACGGCGATAGACGAAGTAGCCACCCGAGCTGGTCACGTGTACATTCTTCAGGAATCCGTCGGGGAAGTAGTAGTTACGGCCATACTTGGCTGTCTCATCGAAGCGAGGATCCTGCTTCCTGGGATCACCATTCTGGCGAATGCCCAGCGTCATCATTTCCGGGAAGATGGTCGAGATGTCCATACGGATGCGGCAGTTGTGCACGATGTCACGTGTCTGCTCATCGAAGGCCAGCAGGTCGTCCACATAGAAGTAGCGACCGTTCAGGCCCGACTGCTCATACTCTTTCTCCACGGTGGCAAAGATACGTGCGCCGGGAATCGAGAAGTCCTCGTCGTAGCGACGGTTGATGTAGCGTTGTCCGATAGGGCTGCTGCCAGCGTAACGGCGCACGGTCAGACGCTCGAATTTCATCATGGTGAAGGGCAGGAGCGTCTCATACCAGTCTTCGGGATTCATTTCGGTCGTCACGATGCCGATGTCGTTCAGCGGAGTAAGATAGTTCCAACCGATGACGTCGCGCGTCAGGATATGATAGGCAACGAGACGATTCAGCGGATTGCGGCGATTGGTAGCCGACTCCAGTCCGTGATACTCAGCCGTGGCATCTTCAGGATAGGTGACATCGTAGATTTCGCAAGCCTTCCGGTAGAGGTCGTTGATGGAGAAGATGCCATATTTCTCTGCCAGGATGGAGTCAGTAGGCACGAAAGCTGTGAATCCGAACTTCTTCTCATCAGGCACTGTAGCCGTCTCTTCGTTGACATGCGACGTATACTTATAGCGCGGCCATTCTTTCGGATTCCACTCTTCACGAAACTTATACAAAGTGTCGGCCAGGCCAGTCAGGCGCAGGGCCTCGTTGAAGAGAGAAATCTTTGAGTTCTGGCGCATGATGTCGGGCAACATGCGGTTGCTGCTCTCCAGCACCACGTTAATGGGCTGCATAATACCATTCTCCACCGAGTCGTCCTGCATGGTGAAGATGATGTGGCCCGAACGGTTCAGGAAGACAACAGCATTGTCGTTCTCGTCGAGTTCGTGCGTAATCTCAAGATAACGGCGGTTCATGTTAGGTGTTGTCAGCACGCCGTCGTTCATCTCAGAAGTAGCATACATATTCCCCACCAGATGGGTGCGGGCAATGGTGTCGCAGTCGGCATCAGAGAGTTCGCTGACGGAACTGAGTCCACGGCCCTGCAGGAAGGTCTTCACGGCCTCATTGGTAGGCGGGAAACAAGTATAGGCACCATAGGTAGCCAGCAGATCCATCATACCGGCACGCTCCACGATGGTAGTAAATTCGCTGAATTCCTCATGCTCATAGAGGTATTCGCTCATCATCTTGCCAGTGAAGGTATAGTAGTTGGAGGCATCCGGCTCATCAGAACAACTTGCCAACGAGCCAAACATTGCTGCTACGAACAGCACCAACAGGCTATATCTAAATTTCTTATCCATAATATTTCCTTTCTTATTTCTATTATTATCTAATCATGTTCCGACCTATTTTCCGGTGTGCTCGTAGGAATTGTTCTCACCACTACCAAAGGCAGGATTCTGAACAAGGCTGGAGTTCACCTTCAGTTCGTCGATGTTATAAGGCCAGAAGATGGCATCAATACGCGAGAGTTTACTGCTTGCACCCGTATTGGCCGTTGCCTTACGGCTGGCCATCTGGGTCAGGTAGCTGGTGCTGTTTTCGCGGAGCGAACGACGCACGAGGTCGAACCAACGCTTGCCTTCGAACATCAGTTCGCGCTGACGTTCTGTCATCACAAGGTTTTGCAGGTCGCGCTTCGTCTCAGGACGTTCTATTTCCTTGTAGCTGCTGGAGCAGCTGGAGCGTTTGTTGACGGCATTGACGATGGTCATCACCTGCGAGGCCAGCGTGTCGTTGTAGGCCTTGCCCATTTCAGTAGAATCTGACTCGTTGATCATCTCCGTCAGAGCCTCAGCCTTCATCAGCATGACGTCAGACAGACGATAGATAATCCAGTTGGCATGACAGTAGTTTTCAGGCCACAAAGAACCATAGGAGGCATTCACGGCATTGCTTGCAGGAGTGACAAGAACAATCTGTCTGGCATACTTGTTGATGCCGAAGCTGGAACCCGATGCCTGCATATTCTCGTAGTAGCGGGTGTCGTACTGGTCGCGGAACACTTCAAACGTAGCATCCTTCACGTCGCCACCCACAAAGTCGGAAGCTTTCACATAACCTGGATACGTTTTGGAGTTACCATATCTGATGGCGACGCCCTTGTTTTCCAGTGCAGTGTTTGAATTCCAATAGACGAGTTCGAAAATGCTTTCCGTGCTGTTACCGCTACCGAAGATGGCATTATAGGCTTCGCCATAAGTATTACCTGTCGTGGGGCGGTCGTCGATGAGCGGGAAGCCGTCGATGAGCTTGGCTGTCGACATCGAACGTTCGCGCTCGCGCTCCTCAAACTCATCCAGTTTGTTCTGAATGACGAGGTCGGCATACTGTACAGCCTTCTGGTAGTCGCCCTTCCAGAGGTACATCTCGCTGAGCATGGCATGAATGGCCTCTCGCGTGATGCGTCCGCGCTGATAGTAGGTCTTTGTGACAGGATACTTCTTCACAGCATAGTCCTTCACGCTCTCCAGGTTCAGGATCAGGCTGTCCAGCACGTCGTTGAACGGCAGTGCGGGCTGGTCCATATTCTGGGTGTCGTCCAGATAGGGCTGTGTGGTGTAGGGCACGTTGTGGAAGGCGCGAATCAGGTAGAAGTACATCAGTTCCCTGATTGCCGTCACCTCGGCACGCGTGGCGTTCAATTCACTCTCCGTATAGTAAGGATCCTTCTCAGCCACGCGCGGAGCATAATAGAGCACCGTGTTGCAGCGGTTGATGATATCATAGAACTCACCCCAGCTCGTGTAGGCATTGCTGGCATTGATGTTCTCCTTAAATATATTCGAGAGGTTAATATCGTTGTCAACGTTGGTACCACCGGCGATGTTGTCGGAGCGGAATTCGCCCCATGCCATCATGCGGTCGATCACGACCTGCTCCTGCATGGCCGAATAGCATCCCTTGACAATATCCTCAACGTCACCTTCCTCATTCCAGAACTTCTCGAGCACGATGACATCGAGCGGTTCCAGTTCCAGGAAGTCGGAACAGCCACTCAGCGTGAACGTGGTCAGGCTGAGAAGGCCCAGTTTCAGTATATTATTCTTTATCTTCATAATTCATACGTTTTTAAAAGTCAACCGTGATACCTAACGTATAAGACTTTGCACGTGGTGTCTGACCACCGTCGACTGCAGCGCCGTAGCCGCCATACGAAACCTCGGGGTCCACACCCGTGTACTTGGTCAGGATGAAGAGGTTGTTGGCACTGGCGTAGAAGCTCAGGCGGTTGATACCGAGTGCTTTCTTGATGACCTTCGGGTCGAACGAGTAGGACAACTGAATGTAGTTCAGTCGGAGGAACGAACCATCTTCAACGAAGCGGTCGCTGATGAGGGTGTTGTAGTTGGTGCTTGCACCGTACATGGCACGAGGTATGGAGGTCACGTCGCCTTCCTTGCGCCAGCGGTAGTTCACGGCCTGGCTCTGGTTGTTGTTGCTGATCATGGCCTCGGTGTCCAGACGGGCAAGGTTCAGGATCTTGTTGCCGACACGGTAGTTGAACTGGGTGTTCAGCTTCCACCGGTTGTAGTTCAGCGTGAAACCGAAACCACCCGTCAGCTTCGGCAGCGAGCTGCCAAGGTAGACAATGTCGAGGGCATTGATGTTACCATCGTGGTTGACGTCTTCATAGATGGCATCACCACCTTTGAACTTATAGTTTTTACCCGTACCGTCGTTGGTGTAGTTGTACATCATGCGGACAGGATCGCCTTCGTCGTCGAGCACCACCTCACCGGTCGCGCTGAGGGCAACAGGAGCAGTGTGGCCTGCAGCCAGGAAGTCGGCGCGTTCCTGCAGCGACATGCTCTTGAACGTGTCGTACTGGTACTCGTAGACTCCTTTGTAGCGGAAGCCGTAGATGGCACCGAACGGGTTGTGCAGCTGCACGCGCTGCAGCACCTCGCGGTTGCCGAAGTTGAACTCAGAGTTCAACGACTCCAGCACGGTCTCGTCCATCTCCAGAATTTCGTTCGAGTTGTTACCGAACGTTGCGTTGAAGTCGGCATAGAATTTTCCCTTTTCAATGAGGCGGTTGGTATTCAGGTTGAACTCCCAACCGATGTTACGCATGGAACCCACGTTGCGGTTGGCCAGCGTATAGTAACCAGAGTTGGAAGGAATGCGCACATTGGGCATCAGCATGTCGCGGCGGGTAGAGTGGTACCACTCCATCTGCAGCGTCAGCTTATCATTGAAGAAGCCAAAGTCGGCACCGATGTCATAGGTAGACGTGGTCTCCCAGCGCAGGTCTGTCAGTCGGATGTTTAGCGGTCTCATGGCCGACTCATCCAGATAGCGGGTCGTCGAACCGTACTTACTCTCGTAGAGATAGTCGACGTTAGGCTGGTTACCCACCATACCCCAGCTGGGACGGATAGCGAGCATCGACAACCAGCTACGTGTGTTCTTCATCCACGGCTCGTCGACGATGTTCCAACGCAGCGACACGGCGGGGAAATAGCCCCAGCGCCTGTCGGGACCAAACTTGGTCGTACCGTCGGCACGCAGCGAGAAGTCGAACATATAGCGGCCCTTGAAGGCGTAGTGCATAGAGAATGTGTAGTACATCGAGCGCCACTGGCTGAAGCTGGAGCTCATCGACTCCATACGCGAGCCCTCGTCGGGGCTGGTCACGCCGGCCGGTGCACCGATGACGGTCGTACCCTGACCGTTAGAGCTACCTGACGTCAGTTCGAAGCGTCCCATTGCCATCAGCGAGTGGTCCTTGTTGCGGAAATGGGGGATGAAGGTCAGCGTCTGCTTTGTGTTGAAGGCCACACTCTTCGTGCTACCGGCATACGATCTGTTGGCACCTGCCGACCAAGCCGTTGTCACGAGGTCTGGCGGATAGTTCATATCGACATACTCGTTGAACACGTTCATGTAGACGCGGCCCTGCCAGTTCAACTGATGATGATCTTCGTCGAGGCCCAGCAAGTGGTAGTTCAGCTCGAACTCAGGCGTAATATCATAGGTACGCGCGTTGTTCTTAGCAAGATTGGCACTGGCCACGGGGTTCACGTAGACCTTCTGGTCGTCGTTGAACTCACTCGATGCGCTCTGCAGCATCGTATAATACTTATTGGTGTTCAGTCCTGTCAGCGGATCCTGCTCGTAGATGCTCATGTTCGGCATCTTCTTGTAGGCGATGGAGAGCAGGTTGTCGTAGTTCTTATGGTTGTCGGTATAGGTCAGCGAGAAGTTAGTCGAGATCTTGATGCGCTCACTGACGTAGTAGTCCAGTGCCACGCGGGTCGAGAAACGATCCAGTTTCTGCTTAATCACCGAACCCGTCTCATGGTCGAAACCGCCAGAGATACGGAAGGTAGCCTTCTCACCACCACCCGTCACCGAGAGATAGTGGTTCTGACGCAGACCGAACTGCGTCACGGCATCCACCCAGTCGGTATTGTTGTTGTACTGTTCGTACTCCGAGAACGTGGGGTCGTAGTTCAACTCACGGATGTTCGACGAGGCATCGTTCTGTTCGGGATTGAAGTAGGCCTCCTTCAGCAGCATCGTGTAGTCGTCACCGCTCAGCATCTTGTAGCCCTGGGGCTGGTAGGTTCCGGTCAGGCGCAGCGAATAGGTCAGCTTCGGCGCACCGCGGGAACCGCGCTTCGTAGTGATCTCGATGACACCGTTGGCACCCTGCGAACCATAGATGGCCGTGGCGGCAGCATCCTTCAGCACGGTGATGCTGGCGATGTCCTCAGGGTTCACGTTCAGCAACTGGGCAAACTGCTCATCGTTAGCGTTCGACACGTCGAAATTGCTCATGTCTACGTTCCACGTATTACCGTTCACCACGATCAGAGGATTCGAGTTGGTCAGCGTACTGATAGAGGAAGCACCACGCAGGCGCATCGTCGTACCGGCACCCAGGTTACCCGAAATCGACACGATATCCAGACCGGCGATACGACCCTGCAGGGCTTCGTCGATGGTGTTCATACCCAGACCTTCAAATTCCTTGGTCGAAATGGTCTGCGTGGCAAATGAGATTTCGCGTTCCGGGATAGCCAGACCGCCACTGTTCAGTCGGCGCTTGGCCACCACCGTCACTTCTTTCAGATTGGTTTCCGACTTCAGCGTAATCTGATATTCCTCGCGGTCAATCGGCAGGGTCTGCGTCTTGCAGCCTACGTAGCTGAAACGGATTTTGTCTTTCGTATTACGGATGGGCATCGAGAAGTTACCATTGATGTCGGTCACCGTTGCCTCGATGATACGCCCGGAGCCGTCGACCTCGCAGACTGAGGCTCCCGTCAGTTCTCCAAATTCGTCGACCACCGTACCATGCACGGCAGTAATCTGGGCAGAAGCACCAAAGGCTACGATGGAGAGCAGCGACAGTAGTATATATCTTAATCTGTTATTCATAGTTTATCTCCTTCCTTTTGCTTCTGTGGGTATTGCTTTTACTTCGTCTTCCCAAGGTGTGAGCTGGGCATCGTCGTAGAACAGTGCGCCGTCAATCTGGTGCACCACCAGGTCGGAAGCGTTGTAGATTTGGTTATTGTTCACGTTGGTCACAGCCTGCACCCAGTACTCACGTCCGATGAGGTTATAGAGGTTTTTGTTCTTCACCACGTTTCTCACGTTGCCAAGCTGGTCTGTGATGGTCATGCTATTGTCGTCGGCCGTCACCAGAACGCTGAAGAAGCGCTTGTTAGCGGGGTTCAGCGTGGCTGTCTCGTACTTCATGTTCGAAACGGGCTCACCACCGATGAACACTGAGTTATCCTGGATGTGATAACGCAGGAAGTTGGTGATGCGGTTGGCAACGATTGCTTTAGCCTGTTTCAGGGCTGTAGCATTGCCGTTGAACTGCTCTGCCGTCAGGTTCTCGTAGTCTGTCCAGTCGGGCAGCAGGCCTGCGTTGTGCAGACGGTCAATCTCCTCGTTGGTAGGCACATAGACGGTGTAGTTGTAAGCATCGAACAATGTCACGTTGTACTCGCCCACGCTGGAGTAGCCGCTGGAGATAGCTGCCATGATCTTATTGGCTGTGCCACCGTTGCGGATTAGATCGAGGAACTTCGAGTATTCGGGATGTGCGCTCAGAATCTTGTAGAGCGAGTTGCGGCTGCACATCGGCATCTCGTCGTTCATGATGTACGACTTACCGTTACCCGATGTCGTCTGGTCGTAGATGGTCTGCACGGTCACGTTCGAGAGACCTTCCTCCACCTGCAGGCCACCATAGATCTTCATCACGCCCTCGCGACCGGCATTCTCCACCTTCACGACGCTGCCACCCTTTGTCTTATAATAGGTGTGTCCGTCTTCGATGTTGCCGACGATGATCAGGTTGTCGAGCATGTCGGTCAGACGGTTGGCAATCTGCGTGTCGGTAGCATCCGACAGCTGACGTGCACCTTCCTGCTTGCAGTGGTTGACCATGTCGTAGTAGTAGCGGTGAGCCTTCACGGTCTTACGGTCGAAGTCGTAGTAGAACTCATAGAGGATGGGGTTTGATGTACCATAGGTACAGGGATCCAGATAGGTCAGCATCGACGTGTTGGTCGGGATGATGAAGCTATAGTAGGCATCCATTGAGTTCAGGTAAGGTTCAAACTCCAGGTTCTTGATGGCCCAGTAGATGACGTTCATCGTCTCCTCGTTCACCAGTGCAGGGAACGACACCGAGCTGTAGGAAGCGGGCGAATAGACGCGGTTCAGCATGTAGACCACACCGTTGCAGCCCATGAAGCAGCTGTCCACATCCTCAGCTTTCACGCCAAGGGCCACCTTGGTGGTGTTGTCAAGAATGTTGTTGAACTTCGAAGGCACCGTCTCCGAGAACGAACTGATGAGGTTGATGTCGAGCAGTTTCACGAGCACCTGCATCGGCACGTTTTCCCAGGCTCCGTACAAATCCTGCAGCACCTTACCGTCGTGGTTCCACCAGAAGTCGAGCGCGGCGTTGGTGGGAGCCAGCATGGCACCTGCGTCGTAGTGCAGGTCGAAGCCGGCCGTGTTGGTGTACATATACTGGTTCCATCCCGGGTCGAACGACAGCATGGCATCCACCAGGTTGCCGTCGGGATCGGTGTTCAGTTCGCCACCAGTAGAAGCACCATACTGGCTAGTGTTGCTCGTCGACGAGAAGTACTTCAGCGTGAACACCGAGTCGGTGTTGTTGTAAAGGCGATTGTACTCCTTCGTGGCAGCTTCGTCATAATACGGTGCACAGAAACGATCGAGCAGCGAGGCAAAGCGCGACATGTTGCTATGCGAGTGCACAATGGCAGCCATGTTGTCGGAAGCAGTGGGCAGTCCCTCCACCTTCTGAATGTAGCCATTCTTACAGGTGATGTCGCGCTCCACAAGTTTCTTTCCGTTCACCCAAGCATCCTGTGCCGACGTCGAGACACCATTGGTCAGCACGGCCAGGTCGCTGTCAGTAATTTTGTTCAATTTCATGTAGGCGGGCAGGAAGTGAATCATCGGCTTCGTGGTGTTGTCGCGCAGCAGCACGATACCTTCCTTCTTGTCCTTGTACTTTGCCCAGAACTCCGTGTTCGGCATTTCGGCGGGATAGATGCGCGAGATGGAGTCGAACACCGATGCAGCCGTCTCGCGGCGCATGCACTGTCCTTCGGATGGCGGGTTTCCACTCACGTTGCTGAGCAGCTCCACCAGATAGGCGTTGTTCACCATGGCGCTGTTGAACAGCAGTTTTTTCTGGGCGCTCGTCAGGTCCTCATACTTACGCACTCCCCATGTGTTCGACTTGAAGAAGTCCTCATAGACCTTGTCCTCGGCCACAAACAGGGTCTTACTACCTGTCTGGCTGAGCACGCTGGTCTGGTCCAGGTCGTCAATGAGCCTCAGTGTGTAGTTGTAGTTACCTTCTTCTTGCAATCGTTCGTAGATGGAGTTGCCCAGCCAAGAGGGTTGGCCAACGAGCTCATCTTTCTCGCACGACTGCAGAAGTCCGGCACCCGAGAGCAGCAGCATAGTTGCCAAGGCTGCTGCTCCGGTACGTTTCTTCGGTACGTAACTTTTCATTGTTAGGCTTGTTTTGATTAATACTTATTTATTTACTATCTATTATTC
>Ga0256404_1003423_pt1 | contig 32307 bp, 29 predicted proteins | sample RumenRJG_01DNA_FD_185990 | JGI IMG/M metagenome (GOLD analysis project Ga0256404, IMG submission 185990) | Bovine rumen microbial communities from Lethbridge, Alberta, Canada - RJG_01 | ecosystem: Host-associated > Mammals > Digestive system > Stomach > Rumen | place: Canada: Alberta | collected...
TTCTCTTTTTATTTCAGGAACATATCTCTTAAGCATCAATGAAAGAGATATGACTGTTACGGAACTTAATGCCATAGCCAATCCTGCCAATGCAGGTTCAAATGTGATGCCGAATGCAGGATATAAAACACCAGCAGCTATCGGAATTAATATGGTATTGTATGCAAATGCCCAGAAAATGTTTTCCTTGATTCTTCTCATTACCTTTTTAGAAAACTGGACTGCTGCAACTACATTTTCCAAGTCCCCTTCCATGACAACAATGTCACCACTTTCCATAGCAATATCGGTACCATTACCCATAGCCACACCAATATCCGCCTGAGTTAAAGCTGGAGCATCGTTAATACCATCTCCAACAAATAAAACTTTTTTAGTGTTGTTTGCTTGAGTTTCTTTCACTATATCCAATTTGTTTTCTGGAAGAACTCCTGCTTTTACGTTGTCTATTCCAACTTCACGGGCAACATTGAGTGCTGTTGATTCATTGTCTCCTGTGAGCATATAAGTTTCAACACCCATTTTATGCAATTCATCGATTGTTCTTTTGGAGTTGGCCTTGATCTTATCTGATAAGCTTAAAATACCTACAACAGCCTTATCTTTTGCTAAAAAGATGATTGTTTTGGATAACTGTTCCAATTCATGGTATTTGTCAACCAAATCCCCGGAAACCTCAATGCCCTGAGATTCCATCAATGAGAGATTTCCAGCTAAAACTTCACTGCCATCCAATTCAGCCTTCAAACCTTTACCAGTGATATTTTCAAAGTTTGAGGTTGAATCCAATTCAATATTTAGCTCTTTGGATTTGTTTACGATAGCTTTAGCAATAGGGTGATTTGAATTTTGCTCAACACTGGCTGCCAGCTTGATTAAATCCTCATCAGAGATACCATAAGCAATCACATCATCAACTTCAGGCTTTCCTTCAGTGATTGTTCCGGTCTTGTCAAAAGCTGCAACATCAATTTGGCCAGCATTTTCTAAGGTATCCCCATTTTTAATTAAAATACCATATTCTGCAGCCCTTCCAACACCCACAGTAACGGCTGTCGGAGTTGCAAGACCTAACGCACATGGACATGCCACCACCAATATTGAAATCAGACATGTAAGTGAGAACAATAATGTTCCTCCCAATACAAAGTACCAAATCAGGAATACAACAATTGCAATTGTTAAAATTACTGGAATGAAATATGAAACAATTGTATTTGCGAACTTTTGAACAGGCGGCCTTGATGACTGTGCCTTTTCAACCAAACGGATAATATTTGACAGCACTGTCTCTTTTCCAATCTTTTTAGCCTTAATGTATAAGACACCATCTTGATTGATGGTTCCGGCAAAAACCTCTTCACCATCCTTTTTGACTTTAGGAATTGGCTCACCGTTAATCATTGATTCATCAACGTAGGATTCTCCACCTACAACATCACCATCAACGGGGATTTTATCACCAGGTCTTACCAAAAGCAAATCATCGATCACGATGTCAGCAATTGAAACCTCCTTTTGTGAAACAATTTCGCCAGCATCATCAAGCTCGATTGCTGTTGCAACAGTTGGCTGGAGACCAATCAACTCACGAATTGAATCAGAAGTTCTTTTCTTAGCCCTAGCCTCGAGATACCTACCAATCATCAGAAAAGACGGAAGCATTACTGCTGAGTCATAAAACATGAAAGTGTGGTCCAATACAATACCGAATGTTCCAAAGATACTTGAGATATATGCAACTAAGATACCCATTGAATACATTACATCCATATTCAGGTTTTTATGCATCAATCCATTGATTCCAGCTTTTAAAATAGGTAAAGAAACATATAGGAACGGTGCAATACTTACAATTAATGATAATAATCCCATGGATGAAATATTCAGACCGGTTGCCTGGTGCAGGGAATGAGTTAATCCCATTAACGGATCCCATCCGCTAAACATTAAAATCATTAAAATGGCTGAAAAGATTAAACCAACAATGATTCTGTTGCGTTTTTCCTTTAAGTCCTTTTGATAAATAGCTTCCTCATCTATTTCAGTCTGTCCCTCAACACCCAGAAGCTCAAAACCCAAGGATTCGATTACCTCTTCGATTTCATCCAAGGTAACTTTTGATGAGTCATATCTTATTTTGGCATTTTGTGCAGTCAAATCAGCTTTAACATCAAAAATACCATCCAATCTAATTAGGAAATTCTCGACATTCATTGTACATGAAGCACAATGCATTCCTTGAATCCTAATTGTCATTTCATCAGAATGAAGATCAAAACCTAGGTTTTTGACTAACCTTTCCATTTCCTCATAAGAAATTTTTTTAGTATCAACTGTTATATGCAATTTATTTGATGCGAGGTCTGCATCAACCTCTTCTACGCCTTCAATTTTTCCAAAAGTTTTATTAACACTTAAAACACAGGATGCGCAGTGCATTCCTTCAATTGGTAAATCCATATGTTTATGTTTTACCATCCTATCACAACCGTTTCTATTATATAAAACTAAATATAATTTTTAGATAATATAAAGTTTAGGTTACACTAAAATTACCTAGAATGAATGATTAAAAAAAAAGTTGGTGAAAATGCAGGAATGGTTAATCCTACATATATTTCACATTAATGTCTTTATGAGGGATAGTCCTTTTAAAAGTCTTTTTAGGATATCCGATAATGAATGCTGAGTACATATGCTTGCTTTTATCAATATGAGGGAAAAATTCCATTAATTTGTCGTGATCTATTTCATCAGCCTTTAAAATAAATAATGAATAGAAACCCCCAAGACCTAAGGAATATGCAAGCAATTCCATACGAGTATTTGCAATTACAGCACTTGTCTTATCAGTTGAGAATGTCAGAATCAACTGTTGGCCCTGCCATAGGAGAGGATGATATTTTCTTGTGGAATTATCTTTCAGATAGTCCCCTAATTGCTTTATTCTAAAAAATTCTTCCTCTTCAACTTTAATGATATCGTAAACATGTTTCATGAAGTCGTTTAATTTATTATCCAAGACTACAAATTCGACATCCTGTTCGTTTTGAGCTGACGGAGAATAATAAGCGCCCTCAAATATTTTATTAAAAACAAGTTTGTCTATTTTTTTATTCTTAAACCAACGAACTGAGCGTCTTCTTTTAAGAAACTCCAATAAATCATCATATTCAAGTGGAACATCTTTTGAACTATACTTCTCAATTCTGTTTTCACGACCCTTAAATATCTTAAGGGTAATCGCTCCTGAAGGGCATATTGCCATACAATGTCCGCATTCAAAACAATTGCTTCCTGTCTCATAAGCCACATCGTCAATTTCAATATTATCTCTAATGCAGACGGATTTGCACTGCCCGCATCCTATGCATTTTTCGGGATAAATCATCAATTTCATTTAATACACAGTCCATCCTGAATAACATTTAAAATATTATCATTATCACTTAATATGGAAATATCATCCAAAGGATTAGAATTGACTAAAATCAAATCAGCAATATAATTTTCTTTTACTAATCCCAGATTATCTTTTCCAATGAATTCTGCTGCCTTTACAGTTCCGCTAGCTATCGTTTCGTCTTCACTCATTCCAATATCAGTCAAATGGATTAACTCCTCTAAATTATGTCCATGAGGAATGACTCCACTGTCAGTTCCCATCAAAATATTAACTCCCTCATCATAAGCAATGGAAATGTTTTCCTTGTGAACCTTAACTATTTCACTTAATTTTTGAGTCTTCTCCTCTGCATAATTGTCCCATGCGGGAAAACCGTTCTTATACAAAAATTGATGAACAAGAAGGGTTGGAACCAAACTGACATCATTTTCAGCCATTCTTGAAGCTGTTTTCCTATCAATAAATGTTCCATGCTCAATTGATGAAAAACCTGCATCAATACAGTTGTTCATTCCTTTTAAACTGTGACAATGAGCTGAAACCTTCATATTGTTTGCACTGGCTTCATTGACTATGGTTTTGAGTTCCTTTTTGTTGAATTGTGCAAATTCAGGTGAAGTGTTTGTGGTCAAAACACCTCCGCTGCACATTACCTTAATGAAATCAGCGCCGGCTCTTTTTACTTCACGGGTCTTTTTTAGGACTTCCTCTACACCATCGCACCTTCCTTTTGGAAATCCAGGATACATTATCTCCATATCCCATCCGGACGGCAGCAGCAAGTCAAAATGTCCCCCGGTCATGACCAATGGAGTAATTGACAGATGAACTTTCGGAGCAACGAATAGCTTTCTCTGCTGAGCCAATTTAAAGCCCAAGTCAGCAGAACCACAATCCCTAATTGTTGTAACACCCGCATTGATTGTCTGCAATGAGTGAGGAACGGCATTGTAAAAATGAATTCCCAATGGATTTGCCATATTTTCCTCTTTATGGAACCCTTTTGCAAAGATATGGGTATGGCAGTCAATGAATCCTGGAAGTAAAAACTTATCATTGCCATCAATTACTTTAACATCATCTTTAGCGTTTATTTTTGAAGATATCTCTTTAATAAGTCCATCTTCAATTAATACACATTGTGATGACTCAACTTCCTCAAACGGATTAACGATGTTTACATTTTCAATTAGAGTTTGCATATTATCACTACAAGATTTCTATTGTTCCATTATCCCCATCGACTTCAACCAAGGTTCCATTTGTCAATTCCTTAGTTTCAGCAGGTGAATCGACCATTGGAATATCTGACATGATTGCACCGGTAGCTATAATCGGTTCAGCATTAAGACAGATTATAGCGTTTGGAGCAGTGTTATTCTTCATCATCTGGAAAATAACATAAGACCCAACTGTAGATCCTTTTCCACCTGGAATGAATAGAACTTTATCTTTAATACATTCGCCTTTTAATTCATGATTAGGGTCAATTATCACACCAGTTTCAGGATTAACTCCGCCTAAAAAACTAATAGGTTCTGATGAAACAATCAATTCACCTTTTGCTTTTCCTTTTGCAATATTTCTACATTCAATCATAAGAATCACTTAATGAAATTAGAATAATTTATCTTCAACAAATTCTCCTCTATTAATAGCTTCAGTTGATTTAATTGAATCAATTAAAGCCCAAATCCACACAATAATCGCTAAAACAACTCCTATTAATAACAATATTAGAATTGCTGAGACAATATAAGCAAGAATAAATGAAATTCCCTTCTTATCCAAACCAAGATACAAATGACCTAAACCCGGGAATAAAATACTTAAAATTGCGGATAAAAGCACATTTTTCTCATCACTGGATGAAGAGATATTTGCAACCCTAACACCACAATGAGGACAGATTTCAGCATTGATATTAATTTTTTCACCACAAGATTGGCAGAATTTAGTTTGAGACTGTTCTTCTTGGTTAAATCTAAAACCACATTTAGGACAAAAAGCAGTTCCAGCATTAACTTCTGTTCCACAGTTTGTACAAAATTTAGAATTTTTAACATTGACTTTAACATCCTCTGCAGGTTCTTCAACTACATCTTCCTCAACTGGAGTTTCCTCTTCAATTACATCTTCTTCAGCCACATCATCAACAACAGGCACATCAACTACCTCTTCCTCAGCAGCAACCTCTTCAGCCACATCATCAACAACAGGCACATCAACTACCTCTTCCTCAGCAGCAACCTCTTCAGCTTTTGGAAGGGGTGAACCACAATTAGAACAAAATTTTGCATCTATTACTTCTTTTCCACAATCAGGACAAATTACCACAATATCACCACATCTAATTTAATCAGATTAAACAACATCTTTTTTCATCACTTCTCTTAAAACAGCAGTAGCGTAAGATCCTTTATTTATTGAAAATTCACATAAAACACCTTCATCAGTAGGAATTGCAGATGCATCCCATACTTGGAACCTCATTGAACGTCTTAATCCATGGCTTCCCAAACGTGGCATTTTTGGAACTTCAAAATCTTCTTTAGTAATATTATAATTCTTTAAGATATTCTCCTCCATTTCACCGACTTCTCCTCCGGCAAATGGAACTTTTGTACCGAATAAAGGGCAGGTCGGATGGGCTTCGAAGTTTTCGATTAATTCCTGATATTCTTCAGGAGTCTTATCACGAACTATCTTTTCTTCATTATCTATGACTATGTCACCTTCAATATACTTGTTGATTCCCATATCTACCCTGTTACTTACAGCTTCATTAAATAAGTATGATTGATAAGCATGGACAAACATTCTTTGAAGTGGCTTTGGAAGAGCATGCAATGCATTCATATAGGATTTATCTGTTAATTCTCCTTTTTTAGAATCTCTTATCAACTCTTTTATCATCATCTTTTCATATCTCATTCCTTTACCCATTAAATTAAGAGATTCTTCAAGATTTCCATCATCATATGCCTGTCTTGCCATTTGATTTTCCTCAGATTCATCATCCTGAGGATTTCCAATGTATGTGCCTACGGCTTTCTCAAGGTCATTTTCCACCAGAGCCTCACCTACCAAATGAGTGATTGTTCTTGGCTTGCCGAATCTTTGCCATCCGAAGTAATTAGGAACACCAGTTGTTTCAAGTTCTCTTAAAACATCATTTGCAACTTCAGCACTGGCTTCAATGTCATCCAAATCCTTAACGAGTATCCTGAATTTGTTTCCTTTAAGCTGACCCATTCTAAGTTTCTTGCGGCCACGAACAACCTTTAAAAAATCAGCCTTGTAGATGTCCAAGTTTTCAACTTGTCTGAATTGCTCTTCAGAGTCCATATTTGCTATGCAAATCCATTGACGGGTGATGGCTTTTTTATCTTTCATTCCTGCAAAGCCCATTCTTTTTCTTGAAATATGCAAATCACGGGCAATGTCCAAGACAACATCCAAAGTTGTCCTTCCCAGTTTTTCAATCCATACATAGACATTTGGCCCTTCACCATCAGGAATGACTTCCGGAATTTCTTCAACGTAAAAATCTTCATATCTGTTTCTGATTGTCCCACCAATACCTTTTTGATGAGTAACATAAGTATTAGCATTTAACATAATAATCACGGAAAATAACAATGCCCTGGCCGGGATTTGAACCCGGGGAATGGGATCCGCAGTCCCATGTGTTATCCAAACTACACCACCAGGGCAAACAAAATAAGATAACAATTAATGTTATGATTTTTATACTATATAATAATTACCATGTTGATAGAGAATATGAATAATCATCATAATTCCTTGTAGCGACTGCAACATCCTTTGCTTTTGAATAATCCCCATTTGATGCCAATGTTTTTCCTTTTAAAACATTATTTTCAGTGAATCTATAATTTTCAAGATTAAAACTAGACAACCTGTCTTTGGAAATCTTTGAAACTTCCCGAACAGATTCCTTTGAATTTCCACCATCTTCCAAAATTTTTGAGATGTCACCTATGAACGTATTGTCCGTGAAATTCACCTTTGCGCTTAAAATCTCCATCACGTCCTGCGCATCCTTACTGTTTTTTATGTCATCAGTGCTATCGTCTGAAATGGAAATTGCGCTGTTGACTATTAAAAATACGACTAAAAGCAAAACTACCGCAAGAATTGCATCAATTATGTAAAAATATCCTTTTTCATCTAACATGAATAGAAATAGGAATTTAAAATATTAAAAAAAATAGGTAAGTGTGCAAAAGCTAATTTGCACGAATGTGTTTTATCACTTTTTCCTTTTTAGCAATTGCAGCATCAGAAGCCCTTTGAACTTTTTCTTTCATCTCTTCAAAGTCCTCAGGAGTTGTTTCCCCAACAAGCTTTTTGATTTTAGTGTAAGCAGCTTCTCTGAATAGCGGTACAAGCTTTTCTTCAGATGAATCTTCCTTAATCAATATAGGTTCTCCTGAATTGTTCACTTCACCAATTTCAGATATTGCAACATCATATTTTGCAACTGCCTTTTTGATATCTCCAACGATTTCAGGAGGTGCAATCAACATCAATGAATCAGTTGAAACCCCTAACGGGTCAATGTTTAATGTCTCAAGCATGTTCAATACGTTTGGAGCCACCATTTGCCTTATTTCCTTTTCATAAAATTCCAAACCAACACCTGTTGTATTGGAAATCTCATGGGCATCTCCTCTAAGACCACCGTTTGTAACGTCAGTCATTGCATGAATGTCCTTTACAAGGTCCGCCTCGAATAATGCATGTGATGCCTGAACAAAGTTAACGTTCATTGTGTCCCATACGACATCAAAGAATCCATTGTATAATGCAGTTGTGGTAATTGTTCCACCACCGGAACCTTCAGTTAAAAGAATAATATCTCCTTCTGTTGCTCCTTTTCTTGCGGTCGGAGGATAATTGGATACACCCACACTTCCAACGGCAGAAACAAACCTGTCACCTAAAACCATGTCCCCACCAACACGAAGAGTACTTCCGGCAACTATTGGAACGTCAACAAGTTCTGAAACCGCAGCTACACCTGCTGTGAAGTCAAAAATTTTGGCAACATCACCATCATCCGCCAGGTGCACGTCACTTAATATTGCAACAGGATCTGCTCCCATCACACAAACATCCCTTAAAGTAGCGCGAGTTACATGAAATCCGCCTAAAAATGGATATTCACTTAGTCTTGAATGGATTCCGTCAACTGCAGTTGTAATGTAAACTTCATCATTGTTTGCCTTTGCTTTTACAACACCACCATCATCCTGTTCGGATGGATTTACCAAAGAGGCGGTGTTTGTTGATGAGACAATTTCAGCTATTTTCCTGTGAACAAAGAAATCTCCAGCTCCACGGGAACCCACTCCCATTTCGCCCATCAAAACATCAGCCTTATTGACAGTGGCAATCTCCTTTAAGAATTCATCATCGCTTTGTTTTAATTTCAAAGTTGTTTGAACCTCATCGATGACTGCCTTTGCCATCTCCACTGAATTTTCCTCTGAAATCTTTTTGTATTCTCTTATTCTTACAGCTAAAATATCAGCCAAATCATCATAATCCATTTCATCAATTCTAGCTCTTACAAATCCCTCAATATCCATAGTTATATCTCCAAGTTAGTGAAATTTTTTAAAATTTTAAGTCCTGCTATACCGCTTTTTTCTGGATGAAATTGAGTTGCAAACAAGTTGTTTTGGGATAGTGATGCGACGACATCTCCACCATATTCACAAGTACCTGCAATAATTTCCTCATTATCCGGAACAACATGATAAGAATGAACAAAATAAAAGTATTCTCCATCGATTCCCTCTAAAATAGATGAATCATTTACCACTTTGAGCTTATTCCAACCCATATGCGGAATTTTTACGCCTTTTCCTAAAAGTTCAACATGTCCCTTAAACAAATCAAGGCCTTTAACGCCTGGTGATTCCTCACTGGAACTCATCAATACCTGTTGGCCAAGACAAATTCCCAAAAATGGCTTGTCTGATTGGACATGTTCATAAATTACATCCTCAAAGGGTTTCAAATTTTCCATTGCACTTCCAAATGCTCCAACACCCGGCAAGACCAAATAATCGCTGTCTGCAATGACTTGCTTATCATCGGTGATTTGATAATCAACACCAATCTTTTTAAAGCCATTTGAAATGCTTTTTAAGTTTCCGCTCTTATAATCAATAATCGTTATCATTCGTCTAACCATCCAATAGCTGATCTAATCATTCCACCAAAGTCTGAAAATACAATTTCCTCAGTGCCTAATGTTTTTGAGTGCGCATCAAGTTCCGCTACAACATGAGTATAACCCAATTCTCTGAGAGGTTCTACAAGACGTGGCCCATCAGTTACAGCAACAGATTCAACATCAAACTCTTCAATTGGAAATGCATGAGGAACACCGAATACCACAATCAAATCCAAATCCTTATCTTTCAAGTATTCTGCAGCATTGTTTCCAGTGATTGGATACTCATCAAGGCCTCCTGTAATGTAATCCGGCTCAATATCCAATTGGTCTTTGATATTTACGGCATGTTGTCTTATTCTTGGCAATCCAATATTTTCATCCAAATTGGCAACGAAAATAGGTTTGTTTTCTGGATTAATCTCATTGTAGTCAAAATTAATGATATCTGCGAATAAATATGAGGTTTCCTTTTTAACATTTAAAACAAATGCAACTTTTTTATCATCTTTTAGAGCTCTAACCACAGATTTTGCTACACTTTCCTTTGAATCACCAAAGTTAGGCTTGATATATTTTCCTTGCGCCATACCACGGGTTTTTTCAACTTCAGTTGCTTTTTCAAGCATTTCAATCTGTCTTTCTGATTCTTCACGAGGAATTACGCCCGCTTCAACAGCCGCATCTAATGCCATAATTGCACCGACAGTATTGTCACCCTCACCTGATCCCCCATGTGATTCAACAGGTATCACTGTGCATGGCAAGTCTGCAGTTGCAATGGCTTCCTTTAAATCCTCCCCGATTATCATACTGGCACAAGTGCCTGCAATTCCCATCAATTCAGGTTTAAATGCATCATAAGCTTCAGTCAATGATTCAACAAGTTTTTCACCGGCTCCCAATATAAAATCATTTTCGGACATTCCAGTAGTTACAACACGAACCCCATCGCTTTCCAACAGTCGGGCTGTTCTAAAACAGCACCCGGTAGGTCCATGCATAACAATAACATCAACGTTCATATCTCTTAGCGTGTAAAGAGTAGCCGCAATCGGACTTGGTCTTGGATGTATAATTTTTATCAACTCACAATTTTTAATGAATAAATATTTTAAATTCGTAGTTAATATAATTATACAATTATAAGTGGGAGATTGTATTATGAAACTTGACAAGCAGATTTTAGAAGAAAAAATCAGGGAATACCGAGTATTTAAAAGTTGTTCTGAGTCAACATTGATGGGGCTCTGTGAAACTGCCGGAGCAGACATTAGTGCTAAAGAGATGACCAAATTGGCATGCGGGTTTGCAGGTGGAATGGGTGGAACCTTTGACGAAGGAACCTGCGGTGCTGTAACAGGTGCATTGATAGCAAACGGAATATTGAATGATGATCCTTCTGTGATAAAATCAAATGCTAAAGAGATTTTTAACACCTTTAAAGAAGAATATGGAAGCGTTTGTTGCGGTACAATAACCAATAACGGAGAAGACAAATCACCATGCGTTGACTGTTGTGTTTTTATTGCAAATAAATTGGCTGATTTGCTAGACAAAGAATGAGGAAACCTAAGACTAAATTAGGCAAAATAATGTCCCCAAATCAAATAATAATAACCCCATTTCAAACTTCGATTTGAAGAAATCATCTGAGCAAAACAAAATAGTTAAATATGGTGAAATGTAAAATATAAGTGTTATTTTTAAAAATTTTTTCAATGGGCCCGTAGCTCAGTCTGGCAGAGCACTTGGCTCTTAACCTTGTTGTCGCGGGTTCAATTCCCGTCGGGCCCATTTTTTATTACTGATTTTATAATGCATGATAACGATTAATTAAAATGCTAGAGTTTGAGTGAAATTATACAAAAACTCTCATTTTCACTATTTTGTGTTAAAGATACGTGTTATATTCAAAACTTAAGTATTCAAACACCCGCTTAGTTTATTTCCCATTTTATTTTTAATGTTCATAAACCGAATGAAATGAAAATTCTAAAAAATTATTCAAACAATATCTCAAATTTACTATTGAATGTACTATCCTAAAATCTTAATATTTTATATAACTTGAAAAATATACAATATATGGGTTGTTGGAACTTATGTTCCGATTAACATACTAAGGAGTAATCAAAAATGAGATGTGTTGGTACTGTTGTACGTGGTATAAGAACACCAATTATTAAGGAAAACGATGATTTAGCCACTATAGTTGTAGATTCATTAATGCAAGCAAAAGAAAGTGAAGGATTTGAATTTAAAGACAAAGATGTTGTTGCAATAACCGAAGCTGTTGTTGGAATTTCAGAAGGAAACTATGTAACCGTGGATGACGTTGCTGAAGACTTAAAAAACAAGTTCCCATCTAAAAAAATCGGTGTAGTAAATCCAATATTAAGCAGAAACAGATTTTCCATCGTATTAAAAGGTATTGCAAGAGCAATGGACAAAATAACACTTCAAACCACATTCCCTGCAGATGAAGTGGGAAACGGTATTTTAGACGAAGGACTTTTAGACAAAAGCGAATACCATTTAGGAAGCGTTATTTCTGAAGAAGAATACAATAAAACATTTGGTTCATGGATTCACCCATTTACCGGAATCAATATGATTGACTTTTACAGAGAATTGATTGAAAGTGAAGACTGTGAAGTAGAATTTGTCTTTTCAAATGACTTAAAAACAATTCTTGATTATACAAATGACGTTTTAACTTGTGACATTCACACAAGAGATAAAAGCACAAAATTACTTAAAGATTTAGGAGCAAACGTATACGGTTTACACCAAGTTTTAGTTGAACCTATTGGAGATTCTGGATTTAACCCTGAATACGGATTATTAGGTTCCAACAAAGCAACTGAGGAAAAATTAAAATTATTCCCAAGAACAGGTGATGCATTAGTCAACGAAGTTCAAAAAAGGTTGATTGAAATTTCCGGCAAACAAATTGAAGTGATGGTATACGGTGACGGAGCATTCAAAGATCCTGTTGGAAAAATTTGGGAATTAGCAGATCCAGTCGTTTCACCAGCACATACAAGTGGATTAGTAGGAACTCCTAATGAAATCAAATTAAAATATGTTTCTGATAATAAATTCGGCGATTTAAGAGGCGATGAATTAAAAGAAGCTATCAAAGAAGAAATTAGACACAAAGATAAAGACTTGACTGGACAAATGATTACCGAAGGAACCACACCAAGAGTATTGACCGACTTAATAGGCTCCTTATGTGATTTGACAAGTGGTTCTGGAGATAAAGGAACACCAGTCATATTTATCCAAGGATACTTCGATAATTTAGCAAATGACTAAATTATCTACCCTTTTTCTTTTTTTAAGGAGTTTGTCTTTTTAATTTTTAATTGAAGATATAATTATTATTAAACACCACTTTATTAAATCATCATTAATTTAAAGTTTCAATGAAAACTATTGGGCATCCAAGTTGAATAGTTGACTACAACATGTGGGGCATTCAAATTATGGAGGATGGACCGTCTCATTTAGAGATTTTCTGAAACTTCTGTAGCATTTGAAGCAACATCCTCCAGAGTAATGTTTGTGTCAACTATGATATGTCCACTGAGACCAGTTGTATATAGTCATTGGCCCTTGTGGAACTGTCTTCTGCGCTACTAAGACAATACTCCCTGTAAGTACATATACACATAATAGTACTAGTAAAACGCTTTTCATTTTATATTCTCCCCTTAATTGGCATTGTGATTCACACAGCACAACTACCATAACTCTATTTAAGAATATATAAAGATTTTCGCATGGAAGTACTTACTTGCATCTTAAAAAAGAAAAATAAAAGATATTATAAAAGTATCATATTATTTAAAGCCATTAGATCATTTTTTTATTAACACTATATTTTACCAAATTAATATCATAATATATAAATATAAACAAAAATAATATTATATCAAGGTTAATTTAACATACAAATTAACAATTAAATCAAAATGAGGAGATATCATGAATAAACAAACAAAAATCGTGCTGGCAGTACTGGCAATATTCATTGTCGGAATGACCCTCAGTGTGGCATTTGCCGAACCTGCATCAGCAGTAAAGTACAAAGGAAAAAAATCAATAACTGTTACCATAAAAGATGGTAAAAAGAAAGTAAAAGTAAAATGCAAATACAAAAGAAGCACTGGAGACTACCAAGGTAAAAAAGGAAAATACATTGCCACTGTCTGGAAAGGGCCAAGTAAAAGCCCAGTTTATAAAGGTTGGAACACCGTTGCAAAAAACACCAAAACATGGAAAGTGTGCAACAAACTTGGTCATAAAAAACCAGTGACCAAAGTAAAATTAAATATGTACCAATAATTAATTCATTAATTGGGGGGATAAATCCTCCGAATCTTTTTTTTCTGCTTAAACAATTATAAAATTTGTAAAAATATAATATTGAAGCAAACTATGGATAATCAAAAAATTATAACCTTATTGGTCATATAATTGCAATCCTCATTGTTGAAGTTGTAATTCTTTCACCTTTTAGTGCAAAAGAAGACACAAATATCCTCGAGCACCACTTCATCATCAGTTTCAGATGATGAATGAGTATATAATACAGGTGCTGGATGTTCCGACGATTCAAGTATTCAGTGGAAGAGAAACAAAAAAACAGAGTATGCAGAATACTATAACGAAAAAACCAGTGAAACATGGGTAGGCTACAATATAGCCTAAACCAGGTGAAAATGGTAAACATCAAAAACCACATAAAGATGATGGTCTTCAAGACAATTGCAAGATAAAGAAATACATTTTCGAAACCTATTTTTGTAAAGGATGCCCAAATATTGATAACTGCAAACATAGACGACTAATGATTCATATTTCAGATCTTATTTATCAATGACCGAAAAATTCTTGTATAAAAGAAGTAATATTCATTATCCTGCTAGCTTTTCAAGAAGTGAAGGATAACGGTTTTAAAAAAGGTGATAAGAGAGTTTTGAAATTAATCAGAACGACAGAAAATGCGGTTAATAACGAGACCCCACTAAGAAACACAATTTATAACCTTACAAAATTAAGTAATCTAAAAGATAGAATATTAAATATTTCCACAGCATTAAATGTTTAATAATCCATCATTCAGATTGTATGCCGTATCAAAAACAACGAGTTTTCATAAAACTACTAAATTTACAAAAAACCTGATGTTAAAATAAAATTTTTACAATTCAAATTTAATAAAAATTACGAGTTTTCACACAAATTCAACAAAAAACACAAAACCATCCATATTATTTCTCTAAATAAGAAATAAGAGCCAAATTACTATAAAAATAAGAATAAGAAAAAATATCAAAATCTAATTATTGACAAACCCCTTAACAAAAATAAATTTAATTTAAAACTGTTTTTAATTTTCTAATTGTGTATCTTGCATAAGCGTAGTTTAAAATGGATGCCAATATACGGCCAACGGCCAAACCTGTCCAGATACCAATTAATCCCCAGTTGAAGACTATTCCAAATAGGTATGTGAATGACACTGTGAAAATTAGCTCACGAATTATTGTCCAGGCAAGAGCTGTTGTTCCACGTCCGATACCTTGGTATAAGAAGCTTGACGGCATTCCAATACCCACCAACAACAAACCGAAACAGGCAATTCTCAAGAAGTTTGTAATTTCCGGAATTAACGGAGCGGTTTCAGGAGTATATGCAAATATCATTGACAATTGCGGTGCGAATATCACTAGAATAAGCATTATTGCAACAGCAAATATCATTGCAAATTTTGTTCCATAAAGATGTGTCCTGTTTAGATATTCCCAGTTTTTAGCACCGAATGCACTTCCACTTACCGCTGCAACTGCACTTGCAATAGCTGTTAGAGGCATTATACCGAATAAGTACAGTCTTTGGCCTGAAGTGAATGCTGCAATACCATATTCACCACCCACACTTGAGATAAACATCAGATAGAAACTCATTGCAAGAGACATCATGAACATGTCCAGTGATGCAGGAATTCCTACTTTTAAAATGTCTTTTGCAACATCAGGTTCGAATTTGAATCCTTTAAAGTTAACATCTACATAAGTGTCCTTTTTAATTAAAATCCAATACATTATAACTATTGCTGAACCGACAGAACTCACAATTGTTGCAAGGGATGCGCCTGCTGAGCCCAAGTTCATAATATAAATGAAAACCGGATCCAAAACAAAGTTTAGGATAACTGATACTATCATCGCATACATTGCCCTTTTCATGTCACCTTCACCACGAAGAATTCCACTTCCTCCGTTAGCAAACATGAATGCGAATAAACCTAAAAACAAAGGAGTACCATACTTGATACCTTCAACTAAAGATTGTCCGCTTGCACCGTAAGCAATAAGCAAAGGTTCCTGAATAGCAAGTAAAAGTATTGTTAATAAAACAGAGGCAATTAAAAATATCAAAAGAGAGTGAGTTGCAGACTTGCTGGCGCCTTCGTGGTTTCTTGCACCGACTGCGCGACTTATACTGCTTGTTGCACCATTTCCAAGTCCCACACTTACACCATTCAAAATCATGAATATAGGTGTTACAAAACCAATTCCTGCAATAGCCGCCTGTCCTAGCCCCGCAACCCAGATTCCATCAACAATATTGTATGATGCTGTCAAAAGCATTGATATCATGATTGGAATTGCAAGTTTCCGAACGGCAATTTCAGGCTCTCCCCTCATCAACTCAACATTTTCATTAGCCATATTACCCCTTAATCTCCAAATTAAATACAATATATCTTTTAATTTTTATAGGATATAAGCATATTTAAAATCAATTAAAAATCCAGTTGCTCGGCAATGCACATTTTGCAAACCGCATTTGGAGATTCAAGGTTCGCATCCTTGACTGGGCAGTAAAACTTGCCGTCATGCTCCTCAACATATAATGATCCTGGAAACGGAGTGCCTACAGGATGAATTGGCTCTTCCAGTATAAAAGTAGTGTAAATTGAAATAATTCCATAAATCAGAGGAAATTTTGTTTTTGAGGTAACTGATTCATTGATATGATATGACCTTAAGGTAGCAATGGCATCGATGAACTCCTCCTTGTCAATGTCATGGTCATAGACATTATTGTCACTGTGAACATCCTTTATGCGTCCCAAAAAGTATTTAACGTAAACTTCATGACTTTTATGCTTATAGCTATCCTGCACATATTTGCTTTCTTCAATCATCTCAGCATTAACCGCCATCAAGTCAAACACTGAAATGTTACCTGAGTATTCCTTTAAAATATCTAGAACGGACTCTGTTGAAATACTTTCCTCATTTGAAACAACATTTGAAAAATCATCATACATCCTTAGGGAATCATTCATAAAATTATTATGGACAATATAAAATAAAAATTTTTTCCAATTAAATTAGAACATAAACACCCAATAGGATTATCAGCAATAAAACATTTAAAACCGTGAAAACCACTAAATATTTGACTTTGAATTCATCGAACTCCCGAACAAGAATTTTATATGATATCAAATTTGCCATGGATGCAATAAGTGTTCCAAAACCACCCAAGTTAATACCAACTATTATGGCTTCGTAATTGCTGCTGAAACCGCTGAGAAGCATTGCTGCCGGAACATTGGAAATCACCTGTGATGCGATGACGCCCCATAAAACCTCATTTCCCACAATCCATCTTGTGAACAGTAAATTGAAAAATGGAATGTTTTCCAGGTTTCCAATCAGGATAAAAAGTGCGATGAAAGTGAGAAGCAAAAAGTAGTCCACACCTAGAAAGACCCTTTTAATAAAATTTTTACTCTCAAACTCGATTTTATTCATTTTGGGCAATGCAATCTTATCTGTTGGAATGAACAATAATACAATACATAAAAATATCAAAGATACAACAATATATGGCAAAAGCAGGAAGAAAAACGATTCAAACGGAATGTTTGAAACCGTATACATCACAATATTATGCGGAGCACCAATAGGAAGCACCATGCACCCCCCATTTGCCGCAATGGTCTGAAGTGAAACAGTTAGAATTATCAAATCAGTTCTGTCGACCTTTCTCAATGCCAATATTGAAAATGGCACGAATATGATTAAAGAAACATCATTTGTTATGAATATTGAGCTGAAAAAGCAAATGAACACTAAAATCAAAACAAGTTCACGAGCATTTCCAATTCTGGCCAATAATTTTCTAACCAAAATCTCAAAAATTGCAAGATTTTTTAAAATCTCAACTATAACCATTATCACAAAAAGCAGAATTATTGTGTCCCAATTAATATAATCAAGATAATTAAAAGATGGTTTGACAAAAAAACAGGAAATAATAGCTAAAATTAATGATATAGAAAACACTATCTCTTTTTTAAAAAAATTCATTAATTTAGCCATGATAATATTTTAGCGGATATGATATAATAATCTATTTTAAAATTGAATTAATCAGCATCTTCATCCATTGTTTCCAAAAGAAAACTCACAGGCCTGAAACCGTCATTGCATGATATCATTGCAGATTTTTTGTTTTTCATCCATCCATCATAAAAATCACTGGCGCCGTTGGCCAATCCTAAAACAAATGGTGAAAGACTTTCCCATGCACTGTCACAGAAGTTATCCGGTTTTGCCCAACCATTGGCTATGAAAACCTGACCTTCTTCAACATCACACTCATGCTCCAAAGGATTCTCATATTCTTCAATCAAATCATCATGCCTGACCTTTCTCATGACAGTAATCTTCACTTTTTTCATAATAACACTCTCAAATCGCTTTTTTCATATCTGTTATGGCCTTTAAGACCTTTTTTATAGTTCCAACATTTGATTGCATCATCCAGAGATTTGTCCTTGTTGTCCTCAAAGAAATCCCGTATATATTGATTGTACTGAAACTGTTTATCAATCTTTATCTTTTCTTTTGAATTTAGAATTTCATAATACGCTTCAATTGCATCACGATAGGTTTTGTCAGGATTTGCTTTCAGCCACTTTTGAAATTTAACCTTGAATTTAAAGCCTTTTCCTATTTTATTTTCAAAAAATTGCCTTTTATCTTCACTGCACTTGAAATTTTCGCCTAATTTTGAATCTAATGTTATTTCTGATTTAGAATCTGTAGAATGTTGTTTAACACTTGGTTCGTTTAACATTTCACCTGTGGCCAGATAATGAATAATTCTATTTTCCAAATCTTGCTTGGATCCGCTAACTTTTAAACCTTCAGACCTGCAAAAATTCTTTAAATCCTCTTTTAGAAAGTAATATTCTTTAAATTCTTCAGGTTTTAAATTTTTAGTCAATTTAAGCATAGTACTCTCCCATAAGAAACATTAATTTAAATACCTGCTTTTACTAATGATCCCATAATTAATTACAAAAACAGTTTTATGAATAAGGATAAATTTGATTAACAAATTTTGACACATCCTCATTCACATCAATAAACAGGTCTGCAATATGCAGTCCAACATCACTTTGATGTTATACAATCCTATGAATTTTAAAATATATAAACATTACTACTTCCATTACATTATTACATCAATATTACATCTTTAAAATAACAATATATGGAAAATACAATAGTTATATTTAAAATAAATAGAATATATAAGGTTTTAAGTAAAAATAATCATTTCTAAAACACCAATAAAATTTCAATAGACAGGTGTTTTAATGGAATGGAAAGAGCATTATATTAAAAACACTCCAATAAAAATTGGAGAACATGCATATGGCAGTTGAAAATTTAGTGCTTGCTATCTCTTATTTCTTCATGGCAAGTTACTACCTATTGTTGGCTTTTAACTTATTTAATTGCTAACAATCTATGATGTCAAATAGGAAGCCTAGTTTGGAGTTATCCAAAATTTTCTAATTTAATAAACCGACAATTTAAATGATGATTAGCTTTAATAGGTGTTTTATAGCTTCCTTTTTACACATAGTAAAATAAAAAAAATAGAGGAATTATCCTCTTGTTATTATACTGATAATGTCCCCGTCTTTTAGCTCGTAGTCACTGGCAACGCGCATGTTTTTTCTTGCATCAACTGCATGCATGAACTTGTCCCCGATATCTGTGTGGACAATGTAAGCCAGTTCTTTTGGTGTTGCACCATTTGGAACTAAAAATCCGTCAGGCAAGACATTTCCTTTTTGATCAGTGTATTTGTGCTCATCTGAAACAGGATAAACTACAATTCTGTTAAGCAATTCGAAAACTGCATAGTTTAGTGCATCCTGAACACCAGTGCTGCCATAAACATCCAAGATATTTGTTTGAATATATTCCAAACCTTTCTTTTGAGCTTCAGACAATTCTTCCGGTTTTAAGATTTCAAAATGATCTTCACCAGACAAATAACTGATTAAACCGCTTTCAGCCGCTTTTACAAGTGCAAGCTCAGAGCCTGCAGAAGTTGGAATTACATTCGGATACTTTTCCTGGATTCTTTTGATGTTTTCAGCGGAAGTCGGCAAGTCAGCCTTGTTTGCAATAATCATCATTGGCTTTGCAATGTGTAGGATATTACGGGTGAGTTCAATCAGGTCTTCCTCTTCCCATTTATTGTAATCAGGTTCAATTGTCCTTTTTGCTTCGATGATATCTTCGATAGCTATCCCTGTACCGGACAATTGGTCAAACAGTACTTTTGAAATATCCAAGTGTTCAGCACCCACTTTTCTTATGAGCCTGACCCAATTTTTAGACAATATTCCATACATCCACATTACAATCTCATTTTCCAAAAATTCCAAATCATCTAATGGATCATGGCTTCCAGGATCAACTGGGTTTCCTTCCAGGTCTGTTGAACCTGAAGCATCAATAACATTGATAAATACTTTAGCTTGCATTAATTCGTCTAAAAATTTATTACCTAATCCTTTTCCTTCATGCGCTCCAGGAACCAAACCTGCAACGTCTATCATCTCTATTGGAAGCAATCTTTTTCCATCGATACAGATTGAATTGTGAGGATTGCATGTAACTCCTAACTCTTGACATGGACAATCCTTAATAACATGAGCAACTGCCTTATTGGCATCAATGGTTGTGAATGGATAGTTTGCCATTTCTACACCAGATGCTGTTGCTGAATTGAAAAAAGATGATTTTCCAACATTTGGTTTTCCACAAACTGCAATTTGAAGCATAATAATCACTTAATCATTAATAACATCTAATTGTATGTATTTAAAATTATAAATAGTTTCAGAAATTAATTAATATTTAATGAAAGATGATGATATTGACAAGCCACAAGGGATGAAAATCCGCCAATCCATACAGGATGCAATGACCACCACACTCCCGGATAAGGAGTTTAGTGAGAAAGACATTGATTTAGTTGAAGTTGACATAGAACTGGATAATCTAGGGTGGAATTTTCACAACTTCAGAATTTTGAACTTAACAGACATCCATTTGGGCCAATGGATAAATCCCGAATATTTGGATGACCTCGTTGATTACGTAAATACATTGAATATAGACATGATAACGCTGACCGGAGATTATTTTTCCTATGTTATTGAAGGTTATGAGGAATCATTGAAAGAATCTTTTAAGAAGCTGAGTGCAGAATACGGCAAATTCGGAGTTTTAGGAAATCATGACCACTGGATGGGCGCTGATAAAATCCGGAAAATATTCAACGATGCAGACATAATCGATTTGAGCAATGATGTCTGCACTCTTGAAAAGGAAGGGGACTTTCTAAACATTTGCGGTGTTGACAGCTGCACAGTCTGTGCAGATGACTTGGACAAGGTATTGGCCAAAATGCCTGAAAACATCCCAAGCATCCTGCTGGCACATGAACCCGACTTTGCACAGGAATCCTCACAGACCAATAGATTTGACCTGCAGATTTCAGGCCATTCCCATGGAGGACAATTTATCATTCCAAAATTTGAGTCTACACCATTTAGAGGACCAAACTCTAGAAAATACCCTGTTGGGCTTTATAAAGTCAGAGACATGATTCAATACACAAGCAAAGGGCTTGGGACAAATTCATTTAGAGTGAGGATTAACTGCAAACCTGAAATCACAATTATTACCTTAAAAAGTAAAAACAAGCAAAAAATACCGATAGAATGAATAGATCTAAAATTATTTCCTCAATGAAAACTGCAATAACAACAGTGTTATTGGTTTTAGCAAACATGGCAATTGTAATCTTTGTTGATTACATTAGTGCCGACTTTACATTGGGGCCATGGTATAATTCATTCATCATTGTTATCGGAGTATCAATTGCAAACTCCCTATTATGGCCGATATTTAGAAGGTTTTTAATGAAATTTATCATACTGACATTCGGTATTGGAGCATTGCTAATCAACTCCATAATATTTTATATCGTTTCATATTTCATTCCAGGAGTTTCAATGGGATTTTACGGATTCTGGCAAGTCCCAATAATGATGGCGATAGCTACAACATTTGTAACAAATATCACAAACACAAATTACTATGATAGCTACATTCAAAATATCCTGAAATATGCAGTTAAGCAGAAAACACCTTATAAGAAACGATACTCCGGAGTTATAATGCTTGAAATAGATGGCTTATCCATCAATACATTGAAAAAAGCAATTGACAAAGGAATGATGCCAACAATCAAATCATGGATTGACAATGAAACACACAACCTAAAGCAATGGGAAACTGACCTGTCCTCACAAACAGGAGCAAGCCAAGCCGGAATACTGCATGGAAACAATGAAAACATTGTTGCATACAGATGGGTTGAAAAGGAAAACAACAATAAAATCATAGTTTCCGGAAAATTAAGCGATGCTCCTGAAATTGAAAAAAAGATTACAGACGGGAAAGGATTGCTAGTGAACGGAATAAGCATAGCGAACATGTTTTCAGGAGACAGCCAATATTCAGCATTGACTTCATCAAAACTGGGAGGAATATCCCGAATATATAATAAAACATTGCATACTGTCTTTTTAGATGCATACAATTTTCAAAGAATATTTGTATTGTTTTTATGGGACATATTAGTTGAATTTAAATCCCAAATCATTCATCGATTAAAAAATATCCAACCGAGACTTAGAAGAACAGTTGTTTATGCTGCAGTCAGAGCAGGAGCTAATGTCGTTTTAAGGGAAGCGACAACTGAAATCCTAACAAGCGAGATATTGACTGCTAATATTGATACTGCTTATGCAACTTACATGGGCTATGATGAAATCGCGCATCACTCAGGAGTCCAGGATAACGATGTATGGGGCGTTTTAAAACAAATTGATATCCAAATTAACAGATTACAATCTGCAATAGACATGAGTGAAAGAGATTATAAGTTAGTCATCCTATCAGATCACGGCCAAAGTAATGGTGCAACATTCAAGCAAAGATACGGAATCACATTGGGAAATTATGTTAGAAGATTGCTTCCGGATGACTTGAAAATGTTTAAAAGCGAATATAACATTGACCACTTTAGAGACGCACTTCTTCCGGAAAATAAACAATTGAAAAGCATAAAAGAAAGAGTTGAAACTGTCCGTGACGATTTATTTGAAGATAATGAATCCCTGCAAAATTTAAGAGAGGGAATCGGCAAGAGAAAACCTGCAATCATATTTGAAAATGAACAGTATGAAAATCTAAGGGAAAAATACTCCAATAGCCTAGAATACATCACCGGCCATGAAAGCATAGAGCACAGCACAAAAAAGGCAAAAGATTCCGAACTGATTGTTTTGGGTTCCGGAAATCTTGGTTTAATATACTTAACACAATGGAAACAACGCCTAACATACGAAGAAATAGTAATGCTATTTCCTGATTTAATTCCAGGACTTGTAAAGCATTCTGGAATCGGATTCATCATGGTAAACTCAATTACAAATGGTGGAATGGCTATTGGTCAAAATGGAATTTATTATTTAGACACTGACAAGATTATTGGTGAAAATCCACTTGAAGACTTTGGCCAGAACGCTGCAAGACACCTGAAAAGGCAAAATTCATTCAAAAATATGCCTGACATTTTAGTGAACAGTTTTTATGATGCAAAAAATAACGAAGTCTGTGCCTTCGAAGAATTAATCGGCAGCCATGGAGGTCTTGGAGGAGACCAAACCAAACCATTCATATTATACCCATCAGAATGGGAAGCACCGGATGAACTGATTGGATCTCAATCCATTTATAAATTCTTAAAAAAAGAAATAGAAAGTTTAGACTCTTGAAAGCCAATAGTCAAATATTTCTGAAATATCCTCATCAAAACTGATTGTCCTGTCTTCATTTTCAGGTATTGCCTGAGGATAATCCTTATTAATTCTGATTAATGTTGCATTCGGATTATTATATGTCATCTGTTCAAACGGATATCTGATGATGACAGGAGTGTTGAATCCAACTCCCAATTCCAGAAATACCAAATTTTCATCCTCGTCAATTTTTCCTAAAAATTCAGCATAATTTTTCTTCATTTCATGCCATTTTTCATCTTCAACGAAGAGATTATCCTTTCTGAGATTAGTTTCCATATCAGCCCCACATACTGGGCATTTTGGAACCAAATCTGAAGGAATTTTACAGTCCACAGTCTTTTCAATCCATTCACTGACCTGCTTTTCATTATCATACAACTTGTCATGGCATGCCTTGCTGCACTGCAATAGACCGTAATCCCCCTGTGTTGCAAAAATTCTTTCATCATCAAATTCATTTATCCAAAACTGATGCTCCACATTGGTGGTCAATACGAAATAATCCTTATCCTTAACCAGATTCAGTAACTTTTGATAAAGATCTGTTTTTCCTACATCATATCTGTTCACTTTGATATGTCTTGCCCAATAGGCCCATTTCTCTTCCTGAGTCTCAAAAGGATAAAATCCTGAGGTATACATATCATCAAAATGATATTTATCTATGAAATCCTGAAAATACTTACTGAATCTATCAAATCCATAATCAATGCCTGCTGCTGTTGACAGCCCTGCGCCTGCACCTATGATTATATAATCCGCATTGTCTATAACTTCTTTAGCCTTATCTAATCTTTGAACAAACCTATTCACGAATATCACCAAACAATAAATCTTTATAAGTTAAATAGCTTTCATCTGAAAATACATTGAAAATTACACATTCCAAACTGCTGGATTCGTTGGAATCCAAATATTCATTAACTGTATTGACTGCAATTTCTGCAGCTTCCATTTGGGGGAAATTAAAAACACCTGTTGAAATACCGCAAAAAGCGATTGACTTGAGGTTATTGTAATCAGCAAGTTCCAAACATGACCTATAACAGCTTGCCAGCAAGTCACAATCTTCTTTAGTCGGAAGAGACCCTTGAGGTATTGCGGGACCAACAGTGTGAATCACATATTTTGAAGGCAGGTTGTAGGCACTGGTGATTTTGGCCTTTCCGATACCCTCATCATGTCTCTGAACTTTCATTATGGAATTGCATTCATCTCTTAATTGAACTCCCGCTGAAGAGTGAATTACATTGTCAATGCAGTTATGCATTGGAATAAAGCATCCCAATAGCTTTGAATTTGCTGCATTTACAATTGCATCAACTTTCAATGTTACAATATCACCTTGCCATAGGGCAATTTTGCCGTCAACATCGTCAATGTCCTCAATGCCTGTCAAATCCTTGCTTAATGTTTCAGCAGTCAAAAATTCATCCTGAACTTTTAAAAACTCATCAGAAACTTTTTCAGGCATTCTGATGTTCATTAATGCACGAAGCAAGTTTCGCTTATCTTGATAGTTAGTTGGAATGTCAATTGCCTCATTCCTTTCGTCAATCAAATAATTAATAAGAAAATCCAATTGTTCTTCTGCGTTTATTTTAATCCCCTCCGTCTTGTTAATTATTAATAGAATTTAGGTATTTAAATGATTTTTGTAACCTAAAAGAAACGAGGTTACCTCATTGTAACTAAGAAAAAGATTAATAATCATATAAATAAACTATAATTATGAATAGCGAAAAAATCGTTTGTCCTGTTGACAGAACCTTAAGTCTGATTAACAAAAAATGGAGCATTCAGATTATAAGGGACCTGTTTTTCGGCAAAAAACATTTCAAGGAATTCAAGGAAGATAAACCCAACCTAAGCAACAAGGTACTGTCAAGCTGCCTTAAGGAATTGGAAGAAAACGGAATTATCGAAAAGCATGTTTTAAATACAACACCTGTCAGCACCGAATATTACCTCACCGAATATGGAAAGTCAATGAACAGAATCATTTATGAACTGGCCATGTTCACCCTAGAAGATGAAAAGGACAAGGTCTATTCAGAGGAAACAAAAAACAACTTGAAAAGCACATTCAGAGAAACCTTAAACATTGATGATTAAAATGACTGGAAAAATCTACATTATTGGAATTGGACCTGGAGCAAGCGAATACCTGACAAAAAAAGCAATTGATACAGTTAAGTCAAGTGACTATACTGTTGGAAGCACACGGGCAATAGACCTGTTCGATGATGTTCAAAACAAGATTGCATTCAACGTCAAGGAACTGCTTGACAAATTGGAAGAGGGCGTCGAGTTAGCTTGCAGCGGCAATACAGTTTCAATATTGTCAACAGGAGACCCTGGTTTTTCAGGCGTTTTAAATACCGTGCTGAGAATATCCGGTGCAAAAGGGTTTGACAAGGAAAATATCGAGGTCATACCTGGAATAAGCTCCCTCCAGCTTGCGGCCGCAAAATGCCATATCCAATGGGACAATGCGAATGTCATGACCTTCCATGGCAGGGAAAACATAGAGGACATATTGCCTGTAATCAACAACGGCAAAACCACAATCGCCCTTCCTTCAAGAAAAGTGAAGGACATGGCCCAGTTCCTGCTTGACAATGGCGTTGATGAAGACCGTAAAGTTGTAGTCTGTGAAAGGTTAAGCTATCCGGATGAAAAAATTGTAGAGGCAACTTTAAAAGAGATTGCACAGAGTGAATTTACTTATATGTGCATTATGGTCATATATTAAGATTATTTATCCTTTAAATTCATTTTAAAAGTCATTTACTATTTATTTTTAAAATCAAAGTTTAAATATTTAAGATATCATACCTTAATCGTCGATTGCGATAAAAATTGACATTAAGGTAGATACTATGAATAAGAAAATAAACACCATATGTTTCATTTTCCTGTTTCTTTTTTTAATCTGTGCCGTTTCGGCGGCAGACAATGAAAGTGAAACAATAAGTATTCAGCAACCTGATCCGAACCAGGATTTATGCAAACTAAGTGTAGAAAACAGCGAAGAGAAAATTGAACTGAGCGATACTGAAAATGAGAAACTGGAGGCTGTTACCACAAGCGTGAAAAAAGCTACAGTTAAAAAAGAGGAAGTTACATTAAAGGCTCCCGATGTTAAAATGTACTACAAAGACGGAAGCAAGTTTACTGTAACCCTAAAAGATAAAAACAAAAAAGCGATAAGCAAAGCAAAAATCAACATCACGGTTAATGGGAAAAGCTACAACAGATTAACTGACAGCAAAGGCAAGGCATCGCTTAATCTAAACCTAAAAAGCGGAAGTTATATAGTCCTGACAAGCTTTGCTCAAACAAAGAATTTCAAGGCAAAATCCATCAAAAGCACCGTTACAGTTAAAAGCACAATAAAATGCAGTGATTTCACCAAATACTATAAAAATACCGCTTCCTATTATTCCACGTTTTACAACCAGAAAGGAAATCTATTGAAAAACACCGCAGTCAAATTCAAATTGAACAGCAAAACATACTCCGTTAAAACAAACGCACAGGGAAAAGGAAAACTTATTGTTGGTTTGAAGCCTGGAAAATACAGCGTTTCATCAATAAATCCTAAAACTGGAGAATCCGTTGCAAAGTCTGTCACAATAAAATCACTGATTGAAACAAATGATATGACAATGGATGAAGGAAAGAGTGGAAAATTCAATGTTAAGGTCCTAAACAGTAATGGAAAGGCTTCTTCAAATAAAAAGGTTACCATAAAAGTTAACGGTAAGACATATACAAAAACAACCAATAAAAATGGAATTGCAACCTTGAACGTGAATCTAAAGGCTGGAAAATATGGCATCACCACAGAATACAGCGGCCTTAAAAATTCGAATAGAATTACAGTAAACAAGCCAATCGTTCCCACCCCCTTTGTCCATACAACATTGATTCCAGACTATGTCAATGTTACAACAAGATATGCGTTTTATAATTCAGTATACACGATTAAAACTGGAATCGACGGCATCATAAAAATGCCAAAAAACGAAATTTACACAATACAGATTGGTTCAAATTCCCATGTTTTTACAACCAAAAGGATTAATGGCATTAATTCGACAGTCTTGGACTACAAATCCTATTTGATACCATTTGACGGAGGCAAAGTTATCAGCAATAGCGATAAAAGTAAACTGACTTCCGATGGAATAGTCATCAGTAAAATCAAAGGTTTTACGCAGATTGATTATCAAAGCAAAAGTAAAGATCCAACTTCATTGTTCGGATTTTATGCAGCCAAAGGTTTGGACAAAAGTGAACTCCTAACATACATGGAAAATGACAGGATAACTGCAAAAATCGGCTTTCATACCTTAAATTTCGATGAATTGGGACTGCAATATAGCCTGTCAAAATTTTATGGAAAAACAATCTATGATTTCAACTATAAAAGCTATGATGAAATAACCCATCATGATGCATCCTCAATAAGATTCACAAATACAGGAAAACCTGTGACATTCAGCTACTTTGGAAATTCCATTGCAGGATACATTTCAAAAGAAGACATACTCACCAAATTTTCAGTAAATGGCAAAGAGGAACTTCAAAAAACGGAAACTATAAGCTATGGACTTAGTGAAAACTATCGGAATTCCATGGGATTTGAAGTTCTGCAGTCCTACAGCATAATAAACGAAAAGATTACAAAAAATTTATTGGAATCATGGATTGATAAAAATCCAAAGTATTTAAACCGATTTGGCGTGATGAACGTTTATGGAATGCATTTGGCTAGCCTTGAAACAACCTGGCTTGCCGATGCATTTGCAGATAGCTACTCAAAAGAATTTAATGTGAACTGGAATCGAAAAAATACACTTGTATTGCTTGGAGGAATTAACCTAAAGGATACCTACATTGATATTCTAAATGCCGACATGGGAATGGAAGTTAAGGGAAACAACGAAACAGACAAATTGTTATTCAAGCTTATGAATTCAATAAACTTACCTAATCTGGAAGATTATGCCCTATCAAAAATTGCGGCGAGATATCTGGACAATACAAGCAATTCATTTGACAGCATATCCTCAGCAATTGTCAGCGGCAAATTCAGCATTGCAGACTTTGGAGAAATGATTTATTTGTTTGCAGAAGACGGAAGCAACAGCGCAATAACATTTAACGCCACCAGTGGTGTTGCAAGCGTGATAATGTCTAATGGCAATGCAACATATAAGGGGTCATCAATTTCCACAACAAAAGACTGTTGCAGTGTTGGAATAATTCCAAAAGACATTATTGCCGGAATTAAAGATGCAATATCTATGTTTTCGCCAGGAATCTATGCACTATCAGACAAATTAGAAAAAATACATCCATTTTCCATTTTAGCATACCAAAGCATAAAATTAGGACTGGGATATATTCTAAAAGGTGCAGCATTATCAGCCACAAAATTATTCACATTAATGACAGTTGTGCAAACCATTGGAACAACATATCGGGATAAAATGGTAAATGAAAAGGATTGGCATAACCTAATGGACAGAGCAACTTTTACAAGACCTGGATATCTACAAGGAAAAAAGATATACAACATCCCCAACAAGAATGGAGGGTATGATTATATAGAAGTCAAAATCAATGATGACCTGACATTGAATAGAGCAGATGTAACATATATTAGTCATGGAAAAACAAAGAAACTAACAGAAGCTGAAACATACCGATATTTCAGTGAGGACTACTGGACACCGATTAGCATGCCTACAAAATATTGGGATGAAAGCTGGAAAAGGTGATTAAAATTAACAGAAAAGACTTAAGAATTATACTTCCAGTTGTTATTGTGTTTCTAATAATTCTATCAATAACCTTGATTTATCCAAAGTATGGAGAGATTTGGAATCTATTGTTCTGGATCAGTCTTTTTTATATGAGCATTAGAACATTATCCAATTCCGATAATAATCCATTAAAGGAAAAATTGAGTGAAATACATATTTCTGTTAAGATTGCATTCATATTGGCAATTGTAATCGGATTGTGCGAAGTATATTTTGGAAACAATCTTGTTATATCAACTGCATTATTGGTTCTGACAATAATACTGGATATAATATTTAGTAGAAAAAAAGTAGATAAAAGTTAAAATGGCAACATTTTAACTTATTTTTAATTTTTTACAGTTGAATAGCTTCTTGAACAACCTCATCGTTGTCTTCATCATCATACAAGATATGAGCCAGTTTCAATAATTTTTCCTGACCTTTAACTTCATCCTTGAATAAAGGAACTTCAGCTATGTGTTGGTCTGGGAATTTCTGGTCAATTAAAGCTAAACGTTTTTGCTGCAATTTGTGTCTTGAATGGCAGAAATCACAGTCACAGATATCAGGCATCACTTGATTTACAATAACACTGTCAACAGTGATATCATATTTGCCTAATGCCTCTAATGCCCTTTCTGATTCATAAATGGACATTTCTTCTGGAATTACAACCATTTTGAAAGTGGTTCTGTCAGGATCGGATAATACCTCTTTTGCCTTGTCGATTTGCTCTTTTGTTCTCTTCAAGTCTTCAGAAGTTTGAGGGTCATCAACCGCATCCATGAACGGCATGATTTTTTTAAGTGCATTAGTTGCGGTTCCGAGTTTCGCTTTAAGCATCATCATTTTACCAACCCATGAGTCCATGACTTCAGGGAAGGATAATAACCTTAATGTATGTCCTGTTGGTGCAGTGTCAAATACAACAACATCATATTCTTCGGAATTCATTACACCCATGAACATTTCAAATGCAGCAGCTTCATCAGCCCCTGGAGAAGAGGATACAATGTCCAACTGGTCAGATAAAAAGTCCATGCCTAACAATCCACCATCGTCCGGATTTGCTGCTTTTTGAGCTTCCAATTGTGCCTGTTTTTGAGCCATTGCTTCATCAGGATCAATTTCAACAGCGAATAGATTGGTTTTTATTTCCCTTGGATAGCTTCCAATCGGCACTTCAAGTGAGTCAGCCAATGAATGTGCAGGGTCAGTTGATACGATCAAGGTCTTTTTGCCTTGTTCAGCTAACCATAATGCTGTAGCGGATGAAACTGAAGTTTTTCCAACTCCACCTTTTCCACCTACAAAAATGAATGTGGTTTTATCTTTATTAAACTTAAAATAATCTTTAAACGCCAAATAAATTACCTCCTTAATAAACTTACTTTTAGTTACTAAATGTAATTTTAATTTTTTATAGTATATAAAGTTTAGTTATTCAAACTAAAAAAAATCATAATAGATAAAATCCACATTCACTACAAATTCAAATTGTCCCTACTTTAAATTTTCATCCAATAACCTTGGATTTTTAGAATTTTTACTGCTCACAACTTTTCGTCCAGTTCGCTCTTCCAATTCCCTTAAAGCATTGCCTGCAATGTTTCCACCATCTCTTGCAACTATTTTACTTTCTTCAAAACCCTGCGGATTTTCAGTTTTGCTAATTTCAGTAGTTGCCAACTCACCCAACATGTTAATGACCAATTCCGCATTAGTCATATTGTCACGAAGGTTCTCTTTTTTTAATCCCTTAATCTTTTTATGTTCACCTGTTGTAATACCAAAAGATGCCTGACTAATCTCATTGGTGAGTATTGCATATTCCCTTCCTTTTTTAACACCTGACCTATCCCATTCAGAAGTTAAATCCTTTCTTATTTCAATACCTCTTAATCTTTGAGTGATCCATTCTTCACTATATCCTTTTTCACGATAAGTGGCAACTGCCCTTTCAATAGCTATTTCAGGGTCTGCTATCTCATCAAGTCTTTCACTGCCCACTTGAGCTAACCATTGTTTAAATGGTTCAGCATTTGGTGAAGGTATTGATTGAATGATACGGAACAACTGTTTTGCTGTAGCAACATCTGTTTTACGCATTTTACCATCTTTAGCGAGCATTTTCAACTTGTTACAAATTGTAACACTTTGAACCCCTTCGTCATTTAACCTGCTTTTTAATGTTCTCCAATATTGTGAAGGATTTTTACTTTCACTAAGAATTCCAACAACGTCCACTACTGAAAAATAGTACTCTTCTATTTCATCATCCCATTTCAGCCTTACTTCCTAATTTTGAAATAACTTAATTTTTGTTTCATTATCCATTTTATTTTTCCTTTAATTTATTGTCCCCATTTCATAATATTATGTGAAAAACTAATCAGTAAGACGAATATCATATGAATAATTAAATTGACAATGATATTTTTAGTGAAAATCCTATTTAAATTAAATGAGAGACCATTTGAAAAGTATTGATTATATGATAATAAACCCTCCAAATTAGTTTTAATAGTTACTATATGAAATTCCATTATGCACAAACATGAAAAAGATTTATCATTGATGAAAAAAA
>Ga0256404_1003425_pt1 | contig 32304 bp, 26 predicted proteins | sample RumenRJG_01DNA_FD_185990 | JGI IMG/M metagenome (GOLD analysis project Ga0256404, IMG submission 185990) | Bovine rumen microbial communities from Lethbridge, Alberta, Canada - RJG_01 | ecosystem: Host-associated > Mammals > Digestive system > Stomach > Rumen | place: Canada: Alberta | collected...
AAAACTCACTTGCGAGATCTGTTCGATAAAACTAATTTCAACGATGTCAAAGAGCAATTTTGTCCCCTCATTCCGGGGTTATTTGATTAATATTTAAACTCGTCCCATTTTAACGGGACACTAATGACATGAAATACTGGAGTCATGGTGATTTCATAGGAGACATAGCACCAGTTAATGGAGATAGTTGGTCTATTATTGACAAAAGCGGGAATGCCGTTAGGGAAGGTTATAAAAAATTGATTCACAGTGAGGCTACAGCCCTTTGGGCTGCACAAAAACAATCTGGGAAATGGGAGGTATTTGATGATTATAATAAAGATGTCAAGCCTTTATCTGGATACGACGAAATTAAATTCCCTGCCAATAAAGAAGACAAACATATTTTCTCTGTAAAGAAAGAATCGTTGTGGGGAGTTGTATCACGATCAGGAGAGACCATCATACCATTTACATATGACAATATGTATGGTAACATCTGCGATGTACTCATAGTAAATAAAGAAAATAAATGGGGAGCAGTTTCCATAGATAACAAAACCATTATTGAATGCAAATACGACAACCTGATACTTCCATCAGAAAAAAATAGTATGCACTATTGGGTCATGAAGAGTGATTCACTTTTTTACCATTTAAACCTAAATAATAACAGTCTATCTGATAATGGTTACAAATACGCAACTAATTTCAAAAACGGAATTGCGCATGTTGCGCCATTAAATATTGATATAGATGATACTAAGTTAAATAAAGCTCAGTTATTCGCTCCACATGCATCCTTGAAGGCTCTTGAGGAAGCAGACCTATCAAAGTTTCAAATAGCTTTTGGATATCTTATTAATGAAGACGATGCTCTTCTTTGTGAGATGCCCGTATCTTCTTTATATGTTAGTGAAGTGATTGAAGCTATCAAGAAAAAGGGAGGTAAAGCCTTGACTAAATCTGAAGCAAAGAATGTTTTACTTAATGCAACTAAAGAGAATAGAAGTTATAACATTACTCAACTTTTGAGTGATGATGAATGGAATTACTAATTTATTAAAATGCTATTATGAAAAGGATTATTATTATCATATCGTTGATTATTTCCAACTTAGAAATTACATTTGCCCAGGATGATACGCCAAATTATCGTCGCAGTTCAATATATTCTATACTGATTAATCATACGGAACAAAAATTTGCTTCAGAAATAAAAGAAGCTTTTCTTCAGATTCCTGTGCCAGATAAGTTTAACGATCACAACCTAAGTGTGAAAGTTTTAACAATGGATAAGAAACTCGCAGGAGCAAAAAGCGAAAAGGAGAATCCTGTAATTACAGATTTCCTCTCAAACAACAAGGTAGCTAGTCGCCTCGTTGGTCGCTGGTTTAATCGCGACTTTTACACAGGCGAATGTAATATGGAACTGGTAAAAGAGCGTGGATTGTATAACGCGAGCGAATTTGACAAACAATTAGCTAGCCACTCTGCCAGAGGTATAGCGATGCTACAAGATGCAGGAGAAGAGCTGATAGGTAACACTTTTGTACTTGTTAATGACATCCGATACGTTGACAAATCTAAGAAATCTAAAACTGCAGGTTCCTTTATTAAGATATTAGGCTCTGTCGCATCTGTTGCCACAGGTGTCAATATAAGCGATTTGACAGACAATCTTGGCGACATAGTAGAGAGTATCAAAGGCTTTACCGTAAGAATCAATAGTTTCCTCTACAAGTTGGATTGGGATGAGGATCAAGCATCATTGTTTTATCAAGAACAATACGCTTCGGAACCAGACATGGTAAAGAAAGATAATTTTGAAAATGCACGTCGAAACTATAAACTTAAATATGTTGGTAAGGTCGAGAGTAAAGGAGGTACTACTTCTTTTCTCGGAATTAAGGAAGATCAACCCATTGTTATGGTGCGAAAAGCTTGCCAAAGAGCTATTGACGAGAACGTAGTAGATCTTCAGCACGAATATGAGGAATTCAGAACTAAGACTCCATTGGTTTCCGTGGAACCACTAACTGCCTATATCGGAATGAAGGAAGGTGTTTCATCGAAATCGAGATTTGAAGTCCTTGAAGTGATTGAAATGGAAAACGGCGCCCATAAGTATGAGCGAGTTGGAATCATAGAGCCCATAGAAAATTTAATATGGGACAATCGATTCATGGCTGTAGAGGAAGGAGCTATAGGAGCAAACTTAGGATTTACAACATTCAAAAAAGTTAGTGGAAAAGATTTTGCAAAAGGTATGTTGATAAGAGAAATATCTTCAAAATAATACATTAAAACTTATACAGTATGAAAAAGCAGTTTAGAATTCTAATGACACTCCTATTATTCATAATGAGTATAATAGGAGCAATGGCAAAGAATGACAAAATGCCACAGTATGATATAACTGGGGCTGGGTCAGGAACAGAAGGAACAATCCTTGTGAAAGTTTACGTCTATGCCAAGAGCGTTAAGGACGAGGATATCAAGAGGGCTGCAGTTCACGGAGTGGTTTTTCGCGGATGTAGTGGCAATGCCAGCGGAGCACGTCAACCACCAATGGCACCTGTTACAGCAGAGAAAGACAATGCAACTTTCTGTGAAGAGTTTTTCTCCACTACAGGGCAATGCCAGTCTTTCGCTTCTATTATTGCAGGATCATATGATCGAGTAAAAACGAGTAAAGGCTATAAAGCCGGTGCTATTGTTCAAATTGACAAAAGATCCCTTCGTAAGGAGTTAGAAAAAGCTGGAGTTGTTCGCTCATTATCATCAGGTTTCTAACAGATAAAAATATGAAAAGATCACTAATTCTATTTTTTATTACTTTCTGCACAATGTCATTGTATGCACAATATAGGGATGTAAAGCTTCCAGAAAAACCAAAATTGCCAGAATACAAAGACTATTATACTGTACAAAGTGGCTTCTGGTTTTCCATAGAGGCAGAAGGTGGAAGCAGCATCATGGCAGAGTGCGAAAATATGCAATATGCTGCAGTAACAGCTACAGGAGGATATAGAATCAACGAATTCTTACGTATTGGTGCAGGCTTAGGAGCAAAGTATTATTTCAACAAAGGTTGGGTTCGTGGAACCGACAACAAATTTGGAGTTCCTATTTTCGCTAATCTACGAGGTAATTTCACCTCTGCCTATGACTGTGATGGAGTACCTTTCTGGTCTCTAAATATTGGAGGTATCACGGAGGAAGGTTTCTTTGCCAGTCCGACAATCGGATACAGCTTCGGAGGTCTGCGCAACAATTTTCTTATTGGAATCAGCTACACAATCACAAGTTTTACCGATTATCGAGATAAAAAAGTAGCATATAGCTACTTCGGTTTGAAATTAGGTTATGAGTTTTAATCAAAATTTGTTCACGATATGAAAAGAGGCATTATTTTAATACTGATATTATTGGTCTCCTATACAGAGATTAATGCTCAAAATTATGCCCGTACGTCTATCAGATGTATGGGTGTGGAATTGGATGGTTCTCAAACTTTACGAGTCCTTGGGTATGGTAGAAATCGTGCCGATGCCAAGGAACAGGCAAAAAAAAATGCCGTATGGGCTGTCATCTTTGACGGCGTTAAAGATGGCGTAGAAGGATGCAACACGCGTCCTCTTATTACTGAAGTGAATGCAAAAGAGAGGTATGAAGATTATTTCAATATCTTCTTCACCGATAATGGGGCATACAAAGAATATGTATCTGTTCGTGATACAAAACTGAGGTCTGGTGGACGTTCCAAAGATAAGTTGGGTTATTCATACGATATTACCATACGTGTGCTTAGACCACAGCTGAAAGCTCGTCTTAAAAGCGATAATTTGATAGATTAATTTATAGTACTAATTATGAAATACAGATTTCTTGTTATATTCACATTATTGGTCGCATCAACGCTCCCAATATTCAGTCAAGCCAAAAAGCCCACACTTATGGTCGTACCTAGTGACGCATGGTGTAAAGAGCATGGCTTTGAGCAAGCTTTTGACAATCAGGGAACAATAGAGATGATACCTGACTACAAGGCTGCGGTTTCCACAGATAAGCAATTAAATGCTGTCATTTCTAAGATCAATATACTGATGGCAGATCGTGGCTTCCCATTAAAGGATTTACAGCAGAATGTAAAAAGCATTTCCAATCTTTCCGCCGAAGATAGACTTATTACAAGCAAGAGAAGTGGATCTGCCATCTCTGAAAGCCCTTTAGATCGTCTTCGTCGTACAGCAAAAGCTGACATTATTTTGGAAATAGATTGGACTGTTAATACCGTAGGACCCAAGAGCAGCATAACTTACAATCTTCGAGGACTCGATGCATACTCTAACAAACAAATAGCTGGTGCAGAAGGTACAGGAATGGGGTCTTTCTCTGCAGAACTACCAGTTTTATTAGAGGAAGCAGTACAAGATCATATGGACTCATTTGCCGAGAGACTACAAGAGTATTTCGATGATCTACTCACAAATGGGCGTGAGGTGGTGCTCGACATGAGAATCTTTGACAGTAGTTCCATAGATTTTGAGAGTGAATTTAATGGTTATGAGCTAAATGAGGTAATTGACAACTGGTTGGCCGATAATTGTGTGAATCACAGATTCAGCAAGTCCGATGCCACAGAGAGTATGATTCTCTATGAGCAAGTAAGGATACCTCTTTATAAGTCAAATGGCCAGGCTCAGGACACTTATGGTTTTGCTCGTGAATTGGCTCGCTATTTTGGTGCTGCACCATATAACATTCCTATCAAAACTGTAAATCGCGGCCTAGGTCGTTGTTTATTGATTTTCGGAGAAAAATAAGAAAGGAGCATATTATGGAAATAAGGAAAATTGGAACGACATTGGCATTGTCATTAATGTCTTTATTCGTATATTCACAAGATTGTGTAATGCCTATCTCAATACAGTTAGATGAGGAATTCTCTAACGTACCAGCTGCTGCAAGTACCGTATTATATCAGTCGTTATACCGTATCGCAACTGCTAACGGACTCACCACAGAATCCGTAAATACGCCATTTGTGTTGACGGCCCATTGTGATGTAATGGACAAGAGCAATCTTCCTGGACCACCTATTCAGACTGTATATAACTTAGGCATTACTTTCTACATTGCAGATGTTTACACAAGGAAGAAGTTTGCAACATCATATATAACGATCGATGGAGTAGGTACTGGTGAGGTTAAAAGTTACATAAATGCCTTCAAACGAATTAATGCCAACAATAACGAAATCACTAGCCTCATTAATCGTGGTAAGGCAAACATGATGAAGTATTATGACACTCAGTATCAGAACATCATCAAGGAGGCCCAACGGCAAGAGGCTCTACAAAATTATGAAGAGGCCCTTACCATGGTATTGGCTGTCCCTCTTTGTTCTCAAGGTGGAGAGGCTGCTAACGCATATGGACTCAAGCTCTATACAAAGTATTTGAATAGAATGAACCTATTCCTTCTGAATCAGGCAAAAGCCCTATGGGCAGCAGGTCAGGATCAAGAGACTGCATATTCTGTATGCGCCATGTTAGCTATGATTGATCCCGATGCATCCTGCTATACTGAAGCAGGAAAACTCATGAAGGAAGTAAAAAGCCAAGTTCGTAGCGATATAGATTTTGAAATGCGTGAAAAGTATCACGATCAAATTCAATTAGAAAAAGATCGCATATCTGCTGCACGGGCTGTTGGTGTGGCATTCGGAAATGGTCAAAAACCAACCACTACAAATCTAATGTGGCTGAGATAGAACTAATCTAATAATAAAAAAAAGAACGTATGAAAAAGATTATTATCGTTGCCATCATGTCAATAGTATGCATGACAGCAACAGCCCAAGAAAAAGGGCAATTCCGTTTTGGTGTAACAGGTGGAATGAACCTTAGCACAGCAAACTTAGACGCGAGTCATTCTTCTAAAATTGGATTCCATGCAGGCTTTGTTGGTGAATACAATTTTACAGATGATATATTCTTGGATGCAACCCTCAAATACTCTATGCGAGGGGTTAAGGATGTTAGTGTATTAGGTTATAAAATAGAGTGGAACCCTGGTTATATAGAGTTGCCTATACATGTGGGGTACAGATACGCAATTACAGATGCCGTTAAAGTCTTTATTGGAGTTGGTCCATACTTTGCCTATGGAATTACAGGAAAAATAAAAGCAAATGATGGCTCTGACGCAGATTTATACTCTGATGAAGCAGCTCTTGTCTTGGGAGGGAAATATAACAGATTTGAAATGGGTATTGGTGCTAATGCTGGCATTGAATTCTCTCGTCTACAACTCAGAGTAGGATATGATTGGGGGTTGACCAAGATGGCTGATATGAATAACTCTGCCAAGAATTCAAATTTTCACGTAGGTCTTGCTTACATGTTCTAGTATAATAAGCGAAAACTCTGATATTTTAGGTACCAGCACAATCTTTTTCTTTTATTTGTGCTGGTACTTCAGATTTTGTCCCATAAGCCTTAAAGGCTCTATTGAAATTATTACACATCGCAAATCTTGAAAAAAGACGTATTTTTTCCCAAGCTTGGGAAAATTATCTTTTTGGCTATAGACCAAGTTATTCTATGTATAGTAGCAAAAATGTGGCACTCTAGCCAAACAAAAAGAATAGTGACAATTTGAGCCCCGACTCTCGCCAAGGGGAGGTGGTTTATTATTATATCTTCATGATCTCGCGGAAGATTAAAAAGCGTTATAAGATTCTCATAATGTCTCGAAGGCTCGTTACCGTGAAGGTGGGGGCCTTCGTTTTTTCGTGCTCTGGGTAACGGTTGAAGAACAGGGCATCAAGACCTGCTGCCATCGCCCCCATGATATCCGTCTGCAGGTTGTCGCCGATCATCAGGGTGGTGTCGCGCTGGGCACCCGACTGTTGAAGGGCGTAATCGAAGTACTGCGGTGCAGGTTTGTTGACACCCGCATCTTCGCTGAGGATGATGGTGTCGAAATAGTCCTTCAAGCCGCAGGCCTTCAACTTCTTATATTGCACTTCGTGGAAACCGTTGCTGCACATGTGCATCCGATAGCCTTTGCTCTGAAGGTAGTCCATCAACTCATGGGCACCATCCACCACGCCGGGCTTCGAAGAGCAGAATTCCAGGAACCGGTTGCTCATCTCCAGACAGTAGGCTTCTGTCACGTTCAACCCCTCACCCACACTTAATGGTCTGCGGAACCGTTCCACAATCAGATAGTCACGTGTGATCTCGCCTTTGGAGTATTGTGTCCACAGGTCGATGTTTGTCTGCCAGTAGGCATCATAGAACACCTGCGGGTTGGCAAAATATCGTGCCAGTCCGAAAGCCTCAAACGTCTCCTCCAAGGCAATGACAGAGTTGCCATAGGTGTCGTAGAGCGTATCGTCGAAATCGATAAACAGATCCTTGTACTTCATACTTCAAAGCGCAAATTACGTCATTTTTCTCGAAATAACCAAATTAATCATGCATTTTTTGCAATTTCAGCCATTTTATTGCGATCATAATTATTATGATTATAATAAAATCACCTCCCCTTCTCCCGTCGTGGGGGTGAAAGGCCGATGTACAAAGGGATTGTGGCGCGGGAGATGTTTGCCCGACACCTCCTAACATCTCCCGTGAAGAAAAACGCCATCTGAAACGGATGTCAAAATATTTTCTATCGTTTCGTAAGGACATAAAAAGCGTCGGCTTTACCACTATTAATACTAAATGTTTTTCCCATTAATGGGAGCAATTGCTACATTTAATGCTAGCAATTTTTTGAGTTAATGTCATTTTTAACACTTAATCGGGGGGAAGATTTGGATATTCAAAATAATTGTTGTATCTTTGCACCCCGATAACAGCTAGCTATGAGAAGCCCGCTGCCTTAAACAATTATTATTAACTTATTAAAATCAATTTCAAACATGAGTAAGAATCTACTTATTCACGGTCAGACTATGTCTGCCCAAGTTAAAGGAATGCTCGCTGCTGAGCAGTTCTTAAATGACAACTACCTCCTGCGCCGCAATGTGCTGAACGGGAAGGTGGAATATGCTGTCAAGCCTGCTGACGGTGGGGAACCCTCGTTCCTGCCTCTGACTCAGTTGGTATTGAACAGTATCATCCTTCAGGCCAAGCGCGAGAATATCTGCGATGGGGCCAGTCCGAAGCCTGACATTATGGAATATGTCAACTCGGCGGAAGTGGACAGCTTCGATCCTATTCGTGACTATCTGGAGCATCTGCCGGCTTGGGATGGTCAGAATCATGTGTCTGAGTTGTTCCATCGTCTGCCTGGCGTCACCTCTGAGCAACTCTCGTTTCTGAGCATCTGGTTGCGTTCGACGGTGGCTCATTGGCTTCAGATGGATACGCTTCATGGTAATGAGTGCGTGCCTACGTTGATCGGGGCTCAGGGTTGTGGCAAGACTACCTTTCTGGGTCGTCTGTTGCCTCAGCATCTGCGTCAGTACTATCTGGATCACCTGAACCTCTCGAACAAGTTTGATAAGGAGATGGCCTTGACCAATAACCTCCTTGTGAACCTGGACGAGTTGGAGGCTGTCCGTCCCAGTCAACAGGCTGCGTTGAAACAGACGTTGTCGAAGAGTAAGGTGAATGGGCGCCCCATCTATGGTGCCTCGCAAGAGGATCGGGCCCGTTATGCCTCGTTCGTGGCGACTACCAACAATCCGCATCCGCTGACGGATGCCACTGGTAGCCGTCGTTACATCTGTCTGACAATTCCTGATGGGCAGCAGATCGACAACTCGGGCAACATCGATTATGATCAGTTGTATGCTCAGGTGCTTTATGAACTTCGTGAACAGAATGCCCCTTATTGGTTCAATAACGAAGAAGTGACTCGTATTCAGGAAATGAATTTGGAGTTTATGGAGCAGAAGGATATGGCGGATATCATCACGGCCTGTTTCCGCAAACCCATGGAGGGTGAGCAGGTGAAGACGATGAACAGCACTCAGATGCTGACGCTAATGCAGAAGGAGTATCCATCATTGAAGATCAACCACAGCACGAGGATCCATCTGGGGCAGGCTATGAAGGAACTCGAGTTCGAGCATACGGAACATAGTCATGTAGCCTTCTACAAGGTGGTGCCTATCAAGGCAGCCTGAGGTGTGACGGGAGGTGTTGGCTCAACACCTCCCGTGCCCTCTGCCCTTTATACATCGTTCTTTTAGCCCTTGACGGGAGGAGGGGAGGTGATTACCGTTTGATTCTAGCAACAGATAGTAAAGTGATGCCAATCAAGATCGCCTGAAGTGCTATTGGTAAAATTTACTGGTGAGGCTGCTTACTGTCAAAATAGGCACATCCTCTTTTTAAGAATAGGTACACAAACAATCTTGCGCTACTAAAGTCTACCACTCCACACCTAATTGATTAAGGTGGGAATTGACTTCTTTTTTTTCAGACCCCGACAAATAGGGAGTTTTATTTATAAGATCCTGCAAAGTATCATAATGAGAGATAATAATCATGTTTCTTACCCAATCCCATTGAATAATGTCATTCTTAGAAATGATAGGTTGCCAATCTTGAAATGTTATAGGAGCGACATTTTTATCCAATAAAGGATATAATATGTATGTACTCTTATCATCTATTCTATTATATAATACAGCAAAATTACCTTCAACATCTATTTGCTCCCCTTTATATCTTATATCAATAGGGTCATGAAAAGTACGAGGAGAAGAACCACCTTTATAAAATGAGCCATTTGAAACATTGTAATAGTGTCTAATACTATCCTGAAGAATTGCAATATAGTCATTTGGACATTCTACTATATCATCTCCTTCAAACCTACGGATCATCTTGTAGTCGTCGAGCATATCAAAGATATATATCTTTGGATACTTGAAGGCCTTACTGGCTTCTCCGGTCGATTTTAGATAAAAATATCTGCTACCAATAAAACCATAAAACGCAGCATTCGGATCATGAAATTTGCTTTCTAAAGGTATATTATATTCGTGGTCTATATTATATAAGAAGCGCTCTTTATTTTTTGTGTAATATATATGGCCATTTCCATATCCTTCAACGACTCCATTTACTATTATTGAGTCCATCTCGAAGTTTTTTGATGAACTGTAATACAACAAGGCGTTTGGTGATTTCTTGTCTACGATAAGATAGCCATCCTTTGTAAGTTGTCTCGGATGTTCGCTATAAAACTTTCTAAAGACAGGCTTGTTATCTAATATCCCATAAATTAAAGTTTCATATTTCGATCCTTTTGATGCGACAGTTTCTAAATGATAGTCCTCATTCCCCATATGATATCCACCATTCATTTCCGGTAGAGAAGGAAGTTCTACTCCTATTCCCTTTTTACTATACAAGTATTGCTTTCCATCACGAGTTTTTGTAAGATAATAATTGAAAGGACGAGCAGTTGGAATATCATTATCTATCATCCCTTTCATATGAAGAGGAACTGCAGATTGCTTGTTCAGATCATACAATACTGTAGAATCATTCTTGTTGTCATAGTATGTCATGCATGTATATTGCATATCAATATTAAAAACAGCATCATTTATGAAAGGATTTACAGGTTTCTTGATTTGCCTGTATCCAAATTCATCCCATATTTTAATACTATCATCCAGCTGTTGGATAAGATAATTTGGTTTTCCTAATCCATGTTGTGATATTATAGGTCTGTAATTCTTATCATCAAAAATAAATTCGCCTTTTAGTGTTATTTCTGGCAAGACACCTGATTGAATCAGTATTGATCTATAATGCATGACTTTTCCTTTATCTATCGAGGAAGCATTCTTCAGTTCCTCGTACATTAGACAGATAGCATTTCTATAATCAGATTTCGCGACAGCACTTTCTATGGTCATCGAATCTTTTCTCATGGTGCAAATTATTACAGCAAAGACAAGGAGTAACGATGGTACAAATAGTGACACATATATAACCTTCTTAGATGGTTTTGGAAATTTTGGTAGTTTAATTATTCTAGAAATCTTTCCTTGCAGCATCAAATAGGACATTAGTATTATTGTGATAAACATTGCTAATGCCAAAGCTGAAACACCGTCCATTTTTAATATTTGAGTTATGAACGCGAGAATTAAGAAGAAAGCACAGATCATTAGAATAACTGAAATAATGAATAATTTGTAGTTCCTTCTTTCTTGTCTAAATACACATAAGCTATATATGATAAATACAGACAGACTCAGCAATAGGAGGCCAATAATGATATGAGCCATCATTAATTGAAAAAGTCCATAGATTATTGACAGAGAATTATTAACATACAGACTTAACACATCACATTCTTCTATTTGTCTATAGCTAGAAAAAGCAGGAATTGATTCATAATAACGTCTACATCCGTAAGGGACATGGAGCACTATCTTTCCTTTTAGTTCGTCCGAAATATCAATATTGAATATAATTTTCTCATTATGCCTGACAATATTTGGTTGGGGATATGGCAAATAGATATCAGTAAGGCTTACAGGATCATCCAGAAAATCCCATATCCTCCTTTCCATAGATATTGGAAAATGTAATTCTTTGGGGTCGTTCTCCAATTGAATCTGACCGGTTTCATAAAATGTTGCATTCTTATTTTTTGAAATAACCCCAGGCTTACTCGATATCTCAAAATTATCTAAGAATCCCAAACGGGGACATCCTAGGAATGGATAGGAAAAATAATCTATTACATATTTAACATTTGGTGGCAAGACTACCATCTTCAAATTTTTACAGCCATAAAATGCACGTTTGCCAATTTGGATGTTTGGAGACAAGATTTTTACTGACTCCAAGGAATCACAATTTGCAAAAGCCAAATCTCCTATGAAGGCAACACTTGATGGAATTACGATTTCTTTAAGCGACTTACATCCATAAAATGCACGTTTTCCAATATGATAAAGTGAATTCGGAAGTTGAACATTAGATAATTTTATGCAACCCTCAAATGCTGAAGGAAAAATATAACTAAGTTTTGATGACAGAACTACATTTTCTAATTTATTAGAATGATAAAACAATTTTTCAGTTATAGAACTTTCGTCATCCCAGAATTGTACACTCTTATACTCTTTTATCTCCCTTTTTGAAAAAGTAAAAGAGTTTCCACCTCTTATACTCACACTAGATGTACTTCGTTCATCCGCTACTGCACCTAGATTATTAATTTTTATACCTTTATATCCAATACTTGAAACCTTAGAAGCCGATTGAGGAAAATATTTGGATAATACTTCTGTTTTATCAGGTACAAAACAATAAACCACTTCAAAAATGTCCATATTCCAAAGCACCTTATCATACCAAACATAATTTCTAACGTCGGGATCTACTCTAACAGACAAATCTTCATTTGGCGCATCAATTGTTAAAGAACCTATTCCTTTAGTAACATGAATCTGCAAGTTTGGACATTTTTCGATAACTAAAGATAAATTACGAATACTATCAGGCATTATGATCTTTTGCAATAATTGACAATTCTTTAGTTTAAGGACGAAATCGTTTTTTCCGAGTTTACTTAAATCCACAGTTGATAAATATTGGCAATTAGAAATATTGTATTCATCTTTGTCAATAATTGAGATTGTTTCAACCATTGAATTATTGTGTAAGTGTTGGCTGTCAATCCAAAGCGTATCATCCGTTGTGAACTCACGATCTTTCACGCAAGTTAGATTCGACATGACCTTATTCTTATCATTTGTCGAAATTACACCCAGTAACGAATAAATACTAGCAATTAATACAATACTGATTAATATCCATCGAATAATTTGATTCCGCTTGTTATTTTCATATTCTGTAATTCTTTCTTTTACTACATCAGCTATTTTATCATGAATAAGTTCCACCCAGTTTTTTTCTCCAGAAGATTTTAGCGGTTTTTCAGTACGAATTATGTGATGATTTTTAAGTTGTTCTAAAATATCATCACTAAATCCCTTATCATTTAGCTCTTTCTGTTCTGGGCGTTTTCTAATTCCTCTTTCGTCCAATAGGCATTTTTCCAAAAGATACATTCTCTTCCTAGATCTAATCACAGCTTCTATTTGAGACTCATAGAAATCTCTCAGAACCCTATCTATACCTATTGAATTCAGATCTTTTTGGGTAATTTGCATTTCGGGATCACCCCCCGTTTTTTCAAATAGCCGATAACATATAACAGATAGCAAAGATGGTTCTATAAACCCTTTTCCATTAGGATCAAGTTTGGAAATAATTTCCGCCTTAACTTGATTAAGCGTAGCTACATACTTCCCATCTACAATCTTGTTTGATTCATCAACAAGAGGTTGAGACGTTATGACTTCTTCTGCTTGTGTTATAGTAAATGGCGGCAGTAACATGCGATTCCTTAACAATTGTGGAATTGAATATCTTTCATTTGTCCAATAATCAAAGTCTGCGAGATATTCTTTTCGAAGTGAGAAAAGAATCCTATAATGATGTTGATTATTTACTTCGATGAAAGTATCATCCTGCAGTTTTGATAAAGCATCGTTAACAATGGGCGGAAGTGAATGGAATGACAATTCTTCTATAAGAGCAAATAATTTACTTAGGAAATCAGAATCCCCCTTTACAAAAACCTCCTCAAACTGATCGAATATGATAATAGGAATCGTTTTATTATTCCCTGCTTGTGGCTGATATTCATGGAGTAGCCACCATAGAGATTTTTGACATCCTTTTACCTCTTTCTTTAATCGATATTTCCACTTGATAGTCTGTTTTAGCTTCCCATACACATATTCCTCTACATTTTTTTTCTGATCAAAGAATTCATCGTCGAACACGATATGTACAGGCGAAATATTAAGTCCCATAGCCTTAAGTTGGGGGATAATACCTGCATTAATAAAAGAAGATTTGCCGATACCAGAATTCGCATATAGCACAGAAAGAGTCTCCCGATATACAATTTGCGAAAATCTTACACTTTCCAAACTCCTACCTTTGAAATAAATATGCTGTTCTTCTGCATACTGATTTACATCAAGCCATGGATTCCTCATATTCAAAAATTAAAAATCAATAAGTCCAAAGTGTTTCCAAACTAAATCTGAAGTAATCTTTTCTATAGTGTAGCAATTGAGTGCTTCAGCACCTTCATCTTTCGGAAAAAACAACGGCTTTACTAAATGATCACCGTCTATTTTTTCAATTATGTTCATCAGTTGCGCCATTAGTTTGTCTTTTGCTTCCTGATTATCAGCTATATAAAATGGAGCGCAATATAATTTACTACCCAACATCTTCTTATGTTTGGCAGCTTTTACCCATTCAACAATGAAACCAGGTGTGTTACCATCATCCTGAGCAGATTCACGAATTGTCTTCAATTCTTTCAATCTATTTATCAGACTTTTTGTAATTACAGGAATTATAAATTCACATTTGTTTAGGCCTTCATCTATTTTTAACCAGTACTGAGGATTTTCCTTCTGATTGGGATAGAACCACAACTTAATCTTACCATCCTTCTCTATTTTCTCTTGTATCTTATCTCCAAGAGAATAATCTGTACTACTCATAGATAAAAATATATTTGGCTTGTATCTAGTCAACTTAGCATTGATTTGTTCAAGTCGACTAGATATCTCTTCCCCAGGCTTATAGTTTATGTCTTCAAGAAACTCGGTAATATCCTCTTCCATGGTTGATGTAGAAACTGCCCCACCAACAAATGTATCATCATCACCATTATCGTCTTTCAGAACCTGATCTGGATTATTGACTTTCAAAGAATATAATAGAAAACGGAATGTCCAATTGGGTATTTCACACCCTAATGTCAACAAATAACGATCACTCAAGTATTTTTTTAGTCTTATTGGTTGATTCTCACCTAAGTACCCATGTATGTATGACAAAAAATCATTTTCTGTAATGACAGAAATGATATTAGAGTCAAATCCTAATCCTCCTAACAGATAAAACAAACACGCCATGTTATCCTGATCCTCTGGTATATCTGCAGAAGTATCCTTTCGGTATATTGAGATATCGTATTTTCGGCATTTATATGTTATAAGCGACTGCAATCTCGGAAAATTGCAGGTGGTAAGAACTAAAGGGAAACGACCATTGATAAGGAATTCACGAACTTCTTTTTTCAATCTAACACGATACATTATACTTGCATCTTCATAAAAAGATTTTAATGCACTAACGAGATGCTTCTTTCGATTAAATATATTCTCGAACCAACGAGAAAGTCGCGTCATTCCTTTCAAACTATTAGATATAAATAGTGTCGAATCTGGCATAGTCTTTCCATATTTAGTGCAATAATTATTTAGAATACTATCGACCAAATATTCTTGTATGCTACAGGTTCTCCCATTATCCATATAAACCTCAAAGGCTCCTGGTCCTATTACAGGAACAATTTTCTGCTCATCAATTTTCTGGGCTATATTATTTAGTATTCCTTCATCCCAAATCATAATATTCGTTAATTAATAAATCGTTAATTAAAAATACGGAGAATTATATATATTTCTTTACATTCAACAAAGTTGTAACCTATTTTTAGGCCTTGATTATTTTAAAGCCAAGAGCTAAAATAAGTTTTAATGTTTCAACAGATGTATTTCTGTCAAAAATCTTCTCTTCTTCAGAAAGAGACTCATATGATACCAAACAAGGATGATGTTTTAAAACGTCATTTCTATTTTCACCATATACCCATCCTTGTTTAATTCTCTCTTGTGCCCATATCTCGTGCACATTTTTTGCCATCGCTTCAAGCAATGGATTTAACTCTTCTGGCAATTGTATGCCTGATGTGTCAATTGGTTGTGGAATGTAATTCTTCATATTATTCTCTTTATTTTTTTCGCAAACGCGTTTTTTAGTTAATCAATTTATTTGCTATTTCTTTAGAGTACACTATCGCTTTCTCGCGGATATTATCATCAGAAATCATATCGTACAGCCTTAATATCTTGGGGATATTGCCCGTCATGAACCTATCATATCTTTTATTACTTTCGTCAAGTTCCCTGTATGGACGAATTGCATTATGAGCAAAGTCAGTATTTTCATTTTCTTTTCTCATTTTTATAAGTTTTATATATCCTTGCATATGGCTATTCTTTATATTATTATTTTCAAAATATTCAAAGTCAGCATACGACACTTCTTTTTCTTGCATATATTTTTCCAATGCTGTAAGAGCTAAATCATCATCCTTTCTCTCGTCTGGAGTATACACTCTGTATCCAAGAAGCAATTTCTCGACATTCCAACGATTATGCTCAACCTCTGCCATCAATTCAGTTTTTTCTCCTATTTTTGAGAAATTGCATTTTTCATCTTTGTCACAATGGAGAAGACTCGAATATTTCTCATAATCTATGGGTTGACTCTCATCCTTGATTTCAATGAGAGAGTTCAGCTTAAACTTAATAGAATAGACAGAATACAAATTAGACCATTGATGAGAGATTTTTAGCTTCTGCCATTTCGAATTAATAACATCCATCAAATCTCCTTTTGTAAATTCCTTGTCATAAACGTTATAATAAAAAGAATTAAATAGTTGAGCTTTCACTATTTCTTCTGATTCTAAATCATAACAATTATCTTGCATTCCAAAAGGATAAATATTAGAAAACCTATTATATGAGTCTTTATTACTATTACTTCTTAACTGTGTTAATAATGCCCCTGATGATTTTTGACGCACAAATACTGGAATTCCTTTTTTGTAAATAATATCAGGGAGATATAAGCCAATAGCCATATTCTTTGAAGGGTCACGCTGGCATATAGCAATGGACATTACTTGTTTATCATCCTTTGCCCAATCAGACAACAATTTGCGGATTTCAGGCTGTTCTGCTTTTCCTTTTATAAACTTGAATTCAATATCAAGTATATCCTTCATATCAGGATATTTAGGGTCTTCAGTATATTTTTTACCTATAGATTCTTTACTCATAAAATCCCAGTGCTCAGAAGGAGCCACCTCAAAAAATCTCGCATAACGTCCACGGAAGAAATAGGCCTCCGTATCTGCTTCTGGAGTTATAAATGTGATTCGAGTTTTAATACCTTTCGTAACAAAATTTGGGAAATGGCAAACTTGAGCAGCAAATGTACCTAAGGCGACTCCCATTCTGCTCATGCTGAAAATAACAAGATGGACATATTGATCACTATTCTCTGTAATTGGAATTCTGTCAAGACGTGGATAATAGATTTCTATTTTATCCTTATCTAACTTACAATTCTCCGTATCAATATCTCTATATTTTCGAGTATAAAGCAACTTCTTTGCCCAATTTTCGTAATAATTGAAAGGTCTAAAATCTATATATTTCTTCTTCCATTCCTCCGCGATGTCTGTTATTTGAAATGCGGCATATGTAGTTTGATACTCAAAGAGAACCATCACAGGTATTTTTCTAATCTTTTCCTTAATCTTATGCTTAGTCTCATACTTTTTAATTGAAGAAACAATTTTTTGTAAGGCTTCTACATTTGAAGCATCTCTATTTAACTCACTCTTCTCACCAATTAAAAATACTTCTTTAGCTTTTGGAATACAAAGACTCTCAATATCTTCCATTGTATCCTTTCTTCCACGATATATCGTTATATACTTCTCATATTTTTTTTCAATAATTGTATTAATGGTGCGACGAATCTCACTCACATCCCCAGAACTCATAAGCAATATCTTGCACTCATTCTTATATTTTTTAAACAATTGTTCAATTATAGTTACTGACAATTCTCCAAATCCAATAATCACAAAATGATTCTCAAATCTTTTGTACCTAATCTCTCCATTCAAATACTTATTAACACGGCGTTGAACCATATTGGTAAATGTAGATAAAGTCAAACCTGTAACTAATAGAATGCCTACAAAAGCAAACACAATAGCAACAGTATGGGCTGGCGAACTGTCATCAATGTGGTCTATCTGCCCTGGATCCAGCATTAAAGTAAAAACAAGTTTTGTCCAATCCGCTGTTCCATAGCCAGTACTATCATTTTTCATATCCTCTACTATAGAGCCAAAAGAAGAGCACCCGACAAAGGGTGGTTTTGCAACCAAGCACAAAACCGCAAAGACTACGACAAAAATAGCAATTAACCACAATAACTGCATTCCGGATTTTTCCGAGAACGTTCTATCGAATGTTCTTATAGGATGGAATTTAGTCTGCAAAGATGACAATTTCATTTTATACTTTACTTTAAAACTCTTCTATTTATTAAACGAATTCTTTGTTCCTTATTACATTTTTCTGGTGTAATCACTTTTCCATTAAAAGCATAAGAGCATAGTTTTTGCTTAATTTCAGACGTTAATATATCAGACAGAGATTTCAGCGTGCTCACAGTCTGTTCTATCGACTTCAAAGGTGGATCTGAATAACTACGTAAACAATAGAATGTGAATAATCGCTGAGGAGTCAATGTTTGTGAGCACGAACTTAATCTATCGAAAAAAGCTCCAATTTGATGTTCTGCTCTAACAATATAATAATTTGAAATAATACGACGGTTATGAGTATCATCATAAAAGCGACTATTATTTGAAATACTAATTAATTCTATATCTATAGGATAACTTCTTCCTAATGACTTTTTCTCTTTATTAATTAAAGTGGAGAGTTCCTCAAAAGAGAGTGCTTTCTTATTTGGGGATGAGGAGAAAACAATCATTACATGATAATGAGTATTAACATCCAACTGCTCTGGTAGAAGAGTTTTCAGAACATCATAAACATTTCTTATTCCGTTTGTGAAAGTTTTAGTATCATTAGAAAAAAGATACCTATCAATAATAACCAAAGCATTTGATGGCAAATCCTTTATACTTGATAGAATTGGTGCCCATCCTCCAACATTATCTTTTTTATAAGGAGAGTACTCTATATTTTTATCAATCAACTTTCGGTCTTCTATACTATCAGACGAAAAACAAAGGACTCCATAAGTACGTGATATATTACTAGCAACATCTTTAGACACATTAAGTATAAATAGAGCATTAGGTTCTTCCATTACTAAACTAGGGCTAGACGGTATAGAATCTACATAGCTGATCTTACTTATATCAACAGAGATGTCATACATCTGCTTAAAATTGGCAATCTTGTTAGCAGACTGAATATCAAGAGAGCCTATAAATATCTTAGAATATTTTTTATTTTTAAGTATACGATACAGACTAGATCTTTCTTGATCAAGCTTTTCAGCTTCCTCACTCACAAAATCAGAAAGAATCTTTGCTGTTATAAATATCTTGAGCATAGGCACTATCTCTTCTTTTCTTCTCTATTCAATATTGTCATAAACAGTTTCCCTGCCTCATCAAAAAAACCTTCTCCAAAACTTTCAGAAAACATTCCCGTTGGGGTATATCCCATATCATATGGAAGACCATCTTCTTGGAAATAATAAACTCGGAAAGGATTTTTCATATCCAACTCTTCCTGACTCTTATATTTCTGATCACCCACAATGTTCTGAGTAGATCTAATTAAGTATTCTGAATGGGTTTCAATCAAGAAACGAATATCATATTTCTTGCTAACTTCATAGAATAGTCTTGCCAACTTGCTCTGAAGTGCAGGATGAAGATTCTGTTCAGGCTCTTCTATGATAACTGTTGGCTTTACTGGACTTTTTCCATATTGATATATGAGGATTCCAAGCTTAAGGAAAAGAATCATTAACTGAATGAATCCCACACCAATATCGGCAAGTTCTATACCCTTCTGATATTTTTCACTTATGATTTGGACTGAATAGGCAGAACCAGAAAGAGGTTGCATGATAAAGTCATCGCCTATTCCAAAATCTTTCATCCACTTTTGAATTTCTTTATGTACCTTATTCTTATCTCTTGAACTAATCTGTTCATTATCGAAATCATGCAATACTGCTGCTATATAGTCATTTTTATCCTCATAAGAATAAACAATCTTTTGAGCTGCTGCATGAGTATGAAAATACTCTATCACATTATTATTAATACAAGAAACTGCATCATTCGCTATTGCACGCAACATATCAGCATTCTCTTTCTTGTTCTCTTTTTCCCATTCATTCGCAAGCGCAAATGTACGATTTGCAACATCGCTGTTGAAAGCCAAAAGGTTTACTGAACCAAGAGGCTTTTCAATTTGTTCAAGATTGTCATCCTTTTGAATAGATGCACTCATCTTACTATTTGCATAATCAAATATCAATGTTGCTTGTCTAGAATAATCCGTTAACGTAATCCTAGCAATAGGTGATAAGATTTCAAACTTGTCATCTTTATCATTGTCGTTACAAGTAACAACAATTTCAAAGGCAATATTATGGATTCTAAGAGAAAAAGTTATGTATTTCTCTGAAGCGTTCACATTTAATGCGCGCCAGAAAGTACCAATGTGGACATCATGCAATTTATTGGCATCAAATTTGAACAGAGGATTTTCAAGGCCATTGTCCACCCATTTACATTTTCTCTTAAGATTATCCAGCGCTAAGATAAAAGCTTTAACGAGCGAAGATTTACCCGTATTATTGCTTCCCACAAGAAAAGTGATTTCACCAAGATCAAGCGCAGGGAAATACTCAAACTTACGAAAATTAGTAAATCCTATTTGCAACATATAATTTTAAGTTTATTATCATATTTTGTGCAAATGTACGAATATTATTTGGATAAACAAACAAATAATCTATATTTTTAAAAAATTATCCGATAAACCATTTATCGTTTGCAAATAGATCAAGGAGCATTTTACTAACATTCTTGCTCTGGTGATTAATTAATAATGGGAAAAATTGGACAAAAAAAGACACTTTTGTATACAGTATCTAAAAGCAGAAAAAGACTTGTTTTTTATCTGGTTTGTCTGACGGTTTGTTCGTTAGCAGCAATGATGGTTTTGGTGTTGGCTTACAAGTTCACATATTTCAATATCTATGGCATTGATATAACCCATTATGTCGGATTTAATGAGGTGCTTGTGAGTTCTGTCGTTCCTTGGTTGAGATTTATGGCTTTCATCCTGATTCTGACAGTCCCTTATTATAAGTATTTCTTTGTTCCTTATTTAAATTACAAGAAGGAAAATCGTGCTGGTAAGGAAAAGAGTAAACTGGCTCAATGGTGGGACAGCCTGATAGACAGATTCAAGAAAAAAGGAGATGATCAGGCCAAAGAGTGAATAAGGGTGCAAAGGGAAAAACTTCATGCCTTGCATTATCGTTCTTTTTCTGATTTGCTCTTATTTGGACTCTTTTTGATTCTGTTTTATATTTGTTTATAAGGGTATGCTACAAAAGAATGATGATGCAGAGATATGCCTGTTAATGGGTTTATTCTTCCACGTACTCTTGTTCTTTGGTGGTAATATCTTAGTAATAGCTTATAAGCCTGACAGCTTCCTTAAGCGGTTTAAGAAGCCGTTTTTTGTAATGCTGGAATTGGTTTTCCCATATTTGGTCTATGCCATGATGATCAGTAGCTTGACTGGTGAGCAGTGCGGAATAGCGAATAAGGCTAACCCGCAGACTGCTTTTGAGATCAAGACCCATGACGGACAGCAATATGCTGACTCACAATATAAATTTGTCGGCCAAGTGGGGGATGTCGTCTTTTTACTTGAATCGGCTTCTGATATGGTTGTCGATATCAACAAGTCGGATTGCGACTATATCAAGTATGGCCCCGTTCAGATAGAGAATAGATCCTTCTGGAGAAGATGTGCGGATGTGTTAAGTCATTAGGATGAATAATATGATGGTTTCAATCCTTCTGAATAGTTCCGCCTTTTTGCCATTTGATGCTGAATCGACAGCGTTCTGGGTGTTGCTGGCCATTATGGCAGGCTCGCTCTTTATCTCATATATGGATGAGGAAAATCCTATGAGATCTCTCTTGCTGAATCTTCTATGTGCTGGGGCCACATTTTTGTTTTCCGGACTGCGTGGTGAACTTTTCTGGTTCCTTAATATAGAAAAGGTGGGATTGTTGCTCTGGGTGTTCTGTTATATACTGACATTTATGTTCTTCGGTGTGATTGCAGGACATGTCATAGCATTCATTCGGTGGTTTTTTGATATATTTGAGAATCCGACATTTGGTGTTATTGGGCTGATCCTTTCCGTTATATGGGGATCTTTGTTATGGCGTTTAGTCCCAATCTTCTTTGAAGAGCATCAGATCGTGTTCTTCTTGACATTGATGGGGGCTGCCGGAATGATTAATAAAGCTATGGACGGTCCGCAAGTATCATCAACAACTGAACCTGATCCAGAACCTGACCCAAGCCCAGGCCCGGGAACAGGATCAGGTACAGGATCAGGGTCCGGGTCAGGCACCGATGATCCTTATTTTCCTCAAGGGATCCCCTGTTGCGATAACTGCAGATGGAATCAGAATAGAGGAAGCTATAGCGTAAGATGCTTCCAAAATAGTAGTAGGGTAAAAGAACCAAACGACAAATGTGACCAGTGGAATCGTTGTTGATTAGTAAGATAGTTCTATAGGCGGAAGATTGTCTGGTGTGAATTCAGGTAGCTGATGCTCAATGTCAGAATCGGTCAGCTTCTTCACGAACATATTGAGGTGTTGGGCAAGTGCATCCATCTCATGATTCCTGAATGACCGCAATAATGACAGGTATTCGGCCTGTTGGTTGTTGATGTCGAGGTGCAGCTCAATGTATGAGATGAGAAACAATTGTATGTCTTCATCGTGAATTGTTTCGCAGATGTTCAGTAAATAATCATCGCTGTCTAAATGCTCCAGATAATTGTTCATATAAGGTCCAAGGTCCTTAATGGACAAAACACATCTGAATGCCTGTCTTCTTAATAATGACATGAGTGGAACATTAAGATATGGGAACATATCTGTTGCAGTTATGGAATTGATATCCTTCTTTTCTACCTCATATTTCTTACAGATCATATCATAACTATGGGTAAAGTTGACCAAACACTGAATGATCTCTCTTACGTTGCTATCCAATAGGTCTAAGTTCCCACTATCAACAATTCTCTGAAACAGAACTGTGTCTTGGGTGATGGGCACATACAACTGAGACAGCATGCTTTCAATGAGGTCAGTATTGATATCCGAGAAATTGTCGATAGTGCTTAGGGCATAGCAAATATCCGCATTTACAGTGTTGCGATTGTTGAGAATGTCATCGAAGGCTTTCTTGTGATCGTAGTCGGGATAGAATAAATGTAAGTCATCACGTAGTCTTGACAGGATGCCGTAGTTCTTCTTAGTCCTTTCTATCTCTATTTGCTTTCTGAATCGGTCCATTTTTGCAGATGGGATATCGTCAATGCTGTCGGCCATATTAACGGCATGAATGAATTCTGTTGCGATATTCCTCATGCCTGTATCATATTCATGCCTAATATAGCTTTCTGCCTCTTTGCTGCCCATGATAAGAGCCTTCTCATAGAAGTAACTAGCAAGTACGTGGTTTTCAGAGGTGCCAATGCCTTGGGCATATAAACTGCCAAGGTTCAGAAAAGCCTGAGGGTCTTTTCCTCCTCTGATGGCCTTCTTGGCTTCAAGATATTGTTTGGAGGCGTATTTTTTCTTGTTCATGTTGCAAAAATACAATTTTTTCTGAGATTATGCAATTTTTATCAGATAATTCCTTATCTTTGCAAAAAATATCTGCTGACAATATGATGAATCTTACAACCTTTGCGCCAGATGATTTTAAGGAGCATTTGAGAGCCTTAGACAATAAGGGTAAATTTAATCGTGCAAGAATATATTGCGAATTAGGTGCTACCACTAATCATCAGCATTATGTGATAACTGGTAATGACGGCGTCGGAAAGGAGGATGCCGTCAAAGAAATCTTTAATAGAGTGGCTAGCGTTGCAGAGTTGGAACGCTGTGTCACGGTGGATGCTACGACGATGTTTGATGCCAATGATGGGTTTAGAGGGTCTTTTGCAGAGATTCAGGAAAACAATATCTTGTTGCATATCAAACATGCTGAGCAGTTAGCTACAAGAGGAAATGTGAATCCCAAGACTGGCGTCGAAGAGCTATGTAGTATGATGTCAGAGAAGAGTAATATCCTAGTTGTCCTGACTGGCAAACGAAGTCAGCTTTTGGAATTAGTGAAGGGAAATGAACAGGCCCGCACTTGCTTCTCTAATATCTTCTATTTTGATGATTTGAAGCCTGAAGCCTTGTTCCAATACATGGTGGAGTACGTGAATAGTAAGAATTATCTGTTTGATCCAGATGCGGAAACGGCTTTCAAGGAATATCTGGAGTTCTCCTATAAATTGCGTGGCGCGAACTTCAGGAATATCTATTTCCTGCAAGATATCTTTGAAAAGGAGATTCTGCCCAAGATGTCGGAAAGGGTGATGAAGCAGAATCTGCCACCAGAGCAGATGGACTTGTGTACGATCATGCCTGAAGACCTGCCTGTTTTTCAGCAGCCTGACACAGAGTCTGCCATTAACAGACTGAAATCGCTTGTGGGACTGGAGCATGTGAAGAAGCAGATATTGGATCATACGGCTCTCGTCAAACTGAATAAGCTGAGAGCAACCAAGGGCATGTTTAACAGGAACCCTCCCATGCACATGGTGTTCACAGGCAATCCTGGTACGGGAAAGACCACGATTGCCAAGTATATCGGTGAGATCTATCATAGTATTGGGGTGCTGTCATCAGGTCATGTGGTGGTGACGGAACGCACCAAGCTCGTGAGTGAATGGATTGGCGCTACTGAGAAGAACACTAAGAACGCCATCAATAGTGCCAGTGGTGGCGTGCTGTTTATCGATGAGGCTTATAACCTTTTCGTGGAGGCATCCGACAGGAAAGACTATGGTATGCGTGTTATTGAGACGCTGCTGACTTATCTGAGTGCTGACGATACGGATATGATTGTGATCCTTGCGGGCTATACCGATGAGATGGACAGGATGCTGGAGGCAAATCCTGGTATGAAGAGCCGATTCCCCTATGTGTTCCACTTTGAGGATTATACGCCAAAGGAACTGATGCAGATCGGAAAGATGGTTCTTGAGAGAGAACAGTACACCATGACACCTGAGGCGGAGAAGAAACTGGCTAAATATATCATTAATGAGTATGACCATAAGGATGAGCACTTCGGAAACGGACGCTTCGTCACTCGTCTCATCACAACGCATATTATCCCGTCTTTGAGTCATAGGCTGTTGGCAAAACCTGTAGAAAAGATCAGCATTAAGGAGATGACCACCATCGAAGCCTGTGATGTGCCGGATGTTGTCACTCATGAGTTTAAGCCGAAAGAGTTGGATGAGACCATCCTGACAGAGTCGCTTGAAAGACTTGACGACCTGATTAGTCTCCAGAACGCCAAACAGGCACTGCATGATTTTGTGGATATCTCCAGACTAAGGCATCAGCAAGGTACTTTGAAGATATCTCCTCAAAGCCTGTGTTGGGACTTTATCGGTAAGACGGGTACCGGCAAGGGCACTGTGGCTGAAATCCTGGGTGGGATACTGCAAGGACTTGGTATCCTGAAACGAGGTCAGACAGTATGCGTGAATGCTGATGAACTGACAGGGAATGATGGATATCAGGTATTGGAAAGGTCTATCAAAGACGCCAAGGATGGACTGCTGTTCCTGGATATGGATGCACCTAATGACAATAAGATCAATCTGAGTCATCTCAGGATGTGGATCGTCAATAAACTAAGAGAACTTGAACAGACGACTGCATTAGTGTTCGGTCAGATCAAAGCCGATGAAGACGCTATCGCCCAGAATCTGGCATATAATGGTATCGCCTCGTATGGCAATACCATTATCTTCAATGACTTTACGCCAGAAGAGTTAGTAGAGATTCTGACATCACTGCTAAAACGGGATTATCAGCTTAGTATGAAGTCTGGCACAAGAACCAAGATGCTTAAATATATTGAGAACATCAAGGCAAGTGAAACCAAAGAATCACCCGTAAATCTGCGTACGATACGTCATCTGACACAGACCGTTGCCCATATTGCCCAACTTCGTATCGTGAGAACTGGTGGTGCCCATTCGGTCATTAATGCCGATGTGGCCCATTTCAAGTGGGATAAGAGAAAAGGAAAAGTCGGTTTCATAATGAGTTGAGAGATTTACAGATTCGAAAGGTATTGCGAATTCCATATACCGTTGGACTGCTTTGAGGGTGAAGGCTCTGAGGTATTGGGCCTGAAAGACATCATGGTATTGCAACTTGTCAGCCATTCGCATGCGGTGATCAAACCATAGACGGATGGCTTGATGCTGTTTGTCCCAACGAGGTTCCTTTTCCACAAACAACTTGTCTGGTTGCGGTGATTCTTCAGAGAGGACGGCTATTTCTTCAAGAAGAATATCTGTTCGTATTTTGGCTATTTGCCTATAGTAATAGCCAAGATTCATTGGTCGGATATTGCCTGATTCGTTATAATGGTTATCGAACTCCTGATACAGCTTCTCCCATCGTACAAAGTCCTCCAGATAATCATTGTTCTCGCCGCCCAATGATGTGTTATCCATCATATATGCCAATACATGATAGGCATTGATCATTCGGAAACGGGCTGTGCCAGCATACAAATCTGCAGCTGTTATCATTGTGAGGGTAGGACCACCAAAATAAGGTTCATACTCTTCTTCAAGTTGATAAGACAGAGAATCAAGGCTTTCCAAGTCATTAATTCCTAAAGAATCACAGACGTCGTAGGCCCAATTCCACTTGTAAATCATCTCGTCTTCACCTTCTGGGCAATGGTATTGAGCCCACATCAGCGAGTCGAGAAGTCTTCCAGAATAATTGGACACTTCGAATTCGGGATTGGTTCCAACCTTATCTTGCCCTCCTCGCTTGCAGCCAAGGAGGAGGATTAATACTAAAACAAATAAAATAGTCTTTTTCATCTTAAATACGTTTAATAGCTATAATGGTATATTCTTCTTTAGAGTTTCTCAGGCCATCCAGCGACTTCGCCATGAGTGTAGAGGTGGAAGCGGACATCTACTTCTTCAGTTTCGTTGTCACGCCAGACGAAGCCTTTCCAATTGCAGCGTCTATTTCTGGAAACTGGAGCGTGAGACAAACAGAGGTTATCTCATTCCAGTCACGCTCAACATGGCGCTCCTGCTGGAGGAACTGCTGATGCATTATTGGTGTTCACTGATTTCTTTCCGGATATGAATCAAGTTGATACAAGATATTGCCCTGACGGTCAATTTTATACCAATTTCCATCTGCGCTCTTTGCATTGGTGGTGTTTGATTTGGAAAATGGTTCTGCAGTTAACCATTTACAAGGGATGGCAACATTGCCTTCCTTGTCGATGAAACCATATTTCTTGTCTGAGTTCCTAACCCAAGCAAGATCATTTTCGAAACAACTGGTTAAATCCCATATTGGAGGTACAACTTGGTGACCAAACTCATCAATGTAACCATACATATGATTATCTCCAATAAAAGCAGACAACCCCTCGTTAAAGCCAATTATATAACCAAATTGGAAAGGTATAACAGTTTCTCCCTTTGCATTAACAGCTCCCCATTTTTCGTTAGATCCTTTAACGCATGCTATTCCATTCTCAAAATCACCTCCTCGTAGATACTGGAAGGGAATAACTATTTCACCTTTTCTGTTGATGTAACCAATCTTATGCGTTTCTGCATCCTCTACTTTAACCAATCCCTCACTGAAAAAAGAATGGGATACGTACTGACAAGGAATGACCAACCTCCCAGTCTCATCTACAAAACCAATCTTCTTATCATCATTGACAACGGCACACATCCCTTCATCAAATCGATAATACGCCAACCACCATGTCGGTGGAACAACAATCTCATCCTGACTGTTCTTGAATCCCCATTTACCACTTTGGTAGTCCTTAAATGCTTTAAGTGTACTTATTTTTTTCTTCTCCATAATTACTTAATTTATTATATTCGACATTTTAAATACGTTTAATGGCCATGATGACAATAGGTAGGTTACTTCTCAGGCCAGCCAGCGGTTTCTCCATGGGTGTAAAGGTGGAAGCGGACATCGACTTCTTCTGTTTCATTGTCACGCCAGACGAAGCTGTGAGTAGGATAATCGTCATCGCCAAGAGAGAATTCGATAACCAGCATCGAGTCGTCGTCAGCATCCTGGATGATCAGATTGTAAATGCCTGGGGCCCAGTCTTCGATATACCAGAACGGGAACTCGATACAAGGCCCATCACATGCGCCATAAGAGAGTTTGGCAGTCTTCGTATCGGCCATCAAGGTAGAATCTGCAGCATAGAGGGAGGCATTGAAACGTTCTAAATCGAAGAAGGATTTTTCTCTACCTATCAAATCAATCTGCGCTTTTCCCATTACAGCGTCTATTTCTGGAAACTGGAGCGTAAGACAAACAGAGGTTATCTCATTCCAGTCATGCTCAATATTGCGCTCCTGCTGGAGGAACTGCTGATGCAGATTCAACTTTCTTAAAAACTGCTGTTTCATCTCTGAAGATGAAGGTTTCATTGTCTTCTTTTTCATAATCTTATTTGTGTTGTTAATCAATATCTTCCCAGCGATCACAATCGTATTTCTCAAGCCAAAGGAAGTCGTATTCGGCTTCGGCTTTGCGTTCGTAGTAGGCTTCTTCGGGATAGCCGAGCAGGCACCAAAGACGATCCATGCGGCGACCAAGGATCATGGCATCTTCTTCAGAAACGACATCGTCGAACTTGACGACATCGGTATTGAAGTGAACTAACCGCCATTCATCGTAGTCTTTCCTGCAAATCTCAGAGAGACCCAAGTACCATACTTTGAGTGCCCACAGGAAATGACCAGTCTCGGCACAGAGGTCACCCAAACGCTGTGCCTTCTGACGTTTACGACGACAGCTTTCAGCACAACGGATAGGGTGGATTTCACGGTTCACCATCTGACGAAGCAGACGGGCTTCAAGATGGGTTATTGTACCAGTGGGTGTGCAGTTGCACACCCTATAAGGAATATGTTTTCTCATCATTTGTGTTTGTGGCGCCATCAGGCGCTGAAGCCTGCCACGATGTGACGTGAGGGCTTCAGCTCGATGACTTTGGGATTAAACTTTTTATAGGCTTTGACGATGTCAGCCACTTCGATATGCTGGAAATCGTTGCTGCCAGAAGAGAAGATGCGGTCTGCCATCGCAGGGATGATACCGTTGCGGACAAGCTGCTCTACCCAACGGGCATTGCCGAAGTTGGCAGGCTTCTGGGCAATCGCCTGAGTGATGGTCTGCTGCAACTCCTGAGCGGCCTCAGATGTGAGCAGATAGTCATCACGTTCGAAGAGGCGACAGGCGATCTCCATCAGTTGCTCCGCCGAATAGTCGTCGAAGTGGTAGCGATAAGGAAAACGCCCCGCAAGTCCGACGTTAGTGGAGAGCATTGCCTGCATCTCATTCTCATAGCCCGCAAAGACAATCAGCATGTCAGGATTGGGCTGGGTAAGAACGGTGAGCAGCGAATCAAGTACGCGACGTCCGAAGTCTTTCTTGTCATCGGCACCAGTGACCAGCGTATAAGCCTCATCAATAAAGAGCACATTGCCCTTGGCTTCTTCAAGGATCAACTTCATGTTATCCTCTGTCTGTCCGATGTACTGGCCCACCAGTCGGGTGCGATCAACGGCAATGACCTCACCTTTGGAGAGGAGTCCGAGGGCATGATAGATCTTGCCAAGCTGACGGGCGACGGTAGTCTTGCCTGTACCCGGATTACCCGTGAAGATAGCGTGGTAAGCCAGTTCCCCACTGGTATTCAGACCTCGTTTCCTGCGTTCCAAGAAGAATCGACTCTGATTCGCCATCGTACGGATGCCCTGTTTCACCCCTTCAAGTCCAACCATCGCATTGAGTTCGCTGATACTCTGCTCATACGTGGAGGTGGCATCGGTGAGTTTGTCGAAAGGAATATCTTCCTCCTCAAGCAACGCCTGAAGGCCATCCTTCTCAGACAAAAGGACACGTCTGAAATAACGTGGGATAACCTCTTTCTCAATGAACTGCCTGACCTCGAGGGATGACCAACTGGTGATAGCACCTTTCTCACAACCTTCGATGACAGCACGAGCGAGATGGTCTTTGGTCTGCAAGCTGAGTTCGAGGTTCTCCTCCACCATCCGGGCATAGAAGGCCTGAACAAGTTCGTAAGGCGTGCTGGGCTGCTGTTCCACCCAACTGTCTGCCTGAAAGAACTGTTTCAGCGAGGGAGCGACATTGAGAAGCGTTTCGATCTCACGGCGTGTACCACAAAGCCAGATGAGCGTATGATCACCAGAGAGACGCACCTTGTCGATGATCTTCCTAAGAGCGACCTTGCCAGTGGGGGCAGACAGCTCCTGGATACGCGTGAAACAAAGCAGTTTCATGTTGGTATCATCAAACTTTTCCTGCAACGGCTCATAAGGATTATTGCAAGAAAGATCGTAGAGCGAGGCGCAGTCGATGAACTTGAAACCATAGTCGGAGTCTATCAACATGGCCAACCTGCCTAAGAAATCCACCGTAGGATTGTTCATCGCCACCAGCAGGTTCTTGCAGAATCTCAATTCGCCAATACCGTTTTCTTTCCGATACTCGTTGAAAAGAGACATCTGCGTACTGAGGATGGCACGATGCCTCATTTGGGCGGCACCAGGCGTGTGCGACACACCTGTCCAGTTGGCGTTGTCACATTGGAAACAGGAGGCGAGTGTATTCTCGAACGAGATGGGGCCGAGGCTTTTCTGGGATTCCAAGGCAACCACCAGCCGTTCGTCGAGGGAGAAGTCTATACGCATGACTGACAGACAATCCAAGTCATCACGTATGATGAGGACATACTTGCCAGGGATCCATATCCGTTCGCAGGAAATGTTGAGTATCAATTCACGGCGACGACCGTTTTTGATCTTCTCCACCTGTCCACCTTCGCAAACGGGATAATAGTCGGTCGTATAGAAGTAACAAGAGAAACGATGCGGACGAAGGGAGGCGCCAGGCTTGCCCTTGAGGATTACCCTCATCACAGCATCGGAGTAATAGTCAGCGTCAGACATCAGTTTCAGATCAACAGAAGCGATGTCATCCATGCATTTGTGCTTTTCCTGGTTGTCACCGAGCTTGATCCGAGCCACTCGATCGTCCATCTCTTTAGGAAAGGGCAGTTCGGCTTCTAAGGCATCGTCATATTTACCATTAATAAAATCATCGAGAAGTTTTTCAAAATCATCATCTGTCTGTGTTTTCAAATCTTTTTGCATACAAAAAAGATTAAGGATAAAAAATAATTGTGTCAGTATGCCCTATGAAAAGGGCGCAAGTGAGTTTTGGACAAAGCCTGTTGGCGATGTCCAGTAAGATCCAGTAAGTCAAAGAGCAAACGATCCCGCCAGCCTTTTACAGCCGGTGCAAAGTGTTTAACCGAGTGTTTTACTAACTGTTACTTTTTCATGATGTTTTTGTTTGCGGGTGCAAATATATGAAAAAATCCCGATTTCCTCCAAGAGAAAATCGGAATTTCTTTTGCATAAATATGATTTTTAACATTTCCTCGCGTGCGAAGAAATAATAGGAACGCGCGAAAATGAATGATACTACAACATCGTTCAAGTCGTAGTCACATCAATCATCAGCCAAGGTGAAGTCAAGTTGTTTGCGCTCGAGGTTGGCGCGGGCCACCTGAATGCGGATGGGATCGCCCAACTGGTACTTCGTGTGATGACGGCGACCCACGATCATGAAGTTCTTTTCGTCGAAGTCGTAGTAGTCGTCACCCAAGTCACGGATGGGGATCATTCCCTCACAGTGGGTCTCGTCGATCTGGGCATAGATACCATAGGAGGTGAGACCGGAGATATGGGCATCGTAGGTGTTGCCGATCTTATCCGCCATAAACTCCACCATCTTATATTTTATCGAGTCGCGCTCGGCATTCTGGGAGATCTGTTCCATATCCGAGCAGTGTTCGCAGTACTCCTCATACTTCTCCTTGTTGGCAGAGCGACCACCAGCCTGATATTTCGTCAGCAGACGGTGCACCATCGTATCGGGATAACGACGGATAGGAGAAGTGAAATGCGTGTAGTAGTCGAACGCCAGACCATAGTGTCCGATGTTATGTACACTGTACTTCGCCTTCATCATCGCACGCAGGGCCACCGTCTCGATGGCGTTCTGTTCACGCGTGCCCTCGGCATCTGCCATCAGGGCGTTCAGCGACTTCGTGATAGCACCCTTCGT
>Ga0256404_1003426_pt1 | contig 32286 bp, 23 predicted proteins | sample RumenRJG_01DNA_FD_185990 | JGI IMG/M metagenome (GOLD analysis project Ga0256404, IMG submission 185990) | Bovine rumen microbial communities from Lethbridge, Alberta, Canada - RJG_01 | ecosystem: Host-associated > Mammals > Digestive system > Stomach > Rumen | place: Canada: Alberta | collected...
ATTAGTGTGGTTTGCTAGACCTGCACTTATTGTACATCGGAGGTTTTAGTTTATGTTACTCCGTTTATCGCTTCCGCTTTTATTGCTCCCCCAGCTCAGCTGGGGGATTAAGACTGTTTCATTTAAAAAAATAACAGGCATGACCTTAAGGCAGTACAGAACCCGCTACTTAAATGATGATTTCGTTAAAGAGTCCATGAATCTGGAGTTGATGGAAAATGATGAAAAATGAATATTGATGTGAGTGTCAACACACATATTCCTGTGCAAAACGACTACGTTATTCGTGTTCGGGCGGGTCATAAAGTCTCAAATCAACGTGCAAGCACGTGATTTGGTACTTTTGACCCTTACATCAAAACATGCTGACATAAAACCTGCCCCTGCCGGTATAAACAAAAAGCTTATCTTTTTGATCATACCAACAGGGGCAGGTTTATATCTATCTTTGTTTGAATACCAGTCTCACATATTCCCCACTCCCAATCTGCAAAAGCACCTTACGTACTCTATGGGAAACCAGCTCATAAGAATTCTCTTCGCAAAGGGCTGGTGCAATATGCCGGATACCGGAGGACGTTCCGGAGAAATCTGCAACTTGCCCTGTGGGGATATCATTAAGTTTTACTGCTTCTGAAACAGTTGTTTTTTGATCTGTGATGTATGAGCAAAAGGTCCTGCAATAGGGCAGACTTCTCTATGGTCGCCGAAATAGTCTTCATTGAACACTATCTCACTGCCATCCGGATTTTCAAACCTCATTTCAGGTTCAAAGGCCTGTCCCAGAGTCTTTGTAGAGATGGTCTTTTCAGGTCGGTCAGGAAGTATGTCATAAAGATTTGTTACAAGTACAGGTTCTTCTGAACTGCCGCCCAAAGACAACTCTACCTTATGAGTATAATCCACATAAGCATCCTTCTCCATATCTCCGCTCTTTGCACCATTGAAGTATAAATTACCGGAAGCATCTACAGGGAAGTGCTCATAATACTTATCCTTTGCACCTTCATCAGAGAATTTCCATGGGCCGAAGTTTTTCAGATATTCTTCTGTTGTAGGATATCCGTCATAAACAGAAAGACCACATACAAAATTGTATTCCTTCTCTTCCTTTATTTCCTTAACATAATCTTTATAATCCTGCAGGATGTTCTGCTGTACAAAAATATTGTTGTAGAAACGCATGTCACCATGATTGAAGGTCATAAATCCTGCCACATCTGTCTCATGAGGCACATGATATGGTGTATAACGTGGTGTAGGAAGATATGCACCGCCATTCTCTACGCCGGCATCAACATAGGTGATAGCACCGCCTATCAGATTATGTACGCAGGCTATACCCTGGGCACTTATACGCATTGATAAAGGAGATAAGAACAGATTATTGTCGAGAAGAGTCGGACCGTGAGATACCTCTACCCAGATATCCTCTCCAAGGCCCAGAAGACTTGTGATCCTGATGCCCTTAGGAGGAGTATTGTCATGGAACAGATTCTGGGAAACTCTTGTACCCTGAGCCTGCCAGTCGAGCCACATACCTCTTGTGCAGTGGTGTATATGATTTCTTCTGAATATCACATCAATTGCGGCATGCATCTTGATACCGCCGATCTCAGCACCGGCGAGATCCTGCTTGTTGTTTATGTTATGGATATGATTGTCCTCGATGATGGAGAAAACTCCGCCCATATGACCTACGATACCGGTCTGACCGCAGTGGTGTATATGACAGCGTCTGATAATGTGAGAACCTACTGTTTCCTTGGACCAGCCTTCATTTATTGCCTGCATTACACAGTCTCTCTGAGTCTGTGTACCGTCCTTAAGTCCGAAACGTGTCCACTTGTTTTCATCCTCAGGCTGCAGATACTTTCCAAGGCTGATACCGGAGCATCTGGAATCACTGATTTCGCAATCCTCTATGATCCAACCCTTTGACCAGTGAGGGCCGACCATTCCATCCTGATATGCAGTAGGTGGTGCCCAGGTGGTTGCGGCCTGCTTTATGGTAAATCCTGATACTGTGATATAACCAATGCCCTCTCTTGATGGCATAAAGCAGTTCCTGCGGACATTGAACTCCATGTTGTGCTTTGCAGGATCGTCTCCGATATTAACATAAATAAGAGTAGTATCCCCATCCTGTTCTGTATACCACTTACGTATAGAAACCTCTCTAGGCTCCCAGGACATAGGCGCCGGTTCAGGATTCAGAACTTCTTCCTTCTTCATGACTTCGTAGAGCTGTACACCGTCTACATATACTTCCCCGGTATGTACAGGAAGCTCAGCAAAGTACCAGTCTCCCTTTACAACTGTGGTATAAGGGTTGTAATCCCCGAAGAGTCCGTTTCCGATGTGAGCCACATAGGTATTACCTTCGTAATGCTCCCATCCTGTAAGCATTTCCGCTCCGGTTATAACTGCACCGCCCTTAACTTCTGAACGGTAAGTAATACGGCTGTCCGGTGTTCCTGCATTGGCAGGATCTACATACTCACGATATACTCCCGGAGAAACGATAACCTCATCACCGGGTTTTGCAATTTTTGCAGCTTCTGAAATCTTCTTGAAAGGTCTCTCTTTTGTACCGTCACCGCTTCGAAACGCTTTCTCTGATACATAATATATCATCTTGTTTTTTCCTTTCTCTTTCGTTCTTTTCTTCTTCCAGTTCTCCGAAAACCGGCAGATAAAACAATGCATTCAGATATCCCGGCAGAGCAAGTCCGAACAACAGGCACAGTGGCATAAGGGGGATAAAACGGAAACATACAATCGGTATGATCCACATCATTGCCATGGAAATCGTTCTGGGAAACCGTGCTGCACTTATAAACAGCGAAAGCTGTAAAACTTCTGTTACGGTCAACCTGAACCTGGCCAATATCGGAAACACCCATAGGAAAATGAAAAAAGACAAAAACCCAGCTATGCCCACGGGTACTATGACCCACAAAGGCAAAACCCCCGGAAACAGGATACATAACATCATGTCAGCCATCACTCCCACAAGAAGAGGAGCAAAACAAGCCCAAATCAACATACCCTGCTTTATATTTTCACGAAAAGACGCTATAAAAGCTTTCACCATATATCCGTCTTCTTTTCTTAATATCTTTTGCAGACAATCATGCATGGCTGCAAAAGAAGCTCCTGCCGTAATCACCGGCAGACTAAACAAAACGGTCAGACAATTTATAGCCATCAGTTGCGTTATCACTGTAAAAAGGTTCATGATAACGTTTTTGTCATTGTCAAAATGCTTTAGTTCCATACTAAATCACACTCCATCTATGATTTAGCTGTATTATATTTTCTTTACCCTCGTTAAAAATATAAAGTATCCAACTATTTTATAAAGAATCTTTTTATTTGATTATTCTACTCCACCCATCCCGGGATCAAACATGAATTCTCGATCCTCCCAAAGAAGCATGGAGGATTCCCTCCGTCAGTCCGGTTTTCTCCCTCAGTTTTCTTGCGAAGAAATATGCGCTTTCAGATTATTTGAAGTTCAATTCCGGGTTTTTACAGGCGTCCTGATAAAGCCTGCACAAAGCTTTTTTTCGTAAACATTGCAGCACTAACTGATTTAGTTTTCATTTATAACAATAAAAAGCGTCGAAACCGAACATCATTGTTCCAACATTTCAGCCGGTGGACCACTAACTCCGTCCCCATGGTCCATCGGCTGAAATGTTACTGATTGTTTCGATTTCGACGTCTTATACTCTATCAGTAGTGTACAACATCACTTTCTGCGATTATTTTTTCTATTACCGGCCTTGCTTCATCACTGACAAAGAAGTTATAGGTTGTTTCAGGAACAAGTGCCTTCACGGTCTCCATATCTCCATCATGTATAGCCTGTCTTACTGTGGATGCTGAGATCGGTTTTCCTTCTGACTCTTTTCTCGGGATTATATGACATTCAACTCCGTTTTTAGGAAGTGCTTCTGCCATGATATCGTTGTAAATTCCTGTAACAAGAGAGGTCGGCTCATCACCTACATATCTTTTGTTGATGTGAAGTCTTCCGGAAATACCGGCAAATACCTGAAGATCGATACCGGCCTGACTCTTTATGACCGCATTATCTCCCTTCTGGAAATACGCAGGAAAGGTTGCCGAGCTTATGATATAGGAACCTGAATCATGATATATGATGTTTTTGAATCCGGATGTTCCCTCCTCGATCAGTTTCTTTCTTACAGAAAACGGAACCAGACTCGCATCTTCGGAAACCATAAACAGATGAAGTATATCACAGCCCTCCGTCGCCTTTTCCACAAGATACTGATGCCCAAGTGTAAAGGGATTGGCATTCATAACTATCGCTCCTATTCTGAGATCATTATCTGAAGCACTTGCTGACAAAGAATCAGAAGAGTCAGTACCGGAAGCTGTATCATCCTCCAATAAAGAACGATACTTTCTGGATTCATCAGAATCTGTTTCCTTCAGCTGCTCCACAGACTCTTTCCGAAGCCTCTCAAGATAATCCGTAAAACCGGTTCTTTTGTTTTCCATGAATACTATGTTAGCTTCTTCCATACGGGCAATCTCTCTGAAACCGAGGCTCTGAAAAAACTGTGAGGTATTGCACTTAGTATATAGAAACAGATGATAGTTGCCTCTACCGTACTGATACTCGATAAGATGTGACACGATGTCGTTCATCAGGGCTTCTCCCTGATGATCGGAGCTCACTGCCATGCATCTTAATGTATTTCCGAAGCAGCTACCGGTGGCGATGACATTGTAATCATCATCGAGCATTGCCGCTGTGTAATCAAGGTGGGCATCCAGATGTATGCCTTCCCGCTCCAGCAGCTGTTCAACCTGTTCCATCATATAACGGTCACGGGGACCTACTGAAGATATTGGATAATTTGCTTCTGACATGTTTTGTAATTCCTTTTTTATTAAATAGTTTAGTTGGCTTACCCGCTGGCGCAGGACGGGATATTTCTTCAGAAATATTTCGTCCGTTCCTGGCGAGATTTTGTCCTCAAAATCTCGTCTCGCCTCGCGAGATTTCAAAACGCATTCAACTGCGTTTTGAAACCCTTGCAAGGTCAAGTTCGACCTAAGGAGGGCCGAACTTGATCCCTTCGGGAATATATCCTCGTTTCTCCAAACGAGGATGCCATCCAGCCGGCGAGGCTGGTTTCGACCTCGTCGAAATCAAACGAAAATGCCTGCGCAAAGCGCATCTCAATGGCATTTTCTCCTATCCCCATGTCGGTGGTCGTTTTGCCGATGCAAAACTCTATTTACTTGGCCGTACCCGCTGCGCTCCGCAAGGTCAAGTTCGGCCTAAGGAGGGCCGAACTTGATCCCTTCGGGACAAGAGCTCCGCTCTTGCCATGTCGGTCGGAGTTTTGCCGATGCAAAACTCCTCCACTCTTAAAAACGATGTCCACCACCGCCGCCGTGGTGTCCGCCTCCGCCGCCACCGCCGCTGTGATGGCCGCCTCCACCGCCGGAGTGTCCGCCTCCGCCGCTGGAGGATGGCGGGATGTATCTCTTTGTCTGTCTCAGGAACGATTCCACACTGGCGCCCAGAATGAAGCTGTTCACTGCATGTACCAGAACCTCATCGCTCTTGATTTCTCTCTTGTAGGCTCTTCTTGAAAATGCCAGAAGGCCGTAGTTTATAAGAAGTGCAAGGATTATAGCGAGAACAGCATTGCTGGTGTACTTCATGGGCTGGGCAATGCGTCCGCCTTCCAGTACCTTCTGTATCTGTTCAAATACCAGGACTGCGCATCCATTATAATCGCCCTTTCCTGCAAGTCTGTAGGCATTATCCGTAATGGTCTCTGCCCTGTCGCTATTTACAATACTGTAGACTTCTCCGTCGCTGTGTATGAATATCTCTCTGTCTGCCATGTCGATCATAAACATGGTTCCGCTGTCCCATCCAAAGAGTTCCTGATATCTTTCCTCAGTATAGTAGGAGGTATAGTTCGAGTGGGCTTCTTCATTGGTAACGAAGGCAGCATTACCGTATTCCGTAATGCCGGTCATTTTACCCACAAGGTCATATTCCTCATCGTCTGTGAGGAGGTCCGCAGCGTCATCAATGTAAACCACATATTGTGTCTCGGGGTTTGTATATTTCACTTCTCCCGCAAGACTTTCTGACGCAAATATGAATATAAGCAGAAGCATACCGAAAACAGCTCTCACAAAAGCCGAGAAGCGATTGTTCCTTATAGCCACTTCATTTGCTTTGTACTGTTTCATAAATTTTTTCAGGGTGAGATCGGTAAGTAACAATCCCAAAAGCTTTGATTTATTTTTAAGCATGAATGTTACCTCCTTCCCTGTCAAAGTACTCCGGAATAGGATGAGTGGACAGGATATTATACTTCTTGATAATTCCGGTAATGGTATAAACTATTCCCGCAAAAACCAAAGTTGCGGCCCCATAAAAAATGATATCTTCAACGGGATTCCATACAAGTACCACAGCGGATATCACAAGTCCTGCTATAACTCCCGCCATCTCTGTGTAGCTGTATTTTTTAGCTGCCTTCTTGTCTCCGGCAGCCTTCGCCTTGGAAGCCTTTTTGCTGTCAGTCATATAGATAATGAGTACAATGATTCCAATGACAAAAAGGATACCCACAACTATAAACCAATACTCCATCACTACGAATATTACACCCAGGATTACTTCAAGTCCCCAGTACGCCATGACCAGATATCCTATGATAGTTCCGCAGCCTCCTGTCTGAAGTTCCTTCTTTCCACCTGTTTTGTTCTTGAACTCTTTGTAGGCATTGGACTCCACCTTTGAGCCGTCCTTAAAGACTCCCCTGCATCTTGCGGCAACATAACCCTGGTCTTCCGTAGGGTCCTCCTGCTTCTCAATCTTGTCTATTTCTTTCAGATACAGGATTCCTGTCACCATCGCCATGATAAGTGAGAAAATAAGCACTGATTTCGGCGTGATGGTAAACTGCAGGTTAAGGAGGATAAAGATAGGGATGGCCATCAGAAATGAGGCAATGTAAAAGGACTTGAAATCCACCGGGATATCTGCGGAGATTTTTCCCGTAACACCATTCATAACCGAATAACATACACGGTCTCCCTTCCTGTAGGTCAGGAACCAGACCGGAAGCATCGCTTCCTTTTCTCCGTTGTACTTAAGATTAACCACTTCCTCCGCTTTGGTGACACCTGAGCCGAGGTTACCTCTGTCAAAGCCTTTCTTTTTGCATTCCTGGTCGATCATATCGAAGGTATGCTGAAGAACGTAAACCTCCGCATCGTCTCTGTATACATCCGAAGGCACATCCGGAACATCCGCGTAGAAACCGCACAGGAAGGAAGGCGTAAAATCCACCATGTCTTTGGCACTGTAAGGTGCTATCACATCTGCGATATGGTCATCAAAAGAGCTGGAGGCATCAAAGGCAATTCCGTCAAACGAGCCATTAACATCCATGGTGAGATTGTATTTGTCAGTGATCTCATACCTGCCCTCCATCCTGGACTTGGAAACCGGTACCACTGCCTGAGGCCCAACAGAAAAACCATATACCCAGTATGGCATGTAAATGCCTACAAATCCGGATAAAGCCTCCGGGTCTGTAAGCTCCTTAGGAGCATAAATCGCCCCCTTCATCCTCTTCACAAACTTATCCTTGCAGGCAGCTTTATCAATTTTAAAAGGAATGATCTTCTCCGGTCTTCTCTCGTTACTGATCCTTGAGGAGAACACCGCCGGCTGTCCGCAGTAGCTGCAGAATCCCGCCGCACTCAGATTGGTACTTGATATTTCCGCCCCGCAGCTCTTACAGGAAAATATGGTCATCTTCATGACACGTCCATTTTTTCCGTTTCCTGCTTCCCCTGAGGCTTCTATACCCGAAGCCTCGGCCGGCTCTGTACTCTTTGAGGCTTCTGCATCCGAAGCCTTGTCCGGCTCTACGCTCTTTGAAGCTTCTGTTTCTGGAACTGCACCGAAATCTGCACTCTCTCCGGTGTAATCACCCACGCCTGACTCTTCTGGATGTACTTCAACCGTGCGCTCTTCAGCATCCTGTTCCTTTTCGACGGAATAAGGGTCATATGTGGTATCACAATGCTCACATTTAAGCATCTGTGAAGGTATGTCAAATCTCAGATCTCCACCGCAATTCGGGCACTCATACATAACTAATCCCCTCCAGCTTTAATAGTAATATGGTTACAGCAAGAATATCCGCCGCCCCGCCGGGACTTATATTCTTCTCAATACATTTTACATTAAGTTCCTCAATTGCCGAAAGTCCTTCTTCACTGAAAGCCGCTCCCAGCCTGAGGATTTTAGCGCTCTCCGCCCTCAACCACTCCATTTCTTCATAAGAGCTCCTGGTGAGAACATTGGTATCCCTGAGCTCTGACATGATGGCTATGAGGGTGCTGATGTTTACGGCATTCTCATAATGCTCATCCCGCATACTTCCTTCCCCTTCAAGGAGGTCGGTTCTTAATGTCGCAGCCTCTGCAATCTCACTCCGAAGTTTCATGTCCTCAGAAATAATAACGAACTTTCGCATGGCCGGAATGCCTATATCCCGGATGATGGGAAAGCCCTCCATTGCCTGACCCCGGATACCCTTTTCTCCGTATTTATGATAGAGCATTTCCCCGTGAGATCTCGGTTCACGTTTTTCCATCTCTTCGAAATCTCTCTCAAGAATCCGGGCAGACATACGCCTTCCGATCCTGAGGATCTCAGCTATGTTAAAGAGTCTTTTATCTATTCCTGTTTTTTCATCTTTAACAGATTTATCCTTCCTGCTAAAGATTGTTTCATCAGTCACTGTATCATAACATTTTTCAGAGAAAACCTTTCTCCCTGCATTTATGCCTGCTGCCGCAAGAAGTATCCCCATGGTAAAAATCATACCCTTATGGGTGTTGACATTACCGGTGGCAGCATACATAGCTTTTTCGGCTTCTATTCCTGTTTTTCTGATATTTAAGAAAACTGTTTCCTCTTCTGTGAAGTTTACTTTACCTAAATCAGCTGAACCTGAGTAAGCTTTTGCTTCAATATCCTCCGGTTTCCACGGAATATCAGAATCTGATTTTTCACAACTTTGATACTCCATCCCCTGTCTGAACATCTCCGTAAGATACGGGGTTATGGCTTCAGTGCTGGTCAGAAATGTCTCGAAGGTCATATCCTTATGGGCGCCTGTATCTCTTCTGTCCACAAGCCCAGGCTTGGGGGTTGCATATACTTCTCCCAGAAGAGCATTCCTCACATGCCATCCTACGGTCTCCACCAGCTCTTCTCTGACCTTTATTATATTTTTATCGCTGTACTGTATACCTGTCATTGTCCCTGCTTTTATAGTGAGTTTTAACGCTCCGAAATCTCTTTCGATCACTCATGATCTTTTCGCATTCCCGATAATCCTTTTTATCTCTTCTACCATTTCACTGACCTTGTGAGTCCTGTTCCTTGCGCAAAAATGAGCTTCCTCCTCACACATGAGACACTTTCTCGGGCTCATCCCAAACTCCTCGCGGCTTACCTTTGTACCATCGGTTTTTATTACATCAATGTCAAAAATACGTCCCAGCCTGTCAGCCTCTTCTATCTCACACATGGCTTTCTTAATGTCTATGGAGTCACTTTCAACGGATACATAAAACACATATCCGGTTACATGCTCTTCTGTTTCTTCATACACGATACTAAAGTCATTAGCCTTCAGTTTATTTTTTATTCTGCCGACGCCTTCATAAAATGCCCACGAATAATCTTCAGACACTTTGTGGGGGCCGGGAACATTAAGCATAAAACAGATTACGGGATGTCCGGTATTTTCTATGATACTTCTCTGCATTTCTACTCTGTGATCCCGTGCATCCATCATTTCCGGCACTGTAACCTCATGTTCAAAATCAAGTATTTTCGGCATCTTACATCCTCCCGGGCCATATATATCTTAAAACAATTTATTCCTCACACATTCCGCACTCCCGGACCTGAAAAACGTCCTTACGTGCTTTGTGACATCAATATCATTATACAAAAGAATGGCGCTGTGATGTATTCAAAAGACCATCACAACGCCATCTTTAATTAAATGTTAAGTTTTACAACTTATCTCAAAATATTTATCAGTCCTTGAACTCAAAAGGCTTGATCTGACGAACTACATCCACGATGGTTCCGTCACGACCCTCGATGATACCTACGATACGGTCACCGAACTGAACCTTCTCAGGCTCGCCTGTGATGCTGTAAGCAATGTCTCTGAGCTCTTCGATAGTCTTGAGTGGAAGTCCCTTATCCTTTGTAGCCTCAATGAGGTCTGTTCTCTTAGGATTGATAGCGATACCGTAATCGGTAACAACTACGTCAACATCCTCACCCGGAGTTGTAACAGTTGTACAATCTGTGCAGATTGTAGGAATTCTTCCCTGCATGATAGGCGCGATAACGATTGTGCACTTAGCACCGGCAGCTGTATCAGGATGTCCACCCTGGGCACCGGTGATGACACCGTCAGAACCTACTACTACGTTACAGTTGAAGTGTGTATCAACCTCAAGAGATGCAAGGATAACGAAGTCAAGCTTGTTAACATAAGCACCCTTGTTGAAAGGATCTGCATACTCACTTGCTGTGATGTAGTGATGGTTAGGATTTGTTGCAACAGACTTGATAGCGTCCTGATCAAAATCTTGAGTATCAACAAGAGTCTTGATGAGACCTTCCTCAAGAAGATCACACATTGGCTTAGCGATACCGCCTACACCGAAGGACATGTGAATGTTCTTCTCTCTCATGATCTCAGCAAGGAACTTTGTGGAAGCGATAGAAGCTCCGCCGACACCTGTCTGATATGAGAAACCTTCCTTGAAGTAAGGGGTAGCTACTACGAAATCTGTGCAGTACTTAGCCATGAGAAGCTTTCTCTGGTCTGTTGTAGGCTTTGCAGCACCTGTAGCGATCTTTGTAGGATCACCGATCTCGTCAACCTTAACTACATAATCAACATAGGTCTGTGTAATCTGTGCAGGAAGGTTAGGGAACGGTACAAGTGTATCTGTGATAGCTACTACACGGTCAGCATACATAGCATCTGCAGCTGCGTATGAAAGAACACCGCAGTCAGCCTTACCGCCGTTAGCATTGAGGTTACCGTACTCATCGGCTGTTGGAGCACCGATAAATGCGATATCGATATGTGTCTCACCGCTCTCGATAGCTCTTGAACGGGCACCGTGTGAACGCATGATAGCAAGTCCCTGAAGTCTTCCTTCAGAAATAGCCTTACCGATCTGACCACGAACGCCGGATGACTGAATCTCTGTGATAGTTCCGTCATCAAGCATATAAACTATAGGATCATTCTGGCTTCCAAGTGATGAAGCACAGATTGTGATATTCTTGATTCCCATGTTATGAACTTCTTCCATAACCATGTTGAGAACCTTATCACCGTTACGGAAATGATGATGGAATGAAAGTGTCATGCCATCCTTGATTCCGCACTTTACGAGTACGTCATGAATGCTGTCAACAAGCTTTGTTCCGTTTGAATTGATAACGCACTTTACTTTATGTGAAGCTGTCTGATACTCATAGCCGTCGAAATGATGAGTACCCTGGAATACTTCTTTACCTGTTGCTTTTAAGATCTCCTCAGGTATATCTCTACCAACTGCATTAATCATAATTACAGATCCCCCTTATAAACTCCGGCAGCCTTTGCAAGCATGATGTTTCTCTTAGCACCATCATAGAAAGCAATGTCGATCATCTTTCCATCAACAGTGAATACACCGATGCCCTTAGCCTTCTTGTCATCGATTTCCTTGATAACCTTCTCTGAGAAGATGATTTCCTTCTGAGTAGGGGTATAAATATCATGTACTATGTCAATCTGACGAGGGTTGATGCATGACTTTCCGTCAAATCCCATATCATGGATCATCTGAACTTCCTTACGGAAGCCTTCCATATCGTCAAGATTTGTCCAAACTGTATCGAAACACTGAACTCCTGCCGCACGAGCTGCGATGATCATCTGCTGACGTGCGCCCATAAGCTCTACGCCGGTTCCTGTGATACGTGTCTGAAGATCCTTTGTATAGTCTCCGCCTGAAAGCGCTACACCGATCATACGGTCTGATGAAGTACATACTTCATAAGCATTCATAACGCCCTTGCAGGACTCGAGAGCTGACATGATGAGAGTTGATCCCGGCTCACGGTTAAACTCTTCCTCAGCTGCAACGATCTTTTCCTCTACGGCACGAACCATAGATGCATCCTCTGTCTTAGGGATACGGATAACATCAGCACCGCCTGCTACGCAGACACGGATATCCTCTTCCCAAAGATCTGTGTCGAGACCGTTGATACGAACTACTCTCTCTGATCCTCTGTAATCAATAGTCTTAAGAGCGTGATAAAGAGAAAATCTTGCTGTATCCTTTGCAGTAACAGCTACGGCATCCTCAAGGTCAAGCATGAGAGAGTCAATCTTGTAAATGTACGGATCCTTGATAAGTGAAGGCTTCTGTGCATTCAGGAACATCATGGATCTTCTTAATCTTTTCTTGTTAGGATTCTCGATCATCTGATTGCACCTCCCCATGGTAAATCTTTGTACTGGTCAACTGAGCGGAAAACTGCACCCTCGATACGAGCCTTAATTGTGCAGTCAAGCGCTCCCTTGTCAACGATAGAAATCTTTACGTTATCTACGCCAAGATTTGCCAATGTCTCCAGTGTCACCTTGCGGATCTGGTTTCCGAACTGATGAGCTACAGCAGAATCCAGTGTGAAATCGATCTTTCCGTCACCAGGTTCAACTGTTACCTGGCAGTCACTGGATTCCATAGTGCCCGCTACAGCAGGTTTCTTAATTTCCATAGTTTCCTCCTTGGATGCAGGATCCTTTCCATGACCCCGCGAAAAACAATTGCTACTAAATGATATCTTTTCGGTGTATCGACATCTGTTGGTCAAAGACATCAAATATGTCATGCGGCATACTTTGATCACTCTTTCTGACAAACTTCATATCGGCACCGTCAATCACGTGGCGTTTATCATTCACGCCCCCAACTGTTAGCAATTATATCCTAGCAAATTGGGATTTAATACTTATAAATTGTCGCTTTTCCATAATAAACCAGATGCCTATCATAGTAAAATAGTTATATTCTTATGAAACATATAGTAATATCCTATGGTTTCTGCTCGCGAAAACGTTTTCTCTATACCAAAACGATTAAAAAATCATTTCCCGGATTATCTTTTGATGATTTTGATATTTATTATTAAAATACACCAAATCTTAAGATTTGGTTAAGTTCTATAACCGGTGTGCATAACATTGATTACTCAGGGTTCATATACAATATTTACCTCGGCGTAATATTGATATTTATAACTAAGAAAAGCGTCCGGCACACTTTTTGTGTGCTGAACGCTCTTCACTGGATCTTAATTTTATTTATTTCTTTGAATGCCCAAACTTATTATAGTTGATGAGACATCCGTCCTGAACGATCTGGCGTTCATTCTCTGTCATAGGAAGAACATAGAGATCGATCTCGGTTGCCTTTCCGTCCTTTATCACATAAGCCTTGATATCATCAAGCTTGTCATCCTGAAGTGCCTTCTTAATGCCTGGAACATAGATGTAATCGCCAACCTCAAACTTATCAGGCTCACCCTTGAGATGGAATGGGATCATGCCCCAGTTCATACAGTTGGATCTGTATCTCTTTGTAGCATACTCCTGAGTGATATTGGCAAGACCGCCAAGTACTCTCTGGCAGGATGCAGCCTGCTCACGGGCTGATCCGTCACCCGGCTTGTTTGCGTATATTGCAGAACCTATCTCCACGTCGGAAGCATTAACACCTTCCTGACCTGCAATTGTGTTGATAACCTTAAATACCTCAGCTACTTCATCGGCCACAGTGCCTTTCTTACGCTGATCCTCAAGGTCTCTAACTGCCTTGGCCTTTCCTACATACTCAGGATCTCTTCTTGAAAGTGTGAACTCAGCAAGTCCGAGAGGGTTTGATCTGTAAGATGAAGTCTCACCTGATGGGATAAGCTCATCAGTTGTGGTTACAGGATCAAGGATCTTGGATGCAAGCTTAAGGAGGATGTTGTCGGTCATTGCCTCTTGCTCAGGCCAGTCCTTGATGTTTGGTCCCATACGGAGATCTACGTCGAGATCTTCCTTGCCAAAGCCCTGATACAGTCTGTTTCTGTAAGCCTTGTCATCGTAGTTGTACTCAGGGATATCGCCCCAGCAATCAAGCTCTTCAGCTGATGTAAGGATACCCTTGTTAGCAGCTGTTGCAGCTATTGAACGAGCATCCATGAGACATACAGCAGACATCTGACCGTTACCAGGCTTTGAACCTTCACGGTTAGGGAAGTTACGTGTTGTATGGCGGATTGAAAGAGCATTGTTAGCAGGTGTATCACCGGCACCGAAGCAAGGTCCGCAGAATGCCGAACGGATGATAGCACCGGCATCCATAAGATCTGCAAGAAGTCCCTTACGGTCAAGGTCTGTATATACAGGCTGTGATGAAGGATATACGCTGAGATAGAACTCACCGTCGCCGATGTTCTTATCCTTAAGGGCATGGGCAGCCTCAACAACGTTAGTATAGTTTCCGCCGGCACAGCCTGCGATGATACCCTGCTGAACCTGAAGCTTGCCATCTTTAGTGATCTTATCAAGAAGAGTGAAGTGTGCTCTTCCTTCAGCTACCTTCTCTGCTTCCTTCTCTGTCTCACGAAGGATATCCTCAAGGTTAGCATAGAGCTCTGTGATCTCGTAAGCATTTGAAGGATGGAATGGAAGTGCGATCATAGGACGGATCTCTGAAAGATCGATCTCAACGCATCCGTCATAATATGTAACATCTGCGGGATTCAGCTCCTTGAACTCATCTACACGACCATGCTTTGCAAGGAAGGCCTTTGTATCCTCATCTGTTCTCCAAACAGAGGAAAGACATGTTGTCTCTGTTGTCATGACATCGATTCCGTTTCTGTAGTCGGTTGTCATGGATGAAACGCCGGGTCCGACAAACTCCATTACCTTATTCTTTACATAGCCGTTCTTGAATACCGCCTTAACGATAGCAAGTGCGATATCATGAGGTCCGACAAATGGTGCAGGCTTACCTGTAAGGTAAACACAAACTACGCCGGGGTATGCAACATCATAGGTCTGCTGAAGGAGCTGCTTTGAAAGCTCTCCGCCGCCCTCACCGATAGCCATGGTTCCAAGAGCACCGTAACGTGTATGTGAGTCAGATCCGAGGATCATCTTTCCGCCGCCTGCAAATTTCTCACGCATGAACTGGTGACAAACTGCTACGTGAGGAGGAACATAGATTCCGCCGTACTTCTTTGCGGCTGAAAGACCGAAGTAGTGGTCATCATCATTGATAGTACCGCCAACTGCGCAAAGTGAATTGTGACAGCATGTAAGAACATATGGAAGCGGGAACTTCTCCATTCCTGAAGCTCTTGCTGTCTGGATGATACCAACGTATGTGATATCATGAGAAACCATTGCATCAAACCTGATCTTGAGATCATCCATGTTTGAGTTGGTATTGTGAGACTCCATGATACCATATGCGATAGTACCCTTCTTTGCCTCTGCCTTGTCTGCAGCCTTGCCGGTAAGCTGCTCTACCTTAGCTGCTTCCTTCTCCGGAACGATTTCTGTTCCGTTAACGAGGAAAACTCCGCCTTCATGAAGCTTGACCATAATAAAACCTCCTTAATTTCTGTCCAAAAGAAAATTTAATCAACCTGATTAATATTTAGAGACATGAGCACATAGCACATTGCACAATGACCCGCAGGCTTAATGTTTAAAATGTACGTTTATTGTATCACATTTAAAGTCATAAATCCCGTGTCTCTTATTAATCATCTATGCAAATATGTTAATGCAAGTATGAATAATAGTAAAATATATATAATTATATGCTGCATATAGGTTTATACTATAATCATCCTACCATTGTATACATTCTTCCTATGGCTCTGTAAAAAACATACCGTCCCGGCCACATTTTCCTTACAGTGCCGATGAGATCTGCATCCGCACGTCTGATTCTGATGCATGAAATACAGAATAAATCTATGAGCAGGAACGGATCATAACCTTCATCCTCCAGGATGAATCTGTCCTTGTCTATGAAATCCGGGATCAATAGAAGAGATGTCCGAGATTGAATACACCAAGTGCAGCCATGATTACGTTGATAACAACATTCATTACCGATAAGAGGAAAAGAGTCTTGAACATCTTGTTCATCTCATCTGTTGTTGTCTCCTTAGCTGCTGAGTATGATGACATGATGATAGCACCACCTGTCGAAAGAGGGCTGATAGCTGCAGCAAAGGATGTAGCTGTAACCGCTGATATAAGCTCCACATAGCTTACATTTGATCCGAATGTCTTAACAATGTTGTCACAGATAGGATAAAGTGTAGGCATTACAACACCGGTTGTTGAGCTTACCCATGAAAGGATACCTGAAGTAGCTGCCATAACAGGCGCTGCAGTGTGCTCGTTCATATGTGCGCTTAAGAAATCAGATACCAGTGTGATACCGCCGAGCTTGTCTATAACATTTACAAGTACGCCTACACCACAGATGAGCATCAGTGTTCCCCAGGGGATTGACTTGATAGCCTTCTTCTCATCCGCACATCCGAGAAGGATAAGTACCGCTGCTGCTACGAAAGCGAAAAGTCCTGTGTCAAGCTTGAAACCGATACATGCTACAACCATGATAACGATAGCTGCAACTGTGATCTTCTGGTCTCTGTTAAATGCAGGAATGTCAGAAAGCTTGAGAGGGTTGTCTCCCTTAACCTTGTAACCCTTATAGTAGATGTAAAGGATAAGTGTGAAAACGAAACCTGAAAGAAGAGTTGTAAGGAAAAGGTGAGTACCAAATCCTGAATATCCCAGAGGCTCACTAAGATTCTTCGCCAGGATACCTGTCATGGAAAGGGTTGATGCACATCCTGCATTGGCACCGAGCTTTGCGTAAAGAGCGGTTGCCATAGGGTTGATATCAAGTTCAAATGCAAGATATACAGCGAAGGTTGTCATGAGGATTCCGGCTGCGATATGTCCGGGTCCTATAGCTGAGATGAATGCTGAAAGAGCAAACATAAGAATAGGTATAAGGTAAGTTCTCTTTCCTACGAGAGCTACGATTTTCTTAGAGAAAAGATCAAGTGTACCATTCTGTGAAGACATTCCGAAGAAGAAGGTAACACCTACAAGTGTAACAAACATGGAGCTTGAAAAGCCCTTTGAAATATCCTTTGCAGATAACTCTCCTGCCATTCCCAGGATGAAAGCCGCGCCAATTGAAAAGAAACCGATATTTATCTTCTTGATAAATCCGACTGCAACTACTACAGCCAATACTACAAGTGAAATCAATGCAAAATTCATTTCTAAATCTCCTAAAAGCGAGAGCAAAAGAGATATTAAACATAAAAAAAGAACTGGATCAGGAAATCGGAGACATTCTGAAGAATGACTCAGGTCTTCTTAATGTGGGCTTCCCTGCCATGAGAGGAACCTATATGCTGCCCTGCACTCTTCCCATATTCCACAGTCTGTATCCGAATGTAAAAATCCAGATTCACGAGGCCAGCTCCAGCCGTCTTAACGAATTAATCCTGAACGGTGACCTTGACCTTGCGTTATATAATCAGCCCGATGACAATCCTAACATTGAGACCGAGATAATAAGCCGCGAGGAGATGGTTCTGGTGATGTCTCCGGATAATCCTCTGTGTGAACTGGCTTATCCCATGGAGGGATGCCGGTACCCACACCTGGATCTGAAGCTTCTTGAGGAAAAGGGACAGGGTGTAATAATGCAGAATCCCAATCAGCGTACAAGGACCATCGTAGACAGACTTTTCCGGCAGCACCACGTAAATCCCAGGATCATTTTGGAGACCAGTAACATCCGCGCCGAAGCGGAACTTGCCTCTAGAAATTACGGGGTCTGTTTCATCACTGAGACTCACCTTAAGCACATGAAGCTTGATAAGCCTCTGAAGTATTTTTCCGTGGGTGACCCAAGCACTCCCATAAATTTTGTTGCGGCATACAGGAAGAACAGTTATCTGCCGTATCACGCTACGGAGTATATTAAGATTGTGAGGGACTTCACATAATTTCTAACCGGACAGGCAGACCAGAGGAGCATTCCTGATACACCGAGTCGCCTGCGGTGGAAAAATCGAAAATATCCCCCCTAAGAACCACTAGGCCCTCGCCAATGTCAGATATTTTCTTTATGAAAAATCTGACTTGGCGAGGGTGCTAAGGAAAAAGGAATCCAAGTGGTTCTAAGGGGGGATATTTTGATTTTTCTCATCCTCGGCTCAACGGTGTATCAGGGATGCCCCTATGGTCTGCCTTAATTGTATTTATATCATGACTCTGTCTGATCAAATCTGTAACCAACACCACGAACTGTTTTCAAATATACTGGATTTTTCGGGTCTGCTTCGATTTTGCTTCGTATGCGTTTAACGTATACTGTGACGGTGTTTTCGTCCACTACTGCGCCGCTGTCGTCCCAGATCTGGCGGTAGAGTTGTTCTTTGGTGAAGACTTCGCCGGGATGTTCCATAAAGAAGCGGAAAAGGGCGGTTTCGCGGCCGGTGAAGTCAAGAGGTTCTCCGTCTTTCAGGCATTCCATCTTCAGGGTATCGACGCTGAAGGGTCCTGCTTTTAGCTGGTTGACATTTGCCTGGGCGTAAACCTGGGATCTTCGGATAAGAGCTTTCACATTTTGGATGAGAAGGGCCGTATGGAATGGTTTTGTGATATAGCTGTCGGCACCGTACAGAAGACCCGTCATCTGGTCGGTTTCATCTGATTTTCCGGACAGCATGAGAACCGGGGTCATGTCATTGGCCCCTCTCATTTGCCGGAGCACTTCATAACCTCCCACGTTTTCCATCATCACGTCCAGGATGATAAGACTGAATTTCTGCTCCTTCAGAAGCTGCAGGGCAATGCTTCCGTCGTGAGCTTCTGTCACACGCATCCCCTCCCGCTTCAATGCGGTACGTATCGCCATACGTATTGAAATCTCATCATCTACCACCAGTATGTTTTCATTAGCCATAAAATGCTCCCCTTCGATTATCATCCTTTCGTATCATAATACCATAAAAAGAGCTCCCACATAGTGTGGAAGCTCCGATTATTTTCAGTTTCTATTATGAAATTATGCTGCCTTCTTCTTTGAGATAAGCGGCTTGACAAACGGATATACAAGCATGATCACACAAGCTGTTACAATTACGAATGTGATAGGCTTTGAGAATATAGCCACAATGCTTCCGTTTGTGAGTGTATATGCTCTACGGAAGTTAGACTCACACATCTGTCCAAGTACGAGACCAAGAACAAGTGCTGCTGAGTTGTATTTAAGCTTTGAGAACAGATATCCGATGATACCTGCACCTACCATGAGAACAACGTCACCTGTGTTGTTGTTTGTAGCATATGCACCGATGGTTGCAAGCATAACGATAACCGGTCCAAGAATTGAATATGGAACGGAAAGGATCTTTGCGAATACTCTCGCAATACCCATGGAAACAATTACCATTACGATATTGGTAACGAACATTGATGCAAATACTGACGCAAGATACTCAGGCTGCTGCTTGATGAGAAGCGGTCCTACCTGTACACCCTGGATAACAAGGGCTGTCATCATGATGGCAGCTGCATTACCACCCGGGATACCGAGTGAAAGGAGAGGAACCATGGCACCACCGGTAGCACCGTTGTTAGCCGCCTCTGATGCAACGATACCGTCAGGGATACCTGTACCGAGAAGCTCAGGGTGCTTTGAAACCTTCTTCTCAATTGCATATGCAAGGAAGGAAGCGATGGTTGCGCCGGCACCCGGAAGGATACCTACTACAGTACCAAGAATCGAAGCACGGATCATGGTCCACTTTGTTTCCCAAAGTTCCTTAAACGAAGGGAGCTTTGCGGATGTGTCACCGCCCTTAGCTGTTGAATCCTTCTCAACATCGATCTTCTTCTGCTTATTGGTCTGCTTAAGAACCTCAGTTACTGCAAAGAGACCGATCATAACAGGGATCATCTCGATACCTCCGAGAAGTGTTGAGCTTCCGAAGGTGAAACGAGCGATACCAAGCATAGGATCCATACCGATACATGCAAGTAAAAGTCCGATACATCCTGAAATAAGAGTCTTAACGATATTGTCACTGTCAAGACATGAAAGAACTGAAAGTCCGAGGAAAGATACTGCGAAAAGCTCTGAAGGTCCAAACTTAAGAGCAACTGCTGCAAGCTGCGGAGAAATAAGAGCCATAGCGAAAGCAGCTACAAGTCCACCAAATGCAGATGCAATAAGTGAATATCCGAGAGCTTTACCTGCCTCACCTCTCTGAGCCATCGGGTAACCATCAAAGGTTGTAGGCGCAGATGAAGGAGTTCCCGGAATCTTGAAGAGAATTGCTGTGATTCCGCCGCCGGTGATAGATGCGCAGTAAACAGATACAAGGAATGCGATAGCAACGATTGGCTTCATCGCATATGCAAATGGCAGTGCAAGAGCAACCGCCATGGATGCTGAAACGCCCGGCATTGCTCCGAAGATAACGCCGATGATGGTACCACCTACGATAAAGAGGAAGGTAGCAGGCGCAAATACTATAGAAAATCCTGTTACAAGTAAATCAAACATACTCTTATCTCCTCCTTAGAACGGTAATATCTTTTCAAATGTAAGTGCAAGTTCACGGAAGAAACCTGTTCCTCTTGGAAGCATGATGTCAAGAGCACCCTGGAAAAGAATATAAATAACGATGGTGATAAGAACTGAAATAATTGCAAGCTTAGGGATATTATCTGCCTTAAGCAGGATTCCGTAAGCGATAAGGAACAGAATACATGACGGAACAAATCCGATGGTAGGAAGAACCACTGCAAGGATTGCAACTGCTATCATACCGATAAAAAGCTTGCTCTTAAAGAAACCTGCAACATCGATGTCTGATGTAACAGTCTTTCCGTCTGCCTTCATCTTCTTAAGTGAAGTAACGATATTTACTACTGAAAGAACTATCATGATGGCGAGAATGATCTGTGGCCAGAATGCCGCTCCAAGCTCTGTCTCTGATGCTGCCGCTGCAGGATCAGCGCCGATCATCGCGAAAAGTCCTATTCCTGCAATGATTAAAACTGCTGAAAAAATGATATCCAAAATAAATCCCCCTTTTTGAAAATCGGGGAAACAATAACTTGTTCCCCCGACCAAACCTGACTCTTTAATCTGATATTTCTATATCACTTTGTACCAAAAAGTGCTGTGAGGTTTTCATAGTCCGAATTCCACTCAGCTGTGTAATCAGCTGTGTTGAGCCAGCCCTGTCTCTGATCAAGACCCTGCTGCTTGCAGAACTCCTGGAAAGAATCAGAAGCAACAGCCTTCTCAGCAGCTGCCTCAAATGCCTTTACAGCTGCATCAGGTGTTCCAGGGATGTAGAAGATACCACGTGCAGGACCATAAGTTGTCTCGTTGTTGATATCAGAAGTTGTCTGAACATTCTCCCAACCTGCAAGTGTAAGGTGCTTATCTGTACAAGCTCCGATAACCTTCATGTCGCCTGACTCTACCATAGCAGAAACCTCAGCAGGACCCTCACATCCGAGATTGATGTGTCCGCCTACGATATCAGCATTGAGCTGTGAACCCTCTGTATAAGCAACAGCCTCAACCTCACCGTCAAATGCACCCTGTACGCAAGCTGCATCAAGACCTGTGATAGTCATAACACCACACTTTACAGAACCGGGATTTGCCTTAAGGTACTCCTTAAGCTCTTCCATGTTGTTGTATGGCTCATCCTTACCTGCTACGAATACGTTAACGTCATGTACGAGCTGGCAAAGAGGCTTGATTGAACCGTAAACATCGAAATCTGTAGCGCCTGTTATCTGAGCGAGCATAGGTGACTGTGTGCAGAGAAGATATGTATATCCGTCTGCCGGCTGTGAAGATGCGAACTGAACACCTGTAACTCCGCCTGCCCCTGACTTATTGTTTACAACAACCTTAACGCCGATTTCACTCTCAAGAGCTGTAGCAAATGCTCTGAGTGTTGTATCAGCTCCACCGCCTGTTCCCCAAGGACAAACGATTTCAATGTTGCGCTCCCAGGTCCAGTCGCTTGCCGCAGCATCACCGGCTGCAGCAGCCTCTGTCTTGGCATCTCCGCCTGCAGCCTTAGTCTCAGGTGCTGTAGATGAACCACAACCTGTAAGAACTGCCATTGACATAGCCGCAAGAATTGCGACAGTACCTAAAAATGATTTTTTCATAATAGAACTTCTCCTTTCGTTCTTTAACCTATGGGCACATTATATTTTTCATTGCATTTGAAGGCAATATTTTGGGCACATTTAACAATGACAGTTTTGTCATAAAACCAACAGACAAACCGGAGGGCATCCGTTTAAATGGATGCCCTCCGGCTTGTATAAGCTATTTTTCCGGCAGTATTACTCCCCTGTTGCTCCGGGAAGGTTTAAAGGGTCTGATGATATGAGCTGACTCAGCTCTTTATAGAAGTCTTCAAAAGTCACATGACGGTCAAAATAACCATTGTTGAGATACCATTCAAACTCTGTCATCTTCTCTTCACTTGTGAGTATGAGTCTTATTTCCGGATTAAGACTCCTTATGATGTTCAGGGTTTCCACTCCGTTCATTATAGGTGTGTGATAAGACGATATGACCATACCGAAATAATCCTTATTCCTCTGTATGATCGATATTACAGCTGCCGGATGATCAAAATATTCAATCAGATATTTACTTCCCCTGAATATCTCTTCAATTCTTCTCAGATCCATACGTTTGTCATAAATGATCGCTATACGTCTTATGGCTGATAATCTGCTCTGGGATCTTTCCTGTTCGTTTTCTTTTATTGGAAAATGAATGGTGAAGGTTGTGCCTTTACTGCTGCTCTTAACATTCATCCTTCCGCCCATTGACGTAACTGTATTCCTCACCACCGAAAGTCCAAGTCCGGTGCCTTGCCTGCTGCCCTTGGTTGTATAGAATGGCTCGTAAATCTTCTCTATTATCTCATTCGGGATTCCGCAGCCTGTATCCGACACCGTGAGCACAGCTTCATCTGCTTCTTTTTTCAGAGTCACTTTGAGAATTCTCTCCTCGGAATTCTCCATGGCATCAAAGGCATTTTTACTGAGATTAAGCAATATATGTTCAATGCTTCCGTTTCTTCCGTAGAGATGAATGTCTTCGTCTGTGATCTCACTCTCAAATTTGATCTTGTGTGGAGTCAGACGTTTCACCATATTCACAGCTTTTTCTGTTTCATCCCTAAGATCCATAAAATTAAGCTTCGCACCGGTATCCTGTCTCGCAAAGCTGAGAAGGTCCGTAGATAACTGCTTTGCCTGGTCAAGAGATGTAGACATTTGCCTCAAGAGCTCGTGGTTTTCTTCCGAAATGTCAGGGTCCGACTCAAGAAGATCCACATAGACCATTACCGGCGTAAGGAAATTATTGAACTCATGGGCTATATGACTGGACATCATTCCGAGAGACTGTATCCTTTGATAGTTGCGGATCTCATCGCTTTGCTTCTGGATCATCTCCATTCCGCTGTTTATTTCCCGAAGATAGCTTATCTCTCTGTTCTGTCTCAGGATGTTCATGACCACTGCGGTTCCTATTATGGCTATCATGAACATGAGAAGTGTGATAACAAGAAAAATAGAAATAAACTGATTTAAAGGCTGGGAAAGAACCTCCATGGGAAGAATGGCAGTCACCGTCCACTCTTCATTCTGGATATACAGTTTAGTAAAAGCTCCTATTACTATTTCAGGATTTATGATTTCATTTTCTCTCGTATAAATGTTAATGACATCAAAGCCTTCAGCCTCCCTTTTCTGATAATTGTTCCATCGGAACATATCATCAAAAGCATTGGGGTCACCCGTAGTGTTCTCATATATGGACTGAAAACCGTTGGTTCCTATCTCCTCATTTACAGGATGCATGATTATGGTGTTATCTGTATCTTTTATGTAAATATGTCCTCCACCATTTATACGCACAGGTTTAATGATTCTGTTGTAGATTTCATTTAAATCCAAAGCATAAACAGCGGTATAGGGATTGCCGGAAACACGTATGGATTTTTTTATGTATAGAGCAAATTCGCCGTCCTTTGGATCATATGTTTTTCCGACAATTTCCGCTCTGTAGTTTTTTTCAAGACTGTACTTTTTTGCTCCCAGGATGAGCCGATCCTCACGATATGTATCCTTTCCTCCAGGCATAACCATATCCACTATTTTGTAGTTCTTATCCATAAGAACATATCCCTTGTACAATGGAAAACTGTCATCAAGAAGGTATTTATTTCTTTCATGTACTTCAGAAAGCTCGTCATATTCTTTTGAAAAAGTTACATCTATTTTGTCTCTTTCCTGATTCAGGAAATTATTGAGATTGTCACCTACGATACGGGCTATGGAAAGAAGCTCGGTTTCCTGCTGTCTGATGAGCACACCGCTGTAAGTCTGGTAACTTCTGTAATCCACATACAGGATAACGATAATGAAGAGAAGCGCAAGGATGAGACAAAATCTTTGCACGATGTCCGTAAAAAAAATATTATTCTTATGAACTGCTCTGTTATTCATAAATATGCATTTCCCTTAAATCTGGTCTGTTAACTATATACATTATATGTTGAGAAGTCGTAAAAACACAAATACCTGCAGGAAATTTCGTGAACTCCATATTATTAAAGGATTAAAAAACAAACACCCTCGCAACTCGATTTCACGTTGGCGGTCACATGTCCTTTTGGACCAGCACAACGCTCGCGTGAAGACCTTATCGCAAATATAAAATCGAGCAGGAGGAAAAATTCCTCCTGCCCGGTTTATACGTTGTATTAAGTTGGAGTCTCGGGAGTTCTGTACCCCCTTCTTCGAATGAAAGAATCTGAAAACTTAGGCTGCCATTGCGATCAGCTTTTTGATCTCGCTGACCAACGCGTCTGTATACTCGGTTGTACTTGCATTTCCGCCGATGTCTCTTGTTGTGTGAACACCTGCGTTCATAACATTGCTGATTGCTGAACGGATAAGATCTGCATAATCATTTAATCCGATGTGATCCAACATCATACATGCTGACCAAAGGAATGCTGTAGGATTTGCGATGTTCTTTCCTGCGATATCAGGAGCTGATCCGTGAACCGCCTCGAACATTGCCATATCTGTTCCTACATTTGCTGAAGGCATGAGACCTACACCACCAATGAGACCTGAAGTAAGATCTGTAAGGATATCGCCGTAAAGGTTCTCAGTTACAAGAACATCAAACTTTGTAGGATCCAGAACAAGATTCATGGCACAAGCATCAACTATCATGTTGTCTGCAATGATATCCGGATAATCCTTGGCAACCTCCTCAAATACATGAAGGAAAAGTCCGTCTGAAAGCTTCATGATGTTTGCTTTGTGGATGCAGGTTACCTTCTTACGTCCGCAGTTTCTTGCGAATTCAAAAGCTGAACGACAGATTCTCTCGGACTTGCTTCTTGTGATAACCTTGATGCTGTGCATCTCATCATCTGAAATCTGCTCTTCGATTCCTGCGTAAAGATCTTCTGTATTCTCACGGAAGGTTACGATATCCGTGTTAGGGAATGGTGTAACTACTGCCGGATTTGACTTTGCAGGTCTGAAGTTTGCGTAGAGATCGTATTTCTTTCTCATGGTAACATTCAGTGAACGGAATCCCTTACCAACCGGTGTTGTGATGGGGCTCTTTAAAAGAACCTTTGTCTTCTCGAAGGAAGCGAATGCCTCGTCCGGAATAAGCTTTCCGTTTCTGTTGTACTCTGCTTCACCTACGTTGTATATATCAAACTTAACGGGAACATGAGCCGCCTGGAATACTGCAAATACAGAATCTGAAATCTCAGGTCCGATACCGTCACCCATAAAGAATGTAACTGTCTTCATTGCCTTATTATCTGTTGCTCTCATAGTTTACCTCCCGCCCCATTGCTTTAATATTTTGTCGTTATATCGGGTCTTGAATCATTTGTTGTTTATTTCTCGTCTTTAAATGAATTGCAGACTCAACTTTGACTTTATGCTTTGTTTAGGACTTGTTTGTTGTGTCCTTTTTCTTATGTGTCTTATGATATACCTCATTTAAGGACGTGTCAAGCATGTCTTTTATTATTTTTTGGAATGAGTTATATAACCGGGGGATTGTTATTCATTATGGAATGGGACAGAAAATGCAGGGGATGCGCGACGGCCCACGAGATTGAAAAGACATCCGGCGTTGTATGTACGTCCCAGAAGCACTGACGTGCGTCTGGGACGTACATACAACGCCGGATGTCTTTTCAACCCGCAAGCCTAGCCGCACATCCCCTGCATTTTCTTCACTTATTCTATTTATTTACAAATGCCCATCTTTTTACTCTTACAATACCGTCCAAACAAGTGAAGAATGGTTCTCTTGCGAGAACCATCTCACTTGTTTTACATTGTCAAATGCCTGAATGTTGATTATGTCCTAAACTACAAACCTAATGAACTATAACTATAAATAGTCGTGTAGTCAGAGTGTTATTAACCGAATGCAATATTACAGAAAAATATTAGTATAACCAGAATGAAAAGTTCTATGATGTTGTCATCGGAATAAGGATAGCTCTACATGAAACATCCTTAATTTCTTTGTGTGTTTTATTATCCTTTGTAATGATTTATTAAACATCCTGCAAGGAGTATTTTTCTTTCTTCTTCTGTCAGGATATCGAGGTTTGCTTTTATCGTCTTGACTTTATGACTTTCGATTTCCATCTGATCAAGGTTTCTAACTTCATCTTCGGTAGACACATCAAACTTTTCATCAAGAATTTGTATCTCAACTTCGCTTCTGCCGCTTCTTAGTATTTCTTTTATGTCCGAAATAAAGAGATATGTTCCGACGGGTATATCCAGGGGTTCTTCTGTACGTAATGGTAATATACCCCAGTTTATGAGGTTGCTTCTGTAGCGTTTTGTGGAGTATTCGTTGGCCAGGTTGGCAAAACCGCCGAGGACTTTCTGGCAGGAGGCTGCCTGTTCGCGGCTGGAGCCGTCTCCTATCTGATCGGAGATCATGATAGAACCAAGGGTTATGTTACCGGCTTTTTTGTCAAGGTTTAAAACTGTTTCTATAGTTCTCAGGGCTTTTGCTCTGCCAACATATTCAGGGTCTCTGGAGATCATGGTGAAGCCGGAGATTTTTTCGGGATTGGATCTGTAGGAGCTGGCTTCTCCGGATGGGATAAGTTCGTCAGTTGTTACTGAGCCTTTATAGGAGCCGGCAACCTTCAGCAGGATATGGTCTTTCAGGGGAGCCATTTCTGGCCAGTCAGCGATATTTGGTTCCTTAATCAGTTCTTCCGAAGGGTTCTCATGTCCGTAATTATCAAATACCTGTTTTTCGTATATCTTTCTGTTGAATGTGTGCTTAAGTTCACGGTAGTTTATGTCCTTAAGTTCATCTGCTCCGGTGAGTTTTCCGCCGTTTCTTACTGTTGCAGCTATTGAGCGGGCATCCATCAGGCATACTGCGGACATTTGTCCCTGACCGGGTTTGCTGCCTTCTCTGTTTGGATAGTTTCGTGTCACATGTCTGATAGAGATCTGATTATCTGCCGGTGCATCGGTGACGCCGAAGCAGGGACCGCATATGCATGGTCTCATGGTCACACCTGAAACAGCAAGCTCCGATCCTATACCTTTTGTCATCAGGTCTTCCATAACAGGAAGGGATGCAGGATTCACATGAAGATTCAGTTTATTGCCCGGAATACCGTAAATGTCATCTTTAAGACCTGACTTCAGGATATCCGCTACAGCTACTATATTCTCAAAGAGTCCGCCTGCGCAGCCTGATATCAATGCCTGATCCGGATAGAATTCACCATCCTTAATATGATTCATGATCCTGAAGGGTTCGCCATGGTTACCTTTTATCCTGTTGCCTTCTTCTTCGATCTCCTTCAATATGTTTGTCATGTCGGCTTTAAACACACGTATAGGCATAGCATGGGAGGGGTGGAAAGGCAGTGCGATCATGGGCTCAGCATTATCCATATCTATTTCGATGAACTTATCATAGTAGGCACCTTCTTCGATACGGAGGCACTTATACTCCCCGGATCTTCCATGCTCGATAAGATACTGTTCCGTCAGCTCATCTGTTTCCCATATGGAGCTTAATGCTGCCGATTCCGTTGTCATTACATCGATACCCATTCGGAATTCCATGGAAAGATTCCTTATTCCGGGTCCCATTATTTCAAGGACATTATTTTTATTAAATCCGTTTGCGAATGTCTTTGCAATCAAAGCAAGTGCCACATCCATCGGTCCTACACCGGGTTTGGGCTTTCCGAAAAGTTTAATGCCTACAATTTGGGGATATGCTATATCATAGGTCTGTCCCACAAGCTGTTTTACAAGCTCACCGCCGCCTTCTCCTATACCCATGGTACCGAAAGCACCGTATCTTGTATGTGAATCGGAACCAAGGATCATTTTTTCTCCTCCGGCCATCATTTCACGCATATACTGATGCAGTACTCCTCTGTATGGCGGAAGGAATATTCCTCCGAATTTTTTAGCATTGGACAATCCAAAAGCATGATCATCCTCAAGTATGGTTCCACCTACAGCACATAATGTATTGTGACAATTGGACAGTACATAAGGCATCGGAAATTTTTTTAGTCCTGAAGCTTTGGCTGTTTGCAGAATGTTTACATAGTTGTTATCCGGAGACACCATGCAGTCAAATTTAAGCTTAAGCTGCTCCATGTTACCGCTGTGATTATGTTTTTCCAGGATCTTATAAGCCATGGTTTTTTTACGGCCTTCTTCAACATTCCCGAAATTATCCGCTCCCAAAATCACATTATAAGACTTGTCTATAAAAACTCCATGTTCAATCAGTCTGACCATATCTGCTCCTTATACAAATAACAACACCTTCATAATCTAAATACGATTATAAAGGTGTTGTTCCCATAAGTAAAATATATCGATTTGAATACTTTTTATACGATATTATTTATCTGGCATCTGTCATACCAAAGCTGCTGTATCTGATCGAACATACTGTTTATCATTATTTTTTAACTGCTTTGTCAGCGAATGCTTCCTTCATGGTTTTAATCAATGCCCGCTCTGCTTCATCAAGATAAATACCGTCCTTATAAACCACATTCACATCCCATGAGTCTTCTTCATCACTGAAATTATAGACATTAAAATCAGGATTTTTAAAGGGTTCAATTGCTCTTTCCGGAACAATGGTTATGCCAAGACCGGAGCTTGCAAGCTGAGTAGCCGATATGCAGCTGGATACCTCCATGACTTCTTTGGGTATAAAATCAAATCTCTTGAAGACAGCATCTACCTTTCTTCTGATATACTGTCCTCTCTTAAGAATAATAAACGGAAACTCCGATAATTTTTCAAAATCAACCCGGGGATAAACTCCCTCCGTTAAAGGATCTTTGATCCATTCTGAAGCAATCATATCTTTTGAAGTAACAAGATAGAGCCTCTCTGTATAAATATATTCTGTTCTGACCCCCGGTGGTAAATGATCATCACCACCCGGCAAAACGCAAAAGGCTATTTTGTCATTCATCAGATTATTAATGATTTCTTCTGATTTTGACTCCTGAAGATATATTTCGACATTTGGATATATTTCCCTGAATCTGCCTATAACCTTAGGAAGCATATATCCGGCTCTTTCTGTGGGTATGCCAATGTTTATACGTCCCTTTTGACCATGACCTATATCAGATAATTCTCGTCTCAGATTATCCTTCAAAACAAGTATCTGCCTTGCGGTTTTTACATACCGCTCCCCTGCATAGGTAAGACTTATGGGATTCGTTTTTCTGTCAAAAAGTTTTACACCCATATCTTCTTCAACCTTGGAAATTATATAGCTTAAGGAAGGCTGGGATATATAAAGTCTTTTAGCAGCTTCTGTTACAGAATTATAATCCGCAACCGCAGTAATATAAGTCAACTCTCTAAAATCCATAGAATACCTTCTCCCATTAAAAAAACATCTGTCTGAAATCAGCTATGTAAAGAATAAAATTGCATAGCAGGTTTATAAGTTCTTACAATCATCCTGTTGTTTCAATTTTATTCTAAAACAGATCATAGAAGATATCTATAGATTATCAGAATATGAATATAAATTTAATGATTAGGCCGTCAAAAGTTTATCTGCGATATGGCTACGGCCGCTGTTCAGTTCCCGGTGTAAATACATATTCCTGTAAATTAATTTCTGATATAAACATATCCGTCCATTATACGTCTGGCTGTTCTCTGAACTGCAACACCGGGAATCTTGTATCCGGCCGGATCATTACCTTCCTTGATAACTGTAGGAACCATAGTCATAATTCCGCTTGGATGACCTATTCTGACGGTTGTCTGACCATCCTTTACAGGAGCAATTTGATTCACGATAGTGCCCTCAAGAAAGGCCGCCGTAGATACTGAGCTTGCTGCTGTAAGAGGTATAGCCTTATGACATTTGAAAACAGAAATAACTCTGGCGCAGACATCCATCTTTCCTGCATCTACGTCTTTCCCTTCAATATCAACAAAATTCTTTGGAACAGTAACAAATCCAACCTTCGGAACACCGGGCTGATTATCTGTAGCTTCTTTAAGATCCTTGGCCAGTCCCATCATAACACAGGCAGTACCGCGGATTTTCTCCAGCTTATCCATTACTTCGATGTTAGAATTGATCTCTTCAGGGAGCTCTGTTCCCTTCATACCTAAATCTTCTGCCCTTACAAGTACGATGGGATTTGATACATCAATTATGGTAGATTCGATCTTTCCAAGACCGGGTATATCCAATACATCCTGAATATTACCGGTCGGAAGGAGCTTTCCGGTTTTTGAACCTGCAGGATTAAGAAAATCCACCTTTAATTCAGCGGCAGTTCCGTCCACTCCTGCAATTTCACAATCACCGTCCTGAGCAAATGTATGTGTTTCAGGATCGATCGGTACATCGACATTAATATATTTATTTGTATTTTTATTAAGCATACGTACAGTTGTTACCGGCTCCTTAATGTCAACCATACCTTCTTCAACACAGAATGCCGGAACTGCAGCAGTCATATTACCGCAATTTGATTTATAATCCACCTGACGTTTTCCGACTATAACCTGACCAACCAGATATTCAATGTCTACATCCTTTTCCTCTGATTTCCATATGATTACAATTTTGTTGTTGGAAGATACAGTTCCGCCCATACCATCAATCTGCTTGGGATCGGGACTTCCCATAACCTCAAGAAAGATATCATCCCATTCGGCCCTGTCAGCTGGAAGATCTTCTTTCTTGAATAAGCATCCTTTAGATGTGCCGCCACGCATGAAAACTGTTCTGAATTTTCTCATATCGTATCTCCTTTTCAAAATATTCACTTTTTTAACTTAAATTACGTGTATTGATTATGTTAAATAAGATATTATAAACACTAATCAAATATGCTCTATATTTATATATGAATTATAAATCAAATATCATCATACAGATAATATATATACTTGTATGTTTCTTATAAGGATATATCTATAAATGTAATTTAAGCCTTTAAATAATACTTCCCTGTAAGATTTAACAGAACCGCACCAATATTCTTATTCCTTTGTAAATAGATAACCTGATTAACAGTTTTCACTATCTGTAAAACAAAAAACCCTGATTCAAACGAACCAGAGTTTTAAAAATAATCTCAAATTATTAAAGATATCTCGTACCTTCAAAACAGCATACCATTTACAAATTATTCTCAGTAATCCATCTAAACCTCTAACCTTTCCAACCTTTTTGGACAAGCCCTCGACCTATTAGTAACTATCACCTGAATGCTTTACAGCACTTACAGCTTAGCCCTATCTACCTCGTAGTCTTCAAGGGGTCTTACTCTAACGATGGGATATCTCATCTTGAGGGTGGCTTCACGCTTAGATGCCTTCAGCGTTTATCCAGTCCCGACATGCCTACCCTGCACTGGAGTTGATCTCC
>Ga0256404_1003427_pt1 | contig 32271 bp, 22 predicted proteins | sample RumenRJG_01DNA_FD_185990 | JGI IMG/M metagenome (GOLD analysis project Ga0256404, IMG submission 185990) | Bovine rumen microbial communities from Lethbridge, Alberta, Canada - RJG_01 | ecosystem: Host-associated > Mammals > Digestive system > Stomach > Rumen | place: Canada: Alberta | collected...
ATATTGAATATTATAATAATAAGAGAATAAAGCTCAGACTAAAAGGTATGAGCCCGGTACAATACCGGACTCAATTCCTTATGAGCAATAGTGTTTAATCTGTCCAACTTTCTGGGTTCACTTCATTTCTTGTCCCTCATCACCCATAGAGTCGTATCAACTTTAAACTTTCAAATACAGAACACGATACTTAACCTGTTGCGAAGCAAAGTTTAACCAGCCACAACGTGGCGATTAAACAGTCCGAAGGACGCTTAAACAGCTACGAAGTAGCGCTTAAACCCTTATAACGCATGTGGCTAATCAACAATAAAGTAAAGATCATTGACAGCGGAATCATGGAGGGATTCCATGACTGCCACTGTCATCTGCTGCCCGGCGTGGACGACGGCGTAAAGGAAATGCGCGAGTCCCTGCGGATCCTGAAACTATGGGAACAGGCGGGCATGACGGAAGTGTGGCTGACGCCACACATCATGGAGGATATTCCCAACAAACCCAAGAAACTCAAAGAGGGATTCGAACAGGTAAAAGAGGCCTACAAAGGTAACATCGTCCTGAAGTTGGCCGCGGAGAACATGATGGACAACCTCTTCCTGGAACGTCTCCAGAAGGGTGACTTGCTGCCCATCGGCAAGAACCGGGAGTATCTGTTGGTGGAAACCTCTTATTATAATCCCCCCATCGATATGGACGGCATCATCGATCAGGTGAAGGAGCGGGCCTTCATTCCCATCCTAGCACATCCCGAGCGTTACCAATATATGGACATCGGTGACTACAAGAAATGGAAACAGCGCGGCGTGCGGCTGCAGCTGAACGTGCCCTCGCTGGTAGGCGCCTACGGTCCTGAAGTACAGAAAAAGTCAGAGATGTTGCTGCAGAAAGGCATGTATGACTACTGCGGCACCGACACCCACAACTACCGTTTTGCCGACTTTTTCCTACAGGGCAAACTGTCCAAGAAGTACGCTAAAGAGGTAAAACGGATCGCAGCGGAAATGGATCTTTAACTCCCCTCCTCCATTTTACAATCCCCCATCAAAAGGCCGGAACACGTTTTTGTGTTTCGGCCTTCTTTAATGTTATATCATGCAGTTTTGGTCATGACAGATTCTCGAGAGAGCGTGAGGACGTGAGGACGAGGGGACGAGATTACCCTCTAATCTGCTTTTAGGGCTCAGAACAATTACTTCCCTACGAGCTGTTTAAAGGACCATGACAATGACGATGACTATGACGATTTAAGCGCCTTTTGGGCTGTTTAATGTTTGTCTTACCCTGGAAATCTTGTAATCCTGATTTTAGGAACCGTTTTGTAAGAATGACGTGGAGACCTTGTAAGAATGGTGCAGAAGCAATGTCTCCATGGCATTCTTACAAGGCTTCCACGCCATTTAGACAAGGAGAGTACGGCTTTTCCAATCATCCTTTAACAAAGAACGAAGCTACAACTGCTACAACGTGTATTTCAACGAATGCTTACGATGAAAAAGTAAAGTGTCACTTTTGAAGAGTAATTAGGGCCTAATCACTGCGCAAATCTTACAGTTTTGCCGAGTAATTAGGGCCTAATTACTCGGGCTTCAAATCAAAGACGTCTTCTTCGCACGTAAGTCGTTGATTATCAGACCTATGCAAAAGTTTATAAAAACATGAAGGCACATAAAGAATAGAAGGTTCAAGCGTTACGCGCCCTGCGGGCATGATTGGCAGAAATGCAGCAAGACTTGATGATCTTTTCGAAAAATAAAAAAGAAAAATCGCTAAGGGCTGAACTTCAGCTGCTTAGCGATTTTCTGTGTTGGGGTACTCGGACTCGAACCAAGAATGACAGGACCAGAATCTGTAGTGTTACCATTACACCATACCCCAATCTGAATGCGTCTTTCCCAAACGCGGTTGCAAAGGTACTGCTTTTTTTGGAACTACCAAAGTTTTTCCTAAAAAAAATCAAATAAATCTGCTTTTTTGATGTTTTTCCACGAATAAGGTGTACCTTTGTACCATATATCGATATACATAATTATAAATGGTAAAGACAAAACAACTTGTAGAGACGATTACAAAAGGTATTCAAGAGAAAAAAGGGCACGACATCGTGGTGGCTGACCTGGCCGGTATCGAGGGTGCCATCTGCAATTATTTCGTGATTTGTACTGGTAATTCACCCACGCAGGTGGATGCCATCACCGACTCCGTGGAGGAGTTCGCCCGCGAGAAAGCCGGGGAGAAGCCCGTCCACGTGGTGGGACGCGAGAACGCACAATGGATAGCCATGGATTACACGGACGTGCTGGTTCACATTTTCCTTCCCGACACACGTGAATACTATAACCTTGAAAATCTTTGGGAAGACGCAAAAATCGACCGAATTCCCGATTTAGACTAATCAATCATTGAATAATGGAACAACAAGACAATAACCAGAAACCGAAAATGCCGAAGTTCAACATGAGCTGGATTTATATCCTGGTGCTCGTGGGACTCATTGGCGTGTATTTCGCCAGCGGCAGTACGGTTGGGGAAAACAGTTCTGCCAGCAAGGAAATGTCGTACGAACAGTTCAAGACGCTGGTTGCCAAGGGCTATGCTTCGAAAATTGTGGTGAACAAGACGGAGAACTCACTCAAGATGTACGTCAAGCCAGAGCATATCCGCGAGGTTTTCAAGCAAGGCACACAGCAAGTGGGCACGAATCCCTTTGTGGAGGTGCAGTTTGGTAGCGTGGACCAAATAGAGACCTTTGTTGACAAGCAGCGTGCTGAAGGCAAGTTCAAGGGCGACTTTGACTATGACAATAAGAACACAGGGGATATCACTACGTTTATCCTGAACAACTTGTTCTGGATCTTCCTGATTGTCTTCTGGATCTACCTGTTCCGTCGTATGGGATCGGGAGGTGCCGGCGGTAATGGCATCTTCAGTGTGGGTAAATCGAAAGCGAAGATGTATGAGAAAGGCGGCGACCTGAACATCACATTCAAGGATGTGGCCGGACAGGAAGGTGCCAAGCAGGAGGTACAGGAGATTGTGGAATTCCTGAAGAATCCTCAGAAATACACGGAACTGGGCGGTAAGATTCCTAAGGGTGCTCTGCTGGTGGGTCCTCCGGGAACGGGTAAGACGCTGCTGGCCAAAGCTGTGGCCGGTGAAGCTGGCGTGCCCTTCTTCTCGATGTCAGGAAGTGACTTCGTGGAGATGTTCGTGGGCGTGGGTGCCAGTCGTGTGCGCGACCTGTTCCGTCAGGCCAAGGAGAAATCACCTTGTATCATCTTTATCGACGAGATTGATGCCGTGGGACGTGCCCGTTCGAAGAACCCTGCCATGGGCGGCAACGATGAGCGCGAGAATACGCTGAATGCCCTGCTTACAGAGATGGACGGTTTCGGAACCAACAGCGGTGTGATTATCCTGGCTGCCACCAACCGTGCGGATATGCTCGACTCAGCGCTGATGCGTGCCGGACGTTTCGACCGTCAGATTTATGTGGACCTTCCCGACCTCAATGAGCGCAAGGCTATCTTTGAGGTGCATCTGCGTCCCATCAAGGTGGACAAGAGTCTGGATATCGAACAGCTGGCCCGTCAGACTCCGGGATTCTCGGGAGCTGATATCGCCAACGTTTGCAACGAAGCAGCTCTGATTGCTGCCCGTCACGACAAACAAGTGGTGGAGAAACAGGACTTCCTGGATGCCGTTGACCGTATCATCGGTGGTCTGGAGAAGAAGACAAAGGTGATGACCGCTGCTGAAAAGCGCACCATCGCCCTGCACGAGGCTGGCCATGCGACCATCTCATGGTTCTGCCAGCATGCCAACCCACTGGTGAAAGTCACCATCGTACCGCGTGGACGTGCCTTAGGTGCTGCGTGGTATATGCCGGAGGAGCGCCAGATTACGACCAAAGAGGAAATGCTCGACGAGATCTGCGCATTGCTGGGTGGCCGTGCGGCTGAGGAACTCTTCACAGGTCATATTTCTACGGGTGCGATGAACGACCTGGAGCGGGTTACCAAGACCGTCTATTCCATGATTGCATACGCAGGTATGAGTGACAAGCTGCCTAACATCAGCTATTACAACAATCAGGAATACAACTTCCAGAAGCCCTATTCAGAAACAACGGCCAAGATTATGGACGACGAGGTGCTGAAGATGATCAACGAACAATATGAGCGCGCCAAGAAACTGCTCATCCTTCATAAGGAAGGCCATAACCAACTGGCCCAACTGCTCATTGAGCGTGAGGTGATCTTCGCTGAGGACGTGGAACGCATCTTTGGCAAACGCCCCTGGATCAGCCGCGCACAGGAGATTATGGAACTCAACGGAAACCAGGAGAACACTGAGAAGACAGAGGAAACAGAAAAGCCTGCCCTCGCGGAAAATCCTGAAAGTCAGAAAGATCAAGAGGAACCAGAATCCTCTATTATCGACCAAACACCAGAAGCATAATATGAAGAATCTGATTGTAAGAACCATCACAGGCGTCATTTTCGTGGCAGCCATCGTGACCAGTTTTCTGAATCCCGTGGCTATGGCCGTGTTGTTTGCACTGGTCACAGGACTTACTATCTGGGAGTTTACCGGACTCGTGAATGAACATGTGGAAGACACCACCATCAACCGCGTCATCTGCACGGTGGCGGGCGTATGGTTTTTCCTTTCCATGTATGGATTCTGCTGTGGTATCGTGCATAGTGCCGTTTTCTTTGCCTATCTGTTCACCATTGTATACCTGTTCATCAGCGAGCTCTATCTGAAACAGAAGAATCCTATCAACAACTGGGCTTACACCACGCTCTCGCAGATGTATATCGCCCTGCCCTTCTCGCTGATCAATGTACTGGCATTCATGAGCGACAAAGAAGGTGACATTCACTACAACTACGTGATTCCACTGAGCGTTTTCATTTTCCTTTGGATTAACGACACGGGAGCCTACTGTGCCGGTTCGCTGCTAGGTAAGCACAAACTGTTTCCGCGCATCTCTCCAGGCAAAAGTTGGGAAGGAAGCATTGGTGGCGCCGTGTTTGTGGCTATAGCCGCCTATATTATCAGCCAACTGTCGCCCGCTACTGCACAGCTATCACCCCTGGAGTGGATTGGCTTGGGACTTGTGGTAGTGGTATTCGGCACTTGGGGCGACTTGGTGGAAAGTCTCTTCAAGCGGACCATCGGCATTAAGGACAGCGGCAACATCCTGCCAGGTCATGGAGGAATGCTCGACCGCTTCGACTCGTCGCTGATGGCTATTCCAGCAGCTGCTGTCTATCTCTATGCAATAACTGCTTTTTAGACGGAACCAACCTGCTGAAATACAACCGATAGACTAAAAAAATTACTTTGACAGTATTTCTATCATCTGGCGCGCAGCATTGTCAGGCGCACTGATGGTTCCTAACTGCTCGTGGACTAAGCGATAGTCGGCGAGCATTTGTTTTCGTTTGTCACCCCCGGGAAGGATGGCCTCCAACTCCTGGCGGATGTTATCCACCGTAAAGCGGTCTGCCAACAATTCCTGCACAATTTCGCGGTCGGCAATCAGATTAACCAACGAAATATATTTTACCTTAATAATATGATTAAAGGCGAAACGGATGAGACGGGGAACAGGTGTCTCATAACAAACTACCTGCGGCACATTAAAGAGAGCTGTCTCGAGCGTGGCCGTACCACTGGTGACCAGTGCCGCCTTGGCATGCATAAGGAGCGAATAGGTATCGTTGTCAATCAGTTTCACTGAAGCATCACCCAGATAATTCTCATAGTATTCACGTTCAATACTCGGTGCACCGGCCAAAACCAACTGATAATCGGCTGTGAGGTCACGTGTAGCCTCAATCATGGCAGGCAGATTATCCTTGATTTCCTGTTTGCGACTTCCGGCAAGAAGGGCGATAACAGATTTTTCCGTTAATGAATGTCTTTTACAGAACGACTCAAAGTCTTCATGATAATCCTCACGGAACTTGCGCACTTCATCAGCCGTAGGATTGCCTACATAATGGATGGGATAGTGGTGTTTCTGTTCGAAGAAGGGAACCTCAAAAGGCAAGATGGAGAAAAGTTCATCTACATCCCGTTTGATGTTCTTGATACGGTATTCTTTCCATGCCCAGATTTTCGGAGAAATATAGTAGAAGACCTTCGGGGCCCCACCTAAACTCCTTCCCTCGTTACACTCGTCCCCCGGTAGCCTTCCCTTGCTTTGGGAGGGCTTCCTTAAACTGTGAACGTACTTGGCGATGCTGAGATTGAAACCGGGATAATCTACCAAAATCACCACGTCGGGCTGCCAGGCGAGGATGTCCTTCTTGCAGAAGTCCATGTTCTTGAAAATGGTAGGCAGATGAAGCAGGACAGGAATGAAGCCCATATAGGCCAATTCCCGAAAGTGTTTTACACGCGTTCCACCCACAGCTGTCATCAAATCTCCTCCGAAGAAACGGAAATCCGCCTCCGGGTCCTGGGCTTTCAGTGACTGCATCAGATGACTGGCATGAAGGTCACCGGAAGCTTCGCCAACGATTAAGTAATATTTCATTTTGTTTTATTTTACGAGGGGGCGAGGGGGCGGGGGGACGAAGGGACGAGAACGTACCTTAGTGAACATAAAAAATGTGTCACTGACCGAAGGGAAGTAATACTCCTGCTGCCGATGGTAATCTCGCTCCCTCGTCCCCTCGCCCCCTCGTCCCTTCGACCCTACCTCCTCACGAATTAAAATCCTTTTTCCACTTTTCCAGCAGCGGATAATTGGTGACATCCATCTGAGTAGGTGTGATGGCAATATAACCATGGGTCAATGCCCAATTGTCAGTATCCGCAGCTTCCGGCTCATCATTGGTGTAAGATCCCACCATCCAAAAATAGTCATAACCACGGGGATGATGGCATTTGACCAGTTCATTACCCCACGTACCATAGGCCATCCTACAGACCTTAATGCCCTTAAATTCCTCCACTAACGGGAAGTTAACATTCAGACAAACACCCTTGGGAAGACCTTCCTCCAAAACCTTTTTAGTCAGCATGCGAATATAGGGCCTTAAAGGTTCAAAGTCAGCATCCTCGCTATGGTCACAAAGAGAATAAGCCACACTGGGAATGTATTTCATACAACCCTCCATAGCCACGCCCATCGTACCACTGTAATGAGTATTCACAGAGGCATTATCACCATGATTGATGCCCGCTAAAACCAGATCAGGTTTACGAGGTACCACCTGATTGAGGGCTATCTTGAGATTATCCACAGGCGTACCGGTACAAGTCCACACCTGCAGGCCTTCTTCTTCACGTACTTTTCCCAGCCGCAGATACTCAGTAGCCGAAAAGGCGCAGGCATAGCCAGAACGGGGGCCATCGGGTGCACAAACGATGATGTCGCCCATATCTCTGACCATATCGACAAGGCAATTGATACCTTTCGACTGATAACCGTCGTCATTCGAAATAAGTATTAACGGTCTTTTATTTTTCATAAATATATCAAGTTTTGGGTGCAAAATTACTAAAAATTGGGTGAAAATAATCGTTTCTCGCATAAAATATGTAACTTTGCACTCAATTATGGGAAAGATTATTGCTTTAGCAAACCAGAAAGGCGGTGTGGGCAAAACGACGACTACCATTAATTTGGCAGCTTCTTTGGCTACACTGGAAAAGAAAGTCCTCGTCATTGATGCCGACCCGCAGGCCAATGCCTCCAGCGGTCTGGGCGTCAACACGAAAGATGTGGACTGCTCTCTTTATGAATGCATTATCGACCACGCCGACGTGCGCGATGCCATGTACACAACCGACATTGAAGGACTGGACATCATACCAAGCCATATAGATTTGGTAGGTGCAGAGATTGAGATGCTCAACATTGAGCACCGCGAACAAGTTATCAAGAATCTGCTTGCTCCTGTCAAGGACGATTACGACTATATCCTCATTGACTGCTCTCCTTCGCTGGGACTCATCACGGTTAATGCGCTGACGGCAGCTGACTCGGTGATTATTCCCGTGCAATGCGAATATTTTGCACTGGAAGGTATCTCCAAACTGCTCAACACCATCAAGATCATCAAGAGCAAACTGAATCCGAATCTGGAAATAGAAGGATTCCTGCTCACCATGTATGACTCCCGCCTGCGTCTGGCCAACCAGATTTACGACGAGGTGAAACGCCATTTCCAGGAACTGGTATTCAAGACGGTCATCCAGCGCAATGTGAAATTGTCGGAGGCACCTTCTCACGGACTCCCCGCCATCCTCTATGATGCCGAATCCACGGGAAGCAAGAACCATCTGGCACTCGCCAAGGAAATTATCAATAAGAATAGTTGAGGAGAAGCCTACCGCTAACCCTGCCCTAAAAGGAAGGGATTTTGGTTGAAGGTTATTAGTTTAGGGTTTTAGATTTTTAGATTTTAATTTAGATTCATCGTGGCAGTACACAAGAAATATAACGCATTGGGCCGCGGGCTCGATGCCCTGATTTCAGCGGATGAGGTGAAGCCCCAGGGTTCATCGACCATCAATGAGATTCCCATTGGTCAGATTGAAGCCAATCCTAATCAGCCCCGACGGGAATTTGACCCGGAGGCATTACAGGAACTGGCTAACAGTATCAAGGAACTGGGCATCATCACCCCCATTACGCTCCGACAGGTTGATACCAACCGGTTTCAGATCATTGCCGGAGAACGCCGTTGGCGGGCCTCACAGATGGCAGGACTGAGATCCATGCCTGCCTATATCCGCACCATCAATGACGAGAACATGATGGAGATGGCCCTCGTGGAGAATATCCAGCGCGAGGACCTGAACGCTGTGGAAATTGCCCTGGCTTATCAGCATCTGCTGGACTCCACCGGGATGACACAAGAGAAGGTCAGTGAGCGAGTAGGCAAGAGTCGTGCTGCCGTGGCTAACTATCTCCGACTGTTGAAACTGCCTGCCCAAGTGCAGATGGCTTTACAAAACAAGACCATTGATATGGGGCATGCACGTGCACTTCTCTCTCTTGACTCGCCTGCCATGCAAATCAAGCTGTTCAAAGAGATTGAGAAGAATGCCTACTCCGTACGTAAGGTGGAAGAGATGGTCAAGAAACTCATGAACGGTGAGGACCTGGAAGTCGGCAAGAAGAAAGTAAGCGCTAAAAGTCAGTTGCCAGAGGAGTTTAACGTGCTCAAAAAACGGCTGAGCCAATTCCTTAACACCAAAGTGCAGATGACCTGCTCGCCCAAAGGAAAGGGCAAGATCAGCATTCCCTTCAACAATGAAGAGGAGCTGGAGCGTATTATGAACATTTTCGACAAACTGAAGGAGAATTAATTCTGACCTGCACTTGAAGACGTTAAAGGACATCATCAGATACGCTCTCATAGCCTGCCTGCTACTCGTGACAGAGACCGCTACGGCCCAAATCGTGGTAGAAGACAGTACGGCTGCGAAAAACGAGGAGCTCTTTCTCATCGGAGACTCACTCATTGAAGTGAACGACTCGGTGATGGAGGGCAGGCTGATGGCCGACACGATTGAATTCAAGCGTACCAAGCGCGACTGGAACACATGGCGTCCCGACCCCAAACGTGCAATGTGGCTGGGTATTGTGATTCCAGGTGCCGGACAGATATATAACCACAAGTACTGGAAGCTGCCCATCATCTACGGCGGCTTTGTGGGCTGTATCTACGCATGGCGCTGGAACGGCATGATGTATAAAGACTACTCTAAGGCCTATATGGACATTACGGATGACGACCCTAACACGAAGAGTTACGAACAATTCCTGCATCTGGGGAATGTTATCAACGATGACAATAAGTCAACCTGGGAGAACAAGTTCAAGAGACGTAAGGACTTTTACCGCCGTTACCGCGACCTGAGCATCTTCGCGCTGATTGGCGTCTATGCCCTTTCCGTGATTGACGCTTATGTGGATGCCTCGCTTTCAGAGTTTGACATTTCCGATGACCTTAGCCTGAGGGTTCAGCCTGCGGTCATAAACGGTCAGACATCTGCCAATCCATTCAAGTCAGCAGCTGTGGGCATGCAATGCTCGCTGAAATTCTGACTTAGGAGGCTTCAGCCTCCACACTCATTTAACAATCTAACTAAGAATGATGAACTGTAAGTATATGATAGAAAGAATGGCTGAAGGACTGAAACACCTGCTGCCATGCGGGCTGCTTGTATGTATGCCTTTTGCTGCTTCCGCACAGATTGAAAATGATGAGATCACTGTGGTTGACGAGAACGGAACCCAAGAAGTGATCGACATACCTGAAGGACTTACTCACGAAGTAGACTCTCTGCTGAGCCTCTACTATTCACAAATGTACCTGACACCTGATGGTGACTGTAACTACCGTGATGAGAATCCTGAATTCTCTGACGCCGTTTATATAGAACGTCTGAGCCGCATGCCCAACATCATGGAGATGCCTTACAACGCTGTGGTCAGGAAATTTATCGACCGCTATGCATCCCGGATGCGTAATGCTGTGGGTTACTGGCTGGGCGCCAGCAATTTCTATATGCCCATCTTCGAACAGGCCCTCGAAACCTACAACATGCCGCTGGAACTGCGCTACCTGCCCGTCATTGAATCGGGCCTGAATCCCAACGCCATTTCACGTGTGGGTGCCACGGGGCTCTGGCAGTTTATGCTGGCCACCGGCAAGCAATATGGCCTGAAGGTGAATTCACTGGTCGATGAGCGCCGCGATCCCATCAAGGCATCGTATGCTGCTGCCCATTACCTGAAAGACCTCTATAAGATTTTCGGCGACTGGAATCTGGTGATTGCCGCCTACAACTGCGGTCCGGAGAATATCAACCGAGCCATTCACCGTGCAGGAGGAGAACGTGACTACTGGAAAATTTATCCTTATCTCCCACGGGAAACACGCGGTTATGTGCCTGCTTTCATTGCGGCCAATTATATCATGAACTATTATTGCGAGCACAACATCTGCCCCATGCGCACACAGCTGCCCGCAAAATCAGATACCATTATCGTCACCCGTGACGTTCACCTGAAGCAGGTGGCAGCCATCTGCAATCTCAGTCTTGATGAACTTCGCACGCTGAATCCGCAGTATCGCAGGGACATCGTGAACGGCAGTACAGAGCCTTCAGCTATCCGTCTTCCTGATGCAGCTATCAACACTTTCATCGACAACGAGGACTCCGTGTACGTCTATAATGCTGACCAACTGCTTTCCAGACGCTCTGAAGTAGCCGTCAACGATGCAGTGCCGGAGGTGGCACGCAATACAGCACCCAGCTATAGCAGCAGGAAGAGCGTGTCACGTCATGACCGTCTGGGAAAAGGCCGTCATGACCGGGGACACAAAGGACGCAAGGGCCGCAGAGAACGTTCGCAGAGCGTCACCATCAAGGAAGGACAAACGCTCTCACAGATTGCCCGTAAAAACCACACCACTGTGGATAAGTTGCGTAAACTTAACGGCATCAAGGGCAGCAGCATCCGTGCTGGTAAGAAAATCAGGGTGAAATAGTGGCACTACTGACCTAGAAGAAAAATGATAAATGATCATGGATAAAGGACTTGTTCCGAAATCCTAAATAATTACGCTTATGGACGAGCAGAATCATCAAGCTACAGCAGAGGAACTAGCTGGCGAAAAGATGGTTGACGAAGCTTTTCAAAGATTGCTTGACAGCTATCTTGCTTCACGCCACCGTAAGAAGGTGGACCTTATCACCAAGGCCTTTAACTTTGCACGCCAGGCACATAAAGGAGTCAAGCGACTTTCAGGTGAACCTTACATCATGCACCCCATTGCCGTGGCACAGATTGCCAGCGAAGAGATGGGGCTTGGCTCCACAAGTATCTGCTCTGCCCTACTCCACGACGTTGTGGAAGACACGGACTACTCCGTAGAGGATATCTCCAACATTTTTGGTCCGAAGATAGCACAGATTGTTGATGGCCTCACGAAAATTTCTGGTGGAATCTTCGGTGAACAAGCCTCTGCACAGGCGGAGAACTTCAAAAAGCTCCTGCTGACGATGAGTGATGACATCCGTGTTATCCTTATCAAGATCTGCGACCGTCTGCATAATATGCGTACGCTGGCTTCACAACCTGCCAACAAACAGTATAAGATTGCAGGTGAAACACTTTATATCTATGCACCGCTGGCCAACCGACTAGGACTTAACAAGATAAAATCTGAGCTGGAGAATCTCTCTTTCCGTTTTGAACATCCTGAAGAATATGCCAGAATCGAGTCGCAACTGGCCGAGACGGCAGGAAAGCGTGATGAGCTCTTTGCCAATTTTATCTCCCCCATTGAGAACGCCCTGAACGAGATGGGGCTCAAGCACCGCATCATCAAACGCGTGAAAAGTCCCTATTCCATTTGGAACAAGATGCAGACCAAGCATGTCACCTTCGATCAGATCTACGACATTCTGGCTGTACGCATCATATTCACTCCAACACAGGAAGCAGATGAAATCAACGAATGCTTTGATATCTACGTAGCACTTACCAAGATCTACAAGAGTCATCCCGACCGTCTGCGTGAATGGCTGAACCATCCGAAAGCAAACGGCTATCAGGCGCTCCACGTCACACTGATGTCGGGCGAAGGCCGATGGATAGAAGTGCAGATACGCTCGGAGCGTATGGATGAAGTGGCAGAACAGGGATTCGCTGCCCATTGGAAATACAAGGAGGGCGAGGAAATTGTGGAAGATGAGGGAGAACTTGGTGACTGGCTTTCCACCATCAAGGAAATCCTCGATGATCCACAGCCCGATGCCATGGATTTTCTGGATGCCATCAAACTCAATCTTTTTGCCTCTGAAATCTTCGTTTTCACACCCAAAGGTGAAATCAAGACCATGCCGGCAGGCTGTACGGCCCTCGACTTTGCCTTCCAGATACATACCTTCCTAGGCAGTCATTGTATCGGTGCCAAGGTAAACCATAAACTGGTACCATTGAGTCATAAGCTGGAAAGTGGAGACCAAGTGGAAATCCTTACCAGTAATTCACAGCATGTGCAGCCCTCTTGGGTAAACTTTGTAAGTACGGCTAAAGCCAAGGGAAAGATTCAGGCCATTCTTCGTCGCGACAGCCGTGAGACACAAAAACAAGGCGAAAAGATCTTAACAGATTTCCTGACTCGCAACGATATGGAAATGACCACCTCCGTACTCGACAAACTCTGTGAGATGTATGAAAAGCCCAAGCACGAGGATCTCTTCCTGGCTATCGGCATGAAGAACATCATCCTGGGTGAAAAGGACATTGATGAGATTCGCGGAAAAAAGAAAGATGATGGCCAGAAATCCAAAGGATGGCGACGCTATGTGCCATTTGTGAGCAAGAAGGATAACAAGGATGACAAGAAGACACAACCTGAATTCTTTACCGTTGACAAGGATTTCAACCGCAAGAAACCTGTCTATATCAATGAAAACAACATCTCGCATTTCATATTCCCTTCCTGCTGTCATCCTATTCCCGGCGACGATGCCCTGGGATTTATCGATGCACGCAACCGCATTGAGATTCACAAGCGAAGCTGCCCAGTAGCTTCCAAACTGAAGTCCACTTATGGCAAACGCATTCTCGATGCTAAATGGGATATGCACAAGGAACTCTATTTCGATGCCACACTTGAAATAAGAGGTATCGACCGATTGGGCCTTCTCTTAGAGGTAACCCAGATTATTTCGGCCCAGCTCAATGTGAATATCCGACGGATTTCCATAAATTGCGATGAAGAGATTTTCGACGGCACCATTGAACTCCGCGTGCATGACCGTCAGGATGTCTCTACCATCGTGGAAAACCTGAAGAAAGTGGAAGGGCTGCAGGAAATCAACCAAATCGAATAAGGACAAATCATCTGATATTAAAAACAAACAAAAGAAAATTACCATGAAACAAATGAAAAGATTTCTCAATGGTTCAAAAAGGCGGTTCTTAGGGGTCTTACCTTTGTGCCTGCTAACCTTTTTGCCATCTAGTGCTGCTAACAAGTACGACAATCCCGACACGTTGTTTGTAGCCCGCGACGGCACCGGAGAGTTCCGCACCATTAATGAGGCTGTGGAAGTGTGCCGCGCCTTCATGGAATACCACAAGGTAATCTTTGTGAAGAAGGGTACTTACAAGGAAAAACTGATCATCCCCTCTTGGCTTACAAACATCGAAATCTGTGGAGAAGATGTGGAGAACACCATTATTACCTATGATGACCATGCAAACATTCAGATTCCAAAGATAGGACAGGAGGCTTCAGGCAAAACCCAGGGTATGGGAACCTTCCGCACCTACACAGTGAAGGTGGAAGGACAAGACATTACTTTCAAGAACATCACCATCGAAAACAATGCCGCTCGCCTCGGACAAGCCGTAGCCCTGCATACGGAAGGTGACCGTCTGAAATTCATCAATGTGCGGTTCTTAGGCAATCAGGACACCGTCTACACAGGTGTTGGCGGTACCCGTCTTTACTTTGAGAATTGCTATATTGAAGGAACCACAGACTTCATCTTCGGTCCAAGTACCGCATGGTTTGAACAATGCACCATCAAGAGCAAAATCAATTCCTACCTCACTGCAGCCTCAACGCCCAAAAACATAGAATATGGTTACATCTTCAACCGTTGTAAGCTGATTACTACAGAAGGTGCCGACAAGGTGTTCCTCGGACGTCCCTGGCGCCCCTATGCCTATACCTTATTTATAAATACAGAGATGGGTGACCATATCCGTCCTGAGGGATGGAACAACTGGGGTAACGCTGCCAACGAGCAGACAGCCCGCTATATGGAATACGGGAGCACGGGACCAGGAGCCAATACCAAGGCCCGCGCACCATGGGCAAAACAACTGACCAAGAAGGAAGCTTCCAATATCACTTTACAAAAAGTGATGGGAGACTGGAATCCAAAGCTATAAAGGAAAAACTTGAAACAATTAAAAGAAATCGGGGCAATTGCTCCGATTTCTTTTTATTATAGACTTATTTCATCAAGACCAGATCAATAATCGATGTGTTTTTCGTTTGGGAATGTATTGTTATTGCCTTTTTTTCATATTTCCAACCATATTTTTTGCTATTTCATAAAAAATATTTATTTTTGCAGAGAAAATGGCTACATTAAAAATAGGTGACCGACTAACCATGATATTTTTATCATTATTATAACTAAAACAAACATTTATGTATCAAAAAATCAGAAGAGCCTTTGTGGCTTCAGCTCTGACCCTGTTCTGTTTTGCCGCCTATGCACAGCAGACTGTAAAGGGTACAGTGAAAGACGCAAATGGAGAGCCCATGATTGGTGTGACTATCGCAACGGGTAGCGGTGCAGGTGCTGTAACCGACCTCGATGGTAACTTTACCATTCAGAATGCCTCTCCTTCAACAGTCTTAAACATTTCTTATGTAGGCTACAAAAGCCAACAAGTGAAGGTGGGTAGCCAGTCAAACTTCAACATCGTGCTGCAAGAAGACAACACCAATCTTGATGAAGTGGTGGTTATCGGTTACGGAACCGTGAAGAAGCGCGACCTCACTGGATCGGTATCATCTGTGGGTGGCGACGCTCTGAAGGCCAATCCTGTTGCAAACGTTGCCGAAGCACTTCAAGGCAAACTGGCCGGTGTGCAGGTTATCTCACAGGATGGACGTCCCGGTGCCACCATGTCTATTAAGGTGCGCGGTGGTGGTTCCATTTCGCAGAGCAACGAGCCGCTGTACGTCGTTGACGGTTTCCCCGTGAGCGGAATTGACGATATTCCCGCAGACCAAATCGTTTCCATCGATGTGCTGAAGGATGCTTCGTCCACCGCCATCTATGGTGCACGAGGTGGTAATGGTGTAATCCTCGTTACGACAAAGGCTGCTGAAACAGGCAAGACCACTGTAACCTACGACGGATATTATCAGGCAAAATGGGCTGCAAAGAAGTTTGACGTGCTTGATGCGCAAGACTATGTGAAGTTCGTATGGAGTTATGCCACTGCCGGTAACTGGAACGTGGATGGCATTCAGAAATATTTCGGTCTGGGGTCTGCCTATGGCAACCACTTTGCTGACTATGCCAGCATGAGTTCACACGACTATACAGACGATATGCTTCGCACTGCTTCTGGCTGGAACCACAATATTTCTATCCAAGGCGGAACAGAAAAAACCAAGTACACCTTCTCTGCTAACTATCTTACTGACCAAGGTATCAAGATCAACTCAGACTTCAGCCGTCTGTCACTGAACTTCAAGTTCCGCCAAGAACTTGCCAAGAACCTGAACTTCGACATGGACATTCGCTACAGCATCATCTCTGTATTGGGTCGCGACTACGCTTCATCCACACAGGGTTCACTGCTGTCTTCTGCTTTCCAGTATCGTCCTATCGACACACCGTACGGTGAAGACGTACCGTCATTGTTCGGTATGGGTGAACCTTACATAGCACCCGAGCAGAACCCCGTATTGATTACCAACGCCATCTGGCAGAAGAACAACGGCAATCGTCTGCGTGGCAACTTTGCGCTTTCATGGCAGCCTATTGCTGGGCTCACACTGCGCACAGAGTTTGGAGCAGGTCAGAACTACCGTCTCAACCGCTACTATGACGATGGCTCTGTAACCAGCAATTTCACGGCTGGTGCCAAGTATGCAACACTGGCAAGAAGCAATGGCACAAACTGGCGCTCAGTGTCCACCATCAACTACGAGGTACAGGGACTTGGCGAGAACCATTCTCTCAATTTCCTGCTCGGTAACGAGGAACTCTACAGCAAGAGCGAATCCACCAACCTCTATGGCAAAGGATATCCAATGGACGATGTGTGGACGCGTGACCGTGTATTCGGTCTGATGCAGAACGGTGATGCCGCAAAATATGCAGGCGATAACCGCTACGTAAACAGTTACACAACTCCTGAAACCACACAGTCTTGGTTCGGTCGCGTGAACTATACACTCTTAGGACGCTATCTCTTCACCGCTACAATGCGCGCCGATGGCAGTTCTAAGTTCGGTCCTAACAACCGCTGGGGTTACTTCCCCGCTGCAGCCGTGGCATGGCGAATAAGCGACGAGCCATTCCTGAGCAGCGCAAGCAGATGGCTTGACAACTTGAAACTGCGCGTTTCCTACGGTACCGCAGGTAACGACAATATCGACTCTTCACTTTGGCGTGAGACCTGGACCTCTGGTTCTACGGTTATCAACGGTGAAGCCAAGCAGACATACGCGCCCAGTGGTCTGAAAGAGAACCCCGACCTGAAGTGGGAGACCAATGTTTCACGTAACATCGGTCTTGACTTCGGTTTCTTCAACCGCCTGAACGGTACCTTGGACTTCTACTGGAATTCCACCAAAGACCTGCTGATGAATGCAGAGATTGATGCTTCTACAGGCTACAAGAACCAGTATCAGAACGTAGGTCAGACATCCAACAAGGGTATTGAACTCGCCTTGAATGCATCACTTGTTCGCTCAAAGGACTTCAACTTGAACATGAACCTTACCTATAACCTTAATTATAATAAGGTGGACAAACTCAGCGAAGCCTTCGGCGATGAGATTCGCTATGGAACCAACTGGGGTTCTTCTGCCCTGATGCCTGGCGATGACTATATTATTAAGGTGGGAGAGCCTGTAGGTCTCGTACGCGGTTACACCAGCGACGGATTCTATTCCATCGACGACTTCGACTATGTTAACGGCCAGTACGTGCTGAAAGCAGGTGTCCCTGACATCACAGATCCAGGTATCTATGTAGCCTACCCTATCGGAAACGAGTGGAAAGCAGCACTGCCTGAAGGCCAGAACGCATTCCCTGGCTGCGTGAAACTTAAAGACGTAAACGAAGACGGCAACGTAGACACGGGTGATATCAGCGTCATCGGTAAGATACAGCCGCACCACACTGGTGGCTTCGCCTTCACCGGCAACTACAAGAATTTCGACTTTAACGCCAACTTCGCCTACCAACTCGATGGTAAGGTTTACAACGCTCAGGCTATGGTTCAGTACAATGGAGGCAAGGAAACAGGTCTTGGCAAGAACAAGATTGGATTCATCAAAGATGCTTTCAAGATTTACGATGTGAACTCATCTGGCGAACTCTATGCCGTAACCAATCCTAACGAACTGGCGGCATTGAATGCCGATGCCAAGTATCCCCTGCCCTACTATGAGTCAAGCATCGTGCTCAGCGAATATGTTGAAAGCGCTGCCTATCTGCGTCTGAGCAGTCTCACCCTGGGTTACACTCTGCCGAAGTCTATTACCAATAAGATCTTTATCCAGAGCGCACGTTTCTATGTCACAGGTGGCAATCTCTTCTGTCTGAGCGGATACAGCGGTCTTGACCCCGACGTGAATGCCGACCCGAAGAAAGGAAGCAACCAAAAGTACCCGACCATTGGTCTCGACTACGGTTCATACCACCGCGCACGCACCTTCACTGTAGGTATCAACGTGAAATTCTAAAATCAATAATATAGTAACACAATGAAAAAGATAATATATAGTTTGATGGGAGCAGCATTGCTGCTGGGAACCACCTCTTGTTCAGACTTTCTAGACCAGTCTTCCCCATCGGAGGTAGACAAGGAATTCGTGCTCTCAGGTGAGACATCGCTCCGCGCCACTCTCAACGGCATATACGAAAACTGGCGCAGTTACGGACTGTCTCACGGAAACGGAACCTTCTACAACATGATTGTATCAAGTTCTGACACTGAAATACAGCCAGAGGCATATAATTCACAGATTAACCGCTGGCTCATGTCCTATTTCTGGGGCTGGCAGAACGATGGAATGGACGATAGCAACTGGGGTACAGAGAATGTGAACCCAGACGGCAACGGTTCGTTTGACTCCACTTGGAACAATTTCTATGATCTTATCGGAAAGTGCAATGCCATCATTGAGGCTTTTGAAAACCGCGAAGACTTCGAGGCACTCATGGAAGGCGGTGCTTCCACGCTCACGCAGTTGTATGGCGAAGCCATTGCTATGCGTGCCACTTGCTACTACGAACTCATCCGTCACTATGGCGATTGCGCATTCCTCACCATTCAGGGACAGGAACCCGACGGCCTAACCAACCGCGACTACATTGCCGAGTATATTCTCAACGATCTGCAAAGAGCCATTCCTCACATGTTCTATGCAAGCCATGCCGGTATCGACAAGAGCATGTTCAACCGCACTTATGCAGAGGGACTCATCGGACGTATCTGCCTTTGGATGGGCGGTTACCAGACACGCCGTACCGACTTAGGCGAAGATTTCTACAAACTGGCCAACGGCACTGTGCTGAACTTCGACAAGGTTTCTACAAACAGCAGCCGCAAGTGCTTCTACGGACGTCGCACAGACTGGCGCTCACTCTATGAGATTGCAGAAAAGTATCTTGGCGATGCCTATGCAAAGCATGATGGTGTTGTATTCCAGTCTACCGACCCACGCTCGGGCGACCGCATCTACGACAACCCGTTCCAGTATGTGTTCCAGCAGACAATGGTTGGTTACGAAGTGGACAACACCTATGCCGACGAAAGCGTTTATGAGGTACCTGAGACCAACGCCTCCAGCAACAGCGAGCGCCCATACGCCTTCGGTCGCCCGTCTGAGGGTGGCGGTAGCAACAACTATCCCTGCAAGACTTACGACCAGGCTCGTCTCGCCCCAATGTACTACTATGGTGACTTTGATCCGCAGGACAAGCGTCGCGACGTAACAGTTACCGTTACTGGAAGTACAGGACAGGGTGCAGAGAAACTCATCAACTTCAAGAAGGGATCACGTACCACTGGAGGTCTGGCCTTGAACAAGTGGGATGAGAACCGTATGACTTCTCCTTGGACAGTGAAGCAGCGCCAGAGCGGTGTGAACAATCCATTCATGCGCTTCTCTGACATCATGCTCATGCTTGCTGAAGTGCGTGCTGCCTTGCACGGCGATGCCGATGCTGTAGCCAAGAGTGTATATACCGACATACGCGTGCGTGCATTCGGCAATCTGGCAAAAGCAAAGGTTGACGAGCAGATTGCAAAGTGGGGATCACTTGAGCGTGCCATCATCGAAGAACGTAAATTTGAGTTCGGTGGTGAGGGAAGCCGCCGCTGGGACCTGATTCGTGCTAACCTGCTCGAAGAGGTGGTGCCTGAGTTCTGGGCAAACTCCACAAAGATGATTAACGATCTGCGCAATAATGGCTACCACACATTTGACAATGGCAACCAGATTTCTGCATACGTTTGGACAAAACTCGTTGATGCAAAGAAAGAATTTGGATACCGCCTTACAACTCAATGTCCAGAGGGCAAAGAGGACGACCCCGTGCTCTATCCATCTTGGCGTGGTCAGAACGATGACTGGGCTGCCGTTGCTGCCAAGAACAATCCTTCTGCAAAAGGTCCGTCGGCTGGAAACCTCACCAACCTTGCTATCAAAGGCCTGTTCCGCTACATCGATCCAAGTAGCGAAGAAGCAAAGGCACTTGAGGCAGACGGCTATACCAAGGAGCCTTGGGGTGTTGACATCGTGAACAACGAGAAGATGTACAACCGCTTAGTGTTTGCCGGTTTCAAGAAAGGTGATCCTCCCGTATACATGCTTATGATGGGGCCGAACACCATCAAGAACTCCAAAGGAAAGTTCACCAATGGCTATGGTTTCAAGAGCGGAAGCGCCAACTAAGGCTATACCAAGTCTATAAGAACTCCAAGAAGGGGATGTGCCAAGATATCAGGCACATCCTCTTTTTTTGATTTTTCCATTCTTGGAATGAGTATAAAACAGAAGTTCTTTCGTTCTTATTATAGTAAAAACACCCTTTATGACGTTAAGGGAAAACAAAAGAATCAGAACAACTAAAACCATATTAACATGAACAGAAAGAACATTTGGTGTCTGGCTGCCATGCTGTTGAGCGTGGCCGTGACGGCTGTGGCACAAAAGAACGTGAAAACTTATTCTTTGGTTGGAGCCAACCTGAAGGCTGGTGCAAACATGTCGGCTCCCGGCGACGAGAAAGGGCAGACGGTTGTTTTCGAAATAAAAGACCGCGGACTGCTGCCATACAATCAGGCAGCAGTGAAGCAGACCACAGAGCAGGTGCAGTTCGCCCCGCGAGCCGACAAGCCTTATTTCACCGTGCGCTTTGCCCTCCCCATTCCGCCCTCTTACACCAAGACGGAGACGGCAGCACTGACGGGCATCGACTTTGGCGTTTATCACCACAATCACTCACCCGGCTTTGAAGTGCTCCCCAATGGCGATGCATTCGCCATCTATTTCAGCACGCCCCGTGGACTGGCAGAGAAAGACACGGCCACCACATGGGTACAATCCCGCCTGCGCTACGGCAGCGAGGAATGGGACATGCCCGAACTGCTCTACACCACACAAGGCGGTAACGACCAGTCGGGTCTGCTCTGGAACGACAACGGAAAGATTTGGTTCTTCGGTGGCGGGCGCAGCATGTCCGATTATGTTCCATTCCGCATTGCCACGTCAACCGACAACGGTGTTCACTGGGAAATCCTGATTCCCAAATTCGACAAACGCCCCACCGACTTCACCGCGCAGCCCATCACCAATGCCTTCCGCGACCCTAAAGGCAATATCTACATGGCTATGGATGCTGACGGGAGCCAGAGTTTCCTGTGGCGAAGCAGCGACGAAGGAAAGACATGGCACGACATGGGCGGCCGGACAACTGGCCGGCACTCCACCATTGTGCCGCTCGACCAACAAGGTACACTTCTTTCCATTGGCGGAAAGAATGCCAACGTGGACGGATGGACTCCGCAAAACATTTCCAAAGACTGGGGCAAGACTTGGGAGAAAGCCACTGCCGCCCCGTTCCCGCAGTTAGGCAGCGGGCAGCGCCCCTCCATGATTCGCCTGCAATCAGGCTGTCTTATCTTCGTGAGCGACGGCTACCTGCACAAATACAGCGTGGCTCCTCCTGCAGAGTGGGCTAAGCCGCACGATGCCTTTGTTGCTATTTCCAAAGACAACGGAAAAACATGGCACTACAAAACGCTGCCTGCTGGTCTGCCGCAAGACGGACGTCCGCCATACACATCGTTGGGCTATACCACAATTCGCCAGTCGGCCAATGGCATTATCCATGTGCTGGCAACAAAAGACTATCCAGGACTGCACTATGAATTCAATGAGGCATGGCTATGGAGCGACGACGGTGACATTCTCCCCGAAACCTCCGGAGGTGAAGTGAAATCGTTCAAGGAGTATTATCCCAGTGGCCAACTGAAGTCAGAGTGGAGTGCCCGCATCTGTCCCAACGGCCGCTACCTTTTGGAAGGAATGCAGAAAGAATATTTCAGCGACGGCAAACTGGAGCATCAGGCTCTCTATCAGAACGGACGCAAGGTGGGACGCGAAGTGCTCATGAACAAAGACGGCAGCATGAGATGGTCGTGGGAGCGCAGCCTAGTGACCAACCGCGGCACGTGGACCATTTATTGGCCAAACGGCAAAAAGAAGATAGAATCGCGCTGGCTCACCAACCCTACGGCACGTGATGCCGCACGTCAGTTCTTCGGCTACGTGGCCGACGGCCCGTGTGTTCACTTCGACCAGGATGGAAAACCGGCAAAGACCTATCTGTTCAAAGACGGAGTGCTGACCGACCGCAATCAGTAAACCAGTAAAACCATGATAAATATGAACATGATCAGAAAACTAACGATGAGTGCTGTGGCTTGGCTGCTGGCCTCCACAGCGTTTGCACAGCAACAGGTTCCCATGTGGGAGCGTTTCGAACAGTGTTATAACTGCCACACGGAGAAGAACCCGTTCACCGATGTCACCCTAACAGCCATCTTCAGGCACGAGACAAGCGGTGAGACCGTGAAAGTGGATGGTTTCTATGACGGCGACGACACCTATATGTTCCGTTTTATGCCTACCAAACAAGGCAAATGGTCGTTCACCACTCGTTCTTCCGAGCGTGAAATGAACGGCGTAGAAGGCGCCCTCATCTGCACCGCACCTAAATGCAAAGGTATGATGAGAACGAAAGGACAGGATTTCGTGTACGCTGACGGTACAAGATATAATCCCGTGGGTACAACTTCCTATGCCTGGATTCATTCCACCAATGAACGTCAAGAGCAGACCTACCAATCGTTGGAGGAATCAGGCTTTAATAAACTCCGCTTTTGTGTATTCCCCAACAACAGTGTCTACGAATGGCCAACGATCTATCCTTTCAAATTGCTCTCAAAGGCCACAGATGCTGCTGGAAAGGATCATTATGTATGGGACTACAGTCGTTTTGAACCTGCTTTCTTCCGCCATCTGGAAGAATGTGTGGATCGGCTGAAAACACTTAACATTGAGGCAGACCTCATCCTCTTCACACCTTACGATGGTGGGTTGTGGGGATTCGACCGCATGACCATGGAAAACAACAACCGCTATCTGAAATACGTCGTAGCCCGTTTGGCTTCTTTCAGTAACATTTGGTGGTCGATGGCTAATGAGTGGGACTTATGCCGTGCCAAGACATACGACCAATGGATAGAGATGTCGAAGCTGGTCGCAGAGAAGGATCCGTATCACCATCTGCTCTCCATCCATGGGGGAACAGCTGTTTACATCGATTACAACCTGCCCTTCTATACCCATGCGAGTATTCAGGACCAAGGGCCTCTTTACAATTTCGAAGGTGCCGCCACGGTGCGTAACATCATCCATAAACCAGTCATCTTTGATGAAGTGTGCTACGAAGGCAACCATGCTTCACGTTGGGCACAGTTGAGTGGTGAGGAGATGCTCGAACGTATCTGGAATGGACTGATAGCAGGTACATATGTCACTCATGGCGAATGCTTCGTGAAAGACATGCATAATGACAAGAACTACACAGGCTTTGCCTATCTTGCTACAGGTGGAAGATTTGAGGGCACATGCCCTTCACGCATTCCATTCACCCGTAAGATTATCGACTCACTTCCCTACTCCATTCGCCTTGCCGACCAGAGTTGGGACCCGAATACGGCATGCGCCGGACCAGATGATTACCTGATTTATTTCGGAAGTGAAAAGCCTAAGAAATGGGCATTTAACTTGCCTACAAAGTGTAGCCGGTGGCCGCGCATCGGTGAAGGTGTCAAGTTTGAGATTGAAATCATTGACACCTGGAATATGACTATCCAGAAATGTCCCGGTGTTTTCGAGACGAAGTTCAACAAGGGGCGTTATCGTCTAATAGAGAAAAACGACAAATCTGTAAAATTGCCAGGCAAGCCTTATATCCTGCTACATTTGAAGAAAATCTAAATCACTCTATTATGACATACAAACGAATCCTCCTGATGCTCTGTTGCCTGATAGCTACCGTAGTTAGTCAGGCTAGTGAGGAGCAACGTGACGCTATCCTCAGCCAGATTACGGGTGCACAGATGCCCAAGACCGTTATCAATATACAGAAAATGGGTGCTAAAGGCAACGGCACTTCAGATTGTCTGCCTGCCTTCCGCAAAGCATTCAAAAAGGCAGCCAAGCTGGGAGGAGCACGAATTGTGGTTCCCACAGGAACCTATTACATCAAGGGCCCCTTGCATCTGGTAAGCAATGTTTGTCTGGAGATTCAGGAAGGAGCCACGCTGAAGTTTGCACCCGAGCCAGAATACTACCTGCCGGCCGTGAAGACTTCTTGGGAAGGTACTTTCGTGCAGAACTATTCTCCATTCATCTATGGCTATCAGCTCCATGATATCAGCATTATAGGCAAAGGCACTATCGACGGTAATGCAATGACCACTTTTGCCACTTGGCGGAATAAGCAGAAAGCAGCTCAGCAACGTTCGAGAGACATGAACCATACAGAGACTCCAGTGGCTCAGCGCAATTTTGGGGAGGGAGACTATCTACGGCCTCATCTCATTCAGTTGTTTGATTGCGAGCGTATCACCATCGAAGATGTGTTCATTACAAATTCTCCATTCTGGTGCATCCACTTGCTGCAATCAGAGAATGCAATTCTCCGAGGTATCCGTTACGATGCCAAACTTGTGAATAATGACGGTATTGACCCTGAAATGAGTCGTAATATCCTTATTGAAGACGTACATTTCAACAACGGTGATGACAATGTAGCCATCAAGAGTGGACGTGACCACGATGGCCGCAATGCCGCCTGCCCATCCGAAAATATCATTATCCGCAACTGCCATTTCAAGGGACTACATGCTGTGGTTCTTGGCAGTGAGATGTCTGCTGGTGTACAAAACGTATGGGTGGAAAATTGTGACTATGCAGGCTATTGCAAACGTGGACTTTACATCAAGACCAATCCCGACCGCGGCGGCTTCATCCGCAATATATATTTTAAGAACTGTAAGTTCGACGAAGTGGAAGACCTCTTCTACATTACAAGCATGTATGGTGGTGAGGGACAGGATAATACATTCTTTACCGACATCGAAAGCATTACGGTAGAGGATATCCAATGTCGTAAGGCGCGTGCTGGCGGATTAGTGTTGCAAGGCACCAAGGCAAAGCCTCTTCGCAATATCCAGTTCCGTAACATTAGCATCGGCGAAGTGAAGAATGCCATCAGTTTTGACGATACCGAAGACGTAATCCTAAAAGATTGTCATTTCGGCGGCAAGGCAGGCGTACCCACTCAGGTCACCGATAAGGACAATCTCTTCAAATAGTCATTACTGATTGGAGGGAACCTATTCGCAATCCTCTTTGAAGAACAACGGCCGCTGATCAGGATTAAGCGTTTTCACACAGACACTCTCGAAATGCACATTGCGGGCATGGTTCACCCAAAAACCTTTGGCGGGAAGTATGCCCCACATTGTAGCCTCAGGATATTCTGCGAGCTTTTCATCTATGGGAGCATCTGTCTCCGGCTCTCCACCCTTTTGTGTGATAAAGATATCCCGAAGGAAAATGTTTCTGACGGGATAGTCCTTCATACCTGTAATGGAACATCCTGTAGGTCCGGCATTGCTGACCAGAAAGTTCGAAATACGTACGCCATCGATACTGCCAACTTTCGTAATCTTCACGCTGTCGCAATAAGAGCGGGCGCGGTTAGCTAAACGGATGAAGATGGGACTTTCTGTGCCTTCTACCGTAAAGTTGGAGATATTAACGTTCTCCATGACGCCTCCATCCACGATCTCCAGCGAAAGAGCACTGGTACCCCGCTTTGACTCATGCCCGAAGAACTGCGAGCTCTGATCATAACTAGGTTTCACACATATATTCTGGATCGTGATATTACGGAAACCGCCATTCGTCTCTGTTCCCAACTTCACGGCATTGCAATGGCTGCTCACCACGCAATTTGAAATGCTGATATTCTCACAGAGCCGGGGTGACGTACTCTTCAGCGTAATACCATCATCGTCAGAATCGCATATCATATTACTCACCACCACTTCGTGACAACCGTCCAAATCGAGTGCATCGTTATTATAGTTGTTGCGGTTGATGACAGTAATTCCATCAATCATCACACGATCACACGCCAACCAATGCTGCATCCAGCATCCTGAATTCCGAAGCGTAATGCCTTTCAACTGCACATCACGACTCTGTACAAAGCGCAGCAGATGGGGTCGTGTGATGCCTTCATCGTTCCATGATAATTTCGGGAAAGACTTGCCGCGACCGTCAATAACACCTTCACCGTCAATAGTCACATTCTCCACATTATCTGCCCAAATCAACTGTACAGTAGGTGTGTTGGTGCGCAAAGAGACATAACTGGTCCGTTGCGGTGTGTAGTCATCGATGTCTGTACTTCCATAAAGCACAGCACCTTTTTCTAAATGCACGTTCACTTGACTACGCAGGACAATGGTTCCCATTTTATAATGTCCTGCAGGAATAAGAACCTGTCCGCCTCCCTCGGCGGAACAGCGGTCGATAGCAGCTTGTATGGCTTGTGTGGAAAGAACTGTGGTGTCATTCTTGGCACCGAAATCCTTAATGTTGTAAACGGCAGCCTCCACCTGGAGACCACAAAGTAAAAATAGTAGTGATAGTAGATGTTTCATGTCGCAAAGATAATAATTTTTCATTTATCTTCACTTAACTTCTTACTTTTTTGCTATCTTTGCCACATGAAAAAGTTCTTCTTCCTGATTCTACTGTTTTTCACCCTTTCCCTGCATGCACAGTCATGGGGCGACCAAGGTGACGGATCTTTCCGCAATCCTATTCTGCCCACCGACCTGAGTGACCCCGATGTTATCCGAGTAAAGGACAGATACTATATGGTGGCAAGTGACTTTCATTTTCTGGGAATGCAAATTTTGGAATCAGAAGACTTGGTGAACTGGCATGTAGTGACGCAGCTCTACCATTGCTTTGATTATCCCGGGTGGAACACGATGGAACATTACGCCGGGGGTTCTTGGGCTCCCAGCATCCGCTGGCATAACGGACGTTTCTGGGTCTACTTCTGCACACCCGATGAAGGACTTTTCATGACAAATGCCGAACGGGCTGAAGGCCCATGGAGTCCCCTTCTTTTAGTAAAGGCTGTGAAGAAATGGGAGGATCCCTGTCCTTTTTGGGACGATAATGGCAAGGCCTATTTAGGGCATAGTCTTTATGGGGCAGGACCTATCATTATCCATCGCATGAGTGATGACGGCACACAACTCCTAGACGAAGGAACCACGGTTTATACAGGGCCTGTGGCTGAAGGTACGAAAATACATAAATGGAATGGTTACTACTATATGAGCATTCCGGAAGGAGGCGTTTGCTGTGGCTGGCAGACCATCTTGCGTTCAAGAGACATCTTTGGTCCCTATGAGCGGAAAATAGTTTTGGAACAGGGATCTACCTCCATTAATGGCCCTCACCAAGGAGCCATTGTAGATACGCCAGAAGGCAGTTGGTGGTTCTTCCATTTTCAGGAATGGAGTCCTCTGGGTAGAATAGTTCACTTACAACCGATGCATTGGGAAAATGGTTGGCCAGTGATGGGTATCGACTTTGATGGTAATGGCATTGGTGAACCTGTGATGACGGTGGAAGGACAATTGTTGAAGGTCAAAGGACGAAAGACGAAGGAATATTTATGGACGGATGATTTTGAAGGTTCAAGCCTGAAACCTGAATGGCAATGGAATCATAATCCAAATGATGATGCGTGGTCAGTATCTGAAAACAAAGGACGCCTGACCCTTCATGCTTTGCAATCCAACGATTTTATCCACGCCCGTAATTCGCTGACTTTAAGAACGATAGGTTATCAAGGAACAGCTACCATCAAGCTCGATTTCAGCAATATTGCTGATGGAATGCGTTGCGGCATGGGATGTATGGGAAAGAAGAACCACTTGCTTGGTATTCAGAAAGGAAACGGTTTATTAAGGCTCTACACAGAAGACAATGGATTGGAAGAAACCAGCATTCCTTTGAAAGGAGAAAAGATTTATCTGCGGCTGCAACTGGATGCTTCAAATAATGTTTATCGCTTCGAATACAGCCTCAATGGTCACAAATACAAACAGTTAGGTAAGGGATTCTATATGAAATGGGGAAACTGGAAAGGAGCCCGCATTGCCTTGTATGCATACAATAATATCGCTGCACAAGGTACAGCGATATTCGATGATTTCAATTACGTGGTAAAGCATTAAAGCCTTACACCAAAGAGTCGAGCTGTTTTTTAAGTTCTTTCAATTCATCACGCACTTTAATCAGCCCCTCCATCACTCTGGCATTCTTGTCAACACCAACCTTATTGGCATTAAGCATTTTCTTGGCTGCGGCAATCTTGAATCCACGCACCTTCACCAGATTGTAAACCGTCTTGATATTCTCAATATCCTCAGCCGTATATTGACGCACATTATTAGCCGTGGTTTTAGGTTTGAGGGAAGGAATCTCCTTCTCCCAGAAACGGAGGTTACTCTCTGTAACTCCTACCTGTTCAGCTACTTCCTTGATAGAGAAGTAGAGTTTCAGGTTCTTATCTGTATTCAATGCCATCTTTACAATTTGCGTTTTTACATTTGACGATTTACGATATTTATTTTGCAAAAATACAAAATAAATCGGAACATCACACGAATAATGCTAATTTTTTAGTAATTTTGCACGCAAAATTCAAAAAATCTTCAAATCGCAATTTGTAATTCGTAAATAAATATGATGACAGCTAACGAAATCCGCGACTCCTACAAAAAATATTTCGAGTCGAAAGGTCACGCCATCGTTGCGTCGGCTCCTATGGTTATCAAGGACGACCCAACGCTGATGTTTACTAATGCAGGTATGAACCAATGGAAGGATGTTATCCTCGGCACTCGCGACCCAGAGCCACGCCGTCGAGCGGACTCTCAGAAATGTCTGCGTGTAAGCGGTAAGCACAATGACCTGGAAGAAGTTGGTCATGACACTTATCATCATACCATGTTTGAGATGCTCGGTAACTGGTCCTTCGGAGATTATTTCAAAGAGGGTGCCATTGATATGGCATGGGAATATCTCGTGGATGTACTCGGACTGAATCCTGCCGACCTCTATGTGACCGTTTTCGAGGGCTCTCCCGAAGAAAACATCCCGCGCGATGACGAAGCTGCCAGCTACTGGGCAAAGCATGTGCCTGCTGACCATATCATCAACGGCAACAAGCACGACAACTTCTGGGAGATGGGAGACACAGGCCCCTGTGGTCCCTGCTCTGAAATTCACGTGGACAGCCGTACGCCTGAAGAGAAGGCTAAGGTACCTGGACGAGAACTGGTCAACAAGGACGATCCTCAGGTTATCGAGATCTGGAATCTCGTGTTTATGCAGTTTAACCGCAAAGCTGACGGTTCACTGGAGAAACTTTCCATGAACGTCATTGATACGGGTATGGGATTCGAGCGCCTCGTACGCATGTTGCAGGGTAAACATTCCAATTACGACACTGACATATTCCAACCTTTCATTAAGGAAATGGAACGCCTTACAGGCAAGAAATACGATGGCGGCGAGAAGACACTGGAGAATAATGTTGATGTGGCCATGCGCGTGATTGCCGACCACATCCGTGCCGTTGCTTTCTCTATCGCAGACGGACAGTTGCCCAGCAATGCCAAGGCAGGTTATGTCATTCGCCGTATACTCCGTCGTGCCGTTCGTTTTGCCTATACTTTTCTGGATCAGAAGGAAGCCTTCATTTACAAACTCATTCCTACTTTGATTGCTGAAATGGGAGAAGCCTATCCCGAACTGCCAGCACAGCGTGAGCTCATCACCCGCGTCATCAAGGAAGAGGAAGATTCCTTCCTCCGCACCCTCGACCGCGGTATCCGCATGCTCGACGACAGTATGGCAGCCCTGAAGGCTCAAGGAAAGACAGAATTGGCTGGTGCCGATGCCTTCAAACTCTTCGACACCTATGGATTCCCCCTCGACCTGACGGAACTCATCTGCCGCGAAAATGGCTTTACCGTCGATGAGGACAGCTTCAACGTGGAGATGCAGAAGCAGAAAGAACGCGCCCGCAATGCTGCTGCCGTTGAAAATGGCGACTGGATGGAACTGAAGGCTGGCGAACAGCAGTTCGTGGGCTACGACTATAGCGAATACGAATGCCACATCCTGCGCTACCGTCAGGTCACCCAGAAGAAGAGCACTTTCTATGAACTGGTACTCGACTACACACCATTCTATGGTGAGATGGGTGGACAGGTCGGTGACCAGGGTGTACTCGTTTCTGAGAACGAGACCGTGGAAATTATCGACACCAAGCGAGAGAACGGACAGTCTATTCACATCGTGAAGAAATTGCCTCAGGATCTGGAGGCCGACTTTATGGCCTGTGTGGATACCGACAAACGTGAAGCTTCTGCAGCCAATCACACCGCTACCCACCTACTCGACTATGCTTTGAAGCAGGTACTCGGCGACCATGTAGAACAGAAGGGTTCTTTCGTTTCTCCCGATACATTGCGTTTCGACTTTGCCCACTTCCAGAAAGTGACTGATGAAGAGCTACGCCAGGTAGAACGTTTGGTCAACGATATGATCCGTCAGGACTTACCGCTCGACGAACATCGCGACACCCCGATGGAAGAAGCCCGCAAGATGGGAGCCATCGCCCTCTTCGGCGAGAAATATGGTGACAAAGTTCGAGTGGTGCGTTTCGGTCCTTCGTGTGAGTTCTGTGGCGGTATCCATGCCCGCAGCACCGGCCATATCGGCATGTTCAAGATTGTCTCCGAGGCCAGTGTAGCTGCCGGTATCCGCCGTATTGAGGCCAAGACCGGACGTGAGACCGAAGAGTTGATCTATCAGATGGAAGACCTGGAACGCGCACTGGAGAGTCTCTTCAACAATGCCAAAGATCTCAAGGGAACCATCCTGAAATATATCAACGAGCACGACCAACTGAAGAAGCAGGTGGAAGGCTTCCAGCAGCAGGCCATCGAGGCAGCCAAGAACAAGTTGCTCTCGCAGGGTCGCCTAGTGAACGGAGTGAAAGTCTTCACGACGGTCGTTTACGTCAAGCCCGAAAATGCCAAGGACCTCGCCTTCAAGGTGCGTGCCGCCGAGCCTCAGAGTTCACTCTGCGTCATCGGATCCATTTTCGAAGGTAAACCAATGCTTAATGTTGCCATCAGCGACGACTTGGTGAAAGACCACCAGTTGAACGCCGGACAGATGGTGCGCGAAGCAGCCCGTCTCATTCAGGGCGGCGGTGGCGGTCAGCCCCACTTCGCCAATGCCGGCGGCAAGAATCCCGATGGTCTCAGTGCTGCCATCGATAAGGTTGTAGAACTGGCTAATTTGTAAAAGTTAAACATTCACACAATATGAAACATCCGATTGTCGTCCAATGACAGTCGGATGTTTTTTCTAGATATCTTCCTTTTTTATTATTTACCCTCAAAACTGCGACGGTATGCCACGGGGGTCATGCCCGAACGGGCCTTGAAGAAATTGGTAAGCGCCGACTGGTCATTGAAGAAGAGCATTTCCGATATTTCGCTCATATTGTAGGAGGAAGAGCGGAGCAATTTGCATATCTCATTATATAAATAGGTGTTGAGATAACTGTTCACGGTCTGTCCCGACATTTCTTTCACCGTGCGCGAAAGATAGGTGGTGGTGATATTCAGGCGGTCGGCATAGAACTTGATCTGGCGTTCTTTCCTGAAATTGCGCGAAGCCAGATGAATGAAAATCTTGAAAATGTTCTGTTTGTTGGGCAGGTCGTGTGAAGGCTGCATATTGCTGCCAT